>MWVV01000023.1_pt1 | contig 63474 bp, 60 predicted proteins | sample 1047281 | NCBI WGS metagenome assembly MWVV01 (sample SAMN06349986, study PRJNA376086) | soil metagenome | isolation source: PT-2 sample Antarctic (ecotone) soil | place: Antarctica | collected 2015-01-13 | reverse complement strand
GTGTGGGGACGCACGCCACTGAAGAAATAATCAAACAGTATGTCAAAAATCAAGGCGAAGTAAATGATTCAAGTCAACCGAGTCTTTTCTTTTGATACCTCGCGGCTCTGCCGCGCGGAATTTCATTAAAAAAGTTAATCGTTAGTCAGGAGTGCAGGCATCTTGCCTGCACGGGCACCAAGCGTCGCCGAAATTGCCGATTATCAACCGGTTTAGATTGCTGACGCAATGCTCGCAGGCAAGATGCCTGCGCTCCCGACTAAAATATTTTTGGATTAACTGTTTAGCATTAATTCACATAACATATATTTTGATTTATTTCTTTTACATTGAAAGCTATTTTACATTCAATTAGAATCTCCAACGTGCGCGAAATCAAATTTACAGCCGACGAATTGGTTAAAACTTTGCTCAATTTGTCAGATAAAAAGCAAGTTTGTTTGCTCGACAGCTGCAACGTTTCGCATCTCAAATCACATCTTTTTATCGCCGGCGTAAATCCGCTTGAAGTTTTGGAAATAACGAATGACGACGCGGAAAGGACGCTGAAGATTTTAAACGAAAAACTTTCCCAAACTGATTTAGCTTTCTTTTTTACAATTTCCTACGATTTCGGTTTGAAGCTGGAAAACATCAAACGGCGCAAAAAAGAATTTACTTCATTTTCCGAACCCGACGTTTTTCTCGCTGCTTTCGATTGTTTGATAATTCACGATTACGACGCAGGCAAAACTTTTCTAATGGGAAACGAAAAACGATTTGACGATTTGGAAAAAACCTTGAAAGAAAACCTGAAGCGACAACAATTTCAAAATAGCCGTCAAAATGCAGATGTTAAAATTTCTTCAAACTATACCCGCGAAAGCTACCTTCAAGCCATTGGAAAAATTAAAGAATACATTCGGCGCGGCGATACTTATCAAACTAACTTAACGCAACAGCTTCGCGCTGAACTGCCGGAAAATCTCACCGCGCAGAAAATCTTTTGGCGATTGAGAAAATCTCATCCCGCGCCGTTCGCCGCTTTTTTGAAAAGAAATGACGATTTTGTCGTGAGCATTTCACCCGAAAGATTTTTTAAAGTTCAAAGTTCAAAGTTCAAAGTTCAAAGTCGGTTGATTGAAACTTCGCCGATTAAGGGAACGCGCCCGCGCGGAAACACGGCGGAAGAAGATTTGCAATTGAAAAACGAATTATTAAAAAGCGAAAAAGACCGTGCCGAAAACACGATGATTGTTGACCTCTTGCGAAACGACATCGGCAGAATTTGTAAGTTTGGAACAGTTACAGTTGAAAAACTTTGCGATTTAGACACGCATCCGACGCTTTTTCATCTGGTTTCAACCGTCCGCGGCGAACTAAAAGAAAACATAACTTTCGCTGACATTTTAAAAGCCGTCTTTCCGTGCGGTTCAATCACCGGCGCGCCGAAAATCAACACAATGCAGATTATTGAAGAACTAGAAACGGCAAACCGCGGGCTTTCGATGGGCGCAATCGGTTTTTCAATTCAAAGTTCACAGTTCAAAATTCAAAGTTTAGAAAATAAAATTCAGCCTTCAGCCTTCAGCCTTCAGCCTTTTATTGATGTGAGCGTGGCGATTCGGACAATGGTAATCAAAAATCAGGAAGCAATTTTCAACGTCGGCGGCGGCATCGTGATTGACAGCGTTCCCGAAAATGAATATGAAGAAACGCTCGTCAAAGCAAAAGCTTTATTAGAAGCAATCAATGGCAAGTTGAGCAGCTGAAATTTACGGGAACTTTTTCTCCTGCGCGGTGTCTAATCGGTAAAGCCTGAAAGGAGAAAATTTCAATGGATAACAAGCCGAATATAAATGTAACGCCGCTGATTGACGTGCTGCTCGTTTTATTAATTATTTTTATGATTGTTTCGCCAATTAAGCCGACTGATTTTAAGGCGAAAATTCCGCAGGAATCGAAACAAAATGATGTTGAACCGAACATTGATACGCTGGTGGTTGTGCTTAATTCCGATTCGACGCTTCGGCTCAATACGGAAAGCGATTTGGGAACTGTTCAAAAAACCGAAAAACTTATCGCCAGACTTTCCGAGATTTTCAAACAACGCACGGAAAACCGCGCTTACGTAGGCGGCGCAGAATTTAGAAGCGATTTATGGGAAGCTGAACGAATCGAAAAAACAGTTTTTATCAAAGCACCGCGCTCGATTGATTACGGAAGCGTCGTCAAAGTCATTGACGCAGTAAAAATCGCCGGCGCAAATCCGGTTAGCCTGCAGATTGACGACTTGAACTGAGAAGTCGGCAGTTGGCTGAAAGCAGTTGGCAGAAAAGGCATAACGCTTCATCGCCGACTGCTCGCTGCCGCTGCCGCCTGCCGACTAAAATTATTTGCCAAATTCCTCTTTAAAACTAAAAAAATCCTGTGATATAATTTTTATGCCGGCACAACGGCAAATTTGTAATCTAAATTCTCGTCAACTCTCCTTTCCGAATTGGGAAAATGGTGAATTACTATCAAGTTTTAAAAATTTCACCGAAAGCGACTAACGCTGAGATAAAATCGGCATATCGGCGGCTTGCGCGAAAAATTCATCCGGACGTAAGCAGCGAAAATGCGGAAAATGCTTCGGGCGAATTTGCGAAAATCGCTAAAGCCTACCAGATTTTGGGAAATCCCAAAGAACGCGCCGCCTACGACCGGCGGTTGCTCGACGCCAAATATAAAAATTCTTCAAACAGCGATTCAGTTTTTTCTTCCGAAAATGCCCACGCAAGGCGCTGGCGACAGATGGCTTATGAACGCCGCTACAACGAAATTATCGACCGGATGATTGCCGACGAACGCAGAGAAACGATGGCACTCCAAAAAGTTATTTTCCCGACGGTCGCGCTGTTTATCTCCGTTTGTTTTGTCGCAATTTTCAAGCCGATGTTCTGGACAAATTCGCACATTATCGGAAAAATCATTTTGTTTTTGCTATTTGTCCTTGGACTTGTTCATCTTTTCAAACGTTTGCGAACGGGTTTTGAACGCTACACATACCGCTACGAAAATATCCACGATTCGATTCTTGAAGAAAGCAAAGCCGAAACTAAGCCTTACACGCGCGTAACCGCCGTGTGCTTTTTAGTCGTCGGCATCGGCGTGAGTTTGGGCGTTGGACTGCTTGTCGGAAATTTTTTGCAATCATTTTTAACGCCTTCGATGCCGAGGTTTTTCGCGGCTTCGCTTAAACCTGAATTCATTTTCTATCCGCCGATTGCCGTTCTTTTTGTGGATTTAATGCACTCGTTCGCTATCCGATTCGACCAATAAGTTTTTCCGACTGCACTTGACAACATTTTTTTGAGCCTTTATACTCGATAGTTTCTAGGAAAGAAGGGAAAATTTCACTTTTTAATTTAGGAAAGAGACGCAAGGAAAATGCCAAATCATAAATCAGCCGAAAAGCGCGTTCGTCAAAACGAAAAACGCCGCGCCGTTAATCGAAGCAACCGCAGCGATCTGCGGACGCAAATCAAAAAATTGCGAACGTCGCTTACCGCCAGCGATAAAAATCAAAGTCAAGAGCTTTTGAATCCGACTGTTTCAGCGATAGATAAAGCAGTCAACAAAGGAATTCTGCATAAAAATACGGCGGCTCGTTACAAATCAAGGCTTTCGGCACACGTCAGTAAGTTAGCGTAAAAGTTTTTTTCACCTTACAATCTTCATAATTTTTCTCCTTTGATTTATAAGGAAGCGAATCTTAAGCAAATTCGCTTCCTATTTTTTTGAAAAATTTCGGCAAAAATAGTTAAAAAAACTTTTCAAAACTAGCGAAATTTTTTTCAAAGTTCTAAAATTAGAATCTCTGGACTAATAATCATTTAACTAAAACGAAACTGATTTCACACAAAAGAATTTTTAAATTTATGCAAGAATTTACAGACCAAATGCCTTCGGATATTTCGCGTTTTCCGATGGTTCCAATCCGTGATGTCGTTATTTTTCCGTTCACCAAAGTCGCTTTCAAAATCGGTCGTTCGAGTTCGGTTCGTGCTCTAGAGCAAGCGATGACGAGCGAGCGCAACATTTTTCTCGCCACCCAACACGACGCGACAATTGACGAACCGAATCCCGAACAGATTTATACGGTCGGAACTTTGGGCAGAATTTTGCAGGCGCAAAAACAGGAAAACGGACAAATCAAAGTCGTCGTGGAGGGACGCGAACGCGGTCAAGCCCTAAAGTTTGAGCAGGACGACGACGGAATGTTTTACGCGCTTGTAAGACCCGTGAAATCAATTGACGAATCGGGTTATCGCACCGACGGACTGCTGCAAAAAATTCACACGTTGGTCGAACAATTCCTGCGTGTTTCGCCGGACGCTTACACCGACGCGCTGCACGCGAGTTTGAGAGGAATTTCCGCCGCGCAAATTGCCGACGCAATGAGTTCGCATCTGCGCATCGCGGTTGAAGAAAAACAGGAGTTGCTCGAGATGTTTTCCGTGCAGGAACGCTTGCAAAAATTGACGGAAATTCTTGAAACCGAAATCGAAAAGAAACAACTCGACCGCACGGTTCATACACGCACCAAAAAGCAGATGGACAAACATCAGCGTGAGTATTATTTAAACGAACAGATAAAATCAATCCATAAAGAACTCGGACGCAAGGACGACAAAGCGGAACTCGAAGAACTAAAGAAAAAAATTGAAGAAGCGGGAATGACCGAAGAAGCCAAAGAAAAGGCTTTACAGGAATTCGCGCGGCTTGAGGCGATGCCGCCGATGTCCGCCGAAGGCACGGTTTCGCGTTCGTATCTCGATTGGCTGATAAATGTTCCCTGGAAAGACGCTTCGGAAGAAATCAACGATTTAGCAGAAGCCGAGCGCGTTTTAAATGAAGATCATTACGGTTTGGAGAAAATTAAAGAACGTATCTTGGAATACTTGGCGGTTCGTCAATTGGTTAAAAACCCGAAAGGCACTATTTTATGTTTTGTCGGTGCGCCCGGTGTTGGTAAGACTTCTTTAGGCAAATCTATCGCCAATGCGACAGGCAGAAAATTTGTGCGTTTGTCTTTGGGCGGCGTGCACGACGAAGCGGAAATTCGCGGACATCGAAGAACTTATATCGGCGCGTTGCCCGGTCAAATTGTTCAGCTAATGAAACGCGCCGGAACAATTAATCCGGTTATTCTGCTTGATGAAGTTGATAAACTCGGCAAAGATTTTCGCGGCGACCCCTGCGCGGCACTGCTCGAAGTTCTCGACCCGGAACAAAACAATACTTTCCGCGACCATTATTTGGACGTTGATTACGATTTGTCGCAAGTCTTTTTTATCGCCACGGCTAATGTTTTACACACGATTCCGCCGGCACTTCAAGACCGTCTGGAAATTTTGCACCTGTCAGGCTATACGGAACGCGAAAAAGCGGAAATCGGCAAACGTCATTTGATTCCGAAACAAGCTGAAGGCAATGGAATGGATGTCGAACGAGTGAAATTTACTGACGATGGCGTATTGGAAGTCATTCGCCATTACACGCGCGAAGCAGGCGTTCGCAATCTCGAAAGAGAAATCAGTTCTTGCCTGCGGAAAGTAGCGAGAAAGTTTGTCATATCTAATAAAAATGAAGATTTTAAGGAAGTGATTGACGCGGAAAAAGTGCGCGAACTGCTCGGTACAATTCGATTCCGCAAACAAGACATCGCCCGCAAATCTGAAGTCGGTTTGGTCAACGGTTTGGCGTGGACGGAAGTGGGCGGCGATGTTCTGCAAGTCGAAGCGACGCTCGTCAAAGGTCGCGGCGGCGTTCGCCTGACGGGAAAACTCGGCGAAGTAATGCAGGAATCAGCCCACGCCGCGCTGACCTGCGTTCGCTCACGCGCTGAAAAACTCGGCATTGATGTTAAAGATTTTCAGAAAAAAGATTTACACATTCACGTTCCCGAAGGCGCAATTCCAAAAGACGGTCCGAGCGCAGGAATTACGCTGGCAACCGCAATGGTTTCTGCTTTGACCGGCAGACCGTCTCGCCACGATGTCGCAATGACCGGGGAAATCACTCTGCGCGGAAAGGTTTTACCAATCGGCGGCGTGAAAGAAAAATTGCTTGCTGCTCATCGTTTCGGGTTGAAAACGATTATTTTATCGAAAGAAAACGAAAAGGATTTAACCGATATTCCCGAAGAAGTGCGCGGAGATTTAACGATTCACGCGGTTGATACGATTGACGAGGTTTTAAAATTTGCTTTAGAGAATATCAAAATTGCAGATGTTTTAGAAACGCCGCAGATTTGGTCAACCGATACGGCTTCAGGGGAAATTTCGGCAACAATTGAATAAATCGGAAAATTTTTAACGCTCAAATCAATGCGGGTTTAGAAGGAAAAGCTAAAAGTGAACGGCTGAGATGACGTGGGGCGAAACCGAATCCACGCAAGCTAAAATGAAAGAAGAAACGTCCATACAAAGTAGCTGTTTCGCCCTCAGGTCCAATAACTTGTTCGATGCGTCTTTGCTTTCCAAAAGCCTTCTTTGACTTTGTTCGTAGGCTTTCAAAAACTCGTCGCGTGAAAGTCCTGCTTGTGTGCAAATGCCACGCAACGTCGAGCTTTTTAACTTGGCGTGATTTGGAATGGTCAAGGGCGTTTGTGTTCCATCCGCATTCTCTCGCGCCAAAGAAATATGTTCGCGCTCACGAACAACTTCAAAACCCAACTTTGCCAATGCACGCAACACTCTTGCCTTTGGCGCATCAACGGGAAATTTCGCCATTATGCCGTAACTCCCGCTTCCGCCACGAATGCTTCAAGTGCTTGTTCGTCAGTGTTCAAAACTTCCGCGCCGAAAGTTTCAATGTGAAAACGAATTGCTGATTTTACGTCCGACAATGCTTCTTCGTAAGTATCGCCTGCGCCGATAACTGCGCCTTTCAACCCAAGTGGATAAGCAACGTAACCGTCAGAATGCTTTTCGATGATAATTTTTATGTCTCGCAACATTTTTGCACCTCAGACAAATCGTAACACGAAAATTAGCTATTCGGCACGAACAAAACAAAATCAAAATGTGTCAAAAATCAATCGCTGCCGTTTCAACCACGAAGCATCGAACGGTTGAGTTGACGTGGGGCGAAACCGCCAGCGACAACTTTAGATTTAACGGACAACTTCGATAACAAAGTCGCTGTTTCGCCCTCACGTCCAATGATTTGTTGGCTGTCGCCGTCATCTTTAGAGCGATTTTCCTCTCGCAACACGCAACGTGATAGAATAATAACCATTTCAATTATGTCTGCTGTCAAACAAGCCAAAGCCAAAGCAAAAAAAGTTACCGAAAAAGGTTCGACGCGCATCGAACGCGGAATTTACCGCGTCAACTACCCGTCGCATAAAGGTATCAGAGTCTATCTGAAGTTCAAAGACACCGAATATCAAAAAGTCTTCGGTTTAAGCGACGGCGAGAGAAAAGCACTCGCCCGTGCGCGACGTTGGCGTAAAGAATGCTTGCGCGAAATCCAATACTCGCCCGAGGCCCAAAACCCGCTCAAGAAAATGCAGTCGAACAACAAAAGCGGCATCACGGGCGTTCGACGTGGAAAAACGGCTTGGAGCGAAGTTTGGAGCGCGACGTGGGTTGAAAACGGCAAACAATTTCATCGCTCGTTCTCGATAGAAAAGTTCGGCGAAGAAGAAGCCTTTCGTCTTGCCTGTCGAGCCAGAGCCGATGCCGAAAAACGAATCTACGGACAAGTATTTCAAGATGCGCTTAAAAACGAGCGTTGATTGCCGCCACGAGACAGCCAACGATTGAGTTGACGTGGGGCGAAACCGGATTCACACAAGCTGCATTTTACCATGCAAGATTTTAAAGTGAAGCTGTTTCGCCCTCACGTCCAATGATTTGTTATACCTCCCACTCCATTTTCAAGACTTCTTTCTGCTCGACTACTCTAATCGTTGGCACATTTTGTGTAATTACCTCAATGTTATTATCTCCGCCATATATCAAGTAATGAGAAAATTTGCCTGTGCTATACGGGTCATGACAACCTTCGTATGATTTTAGCCAAGGCGAGTTAAGCCACTGAAAAGCACATACAGATTTGTCATTTTTAATCGTTTCGTCAACTGTCGCAGAGCTAATATCTCTTTCTGGACAACACGATTCTTCCATACAAGTAAATGCAAGAACTTCGCCAAAATCTACTAAATACTTTGGATATTCTAGGCTATGCGGAGTAACAATTACTTTCAAATTATTTGTTTCCATCCTCATTGGGGAGGATAAGGGAATTGCCGCCAAAATGACAGATGGATAAAAAGCATTAGTAAAAGGCGTTTCCCAACGAACAATTTTGGACATAACGAAAGAGGTATAACGGTTGAGATGACGTGGGGCGAAACCGGCAACGGACAAGCTGAAAGAAACCGCGCAAGTCTTTAAAGAGAAGCTGTTTTGCCCTCACGTCCATTGAATTGTTAGGCGCGGTCTTTAGCAACCGCACTCGCCAACCGCTTTGAATGTCTTGCTGTTATTGCCTTTTGTAACTACAATGGTCGCGGCATATTTTATAATTTCGTCACCTAGTCTGTTAGGAATTGTAACAACGTAAGTAACACGAGCGGTTATGTTACTAGAGCGATATGTTTCTACATAACTGCTGCCTTTCTTCAATGGTTTGTTTCCTTCAGTTGAACTGACAAATTTTAATGGAGTAACTCGTCCGTTAATATTAATCCACGCTCGCCTAACTTTAGCACCGTCCATGTCCGCCAAGAAGTTGTAGGACTCATACTTTCCACCTGCGGAAAAATAGCAACCACAATCAAGGTATTCGGCATCGTTGTCAATTATGCCAATCTTCAATTCAGCGTTTTGAGGGCGGCGCGTCTGCGCGGAAATACTCGTTACGCCAAGTAAAACTACCAAACAAATAAGCAAGTGTTTCATTTTTATCTCCTGTTTTTGAGGCTGTCGGATTTTACCACAATGCGCCTAACGACCGAATTGACGTGGGACGGGACACGCGCAACTTGCCAAACCAAACAACGTGGCTGTCCCGTCCTCACGTCCAATGATTTGTTCGGCGTGTCATCATAAGGAGAAATATGTTTTCAGAACAAACAATAGGGAATTATCCCTTTTACACACCTAAGTTAGCGAACACTCAATTTTTCCGATTCCTTTTCAGGTAACATTTCCAATGCCTTTTCAGGCAATTCAGTTTCCGGACTACGGTTAGACGTGTCAATTCTTTCTGGAGGGTGGTTACTTCCAAGAACGTATCCGATTACACCGCTTATAATAGCCCCTGTGATTTCACCACTCAGAACACGGGCTAAAGCCAAAATAATCACCGCTAAAAAAGTAAAGCCAACAGTTACTATGCGAAGGAATCCGCTATTGTCAGTAATTGCAAGAGGGTTGGTTTTACCGCGTGATACAGCTAACCAAAATACTCCCCAAACAATAACAAGAGTGCTAGCGAACAAGAGCAATACATAAACAAATTGGGTTGGGTCAAGAACAATAATTTTCTCCATAATAGTTTGGGAAATATCGAAAAGGCGTAATCCGCGTTTATTTTCCAGACGGCGAAACTTTTCAAGATATTTCGGCACAACAAGCCGCGCAAATGGAATTTAAAGAACTTTTAGAAATCGCGGTGAAATTAAACAACAAATCGTTTGTGAAAATGAATGTCGAATAGCACCAAGAAACGCCGAACGGCTGAGATGACGTGGGGCGAAACCGCCGCCAAGCCCGCCAACTTTTAACGGACAACGTGATAACAAAGTCGCTGTTTCGCCCTCACGTCCATTGAATTGTTCGCTGTCTTATTCATCTAACAAACGTCTATATTTGTGTAACCGTAAATCACCGCTTACGTTCTCCAGCGTCTTTGTTCGCAACAAGCGCAATTCATCATTTTGCATCGTGTAAACAAAGTAATGTAATTTTGTTTCGGGCTTGTCACAGATGTAAAGAGCCGAATCGGTTCTGCGTTCGGCAAAATCAATTACCGCGTCTTCTTCGCTGTCGCCGTTTACGTCCCAATACTGCACGTCAATAACAGAATAGGAAGTTGAACATCGTTCTTTTTGCGTCGGCGATAAATGTCCGTAGTCAATCCAAAGCTGCCCGTTTCTAACGGTAACGGGCTTCTTCAACTTATCGTTTGAGTAGGTGAAGTTGTCGAAGTCAACCTTACGAATTGCTGACGGCTGTTGAAACAATGGAAAATTTGGTTTGTCGTGTTCAGTTGTCATAATCGGCGACACGGACGGTTCTTGATTCTCAGATTTGGATTTTTGGCAATGAACGAAGAACGCGACAACGCCAACGCCCGCAATGAGCGTAATTATAAAAACAATGAACTTGGTTGAAACTGTTTTCATATTATCTTATCTAGCAATCACGTTTGGGTTAAGCGTGACAGCGAACTTTGTATTCTGCTGAATTATTTCGGCGTTATACCGAATTTTTTATACTCTCTTCAATAGTCAAAGTCAATAAAAAATTGACTTTCGTGGCATTTTGGTAGACAAAATAATAATTCGGCATAAATAATTATGCCGAATTATTATTTTGCTATTTTTTGCGCTTCACATTCTTGACGCTAAGGCGCGTTTGCTCTAACTTAATTCAAGCCTTTTACAAATTTTTCCGAAGTTAAAATTAACGAATGGACAATCGTATTCATCGAGAAGTCATCGGCGGACATCTCTTAGTTATCGGCGGCGCGGAAGACAAATATAACGAGCGGCGAATTTTGCGGAAGTTTCTGGAATTGACCGGTACCGACGGCGGCGAAACGAATGTTTTAATCGTGCCGGTCGCATCGGACTTTCCCGAATTCGCGGCGGATATTTATGTGCAGGCGTTCCGTCGTTTAGGCATTGCTAATCCGCGCGTGTTGCGGGCGACTTCGCGGCAGGACGTTTTTGCGGCGGACGCGGACGCGCTGTTTGACGGCGTGAATGGCGTTTTTATCACGGGCGGCGACCAAATGCGGCTAGTTTCACTTTTGGGCGGCACGAAGTTCGCGCAGAAACTCCGGCAAGTCGCCACCGAAACCAATGTCGTGTTGGCGGGAACGAGCGCGGGCGCGGCGGGAATGTCCACTTCAATGATTGTGCGCGGCGACGCGACTCCACATCCGCACAAAAATTCCGTCAGACTTTCACCCGGACTCGGATTTCTTAAAAACATCATTATTGACCAACATTTCACCGAACGCGGACGCATCAGCCGTCTTATCACGGCGGTCGCTTATAATCCTTATAATCTGGGAATCGGAATTGACGAAAACACGGCGATAATTTTGGACAACGAAGGCGTTCTGGAAGTTTTCGGCGAAGGCTCGGTCACGGTTGTTGATGGCTCGCAGATTACATACAACGAAATTGCCGAAGTTGACGATTTTCAATCGTTCAGCGTCTGCGGCGTGCAGTTGCATATTTTGGGCAACGGTCTGATTTACGATTATTTTGGACGAACGCCGCTGCAGCCGCCGAACGAGTTTTTACTACCTGATATTGAATAAATAGGGACAAGGGACAAGGGACAAGTAAAAAACGAACTTGTAAAACCCTTATCACTTGTCCCTTGTCCCTTGCCCCTTAAAATATGAACATTCTCGAAATCAGAACCTTGCGCGGACCGAATTATTGGAGCGGTTATTGGAAAAAGCTGATTATTATGCGGCTCGATATTGAAGATTACGAGCAGAAGCCGACCGATAAAATCAAAAATTTTTACGAGCGGATGCAGGAAGTGATGCCGTCGCTGCAAACGCACGGCTGCAGCTATAAAGAAGAAGGCGGTTTTTACAAGCGCGTCAAAGACGGAACTTGGGCAGGACACGTTATCGAGCATTTTGCGCTGGAATTACAGACGCTCGCCGGAATGGATGTTGGTTACGGCAGAACGCGGGAAACGGGCGAGCCGGGAATTTACAATGTCGTGTTCGCTTATTTTGAAGAAGCGGTCGGACAATATACGGCGCGGGCAGCGCTCAGACTTTTTCTCGAACTCGCGGAAGGCAAATCAATCGAACAAATCAAACAGACGCTCGCCGACGAAATCCAAGAGATGCGCGAGATTCGGGAACGAGTGCGCTTTGGACCTTCGACCGGCTCAATTGTCGAAGAAGCCGAATCGCGCGATATTCCATATATTCGCCTTAACGACCAATCGCTCGTTCAACTCGGTTACGGCGTTTATCAGCAGCGCATTCAGGCGACCGTCACGAATCGCACGAATATGATTTCGGTGGACATCGCCGCCAACAAAGCCGCGACGAAAAAACTCTTGGGCGAGATGGGCGTTCCCGTACCGAAAGGTTTCCGCATCCGCGAAGAAAGCGAAGTTAAAAGCACGCTTGAATCTGTCGGCTTTCCCGTCGTCGTCAAACCGCTCGACGGCAATCACGGCAGAGGCGCGACGGTCGGCATCGAAACGCTCGAAGAGGCGATTGCCGCTTTTCACGTCGCTCAAGAACAATCGCGTTCTAAATACGTGATCGTCGAAAAAATGCTTGCGGGCAACGATTTTCGCGCTCTGGTTGTCAATAACCGATTAATTGCGATTGCCGAACGAACGCCCGCGCACGTCATCGGTGACGGCGAAAACACAATTCAGCAGTTGATTGATCGAGTCAACAGCGACCCGCGACGCGGTTACGGACACGAAAACGTATTGACGCAAATTGACGTTGACGGGCAGACCGAGCAGATTTTGAAATTGAAAGATTACGCGCTCGAAACCGTTTTGCCAACGGGCGAAATTCTGCATCTGAAAACGACGGCAAATCTTTCGACGGGCGGAACGGCGGTTGATCGCACCGATGAGGCTCATCCCGAAAATATATTTTTGTTCGAGCGCATCGCCAAAATCATCGGTTTAGACATTTGCGGCATTGACGTTATCGCCCCGAATCTCTCCGAACCGCTCAGGGAAAACGGCGGCGGAATTATCGAAGTCAACGCCGCGCCCGGATTTAGAATGCACCTTTCGCCGTCGGAAGGCATCGGCAGAAACGTCGCCGAGCACGTCGTAGATATGCTGTTTCCGCCCGGCAGACCGTCACGCATTCCGATTTTCGCCATCACGGGAACAAACGGAAAAACCACAACGACGCGTTTTATTGCCCACATTTTGCGCGGAAGCGGTTTGACCGTCGGCTTTACGACAACCGACGGAACTTATATTCAAAACAATCAAATCGTTGCGGGCGACAATACCGGTCCAGTTTCCGCGCAGCTAGTCTTAAAAGACCCGTCGGTGCAAGTCGCTGTTTTGGAAACAGCGCGTGGCGGAATTATTCGCTCCGGTTTAGGCTACGACCATTGCGACGTGGCGGTTGTTACCAACATCGCCGCCGACCATCTGGGCTTAAAGGACATCAATACTTTGGAAGATTTAGCGCGGGTCAAAGCGGTTGTGCCGCGCTCGGTTTCGAGAAAAGGTTTCGCTGTTTTAAACGCCGAAGACGAAAATGTTTATCGAATGCGGAAGATGGTTGACGGCAGCGTCGTTTATTTTTCGATGGACGAAAACAACGAAAACATTCGCCGACACGCCCGGCGCGGCGGCATTTCGTGCGTTTACGAAAACGGTTTTATCACATTGCTCAAGGGCAGATGGAAAGTGCGTGTCGAGAAAGCGATAAACGTTCCGCTGACTTACGGCGGACGCGCCGAATTTATGATTCAAAATGTTTTGGCGGCAACGCTCGCCTGTTTCGTTCACGGTGTATCTTTGGAAGATATTCGCGTCGGCTTGACGACATTTACGCCTTCGACGGCGCAAACGCCCGGACGAATGAACTTTGTCGAAATCAAAGATTTTACGGTTTTGATGGATTTCGCACATAATCCGGCGGGACTCACGGGTTTGCAGAATTTCATTAACAAATTGCCGTATGAAAAGCGAACCGGCGTTTTAAGCGGAGTCGGCGACCGGCGCGACGAAGATTTGCGCGAAATGGGACGATTGTGCGCGGAAACTTTCGATAAATTAATTATCCGTCGCGGCGATTATCTGCGCGGGCGCACCCAAGAGGAAGTCTACACGCTGTTGCAAAACGGCATTGCAGAAAGCGATAAAAAACTCGATTTTGAAATCGTTCACGAATCGAAAGACGCAATTTTTCGCGCTCTGGACACTGCCGAAAAGGGCGAGTTGGTTGTCATATTAGCTGACACGGTTAATAAAGACATGAATTATGTCAGCCAATACCGGGAGCAAATCGCATAAAAATAGACGGATGATTTCTAAGATTTATTAGAATTTATTAAAATGAAATCATAAAGAATCAGTATAAAATTTATCAGTTAATAAGGAGTAAACGAATGACAATCAGACTAGGCGACGAAGCGCCTGACTTTACGGCGCAAACAACGGAAGGAGAAATAAATTTTCACGAATGGCTCGGCGACAATTGGGGCGTATTGTTTTCGCATCCGCGCGATTACACGCCGGTTTGCACAACAGAACTCGGAATGGCAGCGCGTTTGAAGCCGGAATTTGAACGGCGCAACGTTAAAGTTATGGGCTTAAGTGTTGACCCGCTCGACGCGCACGCGGGCTGGGCGAAAGACATCAAAGAAACGCAAGGCGCGGCGGTAAATTTTCCGATGATTGCCGACCCGGACAAAAAAATTGCTGATCTTTACGATATGATTCACCCGAACGCCAGTGATACGGCAACGGTGCGCTCGGTTTTCGTCATTGGAGCCGACAAAAAAATCAAATTGACGCTGACTTACCCGGCAAGCACCGGGCGCAATTTTGACGAAATCCTCCGCGTCATTGATTCGCTTCAATTGACGGCGAAACACAGCGTTGCTACGCCGGTAAATTGGAAAGACGGCGACGACTGCATCATCGTTCCGTCGGTTTCGGACGAAGACGCGAAGGAGAAATTTCCGAAAGGCTGGACAGCCGTCAAGCCATATTTGCGGATTACGCCGCAACCGAATAAATAGAATCTGAAAATTTTTGACGGCACGGAAATCATTAAGCAAATTTCCGTGCCGTTTTTTTGTTTAAAATTTGTATAATCATTTATAAGATTTGAGTGGGACGAAGCGAAAGCCGTCGTTAATTTGAAAATTCACGGCGTTTCATTCAACGAAGCGGTCGAGGCGTTTTTCGACCCTAATGCAGTTGAAGGTTTTGACTCGGAACATTCCGCCGACGAAAATCGCTTTTATATCATCGGATTTTCAAGTCGGCGATTACTTTACGTTGTCTACGCCGAAAGATTTCAGGGAAATATATCCGAATAATCTCTGCTCGCAAAGCAGACGGAAAGAAGCAGAAAGAATATGAAGGAAAATGAAAAAGACACGACTTTTCGTTTCGGCGTTGTCGAAGAAAACGGCAAAGACGTAACGATTGAAATAACCGAAGAAGATTATCGGCGACAACTTGCGGCGGGCGTTCCCGAAGATGAAATGTTGTCTGTCGGTTTTCATAAAGCGCGGCGCGGCGGTTTTCGGGAACGGCATCCGAATTTGAGTTTGGAAAGTGTAGAAATAAGAGTAACGAATTCAATCCAAGACACTACGATTTCCGCTAAAAAAGATAATGAGAAAAAAGCCGCTTGAGATAAAAACTGTCGAAACCGTTTCCGAAAAATTATGTTGCGAATCTTGCGGCAAAGAATTTTCCTGCGGCGCGAATGTCGGAAAATGTTGGTGTTTTACGGTTGAATTAAAAGCGGAAAAATTGGCGAAATTGGGAGAAGATTTTGAGAGTTGTTTGTGTAAAAATTGTTTGGGGAAATTAGCCACGAATAACGCGAAAAACACGAATTGAATCAAACTTTCAAATTCGTGTTTTTCGCGTTATTCGTGGCAAAATTTATTATATGGCAAAAAAGAAAAGCAAATTTCTAAGCGGCAAGCGCATTGACCCGACACCGATTGATAAAGAAACGACGCTCGCCGATTTGGTGGACGAATCTTTTATGGCGTATAACGCGGCGCGAATTCGTGAAGCGTGTCGGCTTTTTACCAATAAAATGCTTGAGCCAGACGTAACGGTCGGCGTAACTTTGACGGGTGCGCTGACTCCGGCGGGTTTGGGGATTTCGGCGATTATTCCGCTGATTAAAGCCGGTTTTATTGATTGGATAATCTCGACGGGCGCGAATCTTTATCACGATACGCATTTCGGCATCGGCTTGTCGCTTCATCAAGGCGACGCGAAAATGGATGATAGAATTTTGCGCGATGAAGAAGTCGTGCGGATTTACGACATTTTTTTCGATTATTCGGTGCTGCTCGACACGGACGAGTTCTTTCGCCGCATCATCGAAGGCGCGGAATTTCAACGCACGATGTCGTCTGCCGAATTTCATTATCTGTGCGGGAAATACGTCCGGGAAAGAGAGAAAAAACTCGGACTCGAAAACAAATCGCTGCTCGCCGTCGCTTATGAATACGGCGTTCCGATTTACACATCTTCACCGGGCGATTCGTCAATCGGTATGAACATCGCCGCCAAAGAACTGCAAGGCAACAAACTCATTTTAAATCCGAACCTTGATGTCAACGAGACCGCATCAATCGTTTTAGCGGCAAAACGCGGAATCGTTCATTCCGGCAAAAGATCAAGAAAAGGCGGCAAGTCGGCGATTTTTATATTGGGCGGCGGAAGTCCGAAAAACTTTGCCCTTCAAACTGAACCGCAGATTCAAGAAGTTCTCGGCATTGACGAAAAAGGACACGATTATTTTTTGCAAATTACAGACGCGCGTTCGGACACGGGCGGGTTGAGCGGCGCGTCGCCGAGCGAGGCAGTGTCGTGGGGGAAAATTGACCCGGACAAATTGCCTGACGCGGTTGTCGCGTATGTTGATTCAACCGTTGCTCTGCCGATAATTACGGCGTATTCTTTGGCAAGGCACGAGCCGCGAGAGCCGAAAAGATTGTACGAGCGGCGCGAGGAATTTATGAATTTGCTTAAGAATGAATACGAAAAATCTACACGCAAATAAGTAAAAGTAAAAAGTGAAAAGTGAAAAACTATTTCGGAACTTTTAACTTCTGACAAATTGCAGGGTTTAGGCTGATGCACGACGACAGTAAAAATTCGATTTCTTTCAGTTCCAACGCACAGATGGAAAACGACGCGCGGCTCAATTTGTTGTATGAGATTGGGCGAATCTTAGCTTCTGAGGAAACGATGAATAAAGCTGCGTCGCAAATTCTCGAAGCGATTTGCCGTAATATTCAATTCGAGCTTGGCGAATTGTGGTGTATGGACAAGCAGGATAAAATCCTGCGTCTTGAAAACGCCTGGCATCTTCCTTCACCGCCGCTGGAAAATTTCGTCGCTAAAAGCCGTCAGTTTAAATTTACGATTGGGGAGGGTTTGCCCGGCAAAGTGTGGTCGAAAAACGCTCCCGTTTGGCTTGAAAATATCGGCGGCGAGAATAATATGCCGCGCAAGTTTTTCGCCGAAGAAACCGGATTGCAGAGCGGTTTTGCTTTCCCGATTTTACTTGGCGAAAAACTTCTGGGAGTCTTTAGCTTTTTTAGCTGCGAATCGCGTCAGCCCGACGCAGCACTGTTGCAAATGTTCGCCGCCGTTGGCAATCATATCGGACAATTTATTAAGCGTGAAAAAATCGAAAGCACTCTGCGCGAATCCGAAGACCGCTATCGCGCATTTATCAAACAAAGCACCGAAGGCATGTGGCGATTTGAACTCGACGAGAAAATTCCCGCTAATCTGCCGACCGAACAGCAAGTCCAGCGAGCGTTCCGTGATGGCTTTTTAGCCGAATGCAACGATTCGATGGCGCAAATGTATGGTTTGAAGCGAGCCGAAGATTTAGTCGGCAGTCGAATTTCGGAGCTGTTCGATATGACGGATGCGGCGAATGTCGAATATCTCCGCACTTTTATCGAATCCGGCTACAATTTGACCGATGCCGAATTACACGAAAAAGACATCGCCGGTAACGACAAATATTTTCTCAACAGTTTAGTCGGCTCGATTGAAAACGGGAATTTAGTCAGAGTTTGGGGAACGCAACGCGACATCACCCGGCAGAAACTGGCCGAGCAAAACTTGCGCGAATCGGAAGAAAGCTATCGAATCGTCGCCGAAACCGCTTCGGATGCCATCATCAAAATTGACGAACAAAGCACGATTTTATTCGTCAATAATTCGGTCGAGCGAATTTTTGGACACACCCTCAAAGAAATGCTCGGTCAACCTTTAACAATGATTATTCCTGAAGATTTACGTGAACGGCATCAGGTAGGATTGCGACGTTATCTCGGAACCGGCGAGCGCCATCTTTCGTGGGCGGGAATTGAAATTCCTGCTCTGCACGCCGACGGTCATACGTTTCCGCTCGAAATATCATTCGGCGAATATAATCAAAACGGCAGACGCTTTTTTATCGGCATTGCCCGCGACATCACCCGGCGCAAAAAATCTGAACGGGCATTACTTGAGCGAGAACGTCTGGCATTACTGAATTCGGATGTCAGCCGCGCTTTAATCGAAAATAATTCGCTGCCGGATATTCTGCACACCTGTACGGAAGCCGTCGTCAAACATCTCGATGCCGCTTTTGCACGTATCTGGACGCTCAATAAAGAAGAAAATATATTGGAACTACAATCTAGTTCGGGCATCTACACACATCTCGACGGAGAGCACTCGCGCGTGCCGGTCGGCAAATTCAAAATCGGACTTATCGCCAAAGAGCGTAAGCCGCATTTAACTAATTCAGTGGTCGGCGACCAACGCGTTGCCGACCAAGATTGGGCAAAGCGTGAAGGAATGGTTGCCTTTGCCGGTTACCCGCTGATTGTCGAAGAACGTCTGGTTGGAGTCGTCGGAATGTTCGCTCGTCAACCGCTCACCGAAAAAACTCTCGAAGCATTAGCGGCGGCGGCAAACGTAATCGCTCTGGGCATCGAGCGCAAACAGACGGAAACCGAGCGTGAACGCCTTCTGATTAGCGAACAACAAGCGCGCGAAAATGCCGAAACCGCCAATCACGCGAAAGACGAATTTATCGCCGTCGTCTCGCACGAACTTCGTTCGCCGCTCAACGCGATGCTCGGCTGGACGCGCATTTTACAACAACAAAAACCGAACGAAGAGATGACCGATTACGCGCTTGACGTGATTGTCAGAAATGCGCGCGCGCAATCAAAATTGATTGAGGATTTGCTCGACATGGCCCGTCTTAACGAAGGAAAATTACGGCTTGAACTGCTGCCAATTGAACTCGCGCCGATTATCGTCGCCGCCGTTGAAATTATCAAACCGACGGCGGACGCTAAAAATATTCGTCTTAGTCAATCGTTCGACGAAGCGGCAAATTTTATCGTTGGCGACGGCGAACGGCTGCGTCAAGTTGTTGAAAATCTTCTGTCGAATGCGGTAAAATTTACGCCTGAAGGCGGAAGGGTTGACATCCGGCTGGAACGCGAAAACGATGAAGCGAAGATTGTTATCAGCGACACGGGACAAGGTATCAGCGCGGAATTTTTGCCGCAAATTTTCGGACGCTTCAAACAAGCCGACCCATCAACAACGCGGCGGCACGGCGGTCTCGGCATCGGTTTATCATTGGCGCGGGATTTGGTAGAATTACACGGCGGCACGATTTCAGCGCAAAGCGCGGGCGAAGGAACAGGCGCAATTTTTACCGTCAGCCTACCTTTGCGAATGATTGCGCCGATAAAAGAAAATTCGAGCGGGAAGGTGGAAAGTATGGACTCGCAAGGAAAATTAAACGGTTTTTGGATTTTAGCAGTGGATGATGAAGCGGATGCCCGCGAGATTGTTTCGTTTATGCTGCAGATAAATGGAGCAAAAGTTACGACGGCGAATTCAGCAGTCGAAGCATTGGAAATATTAAAAGAATCAAGTGGACATCTGCCGGACGTTTTGCTCTCTGATATTAGTATGCCGAATGAAAGCGGCTACGCACTTCTTGAGAAAATTCGCGCTTTGTCGCAAGAAAACGGCGGGCAAATTCCGGCAATCGCGCTGACAGCATTTAACCGCCCCGAAGACCGCCAAAGCGCATTCGAGGCAGGATTTCAAAAGCACCTGGGCAAGCCGGTCGAGATGGAAGATTTGATTTCCGCAATTATCGAAACGGCGGGAGCGAGATAGTTCAAAGTTCAAAGTTCAAAGTTTAAGGCAAGTGTGTTTTTCGACTTTGAATCTTGAACTTTGAACTTTGAACTTTGAATTTATGAAATTAACCGCCGAACAGAACAACGAACAACACGAAATCGAGCTAACCCAAAACGGCTCAAATCTGACTGCCGAAATTGACGGGAAAAAATACGAAATTGAAGCCTCCGAGCCGGAACCGAATGTTTATCTGCTCAAACACGAAAATAAAATTTTTCAAATCTTCGTCGCCCCGAATAACAAACCTTCCGAACCTTTCACCGTTACTGTCGGAAATCATAATTTTGAAATAAAAATCTTCAACCCGAAACGTCTACGCGGAACAGGCGCGGAGAGCGGACAAAGCGAAGGCGCGTCGGAAATCAAAACGGCGATGCCGGGAAAAGTCGTGCGCGTTTTAGCGGAAGTCGGCGCGGAAATAAAACAAGGCGACGGCGTGATTATCGTCGAAGCGATGAAAATGCAGAACGAAATGAAATCACCGAAAGACGGCGTTATTAAAGAAATTCGCTTTGCCGAAGGCGCGACGGTCAACGCCGGAGATATTTTGGTGGTAATTGAATAAAGAATTATTTTAGAATCCAAGTTCGATGGCGGCGCTTGAATATAACGATTTGCTGTTGTAGAAAAAATTATGCGACATTCACTTTTGGCTATCTTAGCGTCTTTGGCACTTTTTATTACGAGCAATCATTTATGTTTCGCCCAAACAAATCCTGCGAATTCTTCACCAATGAAACAGGTTCAAACGGCTAAATTAGAAGAACTCAAAAAACAGGTTGAGAAAATCGGACTCGGCAAAAAGATTACGGTAATCAGGCTTGATGAGCGAGAGTTTTATGGTTCAGTCAGCAATATAGAAGCGGACGGTTTTCAAATAGACGAAGTAGATTTGAAGCAAACAGTCGATTTCAAATATACCGAACTAAAAAAAGTCAGAAAGGGGTATGGCGGAAAAAACTATGCTGTGGGAAAAAGAGTAAAGCCCGGCAGAGGTTGGCTTTACGGCGTGGCGATATTTGGAACACTATTTGTAATTCTCGGCATTGCTTTATCAGATAAAGATTTTTGATTTTCGGCATTGTTTTATCAAAAGATAGATAATGAAATATGCCACCGAACAAGTCATAAAAGTTCTTAACAATTTAAATCCTTCCGCCCTGAGCAAATTCTTGCTTGCCAACAAAGTTTGGGTGTATAAATAGAAACAATTCAAATTTAATTTAACTTAAAAGGAGAAGCTATGCCTAATTTTTTCTTGTTTCTGAAAACGTCGAAACTTCTTGTTGCCTTAGCGATTATATCGGTCTATTGCACGATTGCACCGGCTCAAAAAAAAGCGGCGCGAAATGTTAAGCAATATACCATCGAGCAATTTATGGACACGGTTCGCGTCGGCGGAAGTTCTTTTTCCGACGATGAAAAAAGTATTTTGTTCCACAGCAACAAAAACGGAATTTTTAATGTCTATTCGATTTCGTCCGCCGGCGGTGAAGCGAAACCGTTGACCGCTTCGACCAAAGAAAGCACTTACGCCGTCTCTTATTTTCCAAACGATTCGCGGTTTATCTACACATACGATAAAGGCGGCAACGAGAACAGTCATTTGTATGTGCGAACGGCGGACGGCGCGGAAAAAGATTTAACGCCGGGCGAAAAGACAAAGGCAAATTTCATCGGCTGGAGCGCAGACGATAAAGCGTTTTATTTTGCGACTAACGAACGCGATGCGCGCTATTTTGACATTTACAAAATGAACGTTGCCGATTTTAGCCGTTCTTTAATTTACCGAGACGACACCGGACTTGATTTTGCCGACATCAGCCGCGATGAAAAATATATTGCTTTCACCAAACCAAAAGACGGAACGAACGATTCAGACGTTTATCTCTACAACACGCAAACCAAAGAGTTAAAAAATTTGACCGAGCATAAAGGCGATGTCGCAAACCAGGCGATGACATTCGACCCGGCTTCGCGTTCACTGTATTTTTTGACCGACGATGGTAGTCAATTCACTCGTTCGGTGCGCCACGATTTGGCGACCGGCAAGCGCGAAACGGTTGATAAATCCGATTGGGATGTTTCCTATACATACTTTTCGCAGAACGGCAAATATCGCGTCGTCGCTTTCAACGAAGATGCCCGCACGAAAATTAAAATCTACGACACCCGCACGAACCAGCCGATTGAGTTGCCGAAAACCGCTTCGGGCGACATCACAGGCATAAACATCTCAAAAAGCGAAAAGCTGATGGCGTTCTACGTCAACGGTTCGCGCACGCCGAACGATTTACACATCTACGATTTTGCCCAGAAGAAAGTTACGAAATTGACCGACAGCCTGAATCCGCAAATTAACCGCGACGATTTAGTTGAAGCGGAAGTCATCCGCTACAAATCGTTTGACGGAATGGAAATTCCTTCGATTTTGTATAAACCGCATCAAGCGAGTGTACAGAAAAAAGTTCCCGCGCTGGTTTGGGTTCACGGCGGACCGGGCGGACAAACGCGCACCAATTACAGCGCACAGATGCAGTATCTGGCAAATCAAGGTTACGTTATTTTGGGCGTGAACAACCGCGGCTCAAGCGGTTACGGCAAAACATTCTACACGTCTGACGACGGCAAACACGGGCGCGAACCGCTCTGGGACTGTGTCGAGGCGAAAAAATATCTGAAATCGCTCGGTTATGTTGACGAAAACAAAATCGGAATTATTGGCGGTAGTTACGGCGGTTATATGGTTTTGGCGGCGTTGGCTTTCAAACCGGAAGAATTTGCTGTCGGCGTGGACATTTTCGGCGTGTCAAATTGGGTGCGGACTTTGCAATCCATTCCGCCTTATTGGGAACCGTTCCGCAAATCCTTGTATAAAGAAATCGGCAATCCCGAAACCGATTTGCCGTTGTTGAAAGAAACTTCGCCGCTTTTTCATGCCGATAAAATTAAAAAGCCGCTGATTGTTTTGCAAGGCGCAAACGACCCGCGCGTGATAAAACCCGAATCGGATGAAATCGTCGAAGCGGTGAAGAAAAACGGCGGCGTTGTGGAATATGTCGTTTTTGACAATGAAGGTCACGGATTTACAAAGAAAGCTAATGAAATTCGCGCTTACAAAGCGATTGCCGATTTTCTCGACAAACATCTGAAAGGCGCAAGCTAAAGCAATATTCTGAGTTCCGCTTTTAGACGGCTTTTTTTTCAAGGATATAGCTTGCTCAAACCGGGACTCAAAACGCAAAGAAAATGACTTTTATTACAACGGTTCTTTATTATTTACGGATTCAAATGCGAATCAGCAGTTGAAATAAATGTTGAAATAACTTGTTTTTCTTGGCGCTCTCTCTGCTTCTCGAGTGGGAAATCATCCTCTCCCGCTCGAGAAGCATAATTTGCCAAGTAAAGAAGTTAAAATTTTTCGATATTTCCAACTGCTGATTCGCATTTTAAATGTTTTATCAAATTACTTTAACAAAAAACCCGTGTCATAAGTTTCAATTCCCGACAAATACTCGATGCCTTTAATTTTTCTTCCTTTTGGTATTTCAGGCTCAACTGTCGGATTTTCAGGGTAGCTTTTTCCGTCAAATCTAAGAAGGGAATAATATGGTTTAATGCCGCCGCCGCTAACAAACATTACTAAATCGTTCCAACCCTTGGTTTTCGTCGAAAGAACAATAATAGGCGGGCGCGAAACCGACATTTCCGTCACCAATTCATAACCTTTACCCGCGTTTTTAAAAACAAGCATCGGACAGCCGCCCGTTCCGCAACTCGATTGTTGCAGGACGGAAACAACGGCATCGAGATTGCCGTCGCCGTTCAAATCAACTTTGTTAAAATGATAACGAATTTCGTCCGCGCCGTCCGCGCCGTTCCATTTGCTAATTGCTTCGTCGAGTTGTTTGTCGCGCGTTTTTGAATAACCAACTTTTTTCGTGATCATCGGCTCTTGACTTTTTTGCGCGTTAGCAAAATTATTCAAAACAAAGATAGAAATAATTATCAAAACGAGCGTTTTCCAATTAACTTTGTACATAACTTAAATTTCCTTTAAAATCACAAACTTCAAGTTCGGTGAAAACCGCGTTCGATGTCTTTCATCGTCAAACGCAAAATCACGGGGCGACCGTGCGGGCAAGTGGTCGGCGAAGAGGTCGTCAATAATTTATCAATCATCCATTGCATTTTTTCGGTGGTTAATTTCATATTGACTTTGACCGCGGCTTTACACGCGAGCGATGCGGCGATATTGTCGCGTAGATTTGCACGCGCGTTGCCGAATTTTTCCTTATCAACGGTGTCTAAAATTTCCGCAAGCAGATTTCTAACTTCCGACGCGGGCAAATCCGTCGGCACAGATTTGACGGCGATGGTTCTGCCCGACAGACGCATCAGCGCAAATCCGAGATTTTCGAGTTCGGCTTCGACTAAATTAAAAGCGGCGGCTTGGGCGGGCGTTAAATCAATCGTTTCAGGAAGCAGCAAATTTTGCGATTCGATTTTTCGTTCGGTTTCTTTTTGACGAAACTTATCGAATAAAATTCGTTCGTGCGCGACGTGCTGGTCAATTAATAATAAACCTTCGTCATCAACCGCGATGATAAAACTGTTGTGCAGTTGGCTAATCGGGCGAATTTTCGATGACGAAAGATTTTCCACTTCGACGGCTTTTGGAATTTTCGCTCCCGAATCAAACGGCGGTAAAACCACCTGACTTGCGATTTGCGATTTGCGATTTGCGATTTCTTCTTGGTCTTCGCTGCTTGTTTGCCTTTCGTCGCCCGTCGTTAGTTGGTTTGGGATTTCGCCGAGACGCGATTGGACGGCTTGTTCAAAATCGGCGGAATAAACTTCGGTTTCAATCTCGGTTTGCGGCTGGAAAGTTTTTTCGGTCGTGTCGGCTAAATTTTGGCGATTTTCAATTACATTTTGTTCGCCAGTTTCGTCTGCCCTTTCATTTGGCGAAATTGTTTGAGAATTATCGTGTGAAATCTGAAATTCAATTTTTGGTTGTTCGTGCGTTCGGTTTTCGAATGCTCGCTCGTCGCCATTATCAAAGGACTGACTGCTGACTGCTGACTGTTGACTGATTGGTGTGATTCCCGCATTTCTAAGCGCACCGCGAATCGCCTCGGCTATCACTTCTTTAACGGCTTCGCTCCGCCGGAAACGAACTTCGGTTTTTGCCGGGTGGACGTTGACATCGAGTTCTTCAAACGGAATTTCGAGAAATAAAAAAGCGACCGGATAAACGCCGTGCGGTAAGACGGAGCGGAAACCTTCGAGCAGTCCGCCGGCGATGATTTTGTCGCGGACAAATCGTCCGTTGATAAAAAAGTATTGACCATCGCGCGTCGAGCGGCGTTCACGCGGGGCGGAAACAAAGCCGTGGATTTTGGCAACAAATTCGCGCCCGCCTTCGACTTTCAATAAACTCTCAATCATTTGTGAGCCGAAAATTTGAAAGGCACGTTCGCGCAAATCTTTAGCAGGCGAAACGCGCAAAACTTCGCGTCCATTATTGGTCAAAGTGAACGCGAGTTCAGGATTGGCAAGCGCGTAATGCGTCACAATGTTCGTCAAATGATAATTTTCCGTCGCTTCCGAACGCATAAATTTGCGCCGCGCTGGCGTGTTGAAAAACAAATCGCGGACGGTAATCGTCGTGCCTTGTGAACGCGCCGCGTCTTTGACATCAATCAATCTGCCACCTTCGATATAAACGCGCGTCGCAGCCTCGGCTTCCGCCGTTTTGCTGATAAGTTCGACTTTGGCAACTGACGCAATCGAAGCCAACGCTTCGCCGCGAAAGCCAAGCGTTTGAATTTTGCTTAAATCTTCGAGAGTTTTGATTTTCGATGTCGCGTGGCGTTCAAACGCGAGAATCGCGTCATCGCGCACCATTCCCTCGCCGTCGTCCATCAAGCGCATCAAGCGTCTGCCGCCGAGTTCAGTGTCAATCTGTAATCGCTTCGCGCCTGCATCCAAAGCATTTTCAAGGAGTTCTTTGACAACCGAAGCCGGACGTTCAACAACTTCGCCCGCTGCGATTTGATTTGCTAAATTGTCGGGTAGTATTTTAATTTTGTTCATTCACTTATAATTTTGCGGTAAATTCATCTACGCCGATGTTGGATTGCTTCAAAATAGCTTTTAGCGTTCCTCTATCCAATTGTTTATGAAGCGGAACGGTTGTTTGATTCGGCGATTTTCGCGCACCAAAGTTACGTGGCTTCCGCGTTGACGATAAACAACAAAACCGAATTGTTCTAAGACCTTTATACAATTTTTACCTGAAACAAGCGGAAGTTTGCTCATATTGCAATTTCCGCCATTTCCGTTTCGTCTTGCGGAACGACTAACCCTCTGTCCCGCAAAACTTCAACGTGCAAAGATGCGGCTTCTTTGATATTTTTTAATGCCTCTTCGTGTGTTTTCCCCTGACTAATCACGCCTTGCAGACTTGGAGCTTCAGCAATAACATAGCCGTCTTCACCGCGATATAAAATAACTTTTCGTTTCATATTTTTTAATCCTCAAAAATCTTTAACTATTTTAACAAATCAGTGTTTCAATTCTTAACCAATCTGCGTGTCTTTGCCATCCTCAAAATGAATATGATATTCTTATTCCTTTGTTATCATACCTTTTTTGTTATCTATGACGAGGAGCAATTTATAAAAATGGATACTAATGGAAACGGTCAACTCGGACAAATCGTACAGATTATCGGTCCGGTCGTTGACGTAGAATTTTCAAACGATTACCTGCCGCCGATCTACCAAGCGTTGCGCATTACATCGGAAGGTTTCGATGTTGAAACGCCCGTAGATGTTATCGCGGAAGTCCAGCAGCATTTAGGCGAAGGTCGCGTTCGTGCGGTTTCGATGTTGCCGACTGACGGAATGGTGCGCGGAATGAAAGTAATTGACACGGGAAGCGGAATTACCGTTCCCGTCGGCGAAGCGACTCTCGGCAGAGTGATGAACGTCATCGGCGAGCCGGTTGATGAGCTCGGTCCAGTCAATTCCGAATCACGCGCTTCGATTCACCGTCACGCGCCGACTTTTGACGAGCAGGCAACGGAACTCGAAATGTTTGAAACCGGAATTAAGGTTATTGACCTTATTCAGCCATTCAAACGCGGCGGAAAAATTGGTCTGTTCGGCGGCGCGGGCGTAGGCAAAACGGTTCTCATTATGGAACTGATTAACAACATCGCCAAAGCGCGGGAAGGTTACTCGGTGTTTGCCGGTGTCGGTGAGCGCACGCGCGAAGGCAATGACCTTCTGCGCGAAATGGTTGAATCCGAAGTTATCACTTACGGCAAAGATTTCAATCACAATATGGAAGAAACCGGCGCGTTCGATTTAACCAAAGTTGATAAGGACGCGATTAAAGGCTCGAAAGTGGCGCTCGTTTACGGACAGATGACCGAACCGCCGGGAGCGCGCCTTAGAGTTGCGCTGTCGGGTTTGACAGTCGCCGAATATTTCCGCGACCAGGGAAACGATGTGCTTTTCTTTGTGGACAATATTTTCCGCTTTACGCAAGCCGGCTCGGAAGTGTCTGCGCTTCTCGGTCGGATGCCATCGGCGGTTGGTTATCAACCGAATCTGGCGACGGAAATGGGCGAAATGCAGGAACGCATTACTTCGACTAAAACCGGAGCTATCACTTCGATTCAAGCCGTCTATGTTCCGGCGGATGATTACACCGACCCGGCACCTGCAACGACATTCGCGCACCTTGACGCGGTTACCGCACTTTCGCGTCAAATTGTCGAACTCGGAATCTATCCGGCGGTTGACCCGCTCGCGTCGAATTCGACGCTTTTGTCGGTAGATATTGTCGGCGAAGAACATTACCGCACGGCGCAAGAAGTGAAAAAGATTCTACAGCGTTACAAAGATTTGCAAGACATTATCGCTATTTTAGGTTTGGATGAGTTGAGCGAAGAAGATAAGTTGGTTGTTTCGCGGGCGAGAAAAGTTCAGCGTTTCTTCTCGCAGCCGTTCTTTGTTGCGGCGCAATTTACCGGTTTGGAAGGTAGATACGTCAAGACGGAAGAAACAATCAAAGGCTTCCGCGAAATCATTGACGGCAAATGCGACGATATGCCGGAACAATCTTTTTATATGGTCGGCACCATTGAAGAAGCGCGTGAGAGAGCGCAGAAAATGGCGGCTTCCGCTTAAAAATTACGAATTTCAAATTACGAATTACGAATTAAAGCAGAGATGAAAACCTTCGTAATTTGAAATTCGTAATTCGGAATTGAATTTATGTTGAATTTAGAAATAGTAACTCCAGAAAAAAAAGTCTTGAGCGAAACGGTTGATTCGGTAACGATTCCGACGGCGAGCGGTGAAGTCGGTATTTTGACCAATCACGTTCCGTTGATTTCTTCACTCAAAGCCGGCGTTTTGGCTTATACAAAATCTGGCGCAACCGAACGAATGGTGATTGCGGGCGGTTTTGTCGAAGTTAGTCAGAATAATGTTTCGATTTTGGCGGACGTAGCGGAAACAGCAGACGAGATTGATGTCGAAACAGCCCGTGCGGAGCGCGATTCGCTTGAAAAAGAACTCAGCGCGTGGAAGGGATCGCTCGAAGAGTCCGAAAGCGAACGCGAACGTCTGGAAAAGGCACAAGCGCAGTTGGCATTGGTTTCGGGCAGGTAAATTTCTGTAAATCTGTGGTAAAGGTTAAGAAAAAATTGCGACTCGTTTTAATTGCTTGCGGTCTAATGAAAAGATGAAATACATTTGAACCGAATAAAAATGTCTTGACATTAAAAGCAATTTGTTTATACTTCACAGAATAATTACCTTAAATACGCGAATCAAGGGTTGAAATTTTCCCGTTGCAAACAAATGAGTAATTGCAACGATAATTTAACGATTCAAAATTTGGCGTTGTAAATAGTTGATTCTATTTATTCAATTTCAACCCTCGATTCGCATTTAAATGTTCAAAATGTATTAAATAATTCAGTTATTATAAGTCAATGCGCTGAATCGGACATCGCTTTGCTTTTCTCACTAAATTAATAGATAATGGTTTACACCGACGAGACTACAGATAAAAATTTAAAAAGAAACTGAGGCGAGTAGTGTGTGCTCGACACGAAAAAGTCAAAGTTTTCTGCGCTAAGCATAAGAACAAAAATAGTTGTATTTTGATTAAATTTAGAGGAAATGAGAGCGTGAATGCCCTCACGACAGCCCCGTCAGATGGGGCGTTACAGTCAATCTACTTTTCAAGCAAATCAATCGAAAAACTTTTTCCGACTGATTTGTAAATACTTTTCGCCTTTGTAGGTTGAAAGGCAAATTTCTAAATAAAGGAGACCTATACATGAAAGACTTTAGAAAGTTTATCTCGATAAACAAACGAAACAATTTTATCGTTCTGACGCTGGCATTAGTGATGGGACTATTGGGCATGGTTGCCACATGGTCACCCTCAGCACAGGCGCAGATTACTCTGCCGTGCGTGACACTCACTAACGCGACGCCAATCGTTATCCCATCCGGTGCGCCTGCTACAACTAGCGGACCTGCCAGTCCCTATCCGTCAACCATTAATGTCGCCGGTTTGGGTGGCACGGTGACAAAAGTCACTGTCACGCTTAACGGTTTAACCCACACTTTCCCCGATGATTTGGACATCCTGCTGGTCGGACCCGGCGGGCAGAGTGTCATCCTGATGTCGGATGCTGGCGGCTCACTTGATGTCACGAACGTGAATCTGACGTTCGACGACACTGGTGCGATGCTGCCAGACGCTACTCAGATAGTCAGCGGTACGTTCCAGCCGACTAACTTTGGTGCGGGCGACCCCTTCCCGGCACCAGCGCCTCCGGGTCCGTATGGTGCAACACTGGCCGCCTTTAATGGAGCAGCGCCGAACGGCACGTATTCGCTTTACGTCTTGGACGACTTAGGCGGCGACTCGGGCAGCATAAGTGGTGGATGGACGTTGAGAATCACGACGACCAATTGTGGAACGACACCATCTCCAACGCCGACACCAACACCGGTAGCATCGCCGACGCCGACACCAGTTGCAAGTCCGACGCCGACGCCGGGAGCAACGCCGACGCCGACGCCGGGCGGTAATGTTTGTACGCCAACGACAACCGTCACGGAGGGCGACCTAGCTCCCGGTGGTATCCCGTCCTTTGGAGTGTCACAAGGACCGGGTTCGGTCACCATTGACCATGTTGACGCCGGAACCGGCACGCGCTCGATCACGGTGGTCGGTGCGCCGACCAATGCGGCAGTGAACATACCGGCATTCGTGCCCGGCACGTTCGCTCCGGTCGTGGTCACCTTCACACCAACTAATCCGGGACTGGCGGTAGATTTCACGTTACGGGCGGCGAGTCTATTCCACGCCATCTTTATTCGTGTGCGGTGTGCTGAGACTTGCACGCCAATCACAGTGGTGACGGAGGGCGACTTAGCTCCCGGTGGTGTGGCTTCCTTTGGAGTGTCACAAGGATCGGGCAGAGTCACCATTGACCATGTTGACACCGGAACCGGCACGCGAACAATCACGGTTGTTCCTGGTTCAGCGGTCAATGCGACAGTGAACATACCGGCATTCGTGCCGGGCACGTTCGCTCCGGTAAACGTAACGTTCACACAAGGTAATCCGGCACTGCCGAGTTCTTTCACGTTACGAGCGGCGAGCCAATTCCACGCCATCTTTATTCGCGTGACGTGCGGCACAGTGACGCCGACGCCGACACCAGTAGCAAGTCCGACGCCGGTAGCAACTCCAACGCCGACGCCGGTAGCAACGCCGACACCGACACCGACGCCGACGCCGACGCCGATAGCAACGCCGACACCGACACCGGTGGCAACTCCAACGCCGACGCCGGTAGCAACGCCGACACCGACACCGACGCCGACGCCGGTAGCAACGCCGACACCGACGCCGACGCCGGTAGCAACGCCGACACCGACACCGACGCCGACGCCGGTGGCAACTCCAGCGTCGACGCCGGTAGCAACGCCGACACCGACGCCGACACCGACGCCGACGCCAACCACTTTCAGCGGACGGGCAACTTCCGTCAATGCGACCATTAACGGAACAAATGCCATACTCAACGATACGGGTGATCTGCCAGCCAATGGCGGTATTATTACTAGGTCATTGATGTCGGGTAATGTTCTGAATGGCGCGCTCACAACCGGGCTTCTCGAAGCAGTAACTCAGGGTGCCTTTGACCAGAGCCGGTCGCAAGCCCAGATCGAAAATCTGAATTTGACGGTCGGTGGCAACGTCTTTACCAGCGACCTTGTGCCGGCAAGTTCCCAATGCACGTGTTTTGAGAGTGGACCACCGACTTGCGATGGAGGTGTGCTGATAGCCAACCTCCGCATCAACGGAGTGTTTATCCCGATAGTGGGTGTTAATCAAACGGTTAACCTGCCGACTGGTGGAACTGTCGTCATAAACGAACAGATTCGAACCTTTTCCGGGAATTCCGTGGGACTGACGGTCAACGGTGTACACATCAGAATCCCCACCCTTAATCCGGGTACACCCCCAATAGCGGATATTATTCTCTCCTCGGCGCACTCGGACATCAACTGCGGTGCATTTCAATAGTGCTGCAGGCGGGTTTAGAGCCGTAGAATGGGAAGATGAAAATGAAGAATTCGCTTTGGAAGATTTTGACGGAGCGGATAAAACTAAAGATTTTGCGGCAGCAAATATTTTCACTAAATAAGATAAAAGGCGGGTGGCTAAAAACCATCCGCCTTTTATTTTTTTTTTATCGAAAAAGTTCTAAGTGGAAAGCAGAGTTCCGTCGGAACGGCATAATTATTAATTTTATGCCGTTCCGACGGAACTCAAAGAAAAAATGAATCCCTTATCTACAAACATAAAACTCCGTCGGAGCTTTATGTTTGAGTTTTCAAACAGACTGATTCATAGGCACAAGTGATTGACAATTCTTATTCGGTGAAGATTTAGCACTGATTGGGGCGAGTGGAGTGATTGGCGGGCGCATCAGCGATTCTGGCGGCAGAGGCATCAAAAATGTTCGTCTGACGTTGACGGGCGGTTTACTGACCGAGCCGATTTATGCGACCAGCACCAATTTCGGGTACTATCAATTTTCTAAAATGCCGACGGGCGAAACATATATCGTCATAGTCAACTCTAGACCTCACACATTCAATCCGTCGAGTATTGTAAACAATTTCGACAGTTTGGACGACGTTGATTTTGTCGGTGAAAAACTATTAATTCAAAACCTTCAGCGTTGGTAGAGGGGTTTTAAAAGTTAAGGGGTGTGCGAGGCGGCAATCCGCTTCGTATACCCTTTTGGTTTAAATTAAAATCGGTTTAATTCCGTAAAATAAAATGATGATATAATTTGCAAAATCATTGGCACAGTAAATATGACATCCTCTATCTACGAAAATTTCCAGCCGCTAAATTTCGAGGCGGTGAACACATACAAGCTCGCCTCTCGTCCGAGCAAGGTTACCGTTAAAGATTTTGCAAAGTCAGTTGACGAAAACGATTCGCTCAAAAATTTTCTCGATAAATTACCGAATATCTTAGCTGTTCAATCAATCAGGGAAATCGCTGCCCAAATACGTCGCGCCAAAGAATTACAGAAGCCAATCATTTGGGGAATTGGCGGACACATTGTCAAAACCGGGCTCGCGCCCGTGATTATTGATTTGATGAATCGCGGTTTCGTTTCGGCGATTGCGTCTAACGGCTCAGTTTTGATCCACGATACGGAAATCGCGCTCGTCGGATTCACCTCGGAAGATGTTGACGCAACGCTCGGCAAAGGAGATTTCGGCGCGGCGCGGGAAACGGGCGAGATTTTGAATGCGGCGGCGAAAAAGGGCGCAAAAGATAAAATCGGTTTGGGCGAAGCGATGGGCAGGGAAGTTTGCGCATTGAGTCCAACCAACGCCGATGTTTCGCTTCTCTGCCAAACTTATCAAAACAAAATTCCGTTTACTGCGCATCTCGCCATCGGCGCGGACATCGGACATTTTCACTCGTCGTGCGATGGCGCGGCTCTCGGCGCATCTTCGCACACCGACTTTAGACTTTTCTGCTCAATTATTAAGGAATTAAACGGCGGCGGCGTTTATTTAAATTTGGGGTCGGCGGTTATGCTGCCGGAAATTTTCTTAAAAGCCGTAACAGTTGTGAAAAATTTAGGCTTTCCACTTTCCGATTTTACAACCGCCAACTTCGATTTCATACAGAGCTATCGCCCTAACACAAACGTCGTTCGTCGTCCGACTTCGGGCGGCGCAGGACGCGGTTTTTCCGTTACAGGTCATCACGAAATAATGATACCGCTGCTTGCCGCACAGATACTTTGCGTTTAGCTAATCTAAAATCTAAATTTGACAATTAACATCGGTAATTTATTAAATGGCATATTTATTGTTGGAGCAAATTTGGAAATCAAGTAACATTTAACTTTGATAAGTTTGATAAAGGAGATTGAAATTGCAGCAAACGGCGATTGAAAAACAAATTGATTTGAAAGAGCGTTGGGAACATTTTCGCACCGAAAATCCGAAAACCAGAATCCGCGACGCAGCAAAACAACTCGGTGTCAGCGAAGCCGAACTCCTCGCCACTGACTGCGGCAAAACGGTTACTAAATTAACCGACAACTTTCCTGAACTTCTTCAAGAATTTCATACGCTTGGGCGGATAATGGCTTTGACGCGCAACGATGAAATCGTCCACGAGCGCAAAGGCGAATATAAAAACGTCGAGGTGATCAATGGACACGGTAAAATGGGATTGGTTTTGGGCGACGATATTGATTTGCGAATTTTCTTTAATAAATGGCACTTTGGATTTGCCGTTAAAAGCGAAAGTCCACTCGGTATACAACGAAGTTTTCAATTTTTCAGTATTGATGGAGAAGCTATTCACAAAGTTTTCTTAACGGACGAAAGTGATTTAGCGGCTTACGAAAAATTAGTAAAGAAATATGCAAACGGTAATCAAAAAACAACTGTAAATGTTATTTCAAACGCCAAAAAACAAATTGAAAAATCTGATGCGGAGATTGATATAGAAGGTTTTCGCAAAGCGTGGGCGGCGATGAAAGACACGCACGATTTTTTTGGAATAACAAAAAAATTCAACGTTCTGCGCCAGCAGGCATTACGTTTAGCAGACAAAGAAATGGCTTTTCAGGTTCCGCGCGACGCTTACCAAGATATTCTCAACAAAGCTAGTGAAACAAAATTGCCGATTATGGTTTTCGTCGGCAACGAAGGAATTATTCAAATTCATTCAGGGGAAGTTGAAAAAATCGTTGAAGCGCGAGGTTGGTTTAATGTATTAGACGAGAAATTTAATTTGCACGTCAAACAGGATGAAATTGGTTCGACTTGGATTGTCAAGAAGCCAACGGACGACGGCATTGTTTCAAGTCTGGAAATTTTCAATCGAAAAGGTGAAAATATCGCGCTGTTTTTTGGTAAGCGTAAACCGGGCATTCCTGAAAAAGAAGATTGGCGCAAAATTCTTTCAACAATTAAGCCGCTTTAAAATTATCAAATAAAAAACTCCGCTCAAATTGAACGGAGTTTTTTATTTGATAATTTAACAATAAATTAGCGATAGATATTTTGACCACGATTGGTACGCCAATCATTTTCAAAATAATCAGCATCTTCATCATTACGCGGATTAACACCCAACACCATTCCGCCATTTTTGATACCTTCTTCATATTCACGAGCGCGGTCTTCGGGAATACCAGAACCAACTAACGCGCCAATCAAACCACCAGTCAAACCACCTGCGCCCGCGCCCGCTAAAGCCGCCGCAATAGGTCCCGCTACAATCAAACCAAGTCCCGGAAGAACAATGCTGGTTCCGATAGCCGCGATGCCCGCAATGATTGCGCCAAGTGTTCCGCCAATAGCTGAACCAGTTCCGGCGCCTTCTAATGCTTTGCTACCCATAGCACTGTCGTCGCCATCGGCAAACCAAGTATCACGAGTTTGATCGGACATCATCAAATTAACATCATCTTTCGTATAACCACGACTAAGTGCCGAATTATAAGCTCTTTCTGCACTTTCGCGATCGTTGAACATTCCTGTTAAAATGCGATTGCCGCCGGTCGCGGTTCCTGTATTCCCAACTCCAGAAGTGTTCGAACCCATAGAAGTTGCAGAAGTATTGGAACCCACAACGTCGTTATTAGCTTGTCGGGCGGCACCAAAATCAGCTTGTGCTTCACCTTCCCGCTCAAGTCTTTGGTTGCCCGTAACTGCACCAGCCGCATCTTTTACATTTCCGGCAATTCTATCTCCCAAACCACCCGCTTCTTCTTTTATTGTTCCGTCGTTATTCATTTTAAAATCTCCTTCTTCTTTTTGACTTTATTTTCTATTTCAGCTTAATTAAGCTATATATTCACAGTGAGCAATAGGTGTGCCATTTGGTTTTTATTCCTTCAAATACAATAACAAAAGATAAATAAGCAAAGCCCAACAAAATTTGTGGCTAAGGAAAATGAGATTGTGTTTTGTTTTGGAACACAATCTCTATAAATTTTCGTCTGTATTCCAGACAATAGAGAACCAAAGCGACATTCTCGAAAGTCGCATTTCCGTTTCAAACTTTGTAAGATATAAAGCATATTTTTATTTTCATATCTTTAATTACTGGCAACTAATGCAAAAAATTATATCAATTTTGTTTTTCATTATAACAATGGTTGTTTCAATTTCGGCGCAGATTACAGATTTGAATTTTCGGATTTACGATGCGAAAGGAGGTGCGGTAACCGTTCAGCAAATTATTGACGCAATTGGAAAATCAGACGCGATTTTGTTAGGCGAAAGCCACGACGATGCCGTTGCTCATTATCTTCAATTAGAGATTTTCAAAAAGACTTTTGATAGTTACGGTAAAAACCGAAACGTCGTGCTTTCGATGGAAATGTTTGAACGCGACGTGCAGACAATCGTTGACGAATATCTTAAGGATTTAATTACTGAGAAAAAGTTTCTCGACGACAGCCGACCGTGGAAGAATTACAAAATTGATTATCGTCTCTTGGTTGAATATGCCAAGCAAAATAAGCTCGCCGTGATTGCCGCCAACGCCCCGCGTCGTTATGTGAATATGGTTTCGCGTAACGGACGCGATTCTATTAATAATTTATCGCCCGAAGCGAAAAAATGGCTCGCGCCATTGCCTTATGCATCACCTTCCGCCGAATATGCCAAGAAATTTAATTCTTTGATGGGCAGTATGAACGGCGGCGACAATCACTCTGTGACAAAAATTCTTGATTCGCAAACGCTCTGGGACGCGACGATGGCTTTTTCGATTGCGGAGCGTCTAAAGAACAACAAAAATTCTTTGATTATTCACGTAAACGGAAGTTTTCATACTGAGAATCGTTTGGGAACAGCTGAACAACTTTTGAAATATAGCCCGAAAGCAAAAGTTTTAGTGATAACAATGCGCTCGGAAGATGATTTCACGAAGTTCGATAAAGCAAAGTACACGGACTTAGGCGATTTTGTAATTTTAACCGATGCAAAAGTGCCGCGAAGTTTCAAGTAAAAGTTCGGCATCTCTCGCTTGAAATAGATTGTTAATTTCGGAGAAGCAGAAAATGCCAGATATGGAACTTCACGGGCAAGCGATGCTTGATTATCTAAACGGCGACGCGGCTGCTTTATGTATTTTGCGACGGGACGACGGCATTGCGTATCCTCCAATTTATGCGAAACAATTCTTTTATCCAGACGGACTTCCCGAACTCGACAAAATCGCGGTTGAGAATTGCGCCGGACGAGTCCTCGACATCGGCGCGGGCGCGGGTTCTCATTCTTTAGCCATTCAAGAAAGAGGACTTGATGTAACTTCAATTGACATCTCCGCAAAAGCCGTGCGAGTGATGTCTGAGCGCGGTTGCAAAGATGCCAAAGTCGGTGACGTATTCGATTCTTATTCCGAACTGTTCGACACGATATTTATAATTCTCAATATCGGAATTGTGCAAAATTTGAACGGACTTGCCAGATTTCTCAAACATCTTGAAACGCTGCTGACCGACGGCGGGCGACTGATTACGGACTCGATAGACCCGCGAAACTCCGAAGATAAAAGTTACAGGAAATACACGCAAGACAAGATTACGAAAGGTTGTTATTTGGGTGAACGGACGTTACGATTTGAATATAAAGACCAAGCCAGCGAATGGTTTGAATGGATGCACATTGACCCGGAAACTCTCGAACAATATGTTGACGAAGCGGGCTATTCAATGAAGCATATCGGAAATGATAGGAAAAGATATTTGGTTTCCATCGCTAAAAGATAACGGCAATGCCGAACAAGCAACAAAATTATATATCGTGAACAATAGTTTTGAAAAAGTCGTCGAATTGCTAAGGCTCGAAGCCGATGCAATTGAGCAATCCGCTAAACGTCTGGAAAAGTCGGTGGTGGAAAGAACAATCGAAATTCTTGAAAACTGCAAAGGTAATGTCATCGTTACAGGAATTGGTAAATCGGGCATCATCGCGCAAAAAATCGCGCAAACATTGACCAGTACGGGAACGGTTGCCATTTTCGTTCATCCGTCTGATGCACTGCACGGAAGTTTGGGAATTATCACGAAAGGCGATGTCGTCATCGCGGTTTCGAATTCGGGCGAAACCGATGAGATTTTACTTCTTTTGCCCACGTTAAAAGCGCGAACCGTCTGCATTATTTCGATTGTGGGCAATCCGTCTTCGACTCTAGCAAGGCAATCGGACGTAATTTTAGATTCGTCAGTTGACCAGGAAGCGTGTCCGCTCAATCTTGCGCCGACGACTTCGACAACCGTTGCACTTGCTTTGGGAGATGCAATTGCAATGACTTTAATGGAAGCGAAAGGTTTAACAGCCGAAGATTTTGCCGCTAATCATCCGGCGGGACGCCTTGGAAAAAGATTGACTTTAAAAGTTTCAAATTTGATGCATGACAGCCCGAATATTGCTCCCGATGACGGCTGGCTTGAAGTAGTCAAAGCGATTTCCAAACATTCGCTCGGCGCAGTCAATGTCATTGACGAACACGATAAACTCGTCGGTATTATCACCGAAGGCGACTTAAGAAGGACAATCGAAAAAACCGAAGCGAAGAATTTAGAAAACTTAACCGCCGCGCAAATGATGACGCGCCGTCCGACGACCGTTGCGCCCGAAATGCTGGCTTTTGACGCTTTGAAATTGATGGAAAACCGTCCGATGCAGATTTCCGTCCTTCCGGTAATTGACGAACAGGGAAGTTGCGTCGGATTAATCCGCCTGCACGATATTGTCCGAAGTGGATTATAGATTTCGCTGGATTTTTTAAAGTACAATATGGTTTAAAGTGTAATATGAACGACAAAAAACGCGAGCAATTAAGAAAGTTTTTGCAATCGTCCGCCGAACAAGACGTTGCTGCCAAAGGTGAAGATGCCATTCAAAGATGGAGTGAAATATTCGAACGCGACAATGACTACTTTAATCTCTATAAACTTGACGAAACTGACAAACAGCAAATCAAAGATATTGTTTTAGAATATCGTACAGCCTGCAAACAAGAAATAACCGAACGCAAACAACGCCGAATTGACGATAATCAAGGCGAGGAAATTATAGCAAATCATTATGCAGACAAAATCAAAAAGATAGTTTATTCCAAATCGAATAAATTTTTGCCGAAACCCAAATCGCTGCCGCAAAAAAAATCGCATTAGAAAAAAGCTGCCATATACTTTTTTACTTCAATTTCTAAATGAGATATATTATGTCCGCTGCTTTAACAACTCAACAATTAACCAATATTTTGCGAAACAACTGTAGAGAAGATTACATCAAACACTGGACGGAAGATCTAGAACTACTTTTCTGCCGTTAATTTGTTTGTGAGGGAAATTAAACCGATAATTCTACAAATACGATTACGGCAAAATTCTGCCCGCAAATTTTTCAAGGATGAGAAATAAGATGATAAACAAAATTTTGAGTCTGATTTTATTAATTTTAATGTCAGCCGCTCTAGCTAATGCACAGACGGCGGAAGTTTCGATTGCGCTGAACGAACAGTTTTTTGACGCGTTGCTCGCTGCAATTTTCAAGAATTTCAACGCGCCGGAATTTCCGCTTGCCGTGAACAATCCAAAGTCTAAAGTTAAAAATCCGAAGTCTTTAGTTTTCGGTTTTGACGAGCGAAATCTGGCAATCCAAAATCCAAAATCCAAAATCCAAAATTGCAAAGAATCTATTCGCTTGCTGCGCGAGATTGACAATGTAAAGACCGCAGTCCGCTTCCGTGACGGGCGCATCTATTCGCCGATTGCTTTTAGCGGCTCATATAATCCGCCGTTTGTCGGATGTATAAATTTTCAAGGTTGGGCGGAGACTAATATTGACCTCGAATATGACCGGCAAAGCCGAAAATTAGTCGGGCGAGTGCGCGTTTTGAGCGTCAATCTCGGCGGCGTATCCAATCTGGCGAGCGGTGTTTTATCACGTCTTGTGCAAACTTCGATTGACAAGAAAATAAACCCGATTGAGATTATTCAAACAGATAAACTTTCTTTTCTCGTCCCCGTTCAAAATTCCGGCGGCTCTCTAAAAATGAAAGCGGTCGGCGTTCGTCACGCTATTGCTGACGGCGTTCTCAATGTCAATATTGCGTACGAATTTTCAAAAAGCAATTGATTTGTTTGTGAAAAGATTTTTTGTGATGTCAATGAATTGTCAAACATAAAAAGCTCTGATGACGAAAGTTAATTTTCGTTATCAGAGTTTTCTCACCTCTAAAATTATATCGATTGATATAAAACTTTGGTATTAAATCCTGCTAATTCTAGTAAAGACCGAAGCTGCCCAGCGGAAATTCATCCTGATTGCCTGCTTCTTGTCCTTGGAGAGAACCATTAGCACTACTGATATAGTAGAAAGTTCTGTTGCTGGGGCGGTAGACAGCTATGTCGTGTCTGCGGTCGCCGTCGTAATCACCGCGCACTGGAAGGTCTAAATCATTAAACGTCGGGTCAGCAAGACCAAACCTGGTCGCTGTTGTAACATTGGTAACCGAATTATTGATATACCAAATTGCAGCTGCGCCTTGGGTTTCACGGACAGCTACAAAATCAGCTCTTCCGTCACCGGTATAATCAGCCGGCGTAACACTAAAGTCATCGTTATAGTTACCGAAACTCTTTGTAATTACGCCAGCGCCAGTGTTAGAATCACCAACATAATAATTTACTACGGTCCCAGCCGTATTGCGGTTAACAAAAACCAATTCATCTCTTCCGTCTCCGGTAAAATCGGCACCTCGGAAGATAACCGTGCTATTAGCTGCAGTACCGGAAACACCAGTTCTTCCAAAAGGAATTGCTTTAAAAGTATTGGTTCCACTGCTCAAAATAAACCAATTCAAAGCGCCGCCATCATTACGCACAACAGTATAATCATCCTTGCCGTCGCCGTCGTAATCGCCAACACCACGAGGATTATCGGTTGCGCCGATTCCAAAAGGAACCGCCCGGTCGAGCATAATTCCAGTGTTTGGAGCGGCTGGGAATTGAGCAAGATAATAAACCGAGTTAGAACGACGATAAACCGCGACCTCTGTTTTTCGGTCGCCAACGTAATCTCCGGGAACAATCACATCTCCACCGACTCCGGTTGCGTCGCCGGCAAGGCCAAAGTTAAAACGTCGGATGATTCCTTGATTAGGAAGCGGATTCACCGGATTAACAACAATGTTCCAAGTGATATTAGCGTTCTCGTTGAATACTAATGTTGTAAAGTCCGTTCGACCTTCGCCGGAAAAATCGAATAGTGTGCCTCTGACAACTTGGGCGTTAATCGTCGAAGTGTTTGCTCCCCACCAAAGAGCGGTAATCGCCAATCCTAACACGGCAAAAACGCTGAGTAGTGAGCGTAAATTTTTTTTATTTTTTTTCAAGAACATTTTTTTCCCTCCTCACAGGATTACAGAATTAAAATATAAACTTTCAGCAAGCAATTTAGATTCTCTAAAATTTAATCAAATTGTCGGGAGCTGAAAGGAAATTTGCAGAATGTCAAATTCTTTATAAAATTACCTTTTTTTCGATGATGATGTCAATTGATTTTTACGATTTATGAAGATGAAGATGAATTTTATTGTAATCCGAGTTGTAGAAATAATTGTAATAAAAATCTCCGATGAGAAAATTCATCATCGGAGAAAACTCGCCGTTTTCCATTATTCGTTTTCTTTCTTTTGTGTTTTTACGCGCAAGATTATATCGAATAACCGCTTTGGCATTAAACGATATTAGCTTTTAGAAAGTACCGGTCGCGCCGAGCGGTACATCGCCGGCATCGCCCCACTTTTGTCCGGTTATACCGCCATCCGTACTTCTCAAAACATAGAAAGTTTGGTTGCTTGGTCGCCAAACAGCAATGTCATGTTTGCCGTCGCCGTCGTAATCGCCGCGCACCGGACGATCATTATTGGAAAAACCAGGATCGCCGATACCGAATGCCGTCGCCGTTGCCGCGTTGGTTGCCGGATTATTAATATACCAAGTAGCCGGGCTGGTAGTTTGACGAACCGCGACAAGATCTGCTTTGCCGTCGCCGGTGTAATCGGCAGGCGACAAGGAAATATCAGTATCAAAGTTACCCCAATTTCGGGTTATTACACCAGCACCGGTTACCGCGTCGCCGATATGGTAGGTAATCGTCTTGGCATCATCGAAAGTTAAGAAAACAAGTTCGTCTCTGCCGTCTCCAGTAAAGTCAGCGCCATAGAACCGAATAAAACCTCTGACACCGGTTCTCGTTCCGAAGGGAATCGCCCGCATCATATTTGTGCTGCTGCTCATTATATACCAAACAAAATTGTTATTGACGATACGCACGACGGTGTAATCTAACTTGCCGTCGCCGTCGTAGTCGCCCGAAACATTTGGATTATCGGCTGCGGCTGAAGTTCCCCATTGTACTGCCCGGTCGAGCATAACACCGCCGGGTCCGTTCAGGAATGGAGCGACGTAAAAAATTCCCGGTGTACCCTGACGATAAGCAACCAACTCGTTTTTATTGTCGCCGATGAAATCTCCCGGAATAATGTTATCACCGAGATTACCGTAATTGAAGATACGGATAAAAGCCGCGTTCGGAGCCGGATTTGCCGGATTGCCGGCAACTTTCCAGGTAATTGGTTGACCGGTCGCAGCAGGAAACGTCAATGTTGTCCAATCGGTTCGACCGTTGCCGGTAAAGTCAAACAGCGTGCCTCGGGTAGTTTGAGCGTTGATTGTAGATGTATCTGCGCCCCACCAAAGCATTGTCGTCGCTAATCCTAACACGGCGAAGATAGTGAACAATGAACGCAGATTTTTTTTATTTTTTTTTAAGAACATTTTTTTCCCTCCAAAGGTTACAAAAATAAGACGTAGAACCTCAGTTAAGCAATTTAGATTACTTTTAGATTTAATAAGATTTGCTGTTTGACTAAAGAGAAATTTGCTGAATGTCGAATCCTCAATACAAATACCTTTTTTCGACGATGATGTCAATACAACACGAGCACACTTGTGAGAAAAACCTATCAGAAAAATTTTAGTTTAAATTAATAACAGCAAATTGATTATCTTGTTGAGATGAAAATTAAGAAATAAGGCTAATGCAGGTTGTCAGTAAAACGTATTCTTGTCTAAACTCGAAATATGAAGTTACCACTGGTTGCCATTATTGGTCGCCCGAATGTGGGGAAATCCACTTTATTTAATCGTTTGACGGGAAGCCGCAAATCAATTGTCGGCGATGAGCCGGGAATAACACGCGATCGAATTTTTGGCGAAGTCGAATGGAAAGCAAAAATTTTTCGCCTCGTAGATACAGGCGGAATCGTGCCGGATGACGACGCAATTATTCCCGCCAATATTTTCAAACAAGCCTCAAATGCGATTTCCGAAGCGCAGGCAATAATTTGGGTGGTAGATTCGCGCGCCGGTGTTATTCCGCTTGATGAAGAAATCGGCGTTCTGCTGAGAAACGTCGGCAAGCCGATTTTCATTGCCGCCAACAAAGCCGAATCGAAAAAGGTTGAAGAAGAAGCCGCCGAGTTTTATCAATTTGGGTTTGAACTCATTCCCGTTTCCGCCGAACACGGCAGCGGAATCGGTGACCTGCTCGACGAAGTATTCGAGGTTTTAAGTTTTACGGAAGAAGCGGAAGAGAAAGAGCAGACGCAGATAAAACTTGCAATTATCGGTCGCCCGAATGTCGGAAAATCGTCTTTGCTGAATAAGATTTTAGGAGAGGAAAGAGTTATCGTCTCGCCGATTGCCGGAACGACGCGCGACGCGATTGATACGGAATTGACCGTTGACGGACAAAAGTTTTTGCTGATTGACACAGCAGGAATTCGTCGCAAAGGCAAAACGACGGAGATGGCGGAAAAACTCTCCGTGATTATGGCGCGAAAGGCTCTGGAACGCGCCGACGTTGCAATTTTAATTATTGATGCGACGGAAGGTTTTGCTAATCTGGACGCGAATATCGCCGGTTACGCGCTTGATTCCGGCTGCAGTTTGATTATCGCCGTCAACAAATGGGATGCAGTCGAGGAAAAGGAAACGAATACGGCAATCGAGTTTGAACACGAACTGCGCTACAAGATGAAATTTCTCGATTGGTCGCCGATAATTACAATGTCGGCTCTGACCGGTCAGCGCGTCAATAAAATCCTGCCGATTGTCGTCAAAGCGAACGAAGCCAGAAACCGCCGCATTCCGACCGCGAAACTCAACAGTTTTTTCGAGCAAATGGTAATGCAGCCGAAAGTCGGGGGCGGCACTGCGCCCGGCAAAGGCGGCAATGTTCGTCTTCACGTTCAATATATTACGCAAGCCGGACTTCGCCCGCCGATGTTCGTCATCTTTACTTCCGGCGGAACCGGCGGCAAAGCCGGACTGCATTTTTCTTATCTACGGTACATCGAAAATCGTCTGCGCGAAGAATTTGATTTTTTTGCTACACCGGTTAGACTTAAGGAAAAACACAAAACTAGAAAAAAGAAAGTTTAATCGCAATGTTTTATGGAAATTTTCCTGTTGCTTATTAGATTGTTTCTTGTCGCAATTTTTGCACTCGCCGGAATCGGTAAACTGCTCGACCTCGACGGTTCGGAGAACGCAATCAAAGATTTCGGCGTGCCTGATATATTAGCGAAGCCATTTTCAGTTCTCTTGCCGTTTGCCGAAATTCTCGTCGCAATTTTGCTTTTATTCGTTCAAACTTCTTGGCTCGGAGCAATCGGCGGATTTTTGCTATTGTTGACCTTCATCGGCGGAATGCTCTTTCAGATGGCGAAGGGCAACGCACCTAATTGTCATTGTTTTGGGCAACTTCACAGCGAACCGGTCAGCGCAAAAAGTTTGATTCGCAATGGGATTTTTGCGATACTGGCGTTTTTTCTTATCCTGAGCGGAAAAGATAATCAAGGTTTGAGTGTCTTCGATTCGTCAAACAATTCAGATGGAAATTTTATGTCGTTTATTTTAGGTCTTGCAACCGTCGGATTGCTGGCGGCGGTCGTCTTCTATCTCAAAAAAATCTCCGAGCAACAAACGCAGATTATGCGCCGAATGGAGATTTTGGAATTAACTACGCTCGACGGCGGACGGGAAATTGAGCGCGAAAATTTAACATATCCGAATAACGGTCTGCCAATCGGTGCGCCCGCGCCGGATTTTGTTTTGCCTGATATAAACGGCAGAGACATTTCGCTTGAAAATCTTTTGATGCAAGCAGAGCCGATTTTGTTTTTCTTCATTAGCCCGACTTGTAATCCGTGCGCAGCTTTGCTTCCCGAAATCGAACGGTGGCAGGCGGAACTCAGAGGAAAATTAAATTTCGTATTCGTCAGCAGCGGCAAAATTAAAGAAAATTTGGATAAATTGGCGGGCGACCAGTTTAAACAAATTCTCTTGCAGAAAGATAGAGAAATCGCTTTACTTTTCGGCGCGGAATGGACACCGACAGCAGTTTTGGTCAATACTAACGGCACGGTTGCGAGTCGCACAGCGGTCGGCGACCGAGCGATTCGTGAAATGTTGGAAATGGTGAAAACGCAAATTGATGACCCGGACGTTTTGCTGATTGCCAACGGCGGAGAAACAAACAGTCTCGGAAAATTTTTGCCGGAATTTTCGCAAATCGATGTTTTTGACCGAAATATAACTTCCGAAGATTTACGCGGTAAAAAAACGCTCGTTACTTTTTGGAGTTTATCGTGCGGATACTGCACACAAATGTTCGAAGATTTGCGCGATTGGGATAAGGCGAAAGGCGTTGATGAACCGAATCTGCTTCTTCTCTCGGAAGGCGAAGCCGAACCGCACCGGAATTTGGATTTACGGTCGCCAATTATTCTCGACAAAGACCGCAAAATATCGAATGAACTCGGAATGAGCGGAACGCCATCGGCGGTTTTGATAAATGAAAACGGAAAAATAGTATCGGAAACGGCAATCGGCGCGGACAACATTTGGACTTTAATCGGAAAGAGGAAGTAAATTTTATGGCAACGGCAACAATTGAAGAAGGGAAATTAAAGGATTTAATTAAGACTGCTTTAATCGAAGTTCTAGACGCGCGGCGCGACCTAATGCAGGAAATTGTCGAAGAGGTAATAGAAGATTTTGCATTCTCCCGGGCAATTGAGCAAGGAATGACGAGCGACAAAGTTTCACGCGGCGAGGTTTTTGCCATTTTGGAAGGCAAAAAATGAAAGTCGAATTTCGTAAAAGTTTCACCAAAGACCTCAAAAGCATTACAGACAAATCGCTTTTGAAAAGAGTGAAAGAAACAATTGAAACAGTTGAGCAATCGAAAACTTTGAATGATTTGCCGAACCGCAAAAAGTTAAAAAGTGAAGACAAATACTTTCGGCTGAAAATCGGCGATTATCGGCTTGGATTCGCTCTTGAAAATGACACGGTAATTTTCGTCAGATTTTTACATAGAAAAGAAATTTATAAGTTTTTTCCTTAATGAATAAACCAATCGAATGGAAAATTACCGCGCAGGACGGCGAAGCGCGGACAGGAATTCTGCGGACGAGGCGTTCAGAAATTGAAACGCCTGTTTTTATGCCCGTCGGAACGCAAGGCACCGTGAAGGGCGTGCGTTTTGAATGGCTCGAAGAAGAAATGGATGCGCAGATTATTCTCGGAAATACTTATCATTTATTTCTTCGTCCGGGCGTTGAGATAATTCGCTCACTCGGCGGTTTGCATAAATTTTCAACTTGGAATCGGTCGCTGCTCACCGATTCGGGCGGCTTTCAGGTTTTTTCTTTGACCGATTTGCGAAAACTGACGGAAGAAGGCGTGGAATTTCGCTCGCATATTAACGGCGATAAAAAATTTCTCTCGCCGGGAATCTCGATGGAAATTCAAGCGGCACTCGGTTCGGAAATCGTAATGGTGTTTGACGAGTGCGCGCCGGGGAAAGCGGGAATTGACCAAACCCGAAAAAGTTTGGAGATGACGGCGCGTTGGGCAGAGCGTTCAAAAAATCGTTTCAACGAATTACAGGAGACTGGAATGGATTCAGGCTTTATGTCAGAATCATCGGCGGTTGCGGGCGGCGCGAATAAATTAAGCGGAAGGCAAGCGTTATTTGGAATCGTTCAAGGCGCGGGACATATCGAATTAAGACGCGAGAGTTTGGAGAAGACGGTTGAAATTGGTTTTGACGGTTATGCGATTGGCGGTTTGAGCGTCGGCGAAGAGAAATCTGTAATGTATGAAGTTTTGGAATTTCTCGCGCCAAAGATGCCGCAAAATGCGCCGAGATATTTGATGGGCGTAGGAACGCCGGAGGATTTGGTCGAAGCGGTTACGCGCGGCGTGGATATGTTCGACTGCGTGTTGCCGACGCGTAACGGGCGCACGGGAAGCGCGTTCACGTCTGTCGGAAAAATAAACATTCGCAACGCAAAATTCGCCGCCGACAGCGAACCGCTCGATGTAAATTGTTCGTGTTCGGTGTGTCGAAGATTTTCAAAAGCGTATATTCGGCATTTATATCAGGCGAAGGAAATGCTCGCCGCGATTTTGATTTCGCATCATAACTTGGCATTCTTCCTTGACACGATGAAAAAGGTTAGGCAATCTATCAAACTTGGTAACTTCGGCGAATTTCGACGAGATTTTCTCAACAAAATTAGTGAAGGCGAATCTGAGGATAAATCAACAGACGTTTGATAAACCGTTTGTAAATGTATATTATTGTCTTTTTCCTTTCTGCATCAAAAAATGAATTTTTTATTACTATATTTTCAAGGCGAAGGCGGCGGCAGTATTATTTATACTTTTTTGCCGTTTATTGCCATCTTCGGCATCTTTTATTTTCTTGTAATTATGCCGCAACGCCGTCAGGCGAAAGAACTGCAAGAAATGATTGCCGAGTTAAAAATCAACGATGAAGTTGTAACCAACGGCGGCGTTATCGGCAAAATCAAAGAATTAAGAGAAACGAGTTATATAATTCAAAGTGCCGACAAATCATTTATTGAAATTGCGCGGAGCGCGGTTGTCGGGAAACGTGCAGAGAATAAATAATTGAAAGACAGAAAATCTAACTTCTGATAAGAACAATGAAAAACAGCAGTTTGTTAATTAGAACAGCGATTATCTTGGTGATTACGCTGATTGGAATTTATTTGGTTTTCGGTCCGCGCGGCTCGGTGTCGGCGGATAATTTTTCTTGGGAAGGCATCAAGAATAATTTGGCGAAAAACATCAATCTCGGATTGGATTTGAAAGGCGGCTCGCATCTCGTGATGCGCGTTAAAACGGAAGACTATTTAAAAAAAATCACCGAAAATAACGAGAGCGCCGCGCTGAAAGCCGCGCAGGACGCTCAACTGCCGGTGAGCGATGCGAATTACACTGCCGAAAATAACAATTATCAAGTTACGCTCAATCTCACAGACGCTTCAAAAGCGCAGGAAGTTATTGATGCCGTCAAGAAGAAGGTTGATTTTACCAATTGGACGGAAAACACCAGTGGAAACACGATAACTTGGTCTTTGCCCGTGCAGACGCAAACGAAACTAAAGGAACAGGCAACCGACCAAGCGTTAAAAATTATCGATAGCCGCATTAATGCTTTCGGTGTGAAAGAGCCGACTTTGCAAAGACAGGGAAGACCGGATTCGGGTCAGATTCTTCTGCAGATGCCGGGCGTTGAAAATCCCGAGCGCGTCAAAGCGCTGGTTGGCGAAACTTCGCGGCTTGAGCTAATGAAAGTCATCAGTCCGCCAAATCCTTCGCCGATACAGACTTATCCGACCAAGGAAGCGGCTTTGCAGACAATTGGTGGTAAGGATACTGACACAAAAAAAGTTTTACTTTATGCTGAGCGCGACGAAGAACCGGTAGCTGCCCAAAATACGCCCGACCAAAAAGCGCAGCGATTTGTCGTTGTCGAGTCTCCGGCAGTGGTTGACGGAAGCGAATTGCGCGATGCGTCCGCCGTTCAAGGCAGAGGAGGTGGCAGCGATTATCAAATCTCATTTTCATTCAAACCTTCGGGAGCACAAAAATTTGGCGATTGGACGGGAAAAAATATCGGCAGTTATATGGCGGTTGTTTTGAATAATCAGGTTAAATCGGCTCCCTATATCAAAGGGCAAATTTTCGACCAGGGACAAATTGACGGCAGATTTACTAAAAATACCGCCGACGATTTAGCGCTAACCTTAAAATCCGGCGCTCTTCCGGCGGAAATTGAATATCAGGAAGAACGCACCGTCGGACCTAGTTTGGGAGCGGATTCAATTCGCGCCGGCGTTGCCGCGTCAATCGGCGGTTTGGCGTTCGTCATTTTGTTTATGCTCTTTTACTATCGCGGTTCAGGCGTGAACGCCGTTATCGCGTTAATGCTGAATATGCTTTTGACGATCGCGGCGCTCATCGTATTCGGCTCGACCTTAACGCTTCCCGGAATTGCCGGTTTGATTTTAGGAATCGGTATGGCAGTTGACTCGAACGTGTTGATTTTTGAACGTATTCGTGAAGAATTACGTTTGGGCTTTTCAGTTCCGGAATCAATTAGTATCGGGTTTGACCGCGCTTTCGTAACGATTATTGACACGCATATCACAACGATTATCTCTTCGGTAATTCTTTATTTATACGGCTCAGGTCCAATTAAAGGCTTTGCCGTAACTTTAATTCTCGGCTTGTTAATAAACTTATTTACGGCGGTTTTTGTTTCGCGCACTATCTTCAATTGGCTTCTGAGCAGGAATCCAAATATGGAGAAACTCAGTATTTAATTTTCAGATAAAAAGATGTTTAATTTTTTCCAGAATATCCATATCGATTGGCTTGGAAAACGGCGAGTTTTCATCGCATTTTCCATATTTATAATGTTAGCGGGTTTAGCTTCGGCGCTTGGTCGTCAATTTACGCCCGGCGGCAGCGATGCTTTTAATCTCGGCGTAGACTTTAAAGGCGGAACGGTAGTAACCGCTAAATTTAAAGGAAATAAGCCGTCAGATGACGAAATTCGCGGAGCATTAAATAAGGTTGGTGTTGCAGACTCGGTTATACAGGCTTCAACCGACAAGCCGGACGAAGTTTTGATAAAGATTCCGTTAATTGAAAATACCGAAGCGGCACAACCATCCGCCGCCCAGCCGACAAACGAACAAAATGCGGAAAATCCATTGGCTGCGCAAGTTCAAGCCGGACGCACGACGGTTAAAAATGCGCTTGACACTTTTGGAAAGGAAGCCGAGGGTGAAAATTCGCTTGACTCAGTCACTAATGCCGCATACAAAATTATCGGCACTGATTCGGTCGGTGCAGTTGCCGGCTCGCAATTAAGAAACCAAGCCGTTTCCGCAACGCTTTTGGGTTTAGTCGGTATTCTGTTTTTTATCGCGTTTCGCTATGATTGGACTTATGCGGCAGGCGCAGTTATCGCAGTTTTCCACGATGTCATAATGGTGTTATCCTTCTTTTCGATATTTCAGTGGGAAATAAATTTAACGGTTATTGCCGCCATTTTAACCATCGTTGGCTTCTCCGTTAATGATTCGATTGTAATTTTTGACCGAGTCCGCGAGAATTTAGCTTTTAACCGCACGGATTCGCTTTTCAAAATTACTAACGATTCGATTAATCAGACACTTTCGCGGACGGTTATCACAGCCGGGTTAGTGCTTTTATCCGTCTTAGCCTTGGTTATATTCGGCGGTGAAGTCCTAAGAAGTTTTTCCCTAGCATTGCTCGTCGGTATAACCTTAGGAACTTATTCTACTATTGCGATTGCCAGCCCGATTGCGATTTGGTGGCAGGATAAACTTGGCGCGGCAAAAACGAAACTGATAGAAGTGCAAAAAACCGAGAGACTTGCTTCGGCTTCCAGACGTTCGGTTTCAAGGCGACCAATCGCGCGATAATTGTTGATATAAAAATACAAAGCTGTTACTAAACTTAAATTAAGTAACGTAGATGCGAAGTTAAACAATCAATTTTTAAGAATTTGCAAAAAAATTAAATTTTTTCTTGACTTTCTCGAATTAAGGTTTTAGACTTCAAATCGTTGCTGGTCAATTAAATATTTTGTATCTGCTTTTTTTCCGTTTCGTTAAATTGCGTTGGGGAATTTGTAGAACTTTTGTGTATAAGCTCGCAACAGTCCGATACTTTCCACACTCGATGAGAAGGAGTTCAAAACGTAAAAAGCTATACAACAAGTCTAATCGTCAAAATAATTTTGACGATTATAGGTTGAGGTTTAATCTAAACCATCTATGCAATTATAAAGTTTCGTAGCCCTTGACCCAAATGGCACCGGAAGAATAGGGAGGAAAAATAAAATGTTAGATCAATTAGTCGAATCGAGAAATACTAGAGGTGAGAATACCCGACGAAGCGGTTTTTTATTAACCACCTTCGTTATAATGACTTCTATTTTGGTCGGCGCGTGGATGTATAGTCTGTTCGCAAAAGATTACGGACTCGGTTCCGGCGATTTAGAATTATCAACTTTGGTTGCGCCGGTTCCGGTTGCTGAGGACGAACCGCCACCACCGCCAGAAGTAAAACCTGAAAAGATAGTTAAAGCTGCACCTAACGCGGACGTGCGGAAAGAAATTCTGCAAAGCATTGATGAATCGCCGCAGATACCGGATAAAGTTAGTGTTGAAAAACAAAATATCCCGGCGCGTCGCCCAAATGTAAGAACTATTCAAGGCGATACCAATCTAACTTCTAATAATCCGGCACCATCTGATTACAGAGGACCGGTCAGCACCGACAATAAAGGTATTGCTGGTGCCGGCGGCGTTCCTAACGCCGGCACTACAGGAACAGCGACAGTACCAAAACCGCCGCCGCCGCCGCCGCCGCCGCCAAAGGCTGCGCCGAAGAAAATCTCCGGCGGAGTTTTAAACGGTAAGGCGACGAGTTTGCCTAAACCGCCATATCCGGCAGCGGCGAGAGCAGTTCGCGCAAGTGGTGCGGTTAATGTGCAAGTTACGATCAACGAAAGTGGAAGCGTTGTCTCAGCAAGTGCTGTTTCGGGACATCCGCTTCTTCGTCAAGCGGCGGAACAAGCAGCCCGCGGTGCAAGATTTGCTCCGACTCTTTTATCGGGTCAACCGGTTTCGGTAACAGGTGTTATCGTATATAATTTTGTTCCATAAATGAACAAACTGATTGGGAGATAGTAAATTTTTAGTCTCCCAATCAAAATAAATTGCAATTATAAATTTTGATTTCTTTGGAGGATAATTATGACTATTTTAGGTAGCCTTTTAGAAACTAACGTTTTGGGCTTTTTGTTAATGTTTGCCGGTGAAGGAAAACTTTCCTTTGGCATTTACGATATTGCAAGAAGTTTAACAATTCCCGGTTGGATTGTTATCACTGTGCTTTTATTACAGTCAATCTATATGATTGCGGTCGGCATCGAGCGGTATTTGACTTATAACAAAGCCAAACAACAATCGCGTCAATACGCTCCGAAGGTGGCACAAGCATTGAAAAATAGCAATCTTGATGAAGCGATTAACATCGGCGACAAACACAAAGATTCGCATTTAGCGATGGTTGTTTCTTCAGGCTTGAAGGAATTTGCCGCACATCAGGGAAATACCGATATTTCCGGCGAAGAGATGGAAGCCTCGAAACGCGCTTTGCAAAGAGCGATTGCCGTTAAGACAGCCGAATTAAAGCGCGGTTTGTCAGGCTTGGCAACTGTCGGCTCGACTGCTCCGTTTGTCGGTTTGTTTGGAACAGTGGTTGGTATTATCGGCGCGTTCGTTGCATTGGCATCAGCCGAAAATGCTGGTATCGGTGCGGTCGGTGCGGCAATTGCCGAAGCGTTGGTAGCAACGGCTTTCGGTATCGCGGTGGCGGTTCCGGCGGTTTGGCTATTCAATTATTTCACGAATAAAGTTACAAGTTTTAGCGTTGAGATGGAAAATTCGGCATCCGAATTAGTAGATTATTTCATCAAACAACGTACCAAACAATTGAGCTAAACGGCTAGACGATTAAATTAAAAACCTTAGGATTTATTAAAGAAGGGAGAAATTTTACTATGGGAGCAAAGGTCGGCGGAGATGATGAGTATAATTCGGATATTAACGTAACTCCGATGGTTGATGTGATGTTAGTTTTGCTAATTATCTTTATGATTGTTACGCCTTTACTTCAACAAGGCGTTTCCGTCAATCTTCCGCGAGATATGATTAGTCCCGACGAGGATGGCGATATTACAAAGGATACTTCGGTAATCGTTGCAATTCCCGATAATAATAATTTTTACATCGGCAAAGACCAATATCCGTTAAATGATCTGGGAGATAAAATCAAGCGATCGATGGAAAATAAAACTCCTGAACAACGGATTGTTTATATCAAAAGCGGGATTGAGGTGGATTACGGCACAGTAGTTGAAGCAATTGACACAATTCGCAAACAGGATATTGATAGAATCGGTTTGGTCGCCGATAAGAAAAAAGATACGCCGCCTAGTAAATAGGAATAGTTAATTTAAGGAGTAGTAAATATGGCAATGTCATCAGGTAGCTCATCCGGAGGAGTGACACCGAATATTAATGTTACGCCGCTGATTGACGTTTTGTTGGTGCTTTTAATTATTTTTATGGTTATTACACCGATGAAGCCGCATAGATTTGAGGCAAAAGTTCCGGCTGAACCGAAGCCCGACGACCAAACGGTAGCGAAACCGAACCCTCTGACTTTGGTGGTAGCGGTTAATAATGCAGATAAAAAAGTTACTTTGAATAAAGAACCGGCCGGCGACGTTTCGGATGCCAGCCCTTTAACCGAACGGCTATCAGCGATTTTCAAGGAAAGAGAATCACAGGGAGCTTTCCGCGAAGGCACAAACGAAGTTGAGAAAACCGTTTTCATCAAATCGCCGCGATCGGCTAAATATGGCGAGGTGGTGCGCGTACTCGATGCCGTGAAACAGGCTGGAGCGCAGCCAATCGGGTTGCAGATTGATGATTTAGAGCAGTAATTTTAGCTGACGACAGTGGAGACTAATCGAAGATTTTAGTCTCCACTGTCGCAGCGGTAAATGGAGTCGAACAAATGAGATTTTCTCGTTTAGGGATATTATCAATAATTTTATTAACAGCCTTAGTCGGAGCAAACTGCTCGTTTTATAATCAGGTTCTTGCTCGAAAGGATTTGGTTGACGGCGGAAAAGCCTATAAGGACAGGAAATTTCAGGAAGCCGAAGAGCTTTTTCGCAGTGCGATTGCCCGCGACCCGCAAGGTCAAAGTAAAGAAGGCAAAGCTGCACAATTATTTTTAGCTCGTACTTTGCATTCGGAATATATCGGAAAACGTGAAGATTCAGCAAAGGCAGAAGATGCGATAAAAGAGTATAAACGAGTTTTAGCGGAAGACGTTAAAGACCAAAGTTCTTTTAACGCTGTTGCTAATCTTTTAGAAAATCTTAATCGGGATGATGAATGGCTCAAATGGGTAACTGAAAGAGCTAATAACGAGCAAGTTCCGCCTGAGCAACGCGCCGAAGCATTAACCAAACTTACGGCTAAAAAGTATTCTTGTGCCAACGAAATAACTGATACCGAAGCAGTTAAAAAAACTGTTAAGGGAAAAGACGGCAAAGATATGTTTCAGTTTTCCAAACCTGAAGACCCGCAGGCTCTTGAAACTTTGAAGGGATGTGTTCAAGAAGGAACTGAACTCATTAATAAAGCGGAGAAACTCGATACAAATAGTGATGCCGTGTGGTCTTATAAAGCTAATATGTTGGTTCAGCAGATGCGGGCTGCCGAGATGGAAGGCAACGCGCAGCAGAAAGAAGCCCTTAAAGCCGAAGCCGAAAAAGCAAAAGAAAGATTTACTGAACTATCTAAAATAAGAAAAGAAAAAGAACAGGCAATAGAAGACGAGAAAAAAGCGAAGGAAGCTGAAGCGGCTAACAAAAAGTAGGCGTTTAAGAATTAACTTTCAAGATAGGTGATGCTCAATTAAAATTAAAATTGAGTGTCGCCTTTTTTGTAAGGATGAAGGATAAAGGACGAAGGATGAATAAGTGAGGCACTCGGCTTGACCGTTTGTTTTATTTATCCTTCATCCTTCATCCTTTAGACATATGATTCGTATTGAAGATGTAATCGAAAAAGTAGAGAAAAACCGTCCGGATCCGGATATAGATTTAATTCGGCGGGCGTATCTTTTCTCCGCTTTGCATCATCGCGGACAAAAACGCGCATCGGGTGAACCTTACCTCGTGCATCCACTGGAAGTCGCGGATATTTTGGCTGAAATGCGGCTTGACGAAATGAGCGTTTCAACCGGACTTCTGCACGATGTCGTCGAAGACACGCTAATTGACCTCGACACCATCCGCGAATATTTCGGCGACGAAATTACACGCCTTGTTGACGGCTTAACCAAAATCGCACACATCAGCAATCTTTCCAAAGAAAAACAGCAAGCTGAAAACGTCCGCAAGATGGTGTTGGCAATGATTACCGATGTTCGCGTCGTGCTAATCAAACTCGCCGACCGTCTTCACAATATGCGAACGATGCAGTTTTTGAAGCCCGAAAAACGCGCGCGGATTTCTCAGGAAACACTCGATATTTATGCGCCCATTGCACACCGCCTCGGAATGGGAAAGGTTCGTAGTGAACTCGAAGATTTGTCTTTCCAGAATCTTTACCCTGAAGAATACAAAAAACTCTCAAAAGAAGTCGAAGCGCGTCGCCCCGAACTCGAAGTGATGCTTGAGAAAATAACCGATTTGATCAAGGAAAAATTAAGGGAAAACGATGTGCCGTTCATCGAAGTCGAGGGACGAGTCAAACGTCTTTTTTCGCTTTGGAGAAAACTAAAAAAGCGCAAACTGACGATAGAAGAAGTTTATGACTTGATTGCCGCGCGGATTATCACGCCGAACGATAAAAAAATATGTTACGTCGCGCTCAGCGTCGTTCACGATATTTGGACACCTGTTCCCGAACGCTTCAAAGATTGGATTGGTAATCCGCGCGACAACCTTTATCAATCGCTTCACACATCGGTCATCAGCCCGACCGGACAATCATTTGAAGTGCAGATTCGCACCGAAGAAATGCACCAAATCGCCGAAGAAGGTGTAGCCGCGCATTGGAAATATAAGGAAAGCAGACTTGGCAAACGCGAAGAAGACGAAAGTCTCGATGAGTTGCGGAAGACCGTCGAAAAACTTCTTTTGCCACTGGTCGAAACAACTGAAACAACAGAAGATTCGGAAGATTTTATCGAATCTTTGAAACTCGACCTTTATCCGAAAGATGTCTACGCCTTTACGCCGATGGGAAAAATCATACAGCTCCCGCGCGGCTCCACGCCGATAGATTTTGCATACGCGATTCACTCGGAAGTCGGCGACAACTGCACAGGCGCGAAGATAAAAGGTCGCATCGTGCCGCTCCGAACCGAACTGCAGAACGGCGATGTCGTAGAAATTTTAACCGTTCCAAATTCAAAACCTTCACGCGATTGGCTCAATTACGTCGTAACCTCTAAAGCGCGAAACTCCATACGCCATTGGATTTCCGAACAGCAGCGCGTCGAATCAATTGAAATCGGACGGAAACTGCTTGAAAAAGAAGCCGAAAAATTTCGCCTTTCACCAAAAAAATTACTCAACAGCGATGACGAAATGAAACGCATCGCTAACGAATACGGCTTAGGCAGACCGGAAGATTTATTAGCATCAATCGGTTACGGTAAAACGCTGCCTCGAAACGTGCTGGCAAAATTCTTAGGCGCGGAAAAGTTTGCGGAACTCGACCCCGAAAAGAAAAAAGAAACGCGCCTTGAGAGCGGAATGAAAGCCGTCAAGAAATTTATCGGTTTGGGCGAAGACGCAATTATCATCAAAGGTGTGGACAATCTTCTGACGACTCGCGCTCGCTGCTGCAATCCGCTTCGCGGCGAAGAAATCATCGGTTACATTTCCTTGGGCAAAGGCATTGTCGTTCACAATAAACGTTGTAAAAATGTTCAGCAATTGATGGTCAACAAAGAGCGCATCGTTGATGTCGAATGGGCGAAAGGGGACGGGCAGGAAATACAATCGGTGAGACTGCTCGCAACTACCGAAAATCGGACGGGAATGCTTGCGGGTATTACAAATGCGATTGCCGAAATTAAAACCGGTATTCGTGATGCCCGCGCCGAAGTTTCTAAAAATGACAGAGGATTAATTGAAGTTACAATCGAAGTTTTTGACAAAAAACATCTCGATAAAGTGATAACTTCCGTCGAGCAAGTGCCGGGCGTAATCGCCGTCGAACGCGTAAATTCTTAAAAATTCTAAATTTATGCGGGAAACTTTCTTTTTCTCCATACATCTGTTAGAATTCGCCTTTTGCTTTAATAAACGAAAAGGAATTAGAGGCGACGACAAGCTGTGAAAGAGACAATATCAACTGAAAAAGCGCCGGGCGCAATCGGACCTTATTCGCAAGCCGTGAAAGCGGGAAATATGATTTTCTGTTCGGGACAAATTCCGATTGACCCAACAACCGGCGAATTCGTGTCAAATAATGTAGCGGAGCAAACGCATCAAGTTCTAACAAATCTGAGCGCGGTTTTGGAAGCGGCGGGAACGAGTTTGAACAATGTCGTCAAAACTACCGTATTCTTGGCAGATATGAATGATTTTACGGAAATGAACGAAATTTACGCAGAGTTTTTTAACGATAATAAACCGGCACGGGCAACCGTGCAGGCGGCGCGTCTACCGCGCGATGCGCGAGTTGAGATTGACTGCATCGCAATCATTTAACATTTATCATTCAACATTTAACAAAGATATTGTGATAAATGGTCAATGATAAATGTTAAATGAAAAAAGCCAAACGCCGAAGAAGAATCGCACGTTTGGCAACCAAATATATTGGCTTTGGTTCTAAAAAGAATTACGCCGCTTTGACAATTTTGCCGCCTTTAATACAACGAGTGCAAACTTTTTGCCGTCCGTTTCCGCCAGCGGGAAGTTGAACGCGAATAGATTGCAGATTCGGATTAAACCGTCGGCGAGTTTTGTTATTCGCGTGTGAAACATTGTTTCCGAATTGCGGACCTTTGCCGCAAACATCACATCGTTTTGCCATAATAATTAAGCCTCCAAAATAATAACGAGGTATAAAAGATGAGTTTTTTTACAAACTCGAAAACAAGATTTATAACAAAAATAGAAGAGTTAAGTCAAGTAATGAAACAGATAGTTAATTTTGAAGGAGTAAAAGCCATAGTGCGAAAACCTAATTTTAAGATTTTTACGATTGCTTTCACGGCAATCGCCGCGTTCACTTTGAATGCTTGTACAACTACCAATAGTTCAACGACAGGAAATCCTGAATCGAATGAAACCGCTGCTTCTGTCAACGGGAAAGCCATTAAACTCGAAGATGTCGAGCGTGCCATTAAACAACAAGCTCAGGGACAGGAAAGTAAACTTTCGCCGCTTGAACTGGCGCAGCTGCGTCTGCAAGCTCTGGAAAGTTTGATTCAGCAGGAAGTAATGTTTCAGAAAGCCGAAAAAGAAGGCACCGTTCCGAAGGATGAAGAGGTAACGGTTGAGTTTAATAAAAAGAAAACCGAAAGCGGTTTATCAGCCGAAGCTTTTGACAAGAAAATGAAAGAGATCGGCGAAACTGATGCTTCGGCGCGTGAGAAAATTAAAAGAGGTTTAGCCGTTCAAAGATTGATTGAAAAAATTACGGGTAAAATCGAACCGCCGAAAGACAGCGAAATTGACGCGTTTTACAACGGCAACAAAGAAGCCTTTGTCAAGAAAAAAGGTGTCAAACTCGCGGCAATCATCGTTGACCCGGCAAATAACGGCGAAGGTGATACGACCACAAATGAACAAGATGCCGTTCTAAAAGGCAATGAAATTATCAAACAACTTCAGCAAGGCGGAGATTTTGCCGCAATTGCGCGTGAAAAGAGTGAAGACCAAAGCCGTATTCAAGGAGGCGATTTAGGCTATATTTCCGTTGATGAAATGAAACAGAGTTTTCCCCCGCAAGTTGCTGCTGCGCTGATGGACCCGAAGTTTAATGTCGGACAAATTTTGCCTACACCGATGCAGGGCAAGTTTTATATTTTGAAACTTCAAGAACGAAGCGATAAAGATGAAGAGAGAACTTTGGAAAGCCCTGGAGTTCGACAAGAGGCTACAAAGTTCTTGATTGATTCACGCAAACAATTGCTCGCCGCCTCGTATCAAGCAATAGCAATGAACGAAGCAAAAATTGAGAATTATTTGGCGAAAAAGGTGGTTGATAATCCGAACGATTTGAGCGGTGCGCGTCCGGCAAGCGGGGAAACTCCTGCGGCGAATATGAACACAAATACAAGCGTCAACACAAATTCAAACGCTAACGTCAATACAAATCAGAATGTGAACGCAGATTCTAAAACCAAAGCTAATACGAACGTTAACGCTAGATAATTTTTTAAATTTTACGGTTAAATTTTTAACGAGTAACGCGCTTTTCGGTTACTCGTTATTTTTCTAAAAATGCTTTTTCGTCTGTCCGACATATACAAATCTTATAGCGGTAACGAGATTTTGCGCGGCGTTTCATTCCAAGTCAATCCGATGGAAAAAATCGGACTCGTCGGACGCAACGGCGCGGGCAAGACGACGATTTTCCGTCTTATTACTGAAGAAGAAGCGCCTGATTCGGGCGAAATATTTAAATTAAACAAACTAAAAATCGGGCTTCTCGAGCAACACGTCGATTTTACCGAAAATGAAACCGTCCACACCGCCGCGCTTTCCGCATTTCAACACTTGCACGACATCGAAGCTGAAATGCGCGTTTTGGAAATGCAGATGGCGGAACACGCATCTGAAGAAGTTCTCGAAAAATACTCTGAACTTCAAACCGAATTTGAACACGCCGACGGTTTTACATACACGGCGAAAGCCGAAGCAATTTTGTTAGGTTTGGGTTTTATGAAGGAAACTTGGAATCTGGAGACAAAAAATCTTTCGGGCGGACAAAAAAATCGGCTTGGAATGGCGCGTCTTCTGCTTTCAAATCCGGACATTCTTCTGCTCGATGAACCGACCAACCATCTGGATGTAAGTGCGGTTGAATGGCTCGAAGATTTTTTGCAGACTTACGAAACCGCTTACGTTATCATCAGCCACGATCGTTATTTTCTCGACCGAACGTGCCGCCGAATTATCGAGATCGAACGGGGAATAGCCGTAACTTACAAAGGAAATTATTCGCATTTTCTCGTCGAGCGCGAAGAACGGCGCGAACAGCAGCGCCGCGAATTTGAAAATCAGCAATCCTTCATTACCAAAAACGAAGAATTTATCAGAAAAAATCTCGCCGGACAAAAAACTAAAATGGCAAAATCGCGTCGTAATATGCTTGAACGACTTGAGCGAGTCGAAGCGGTTGCGACCGAAAAATCGAGCGGAAATTTCTACTTGAAAAAAGTTGAAAGAGCGGGCGTGAATATTTTATTAGTAGAGGATTTGGCAATTGGTTACGGCGAAAAAGTTTTGGCGCGGGATATTAATTTTACTTTGACTCGCGGCGAATGTCTGGGAATTATCGGCGGCAACGGCACCGGCAAAACTACGTTTTTGAAAACGATTCTGGGCAAACACCGCGAACTTGCCGGCAAAATTAATTGGGGAACGAAAACCGAAATCGGCTATTATTCGCAACAGCTCGAAGATTTGGACAAGCGCAACGAAATTATCCAAGAACTTCGCCGCGTTGCACCCCTAGCGGAGAACGGCGCGCTGCGTTCGTTTTTAGCGAGATTTTTATTCTTCGGCGAAGAAATCTTTAAACGAGTCGGCGATTTGTCCGGCGGCGAAAAGGGAAGATTGGCGTTGGCGAAATTGATTTACTCCGATGTTAACGTTCTTGTTTTAGACGAGCCGACCAATCATCTCGACATTCCTTCGCGCGAAGCTCTCGAAGCGGCTTTGCAGAGTTACGCTGGAACAATCTTCGCCGTCAGCCACGACCGTTATTTTCTCGACCAAATCGCCACGCAAATTTTTTCTTTTGAAGCAGACGGCACAATCGAGATTTTCGACGGCAACTACTCGGAGTTTCACGAATGGAAAGAGAGGAAAGAAGCGGAGAAAGGGAAAAAGGGAGAAAGGGAAAACGAGCAGCTGACGGCGGGCGAACGAATAATCGAAGACCAAATACCAAATACCGAAGACCAAAGACCGAAGATTGAGTTAAGCAAAAACCAGCTTCAAAAAATCGAGCAGAGAATAAAAAAAATCGAGGAAGAAATTTTAGTTCGTGAAGATGAGATGACGAGAATTTCGTTTGAAATGAATCTGCCGGAAATCGCTTCAAATCATCAGAAGCTGCAAGCAGTAACGGAAAAGTTTCAGACAGCGGAAAAACAAATTCAAATACTTTACGATGAATGGGATAGGTTAGCCAAGGAAGTTCAAGCCTAGAATTTCAGCGGCACTTCTCTAATTGCATTTTGCAGCGTTAGCCACGAAACAAAGAGTAGTACTAAAACACTAAACGATATTGAAATTAGCTTTACAAGATTTATTGTTCGCCACATTTAGTAAGTCCTTTCTTGTTTTTGAAGAGGCTTATTAAACAGAAATACAACAAAGCGACCGCATGTAAGACATTCGTCAGGAATCTCAACTTTAACTGCGTGTCCGTTCCCTTAAGAGGTTCACCTCTTACATGCTTTTCCCCGAATCTGAGTGCTTATGTCCCCAAACTTTTGCGCGGTCACCATTGTCGCTTAGCGGCTTTGTGCCGTGCGTCTAACGGCTGAGATGACGTGAGGCGAAACACCGCACAACTTGGCAAACGAAACAGCGTCCGTGTTTTGCCCTCACGTCCATTGAATTGTTAGGCGACGGCTAGGTGTTCACTCATCTTAGATTGGGATTGAGCTTCCACAATCCATAACCCCAACGCACAGCATAAAGCAAATATACAAAGTATGGCACTAAAGACCACGCCGCGATTTTATCAAATTGCAACAGGCAAACAAACAAAGCAATTGCAACTAACGGATAAAAGGCAAAGGCAAAAAAACTAAGAAACAAGTTTTGAGCGCGAAAGAACACATAGTTCCAAAAGGCATTAACGCCCATCATAACTAAGAGAAGCGACAAGGCTGCATACTTTAGCAAAGCATCGCCGTCGTGCCTAAAAATTCGATAAAGAATGAAGAAACAAATGACGTAATAAACAACTCCGATGATATACCAGACCCAAAGCGGTGCTGAATAAGACGGAAATTGCAGCTTCGCAAAGAAGGACTTGACATTTTTTCCCGCAAGCACACCTTCCAATATCGCTGATACGACGCAGATTCCAAGCGAAAAAAAGATAGCGGAAATTACTGACATCTTTCACCTCTCGATACTCAAAAGCCGCCTAACGGCGGAGTTGACGTGGGGCGAAACCGAATACACGCAACGTCAGGGAAACCACGCAACGCGATAACAAAGTCGCTGTTTCGCCCTCACGTCCAATGATTTGTTGGGCGGCACGTTAACCATTAAGCACTTCTCCATTCCATCAAGATATGTGTCGTGGTTCTCTCAAACTCACGGAAGCCTAACTTTCGATAAAGATTTACAGCACGATTCGCCTGTTGTGTGCCGAGACGCACAGGAACTTGACGGGCTTCGGCATCTTCAATAATCTCCCGCAAAAGAGAAGTTCCCAAGCCTTTGCCCTGAAATTTCGGGTCGATGACAATCTCCCGAATATGAATATCCTCCTCACGATTTTCAACACAAATATAGCCGCACACGGCATCATCACAAACAACAATTTGATGAGTCGCCGCACACCAATCGTTTGCGAAGAATTCGTCCTGCGCTTTTTCATTCCACGTTCCGTATTGTGCGCTCACAACATCACGATAAGCCCGATGATGAACAGTACGGGCAAATTCCATATCACTGACTTCAGCGGGACGTTTGATAATTTTCATAACAAGTATTATGCAATGTTTGAGGTGCAACACGAAGCCGCCCAACGATTGAGTTGACGTGGGGCGAAACCGAATACACGCAACGTAAAATTGACCGCGCAACTTTTTAAAGAGAAGCTGTTTCGCCCTCACGTCCAATGACTTGTTCGCCGCCGCCTTTCATTGAAACGCGGAGCGTCGCAACTCTGCCTTCGGTCAACTTTATTTTCACCACGCCCAAGTTTGCCTTCGAGCAAGTTTGAGTTCACGCCGAATGGCGCGAGAACTTCGGCGGCGAAGTTTTAGTTTTCAAAAGTATCGTCGCCGACGAGCCGAATTGAATCGTTTAATTCGATTCAAGCAAGGTGAAATTTCCGTTTTGCCACCGCAGGCGGCGAACGATTGAATTGACGTGGGGCGAAACCGCCAGAAAGCCCGTTTGAGTTCACCACGCAAGTTTCCAAACAAAGTCGCTGTTTCGCCCTCACGTCCAATGATTTGTTCGACAGCGGTATAGGAGAAACGCGACAGTTTTTAGATGGATTCATCTCCTTTAACTTCCAGACTTTGTTCATGAATTACGCCCCAATGCCTCAATAGCCCGCGAACCTTTTCAAAATACTCTTTAGCATTCGGCACACTCGTCGTGAGCTTTTCAAGTTCCGCTAAATACTGCGGCAGCCCAAAAGCTGCGCGAACATCAGCGAT
>MWVV01000022.1_pt1 | contig 65389 bp, 48 predicted proteins | sample 1047281 | NCBI WGS metagenome assembly MWVV01 (sample SAMN06349986, study PRJNA376086) | soil metagenome | isolation source: PT-2 sample Antarctic (ecotone) soil | place: Antarctica | collected 2015-01-13 | reverse complement strand
TAACAAATTTCATCAGTTCGCAGGGCATAGTGAGTCTCCTTTTGACTTTTCTTTGGTCAGAAATATCAAAATCAACTTACTTGCTCTGCGTTTCGTTTTCAAATATCAAATTGGATAAAGTCGAGCTAAGAAAAAATAGCTGAAAATTAGTTTGCATTAGTTGGTTTCTTTTTTAATTGCGAACTTATCTTGAATCTCAAATCTTGAAACTTGAATCACCAAAGAAATACTTAAACCCATCAACATAAAGAAAATCATCGCCACTTCCGCGTCGCCCAAATTGAAATGCACGAGTCCGCTTGTAAAAAATCCGATTAAGCCGCCGAAACTTCCCAGAATAATTCCTCTCTCTCTCCAATTGTCCAATTTTGGATTTTGGATTTTGGATTTTGGATTTGAATTTTGGAATCTGGAATGACGCAAAAGCGTCCGCGCATAAATCCACAAAACCCAAAGCCATAGCAGAAGCGCGGGCAAACCGCGTTCGACGAGAAGCTGCAGCGGCGTTGAATGAAAATGCCCCATCGGTAATCTACCGTCATCAAACAAATGCCATTCTTTCGCGTATTTTTTAATCGAATCCATTCCCACGCCGAGAAAAAAATTGCGCGGATTGTCCGTCCATAAATCGAAACCTTCCCGATAAACCGTCTCCCGCCAAGTGGTCGAAGCGTCGCTTGAATCGAAAAATCCGACTTGTCGGCTTTGCTGCAAAAAGATGAGACCGATTAGAACAACGGGCAAAATTACCGCCGCGAGCGTCAGAAGCATTTTGCGACTGCCATTTGCCAGTACGATTGCAAAAGCCGAAACCAAGAACGCGAGTTGCGAAGCGCGGGTAACTGTTAAAAGAAGTGCGAACGCCATTCCGATTAGACAGATGCCTAAAATCAATGTCCAACGTCCTTTGTCCTTTGTCCTTTGTCCTTTGTTCACCGTGTTTTCTGCTGACTGCTGACTGCTGACTGCTGACTGACTTTCCTCTGCACCTCTCCAGCGTTTCTGCGTTAAAAATTTTCCACCTAATGAGGCAATAAAAAGCCCAAATGTGAGCGAAGCTATGAGCTGCAGAACTTCGGCGAAAGTCATATAATGCCCGTAAAAACCCGCCGAACGCCAATTGCGGCTTTTCTTCCAATCGGCAATGCCGAGCTTTTCGAGCGAACTTGCGCCGCCGAGCAGATTTTCGCGCCTGACTTCGACGCTGTAATAAAAATCAGGACGATAAAAATCTACTTTCGTCAGTTCATTAGCTTGAATTTCTGCAAGTAAATCATCTGGAGTTTTGAGTTTCTTGCCATTAGCTTTGAGAAGCGTGTCGCCGTTTATTAAAAGAGCTTTAGTGAACGGGCTTTCCGCGCTCACGCCGATAATCTCCACGCCGCGACCGAAAATTCGCTCAATCGGTGTCCAGACAACGCTTACCATTGTTGATAAAATCATCGCAAATGCGAGAAAAACAACGGCGCGTTTAGTGCGAACGACATTGACGATGTAGTAAAAAATTAAAAAAAGCGCGACGTTGCGGAGTTTGTCGAGCGATGTTAGCGGGTCGTATGAAAAAACGGAGGAAAGGACCGACCAGCCAAAAAATATCCATAAAGGAACATCGAGTAATGTGCGGACGAGTCGCGGACGCGGCTTGAGAAACAGCCGAATAAACCACGCGAACATTCCCGTCAGCCAAGCGATTTGCGTTGCGGCGATTGAATGCGGCGCGGACACGAACATCAAAATCATAAAGATGAAAGCCACGCGCTCAAGCATTCGCGCCAAAGCGTTTTCATTTTTGATGTCGGCTAAATCGTCTAATTTTTCAAGAAAATTTTGCATAAAAATAAAACTATTTAACTACGAAGCAACCCGAAGAACACACGAAGTTAAATTATTTCACAAGTTTTGTTATGGTAGGATAAATTATGCTGGAAACAGATTTAAATTTAACCGCCGAAATCAAACTTTATTACGACCTTTTCGTTCCCGAAAACTTGGAAAAACCCGCGCCGCTTCTGCTTGCGGTTCACGGCTATGGTGCACACAAGCGTTATATGATGCGTGAAGCGCGTCTAATTGCGCCCGAAAGTATCGTCATCGCTTCGATTCAAGCACCGTTTCAGCATTACCGGCAAACGGACGACGGGTACAAAGTCGGCTTCGGTTGGCTGACCGATTATAAATCCGACGAATCAATTTTAGTGCATCACAATTTTGCACTTGATTTGATAGAAAAATTTGTAAAAGACAAGTTAATTGATGAAAAACAAATTTATCTTTTCGGTTTCTCACAAGCCTGTGCGCTCAATTTTCGGTTTGCTTTGACTAACCCCGAACAGGTGAGCGGAGTGATTGGAGTGTGCGGCGGCATTCCCTCCGATTTAGACGCAAATACGGTTTATCGAAAATTAAACGCCGAGGTTTTATATCTTTACGGCGACACGGACGAGTTTTATCCGCTCGAAAAATTTCAAAATTTTGAGAAAAAATTAAAGGATATTTTGCCGAATTTTCAATCGAAATGTTATGCAGCAAAACACGAAATCACCGATGAGATGCGGAAAGATATGCGAGCGTGGTTGAATCGTTAGAACGCTTGGGCGAAGCGAAAATGGATTTGATTTTTTCGCAATTGAAAAATAGCGTTTGAGCCGTCGGGCTGCGGAATCAGAAAGCGCGGCGGATTAAGGAGGAAACCGTAATCAATTCCAAATTCACCGCCAATCGGCGTTTTTAAGCGAAGTCCGAGCCCGACGGTATGCGACCAAACGGCACGCAGATTTTGCCGAAAAACATCGTCGGCAGGAACTTCGGGCGGGTTGAAAATATCGCTGACGCGCCGAAAAACGTTGCCGCCGTCGTAAAACGGAACGGCGCGGATTGATTTTGAAAGCGGAACACGCCCTTCGAGATTGACAATCGCCAGCGCGTTGCCGCCGAACGGAATTGTAAAAGGTGTCAGAAATACGGGTTCGCCTTTGCTGTTCCGAAAAGTTCCCTGCGGCACAACGACGACGCGCGGACCGGCGGCTTCAAATTCAAAACCTCTCAAGGTCGTCGAACCGCCGGCGAAAAATCTTTCGCTAATCGGCAAAACACCTTCGAGATCGGGAAACTGTGTCGGCGAAAATCTTTGACCTTCGGAAAAAACCTTCGCTAAACCAATAACGGCGCGTCCGGCGAAGGTCGTGTTTTTTAATTGCGAAATGGTGTAATAAGTGTTGTAGCTTGCCTGCAACTTTTGAAAACCGATGTTCGCGCCAAGTTTGGGCAGCGAAATATTATATTCCGCCGTCAGATAATTGCCGCGCGTCGGATTGCCGGGATTATAACGGCACGGATCGCCCGGGTCGCCTCGCCTGATAATATCCAGAATCGTGTAAGTGATTGAACAATCTTCGCGCGTGTCGAAAACGAAATTTGCGCCGAAACCGGAAGTTCTGATTCTCGAATCGGGAAGAAGCAAATCTTTAATCAAAAGGCTTTCGATATTGAAAAGTCGAACGTCTTCAAACTTATAGCGAACGAAAAGAATGCTGCGTTTTTTGCGGCTGATGGTTCGACTGGTTTCCGCTGAAAACGTCAGGCGGTTAATAGTCGGGTCGCTGGTTTCCGCCCCGAATTGGTCAATCGGCTTGCCGTTTTCGTCAACTCGCTGGACGATGCCGAAAGTTCCTTTGTCGAAGGTCGAACGGAAAAAGCGTGTGACGGTCGAATCGCGCTGATACTGCGCCGCAAAAGTTAGAGGCGCGTATCTGATTACGCCGTCTTCGGTTTTGCCGTCGTTCAAGAAACGCGGATTGATAAAGTCAATCTGCACGAGTTGCTGGAAACGACTAGCCCGGACACGCGCGCCGCCTTGCAGCAGTTTTCCTAACAAATTAAAGTGGCGAATGTCGAAAAATCCGTTTGCTCCGAAATCAGTCGCATAGCCGCCGCCATATGTAATCAGGCGCGGCGGTTTTTCGTCAACATTAATGATGAGGTCGGAAAGGCGATTGCCGTCGGCGCGTTCACCGGCTTCTTCAGCTTTAATTTCTACCAAGTCGAATGCGTCGGTGGCGTAGAGATTTTGTTCGCTAGTAAAAATATCGGTCGAGCGCAAAACGTCGTCCACGCGCAAATTTATCGCTTTGAGAATGGCTTCCGGCTTGGTCATTTCATTGCCGTTTATCAAAATGCGATTGATGAAGACTTTTTTGCCTTCATTCTCCAATGTATAAACGACTTTGACTAATTCGTCGCCGGTAATTTCGTCTTTCCCTAATTCGACGATTGAGTAATTAACGTCAGCATCGTAAAAACCGGCTTTTGAATAAAACGCCGAAAGTTCCCGCACACCGTTCCTAGCTCGCGCCCGGGAGAAATTTTTCCCGATCAGAGTTGGCAACTCGGCTTTCAGAACGTCATCGGAAAAAGACGTGTTGCCGACAATCTCAACGCTGTCAATTCGCGTTGGAACATCTTCATTAACGATAAACGTAATAATTAAATCTTCACCATTTGGCGAAACGCCTTGACGGACGGAAACCGTCGCGCGGCGATAACCGAGTTCGCGCACGAGCGATTGAAGCGTCAAACGGTCGCTTTCCAAAATTTCCGTACTGGTGTAACCGCGTCCATAACCGAAAAAAGGAATAAAACCGAGCGCGTTCGCTTCCTGCGATTTCAAAACGCTTTGAATATCGGCGGCTGTGAATTTGTCCGTGCCTTCGATGCGAATGTCAACGAGTTTTAACTGGCGGCTGAGATTTGCCTGATATTTAACTTCAACCGTTCGGTCCATCAACTCTGCGCCGCTCAACGCGCCGCATATAACTTCCGTTTCATTAGTCGTCGCGCTCGCCTCGTCTTCCTTAAATTCGGGTCTCACCGAACAAACCGGCACAACGTCGGCAAAAAAGTAACCTTGCTCTTGATAATAATTTCTCAAACGCCGCGAGCCTTCAATAATTGACGCGTAATCAAGCGTTCCTTCACGCTTGATAGAAAGAAGTTCGGTTTGTTTTTTGTCGCTGATTTTTTCATCGCCCGCATCTACCAGAATTTTAACTTCTGCGCCGACTTTGCCTTTCAATTCAATACTGACGACGTTTCTTTTATCGTCCCGGTCAAACTCGACGCGCGGGTCTTGAAGTTCGGGTGCGAGAAACTTTTCTTCGCGCAGAGCTTTGCGGATTCTTTCAACATCTTCCGCCAACGTTTCGCGCGAAAAAAATTTGCCTGGTTGTAATTTCAATTTCGGGCGGACTTTTGCCGCATCGAATCCTTGAATGTCAATAGCAAATTTATCTACCGTCGCCTGCGCGTTCGGGTTGACTTGAAACGTTACGACCACTTCAGTTTCGCTTTTCAGAGGTTGCTGGCTGAAAGTAACTTCGGCGTTGAAAAATCCGCGCTCGCGCAGGTAAATCAAAATTGAATCGGCGTTGTTATGAAGCGTTTGCTCGGTAATCGAAGTTCCGGGATTTAAAAGATTTAATTTAAGCAGAAGTTCCTGCTCGGTAACTTTGTCGCCGACCGTATTGCCGATATTGATGACGACTTTTTCAGCCTGCGTTTTGCGTTTAATAACAAAGCGTAGATTAACCGCCTGTACGCCAACCGGACTTGCTTCAACTTTTACGGAAACGATTCTTTTTGTTTTATAAAGCTTATCAATCGCATCGCGCACCTTAACGGCGGAATACGTTTCGCCAATCTCGCCGCGGGCAATCAATTCAAATTGTTGCGCGGCGGAAACCGCGCGGTCGGCGCCTTCAAAAGTAATGGCAATGTTTGAAATTTGACGGTCTTCGTAGATACTTTGCGCGTGAGCAGTGAATGACAAAATAAGAATTACACCGCAGAGACGCAGAGACGCAGAGAGATTTAAAAGGTGAAAAGGTGAAAAGGTGAAAAGATGAAAAAGTAAGACTTTCAATTCTTCAAACTTTTTCACTTTTTCACTTTTTCCCTTTTTCCCTTTTCTACTCTGCGTCTCTGCGTCTCTGCGTTTCAAATTCTCTTTTCCCCTAAAATCTCTTTCTAAGTCGAATCTCAAAATTAAAATTGCTGCTGCGCTGCGTAACGTTGCTCAAAGAACGTTGTTCATATTGCGCGACGAATGACAGACGATTGGACACGCGATATTCAAGAGCTAAAACTTGATTTTGGTCTTCTGAAAGATTGGTCGAATAAGTAACCAAAAGATTGCGGTTGATTTGTCTGCCGACGGTTAGACGCGCCGACGGATTAAGGCGTTGACCGGAAATAATCGGGTCAATTTCAAATTTATTTAAACCGAAAAGTTTATCGGTCGCACGGCTCAGCGGATTGTTAATCAATTCGTCGGTTAAAATTTCCGCTGCTGTATTGATGCCTGATTGCGCCAAAGTCGGAATTCCCGTATCGGTATTCGCCAGATTACCGGTCGTGATAAGCGAAACAATATCGGCTTGCGGTAGTGCCGGACTCGAACGCAACGTCGCGTTTAAAGATTCGGTATTAGTTAGTTCGCCGACTAAACTAACAATAATCTGGTAGCCTTGAATTTCAGTTTCGGCTTGCAGATTAATATACGGCTCGATGCTCGTATTCGGCGGAAATTCGAGCGTTCCGCGCTGAACTTCGTAGCGGTCGCCGCGAAATAAAATCGTGCCGCTGTTGGCGGTAACTCTGCCGGAAATCTGCGGATATTCGACATCGCCCAAAATTCTTAAGGAAGCCGATGCGGTTAAATCCGCGATATTATTGCGAACAACGAGCGCGTCGCGTCCTTCGATGCGGATGTCAAGTTTCGGCACGCCCAGAAACGATGAAGACGAACCGCCGCCTTCGGAAAGCGAGCCTTCGCTCCGCCCGCTGATAAAGTCTGCTAAATCAATATCTTTATTGTAAATGCTGCGTTTGGTGAAAATCGTGCCGGCAATCAGCGTTTCTAATTCGCCGTTTCGACGAACGCCGCTGATTTCAATTTCGGCATCGCCGGTCGTAATAAAATCAGGCGGAACGGGTGCGGTAAAATTATTGCCGGTTATTTCAAACCGGAAATTCTGCAATTCCAAACCTTCAAGGAACGCGCCGCCGGAAGCCGAAACTCGCCCGCCGCCCAGAAATCCGTTTAAGCGAACGATTTGCGCCTGGTTGGATGTAAATAAAATGCGCCCGCGAATGCGGTCTAAAGTAAATCTGTCCGCGCCGACAAAAGCTGCTACCGAAGCGTTTTCGAGTTCCGCATCGCCGTTCAAACGAGCCGTCGCATTTACGCCCGTCAAGCGCACGGAAACATTCACTAACCCGGCGAAAAATGTATTTTTGGACAGTGCGTTGAAAATGCTCAAATTTACGCGTCCGTTAACGGTTAAATTATTGATGCCGTCAGAAGTTAAGGCTTTCGTGCCGGTTACAACAATGTTTGAGCCGCCGCCGGAAAATTTCGCGCTGTTGACGACGACTTCCTTTGCATTAAACCGAACAGAGACTGGCTCAGAAGCAATCAGTGGTGTTTCGCCAATTTGTAAAGCTAACTGGTTAAAATCAGCCGCGCCCGCTAAATTATCAGCCGTAAAACCGCGATTTCCATCAGTGCCAATGCCGTAAAGATTGCCTTCAATGAAAACTCTTCCCGTCGCTCTGCCGGTAATTGAAACGTCGCCAGAATCAGCGGGGCGAGCAAGCGCGATAAACGGCGCGAGTTCGGTGTTGCTGAAATTGGTTTCGGCTTTGAAAGGTAAATTTTCGTCGGCAAAATTCACGCTTGCCGCGAGAACTTGCGGCTGACCTTCAAAATTGACGGTTACATTGGCGTTCAATTGTTGATTTTCTGTTTTGCCGACAAACGTAACATCGCCGAGCGCGTTTTCGTTCACTACGACGCTGCGCCCGACACCGTTAAAGTTAATGTTGTAACTTCTCGAATCAGAAGTTTTGCCGGTCGCCGTCGCCGTTAAATCAATCGTTCCGTTGACCTCGGCAAGCGCGGAATTATTCGGTATAAACGGGCGAACACGCGCAAACTGAATGTCTTTGCCTTCGACGTTAAAATTAAAATCCTTCAGATTGCTTTCGTAAGTTCCGCTCGCCCGCAAAAATCCGGTCCCGAATTGCGCCTCAAATTTTTCCAGGTTGACGAGCGTTCCGGCAAACGTCGCCCGCGCGTCGAAACCGTCAAACGCCTCGCCGTTAATCGTTCCTTTACCTGAAGAAATGTTCGCTTCGCCTTGCAGATTCTCAGGAATTCCGCTGACGTTTATCGTGCCGGAAGTTTTCGCTTGAAAATCTTTTATCTGTTCGGGCAGAAAATCTATCGGCAAAGCGGCAAGCAAATTTCCCGTGTTGATGTCATTCAATTTCGCTTGGACGGAAATATTGTTCGCGCCCGTGTTTGGGATATTAACGTTAAAAGCGAGATTTCCGCCGCCGCGTTCCTGCAATTTACCATCGCGGAGTTCGATGCCGTCGGGCGAAACAGAAACATTTGTTGCCAGCGAACCTAAATCGCGTTTGCGTAAAATAAGCGAATCAACCGAAGCGCGACCTTCAACAGTCGGATTTTCAAGATTTCCCGTGATGTTTCCGTTAAAAGTCAGATTTCCCGAAAACTGTGCTTGATAAGAATCGAGTTGCGTTTCGAGTTCGGGCGAAATGTTCAAAACTCTGAGAATTCGTTCAATCTCGCTCGCGTCGGTTGAATTAAGCGCGACGTTTAAATTTGAATTTGTGCCGCTCAAATCAAAGCGTCCGCTTGCGTTTAGTTTGCTGTTTTCCGTGTTTAAATTTGCATAATCAATATCGAAAAGTCCGTTGGTCGCGGTCAATCCTAAACGTCCGTTGACGGGAACAAGTCCACGCTCGGCTGTTCCTGCATTAGCGGCAAAATCAGCCGTTAAAGTTCCGCTCGCCGTTTTAAAGTCGGTTCCGGCGAACGTCAGATTAGCTTTTCCCGTCGTTTTGCCTTCAATCGGCACGACGCGCCCGCCTTGCAAAGCAAGCAGCTTTGACAAATCGAGATTGGCAAAATCGGCGTTGATTTGCGAACGTCGGCGGTTGTTCAAAGCAATTACAGCATTGCCGTTTAGATTGCCGTCCATCACGTCCGCCGTCAGATTATTAAGGGCGACTTGCTCGTTTTCAGCAACGACCGATGCCCGCGCCGCACCGAGTTTGACGCTTCCCAAAACACCGCCGCCCAAACTCATATCCGCGCTTGCTCGGTAGCGTCCCGACGGTTCAAGCACGAACACGGGTTTGTAGAGTTTGACGTTTTCAATAGTTCCACCGCCGTCTATTGTAGATTTGGTGAGCGCGACGTTGCCGGCGTTAATGTCGCCTGATGTCGCTTCGATTCTGCCTTGACGAATGGTAAGACGAACGCCCGCGACATTCAAACTTCCTAAAATCGCCGCGTCGGTTTCAACCTTCGCTACTTGCAGATTATTTGAATAAATTACCGTATTGTCGCCGACAATTTGCACGTCAACGCCCGAAGCCGTCAGATTCCCGACCGTCGTGCCGCTTGCGTCGAGGCTGTCGGCTTGCACCTGACCGGCTTTAACATCGGTTCTCGCGTCGCCGTTAGTTGCAACAATATTATTCGCCCGCAGATTTCTGAGCCGCACGTCTTCGGTTTCGACGCTTTCGGCACGGACATTTCCCGCTCGAATATCAGTTCTGTCGCCGCGATTGGAAATTTTCACATCGCCCGCATTCACACCGCGAAGCGTCGCGCCTTCCGCATTGACGACGTTTGCACGAAGATTCGGCGCGGAAACATTCGTCGTCCCGTTGGAGTTGCTGATTTTTACATTTCCGGCAAGCAGAGTTTGAATTTCGATATCTTCGGAAGAAAATTTCTGCGCCCGCAGATTACCCAAATTCGCATCGAGTTGCGAGTCTTTATATTCGGCAACCGCATCGGAAATAAAAAGTCCCGCGATTGTTCCCGAAGGCGTTTTTGCCGCCGCCGCCTGCAGTTCGCCGACCCACCTGAAATCCGTTCCCGTGCCGCGCACATTGCCGACCAATTGCGGAAAATCAATCTGAAAATCTTCAAACGTGAGCATTTCGGCGACCGCTTTGCCGTTGGCATTATACATCGCGCCGTCGCCGTCAACCGTTGCGTTAACGGTCAATGCTTTGAGGCGAATGTTTGACGCGGCGAGCGCATCCGATTTAATTTCGCCTTCGACCAGATATTTTACGCCTTCGCCCGTTACCGTGCCGCTGAAATTTCCGTCGCCGCGAATCGCCGTTCCCAACGGAAAAATATTTGAGGTCTGCGTTAAATCAACCGTCGAATTGATGTTCAGATTATATTTTAGCCGTTCCCAATCGGTGATTGTGCCGTTCAAGGTTGATTCGCCAATCGGCGAAGTCAATTTCAAGCGGGTGATTTCCGCTCCTTTATCGTCAACAATTCCGCTGGCGCGAATATCTACCGGCTCGACCGTGCTTTCGTCATAAACAAAATTGGAATCGGTTGACGTGAAATCGAATTTGTAGCGTTTTTGCTCGTCGGGAACCTGGTAGTTTTCCGGCTCTAAAGTGAGAAGAACATTCTCCGCGTCCGCCGAAATTTTGCGCGACACATCATTGAAGTGAATCACACCATTTTTAAGCGAGAATTTGACGGACGAATAAAGAAAATTAACGCGTGAACCTTGTTCATCTTCGACGAGTTTTAAATTAGAGAAATTCGAGTTTCCGTTTTCGTCAAATTTTACAAATACTTCTGCGCCGTCAACGTCGGTCGTGTCAAGTTTTATATCGCGGCTCAATTGCCACGCGTAAAGGTTTTCGACAGTCAAGCCAAGTTTCGCGTCTTTGATAAAAAATAGTTTTTCGCCCGTAACTTTATCGTTAAAAGTCGCGTTTTTTAATTCTAATTTTAACGGTGCAACCGATACGCGAAAAACGTCTGCGTCGAAAACAACGCCGATTTCCGCCATTTTTGAAACAAACTGTGTCTTAACATAATTATCGAAAACACCGTAGCGATAAGAGACAATAGTGGTCAACAAAAGTAGAACGGCAAGTATACCAATCAGCCCAAATGCGATGACCGCATTCCTGCGAGTGAAATAGCGGCTGCGCTCGACGACGGGCGAAGGTTCTTCGGTCATCGTTTCCTGCGGCTGAATTTCTTCAGTATTTTCGGTTTGATTGTCGTTCTCTTCAGGCATTTTTATACAACGTGCGTTTGCTTTAGTCAGTATTTCATAGCGGAACAATTTCGACAATTTCTAAATCAAATGCTTCGATAGCATTAACTTTCGGCGGATGATTGGAAAGAAGTCGAATTTTTTTCACGCCTAAATCTTTCAGAATCTGCGCCCCGATTCCGTAATCGCGGAAATTGCCGTAGCCGGTTTCGCGCCGCGCCGCCGCAAAATCCAAATTTTTTTCATGCATCACGGCGTAAGTTTGCAATTGGTGAATCAAATCGAGATTGTGTTCGCGCTGGCGAAGATAAAGAATCACGCCGCGCTCGACTTGGGAGATTTTTTGAAGCGAAGTTTTGATAGCTTGAGATGCTTCGCCGAGGCGCGAGCCAAACATTGCAAACGTAATGTTCTCGGTTTGGACGCGCACCAGAACCGGTTCGGTTGTCTGCGAAAAATCGCCCATCGTCAGCGCGACGTGTGTTTCGCTATTAATTATATTCTCATAAACGAAGGCACGGAACAATCCGAAATCCGTCGGCAAATCACATTCGACTGCGCGGCGCACGAGCGTTTCCTTTTGAATTCGGTAACGCACTAAATCTGCAACGGAGATAATTTTCAAATCGTGTTTTTCGGCAAATCGTTCGAGTTCCGGCAGACGCGACATCGTGCCGTCGTCATTCATAATTTCGCAAACTACACCTGCCGGATAACAGCCGGCGATGCGGGCAATATCAACGCTCGCTTCGGTTTGACCGACGCGGACGAGAACGCCGCCTTTTTTGGCACGAAGTGGAAAAATATGTCCGGGACGCGCTAAATCCGTCGGTTTTGAACTTGGATTGACAGCGGTCAAAATCGTTCTTGCACGGTCGGCGGCGGATATTCCCGTTGTAACGCCCGTCCGCCCTTCGATGGAAATTGTAAAAGCCGTTCCCATACTCGAAGTGTTATCGGCGGTTTGCGGCAGAAGTTGCAGTTCATCGCACCGCTCTTCGGTCAGCGGCAGACAAATCAACCCGCGAGCGTGAGTTATCATAAAGTTGATAACTTCAGGCGTAACTTTTTCTGCCGCACAAACCAGGTCGCCCTCATTTTCGCGGTCTTCGTCGTCAACAATAATTATCATTTTGCCGTCTTTTATGTCTCGGGCGGCTTCTTCAATCGTGGCTAAAGGCATCTTCCGATTTTGGATTTTAGATTTTAGATTTTGGATTTGCAGCAAATCTCCGGTTAAAACGTAGATTTTAACGGAAACCGCTTGCATTTACCATTTACCATTTACCATTTACCATTGAAAAATGCGTTTTGAACCGAAACTTGCTTGGAGATATTTCCGTGCGCGGCGCAAGAGTTTGGCGCGTTTTACGTCCTGCGTCGCGGTTGTCGGAATAGCGGCGGGCGTGGCAAGCCTTATTATCGCTCAATCGCTGGCGCGTGGTTTCAGCGATGAAATGCAGGACAAAATTTTGGCAAACACCGCGCACGTTTCTGTGTTTTTAAATGATGGCGCGGAGATTTTAGATTGGAAGGCGGTTATAGAAAAACTGAAAAAATCCGAAAACGTTAAGGAAGTTTCCGCGACGACTTACGAAAGCGCGGTGATTGTCGGGACACAGGCGACGAGTTACGCGGTTTTGCGAGTGGTTGAGGGACGAGGGACGAGGGACGAGGGACGAGGGTCAAGAGAATTTTTGCTCCCGACGCTTGACCCTCATCCCTCGTCCCTCATCTCTATTGAAATTTCACTCGGCAAAGAATTAGCTGAAAAAACGAATTTGAAAATCGGCGACGAAGCGGGAATTATTACTCTTGAAAATGAATTCGCGCCGACGACCTCAAAAGTTTTTATTAAAGAAATTTTTCAAACGGGACTTTATGAATATGATTCGACTTGGATTTATATATCGCCCGAAGATTTCGCCCGTCTGAAAGCGCAAAAAAAATTTACGCCGACGATTTTGAGCGTTTCGGTCAAAGATATTTACACGGCAGACAAAACTGCCGACGAGATTCGCGCAAACCTGGGCGACAACTTTAAGGTCGTTGATTGGCAAGAGGCGAACCGACCGCTTTTTGCCGCGCTCAGTTTGGAGAGACGAGTTGCGCTGGCAATCGTTTCACTGATAATTTTTATTGCGGCTTTAAATATCACGACGACGCTTGCGCTGCTCGGGGCGGAACGACGATTTGACATTGCGATTCTCAGAACGTGCGGCGCACAAACAAAAAGTTTAATTTTTATTTTTCTGCTCGAAGGTTTGCTTTTGGGATTTACGGGAATTTTCTTCGGTGTCAGTTTGGGCTTGCTCGGGTGTTTTCTGGGAAATTATTTTAAGATTGTCCGCTTGTCGGCGGAAGTTTATTCGCTTAACTACATCCCTTTTCACCCGGACTTAAATAATATTTTGCTGATTATTTTAATCGCGTTTCTGGTGTGTTTGGCGGCGACCGTTTATCCGGCGTTAAAGATAGGCAAAATAAAACCTTTGGAAAATTTAAGACGACAGTAAAATCCGGATTTTTCCGCCGTTTGCAATTATATTCAGACAAGTCTTGAAATTCTTGTCTTGATAAATTTGGCAACTCGGTTCAGACTTCTGTTATCAATAGTTTTTAGTCTTAAAGTTTGAATCAATAATTTTATGTTTGAACCCTACACTGAAAAAGCGCGTCGAGTCATCTTTTTTGCCCGTTACGAGGCTCTTCAATACGGTTCGCAAGTTATCTCTCCGGAACATATTCTGCTCGGTTTGATGCGCGAAGATAAAACGATTTCAGCCAGATATTTCCCGTTTCGCAACAATTTAACGGTCGAAGCCGTGCGTCGCGAAGTCGAGGAAAGAATCGTCATTCGTGAACGCATTCCGCAATCTGTCGATCTGAAGGTCGCGGCTGAAACCAAACGCATTCTCGCGTTTGCCAATGAAGAAAGTCAGCAATTGCAAAATCGCCATGTCGGACCTGAACATCTTCTGCTTGGACTCATTAGGCAGGAACGCTCGATTGCGGCGGAGATTCTTTATCAATATGGGCTGCGCCTGAAAGATATGCGCGAAGAAATTGCCCGCCAAAACGGTTTTCCGAATTTTAGTGCCATCGGCAGAGAAAAATCCGATGTTCCGAATTTGCAGGAGTTCACCAGAGATTTAACATCGGACGCGGCGAATGGAAAACTCGACCCGCTCGTCGGACGCGAAAAGGAAGTCGAACGAATCGTTGAAATTCTTTGTCGGCGGACGAAAAACAATCCGGTTTTAATCGGTGAAGCGGGCGTCGGGAAAACAGCGATTATAGAAGGTTTGGCGCAGAGAATTATTGAGAAAAATGTTCCGTCATTTTTAGAAAACAAGCGTATTTTGTCGCTTGATTTGTCGTTAATTGTCGCGGGAACTAAATATCGCGGACAGTTTGAGGAACGGCTCAAAAAGATTATAAGCGAACTCAAGGAACACGACCGATACATCGTTTTTATTGACGAACTTCACACGCTCGTCGGCGCAGGTTCGGCGGAAGGAACGCTTGACGCGGCAAACATCTTAAAACCGGCACTTTCGCGCGGTGAGATTCAATGTATCGGTGCAACTACGCCGAGCGAGTTTCGCAAATCAATCGAGAAAGATCGCGCACTCGAACGCCGTTTTCAATCGGTCAAAGTCGTGCCGCCGAATGAAGAAGAAGCGTTGCGAATTGTGCAGGGCTTGGCGGAAAGATACGAAGCATTTCACCAAATTCGTTATTCAAAAGAAGCCTTAGAAGCCGCTGTTTATCAAACAAACCGTTACATTCCCGACCGATTTTTGCCCGACAAAGCGATTGATGTTTTGGATGAAGCCGGCTCACGCGCCAAACTTCGTTATCAACAAGAAGTGCAGTCCGAACCTTCCTGGCGCGAAACGATTGACAACTGGAAACGGGTTACCAACGAAGACCAACTGCTCGCGTTTGAATTGAAAAGTTTGGAAGATTCTTTTTTCGCCGTCGAAGTTTCGAAAGACGATGTGGAAGAAGTGATTGCACGTTGGACTGGCGTTCCGATTCAGTCAATCAAACAAGAAGAAGCGAAAAAACTTCTTAATATCGAAGAGGAATTGCATCGCCGAATTATTTCGCAACGTCCGGCAATTTCCGCGCTGGCAAGAGCAATTCGTCGCAGCCGCGCCGGCTTAAAGAATCCGAATAAACCGGTCGGTTCGTTTTTATTTTTAGGTCCGACCGGCGTTGGCAAAACGGAAGTTGCGCGAACTTTAGCGGAATTTCTGTTCGGCTCGGAACGCTCGCTGATTAGGTTTGATATGTCGGAGTTTATGGAAAAACACACGGTCGCCAAATTTATCGGTTCGCCGCCCGGATATATCGGACACGAAGAGGGCGGGCAACTAACCGAAAAACTTCGCCGTGCGCCGTATTCACTTGTTTTGTTCGATGAAGTCGAAAAAGCACATCCCGATTTATTTAATATTTTGCTCCAGGTTTTCGAGGACGGAGTTTTGACCGACGCACAAGGAAATACAATTGATTGCAAAAACGCGATTTTCATAATGACCTCAAACATCGGCGCGAGATTTATCCAAAAACGCGCGACGCTCGGTTTTCAAACCGGTGCCGATTCTTCACGTCAAAAAATGGAAGAGCAAGTAATGAGCGAAGTTAAGAAAACCTTCGCGCCCGAATTTATCAATCGCTTGGACGAAATAATTATTTTTGACGAATTACTAGATGATGATTTAATGCAGATTATTGATCTGCAAGTTGGCAAACTCAACGGGATGCTTGAAGGTCGGGCGTTGCAAATTCGCCTGACCGATGATGCGAAACGCTGGCTGATAAAGAAAACCTGCGCCGACCGAAGTTATGGAGCGCGTCCACTTCGCCGCGCTTTGCAGAAAAACGTCGAAGACGAGCTTTCCGAATCGTTGATTCAAGGGAAACTGAGCGAGGAGAGTTTGGTTGAAGTTTTTTGCGAAAACGATAAATTAATGTTCCGCCCGATTCGGCTCGAACAACCCGAAAATGTGTTTTTTGAAAAAGTGTAAAATTTGATAATAGTTCAACAAAAAGCGCGAAAGTTTTAACAAAGGCTTTCGCGCTTTTTCCTTTTTATGGATTTAACTGTATAATTCCGAAGTTTGTTGGAAGGTTATGCCTCAAAAGGCAACCAAGATTTAAACAAACGAATCAAAGTCCGCGTATCAACCCAACGAAAAAGCCTTTTTTAATTTACACATTGAGATTATTTACTTTGAATTCGACGGACAAGAATTATTCGGCTTTGGCACAAGCCGACCGATATTGCAATCATAAGGAAAACGGTTTTATGCATATTCTTCGCTTGTATGGGCTTGTTTTATTGAGTTTTATGCTTTCGGCTTCTCCCACGTTAGCCGTAACCGATGAAAAAGCGAAAGATAATTTAACGACTGAGACGACTACCAACCAACAGCAGATTGTTGATGAGGTTGACGTTCAAGGCAATCGTCGGTTGCGTGATGATGACCTTCTCTATTACGTGAAAACTCGTCAGGGCGATGTCTATAATCAAGCGCAGATCGAACGCGACTTAAAGGAATTGCTATCACTTAATTTCTTCGACAAAACTGGAACTCGCGTTTTGACCGAGCCTGGTGTGCGCGGCGGCGTGAAGGTAATTTTTGAAGTTGCAGAACTTCCGATTATCCGCGATTTGCAGTTTGAAGGTCTGAAAGCCGTTCCCGAGTCAGACGTGTTGAAAGCATTCCGCGAACAACGTGTCGGCATTTCTAAAGAAGCGGTTTTCGACCCGGTAAAAGCGAGAAACGGAACGCGTATTCTGCGCGAACTGCTCGCCTCAAAGGGTTATCCGAATGCCAAAATTGAAATTAAAGACGAAGAAGTTTCGGCAACTTCGACTGCGATTACTTTTGTCGTTGACCAAGGCAATCGCTCGCGGATCGTTGATATAGAATTTGAAGGTAATGAAGTTTTCAAAGACGGCGAGCTTCGCAATCAGCTTCTGCTCGTTAAAGAAACCGGAATTATTACGCGCTTTAAAGGGTCGGATATTCTCGACCTCAAAAAACTGCAATACGATCTGCAGAAAAACGTGCGTTCGTATATGTTCTCGAAAGGTTATTTTCAAGCCCGCATCGGCGAACCGCAAGTCGTCGGACTCGGTTACCGTCGAACCGGTATTCCGATTCTGAATAATTTTCCGCTCCCAATTGTTACTTCTAAAGATGACACTCTAAAAATTATCGTTCCCGTTACGGAAGGAAAAATCTTCCGCGTCGGCGAACTGAAGGTTGAAGGAAATTCTATTTTTTCCGAACAACAGATTTTAGCCGGTGTCGGTTTGCAAAAAGGTGAAATTGCCGACGGCAAACGTCTTCAAGAAGGTGTTTATGAAAATTTGAAAAAAGCGTACGGCAATCAGGGATTTGTTTCTTACAACGCGGAATTCGACCCGGAATTTAAGGATAATCCGGCAAACCCGAATGAAGGTATCGTAGATATAAAAATTACGATTGAGGAAGGCAAACAGTTTCGTCTGCGCCGCCTTGAATTTACCGGCAACACTTTTACCCGCGATAAAGTTTTGCGGCGCGAATTTCTCATCAACGAAGGCGACACTTATAATCAGCAATCGCTTGAAGTTTCAGTTTTGCGGCTCAATCAAACCGGGTATTTCGACCCGCTCGATAAAGACCAGGACGTAGAAATTCGCACGAATGACGAGCAGGGCGACGTTGATTTGATTGTTAAAGTTAAAGAAAAAGGCAGACAGCAAATCTCGTTTAACGGCGGCGTTTCGGGCATCGGCGGCACGTTTTTTGGACTTGAATATTCGACCAACAACTTGCTTGGACGCGGCGAAGTCCTCTCATTTAATATGGGTTTCGGCAATCGTCAGCAAAGTCTCCAATTTTCATTTCAAAATCCGTATTTTCGCGACCGTCCAATCTCAGTCGGCTTTTCAATTTTCGGCAGCCGTTATAAATTTTTCGGCGAAGGAACATTTCTTTCGCAAAATCAAAATCTGCTTTTCGACGCCTTCAATCCGCAGGGAACGCTGACCACCGACGAAGCAAATTTGTTCACTCAAACCACTTACGGTGCGTCCGTGTTTGCCACCGCGCCGCTTTCGGAATTTCTGCCGAAACGAGCATTTTCCAGACTTTCACGCATCGGTTTGACTTATCAGTTTTCGGCGACGAGCATCACCGAACCGAGCATCAACAAATCGGGCGACCCGAACTTAATAGTTCCGGTAGTTTTCGCGCAGCCGAATATAATCACCAGCCGAATTACGCCGACTTTTGTCTTTGATTCGCGCCAGCCGTCGGCGAACGGCATTGATACTCTGCGCGGCAGACAGCTAGCCGTTTCCTTCGCCCTGTCGGGTTTGGGCGGCGATGTCAGAACTTATCAGCCGAGCGTTACTTACACGCAATTTATTCCCGTCCGGCGCAAACGGTCGAAGGATCCGGAAGTTTTCGGTTTTCGCCTGCAAGCCGGAACGATTGGCAGTTTCGGTCTCAGCGAAAAAGTCAGAAACGCCAATTCAATTTCATTCATCGGCGGCGTTCCCTATTATGAGCGATACTTTTTTACAGGTGAACAGGATGTTCGCGGTTACTCTAATACGCGCCTTGGACCAATCGCACCGTTCGACGGTTTCGTAACCACCCGCAATGTTACGCTGGCGAGCAATAGGGGCGGAACACCAACGGCAGTTACGGGCTTGAGCAGCGATGTGTTAAACGAATTGGCTCAACTCGGAACTTTTACCGGCGCGGCGGGCGCAAATTCGGGACAGATTTCCAGAGACTTTCGATTCATCGGCGGCGATACGCAGCTTTTAGGCAACTTTGAATATCGCATTCCAATTTTTGGTCCGGTTACGTTAGCCGCATTTGCCGATATCGGAACAGTTTTCAATCTTCGAAAAACCGGCACGCAAACTATCAACAGTACTTTTTTAGCGGACGATAGATTTGTTGGCGCGGGAACTTTAAGCGGTCTTGCGCTGCGAAACAATCCAAATCTCGAAGCCAGATTCGGAAGCCTTCTTTTGTTCAATGACCGTTTGCTGACGACCAGCGATTTTAGAACTTTGTTTTGCTCGACCGTTGTTTGTCCGACGAGTGCGCCGGTGAATGTTCAGCAACTTTTCGTGCGCGGCGAAGCGCAAACTAATTCGCTCCTTCGGGTGGATGAATCGGCGTTTAATAAATTCGGTGATTTTCGTTCGAGTATCGGTTTGGAATTGCGCGTTCAGGTGCCGGTCGTCAACATTCCGTTTCGGCTTATTTATTATTTTAATCCGAATGCGAAAATCGGATTTACCGAAGAGCTTCCGGGATTATTTCTACCCGGCAAAAGAAACGGTTTCCGCTTTACAGTCGGCAGGACGTTTTAAGTAGGCAGTTGGCAGTCATAGATGTTGAACAAGCGCGAATTCTTCTGCCGTCTGCCAACTGCTACTGCCTGCTGAATGATTGACAGCCGATATTTAACTAAATTAACATTGCTTTTTTTAAGCGATTATTAAAACAGCAAGCAACAATTTTCTAATTTTAAGATTCTAAAAAGGCATAAATTAAAAAGCTAAACAAGCCTTTTTTATAAAGTTAAGGAGTATTATAAAATAATGAAAACATTTCGTTCAATCGCCGTCGTTTTTATCTTTGCGGCAATTTTTGCAGTTTCGGCTTTTGCCCAAGCACAACCCGCAGCAACAGGCAAGGTCGGCATTGTTAATACACTGGCTTTTGATACTGATAAAGGTGGTATCACAAAGTATGTGAATGCTATGAACGCTCTTGAAGTCGAGCTTAAACCGGATGTTACTGCATTGCAGGGAATGGCAACCAAACTTCAAACGTTGCAAACGGAAATTACCAGAATCCAAGAGCAGGCACGGACAAATCCAAATGTTCCGATTAAACCCGAAACTGTCAATCCCAAACTTGAGGAATATGACAAACTTGGTCGTGAATTCAAATTCAAGCAGGAAGAGTATAAAGCTAAAGCCGAACGGCGACAGGCAGCGGTAATGGGACCGGTTCGCTTAGACATCGGCAACGCTTTACAGGAATTTGCTAAGAAAAATGGCTACATGATGATTCTCGACGCGTCTAAATTGGATGGTGCCGGACTTCTTTTAGCGTTTGATGAAAAATACGACATAACGAAGGATTTCATCACGTTCTACAACTCCCGACCCGCAGCGACGGCAGCTAAGTAAATTACCAATAATTTTTTGTATTAAAAGTCAGAAGTCGGCAAAGAAAATTTGTCGGTTTCTGGCTTTTGGTATTATTGAGCAAAAAAGGGCGAAAACCGCGCGTCGGGCAAAGGTGTAAGATTTTTTATGTTATTATGTTTCGGTTAAATGCCGACGACATAGAGTTTAGAAACTGCCAACTGCCAGCTGATTTTACTTATGAGCATTCTCGATTCACGCGCCATTCAAGAAATTTTGCCGCATCGTTTTCCGTTTTTGCTCGTTGATAAAATTATCGAACTCGAACCGCGCACGCGCATCGTCGGCATCAAACAGGTAACCCTCAACGAACACTTTTTTCAGGGACATTTTCCCGACGCGCCCGTTATGCCGGGCGTTTTGCAGATTGAAGCGATGGCGCAAGTCGGAGCGATTCTCGCGCTTCGTGAATTTGCCGACCGCAGTAATAAAATTCCATTTTTTAGCGCGATTGATAAAGCGCGTTTCCGCCATCCGGTCGTGCCGGGTGACACTTTAGTTTTGGAAGTTACAGCGTTAAGAATCGGAAGCAAAGTGCAAAGAATGCGCGGCGTCGCGAGAGTTGACGGAAAGATTACGGCTGAAGCTGAGATTATGTGTATTATCGGCGACCGCGAAACAGGAGAAGCGAAATAATATGGAAGAAGTCAAAATATCTCTTAATCAATTAGTTGTTTATTTTGGGATTGTAAATGTCGTTTTAGGTGTCTTATTTGGGTCTTTTCCCTTGATTTCCGGGATTAAAATGAAAAACCGTAATTACGGCGTTTATGGTTTTATTGGTTCAATAATTGGCGGAGCGATTTTAGGAATTTTATTATCGTATCCGATTGCTATTATTTTTACCTGGCTAATATTTAGAAATCCAAAAGAAACTGTCGAAGCAATGAACGAAAATCCTATTGACGTTGAGATTGAAAATCCTGAGAATCGCTGACCCCTTTCTATGTCTGCATTTATCCATCCGACCGCTATCGTCAGCCCAAGCGCGAAAATTGGCGAAGATTGTTACATCGGAGCGTTTTCCATTATCGGCGACGAGGTTGTTTTAGGCGGCAAAGTTCATCTCGAATCGCATGTCGTCATTGACGGCAAAACTACCATCGGCGATGAAACGCGCGTTTTTCCGTTTGTTTCGATAGGACTTGCACCGCAAGACTTGAAATACGCAGGCGAATCAACCGCAACCGAAATCGGTAAACGCAACCACATCCGCGAATTCGTGACAGTTCATCGCGGAACGGCGGGCGGCGGCGGTTTAACGAAAATCGGCGATGACAATTTGCTGATGGCGCAAGCGCATGTCGCTCACGATTGCCAAATCGGAAACGAAGTTATAATGGCGAACGCGGCGACTTTGGCTGGTCACGTCGAGATTGCCGACCGCGCCAACATCGGCGCATATTCGGGCGTTCACCAATTTTGCCGAATCGGATTAGAAGCCTTTGTCGGCGGGTATTCGGTAATTGTCAAAGATGCGCTGCCGTTTGCAATTTCACAAGGCAATCACGCGAAATGCTACGGCTTAAATCGGCTCGGACTTAAAAGGCGCGGCTACCCTAAAGAAACCGTCAAAAAACTTCACCGCGCCTTTCACCTTTTGCTTTCGGCAAAATTGAACACGACGCAAGCCGTCGAAAAAATCAGAGAAGAAATAAAGGATTGTGCGGAAGTTGATTTGCTAATAGAATTTATCGAAACTTCCAAACGCGGAGTGGTCAAGTGAAAGGATAAAGGCGAAAGGAGAAAGGAGAAAAGATGAACGAAAAATGCGTAGCAATCTTTTTTAGACTTTCGCCTTTATCCTTTCGCCTTTATCAGGTCTGCGTCTGAAAAAGTTTCATCAACGCAATTTCTTCCGGCTCATATTCGGCTTGCGAAAGTTTGATGGCGCGTTTCTTTTTCGCTTCAAATACCGCGAGCGTTAAGCCCAACTCGTAAGATTTCAAAATCGTCGGGTGAATATACGAAGCGCGGCAGACGGTCGGCGTGTTGCCAAGTTGTTCGGCGACTTTTTTTATTGCTTTGACAATGTTTTTCTTCCAGGCTTTTTCTTCTTCGGCAGTGCCGAGCTCCGCCAAAGCAAGAGCGGCAAGCAAAGTTCCGCCCCACGTGCGAAAATCTTTTGCTGAAAATTCGGGTGCGGTAATCTCCTTTAGATATTTATTTATGTCGCTTGATTTTATCGGTTTCGGTTTGCCGTTTTCACCCAAGTAATTGAAGAGTTTGCGCGCGCCGCCGATGGCTTTTAAATCTTGCATTACGCTTGCCAATTCTTTGTCAACTAAAACTTTTCGATGCTTAATATGATGTTTTCCGACAAAGTTGAAAACTAATTTGCCGCCGCGCTCAATTTCCAGATGCCGATTCTGCAAAGTTGTAATTCCGTAAGTTTTATATTGCTTAACGCTCTTCGGCGAACCGACCCGAATATACAGCGAATTAATAAGCCGCATCATCACCGCCAAAACCTTTTCACGCGGAAAGCCTTCGAGTTTAAGATGCTCGTTGGTAATTTTTCTCAAATTCGGCAGATGCTCGCCGAATTTTTCAATTTTCAGAAACTTCTTCTTTTCCTGTTTTTCTCTAAATTTTTGATTGTAAAGATATTGAATGCGCCCGTTGGTGTCCATTCCGAGAACTTGCAGATTGCTCCGCGTCGAAGGCGAAATCCGCACATATTTCCACGCGGGCGGAATCACCAGCGATTTTATCCGCGCCAAGTGGTTTTCGTCTTTAATTTGTTTACCGTCGTCGTCAAAATATTTAAAGCCTTTCGACCTTGAGCCTTTCCTCTGCCACCATTTGGCGCGTTTGCCGGTTTCGATGCATTGCCGCGCTTTTTCAACGTCAAAAATCGGTTTCCTTTCCGCCATATTATTACCTCCTTATAAGGTATAATTTATCATTTCTTTCTACAAGCAAACATATTTTTAATAGATTATAAATCGTTAAGAATCAATAGTTTATAATATACATTTATTTATATTTTTTCGAGTTTCAAGGCAACTTGTTTCACAGATGAAACATCTGATATGATGTAAAGTGAGGTAATGAAAATGACTACAAACATAAACGGAAATTTGTTTGAAATGGAAGGGCATAAAGCGATTCAAAGCAAGAAAGATATGATTTTGTCGCTATATAATTCCGGCACGACGGAAATTGAAGCGATTGCGGCAGTTTCGGGCGCAAAGCCGAGTTATGTCGGTTCGGTTCTGCATCAAGCCGGTTTAATTGACAATTATTTCGACCTTTACACGTCCACCAATTATCCGATGAACATTTACTCGAAGCATTTTCGCGGAAAGCTCGGATTTAAAGATGCGTTGACGGCGCAGAGAAGCGTCAGAAATTTGGAGCAATCATATCAATATTTTGCCAACAGCCAAGACCGTGCCGGACAGCATCACACTTTGGAAATGGCGTTAACAATGCTTGACCGCGCCCGTTGGACGGGCAAACTAGAAGAGGCGGAAATTTATCGGCGATGGTTGGTTGGAAAACTTAGCCGACCGTTAATTGATAACGTCAAATCAATGGAAGTGAGAAATGAAAAATCGGAACCGAACGGGGAAAAATTTGAAAGAGTCGAGTTAAAACTCGCGGCATAAAAGGAACGCCAGCATCTTGCTGGCTTATCGTTTGCCAGCAAGATGCTGGCGTTCCACCTTAAAGACAAGACGTTTGCCAATATTGCAATCATCTTGTCTTTTTGTTTTTATTTTGAAAACTCAATACAATAAATAATCGATTCGGCGTGAACAATAATCAAATTTTGATTTCTTTATGAAGTATCTCCGCGCAGTTTTTCGATTCACATTATTCGTCGGCGCAACGCTCGGACTTTACGGAATATGGTTTGTCAGCCGTATTCTTGTTCCGAATAAGATTTTTTGGCGACAGGTTATTTTACGCGCTTGGGCGCGGGCATTTGTCAGAATCTCCAAGATGAAAATCGAAGTCGTCGGTCAGCCGCCGCCGTCGCCGTTTTTTCTCGTCTGCAATCATTTAAGTTATACGGATGTTCCTGCGCTGCGCGCCGTCGTGAACGGTATTTTTGTGGCTAAAGGCGAGATTGAGAGTTGGTTTTTGGCGGGAAGAATTTGCCGTGATATGGGAACGATTTTTATCAATCGGCAAAACCGTCGCGATATTCCGCGCGCCGGCACGGAGATTATTAGGCGTTTGGAGCTGGGCGAAGGCGTGATTGTTTTTCCCGAAGGCACCAGCACAAAGGGCGAAACGGTTCTTCCGTTTAATTCTTCGTTTCTGGAGTTTGCCGCGCAGAAAGATTTGCCCGTTTCTTATGCTTCGATAACTTACACAACGCCGACGAACGCGCCGAAAGCCAGTGAAGCCGTTTCTTGGTGGGACGAAAAAACTTTTGCCGAACACTTATGGGAACTTTTTCAGGCACGTGAATTTACGGCGATTATTAGTTTTGGCGACGAGCCGATTCACAGCCGCAATCGTAAAGAATTGGCACGGCAGCTTTGGGAAAAAGTAAATGAGAATTTCGTTCCCGTTTTATAAAAGTTAAGGTTCTCGCGCGAAACCTTTTTTTCGTCGTGCCGTAAAACCAGCATCTAACATTTAAAAATTTCTTGAGGAGTAAAAAATGCGTAACTTTAATTTTCGATTAGCGGTTATCGTAACCGTTTTACTGTTGGTTTGGACATCGGCGTTTGCCCAAAACAAAGGTTTTGACACGAGCCGAATGGACAAATCGGTCGAGGCTTGCACCGATTTCTTTCAATATGCCAACGGAACTTGGCTGAAAAACACGGCGATTCCCGCCGCTTATTCGCGTTGGGGAAGTTTCAATATCTTGGGCGAAAACAACAACGCCGTCTTAAAAGATATTTTGGAAAATGCCGCCAAAAACCATGCTGCCGAAGGCACCGACACGCAGCTAATCGGCGATTATTATGCTTCGTGTATGCATGAAGCGGCAATTGAGAAAGCGGGCATAACGCCGCTTAAACCTTTCTTTGCACAAATTGACAAAATCAAGGCCGTGAAAGACGTTCAGCATCAGATTGCAATGCTTCATGCTCAAGGCGTTCCCGCGCTTTTTGGTTTCGGCGGCGGACCTGATTTGAAAAAAAGCTCCGTCGTAATTGTCAACATCAGTCAAGGCGGATTGAGTTTGCCGAACCGCGATTATTACACAAAGACCGACGCGAAATCCGAACAGACGCGGCAAAAGTTTGTCGAATATGCGACGAATATGTTCAAACTTTTAGGCGATGACGCGGACAAAGCCGCGTCGAACGCCAAAACGGTGATGGCAATTCAAACGCGGCTGGCAAACGCATCGCGTCCGCCTGCCGATTTGCGCGACCCGGAAAATCGCTACCACAAAAAGCCTCTGGCGGAAGTCTCGACCTTAATGCCGAATTTTTCATGGGCAGATTATATGAAAACGCGCAACATTCCAGCAATAGCGGAGATAAATGTCGGTCAGCCGGACTTTTTTGTGGAAGTCAATAAAATGTTTTCTGAAGTTTCGGTTGCCGATTGGAAAACTTATCTACGCTGGATGTTGATAAATCAAGCCGCGCCGCGTCTTTCAAAGGCATTTGCCGATGAAAATTATAATTTTTTCAGCGCTTATCTGAACGGCACGAAGGAACAGCAACCGCGCTGGCGGCGGTGCGTCGCCGCTACCGACAATGCACTCGGCGAAGCGCTCGGACAGGAATATATCAAAAAAAGTTTCACGCCCGAACAGAAAAAGCGGATGGACGCGATGATTGATAACTTGTTTGCCGCTTACAAAGAGCGCGTCAAAAATCTCGATTGGATGTCGGCGGAAACCAAGCAGAGAGCTTTGGAAAAACTTGCCACTTTCAAACGCAAAATCGGTTACCCGGATAAACTTCGCGGTTATAAAAATTTGACGATTGACCGCCAATCTTATTTGATGAATTCGCTGCGGGTCGCGCAATTTGAAATAGGACGCAACACGCAGGATATTGGTCAACCAACCGACCGCGCTCGTTGGGGATTTACCACACCGACGGTTAACGCTTCGTATTCGAGCGTGAATAACGACATCACTTTTCCTGCGGGAATTTTGCAGCCGCCGTTTTTTAATTTTGCGGCAGATGATGCGATAAATTACGGCGCAATCGGCGCGGTTATCGGTCACGAAATCACGCACGGATTTGACGACCAGGGCAGTAAGTTCGATGCCGAAGGTAACTATAAATCTTGGTGGACGGAAGAAGATCGACGGAAATTTGAGGAGCGCGCGGCGTGCGTGAGCAATCAGTTTAGCAGCTACGAAGTTCAGAAAGATTTGAACATCAACGGCAAGCTTACCTTGGGCGAAAACATCGCCGACCTCGGCGGTTTGACGATGGCTTATGAAGCCCTTCAAATGTCGCTCAAAGGCAAGCCGCGTCCCGAAAACATTTATGGTTTCACGCCCGAACAAAGATTTTTCCTGGGTTGGGCGCAAGTCTGGGCGGGAAAGAACACTGTTGAAGCTGAACGCTCGCAAGTTTTAGGCGACCCGCACTCGCTTCCGCGCTGGCGCGTCAATGGTCCGCTTTCGAATATGCCGCAATTCCATAAAGCCTTCGGTTGCAAACAGACGGACGCGATGGTCAAAGGAGATTTTTGCCAAATTTGGTAAATTTTTATCCCAAAATAAAGGGCGTCGGAAAATTAAATTTTCCGACGCCCTTTATTTTGGGATAAAAATGTTTTGAGACATACGAGACTAAAAAATCAAGGATTTGAATTTAAATTATTTTTGAATTTATTTTATTTTTTCGTCTCCCTAAAAAATTAACCTTTGCAATTTTAAGCATTTATATACTCTCGGTTGTAGAGCGTGTTTGGGAATTTAATTTTGTAGTTCAACGTGCTTGAGCATAACACTCATTATCGCTAACGGTTGCACCTAAATTGTTTCAGGCGATGTCGGAAAATCACTGAAAACCTTGCAATATCATTGAAAAATCTTGACCTGCGTGTTTCAAAGAATAAAACAAAATTTTGGAGAAAATTCAAAAATTTGATAGTTTTTAGTTTTTAAACAGTCTTTGTAATATCCAAAATTATTACATTTGTTGGGTTTTAGATACCTTCAAAATTCGGCATCAAACTTGCTCAAAATAATATAGTCTTAATCAAGCCATTTTATACTCGGTTTTTTCATATAAAAGTAAATTTAATTTCGGTTTCTTTTGCTTAAATATTTTGTGAAATTTGGGTGATTGAAAATCGAAGCGAGTTTAATGAAGAAATATTTATCCAAAATCTAAAAGTAAGGAGATGTTATGAAAAAAATTCTAAACCTGTTTCTGATTTTAGTCTTTGTTGGACTATTTATTTCAACCGCAACGGCGCAAAACCCGACAGGATCAATTGAAGGCAATGTTACCGATCCTTCAAACTCCATCGTTTCCGGTGCGACTGTAACTATTACAGGAACTACAACCGGGCAAACTTTTACTGCAACGACAAGTGAAGATGGTTTCTTCGCTGTTCGTTCGTTGCAGCCGGGAATTTACAGCATCAGAGTCGAACAGCCAGGCTTTTCGGCGGCGACGGCTGAAAATATTGTCGTGCAAGTGGGACAAGTAGCGCGAGCCGATATTGGATTAAAGGTCGGTGCGCCGAGCGAAACTGTCGAAGTTGATATCGGAGCAACTGATCTTCAAGTTGATACAACGCGGCAAACAATTGACGGTGTTATTACGGGAAGACAGATTACCGCGTTGCCGTTAAACGAGCGGAACTTTCTTGATTTAGCTGTTTTACAGCCCGGCGTTACGGTCGTTGACGGCGGCGTTATTGATCCGACCAAGACCAACGCTTTTCGTGCCGTGCGTATTAATGGCGGTTCGGGAACAGGAACTCGCGTGCAACTTGAAGGGATTGACGTGACGGATGAAACAGTTGGCACAAGCGTAGCAAATATTTCTACCGATGCCGTGCAGGAGTTTAATGTGTCGCGCTCGTCGTTTGACCTTTCCACATCATTGACGACTTCCGGCGCTGTCAGCGTTGTTTCGCGCACGGGCGGCAACCAATTTACGGGAAGCGGATTTTACTTTAAGCAAGACGACCGTTTTGACGCGCGTCCGCTTTTCACGGCGGTAAAACCGGAATTTAACCGAGCGCAATACGGCTATCGCTTCGGCGGTCCGATTCTAAAAGACAGAGTGTTTTTCTTCTCGAATTACGAGCGGTTTAACCAGCAGGATTTCTCCGCTTTTACTTCGGGTGATTTTCCGCAATTTAATTCTAACTCCACGCTTCCGATTATTACGCAGCAAGCTCTCAACCGCGGCGATTTTATAATTTCAGACAAAATAAGAGCATTTTACCTGCACAACTACAGCGATGACGTTTCGACCGGAGGCACTATTCGCTCACCGTTCCAAAATAAAAATTTCACGAACACGCACGTCGTCGGATTGAATGTTTCGGGTAGTAAATTAACGCACTCGGCTCGCTTCGGCTATGTTAATTTTAACAACATTATCGCTAGTTCAGAATTGAGCGGGTTTGCCTTTCCGACTGCTCAGGGAACTGCGGTGCAGATAAATGTCGGCGATCTCAGCATCGGTCCTAATTCGCTTGCGCCTCAACAAACATATCAGGACAATTTTCAAGGCAAGTATGACGGAAGTGCCGTTATCGGCAATCACGTTTTGCGTTACGGCGGCGAGGCGAGCCGTATTATTCTCGGCGGTTTTGCCAACTTCGCCGGACCCGTAACCGCTGTCGGCGACCTTACTACCAGCACTTCGACCAATCCTCAGGATTTCTTGCTTCAAGACTTTTTTGTCGGACCTAACACGGGATTTTTCACGGCGCGTCCGGCACACAACCTGCCCTTTGGCGGAAAATTTAACACGCGCTACGGAGCTTATGTTGGCGACCAGTGGAAAGTTAGACGAAACGTAACGTTAAATTTAGGTGTTCGATACAATTTCGATACTAACTTTTTCTCCAGTCCCGACGTGCCGCGATTGCCAGAGCTTGATGTTTACGGAGCGGGCAAGGGTGATGCCGCAAAGTATCCGAAAAATGCCTTTAGCCCACAGGTAGGTTTTGCGTGGGATGTATTTGAAGACGGCAAAACCAGCGTTCGCGGTGGTTTTTATATTGCGTATGAATCAAATATCTTTAACAACTCGTTGTTTGACGAATTTGCGCGCATCGCGCCCGGCATCGGACCGACACAGTTAGACAGTACTTTCGTAGTAGGTCCTAACGGCGCACCCATTAATGTTACGGGTATTCCGGGCTGCGCTCCGGCTGACACTGCTGCCGGAGATTATACTTGTTTAACGGGCAGACCGATTAGCACTGTATTGCCGTTTATTACTCAAATTAACGCGGCTGTTCAAAGTGCTTACAGCAGCGGTTTCGCAAATTATAATCCGACAAGCGGACCTTCTCAGTTTGCCAACTCGCGCGGTGTAACCTTTGGCGGACAGTTTCCGGGCGATTACAAAATTCCGTATTCGTTGCAGTTCAACATCGGATTCCAACGTGAGCTTATTAAAAATCATGTGCTTTCGGTAGACTTTGTTCGCCAACGGACGGTTGGTCTCCCGCTTCAGTTGTTAGATTTTGAAGCTCGTCGGGATGCGCGTTTCTTTAATGAAGCGACGGTTCGCACGTCAATCGGCACACGCATAGGCGTAGCACCGGCAAATGTTAATCCGACGACGATTCAAGCATTTCTCAACGCGAATCCGACTGCGAGTATATCCACTTTCGCTCTGGCAAACGATACTAATTTTCCGGGACGAACAAGTCTGAATACTCGCGCGCGACTCGTAGTTGGCGGTTTCTCCCTTTATAAAGGACTGCAAGTTTCGATGAATGGCAGATTCGCCGATGAAAACTTTAACTTTCTCCGAATCGGCGATCGCGCTTTGATTAAGGGCTTATCCTATACGGTCGGTTATGCTTTAAGCAGTAACAAAACAACCGGCGGCGGGGGACGACCTGAATTTATCGCTAATACAATTAACAATCGGGATTACAACGAGGCTTTCGGTCCGTCAGCACTTGACCGCAGGCATAATCTGACGGTCAGTGTCAGTAATGATTTAATTGGCGGTTTTCGTCTCGACCAGATTTATCGGTTTTCGACTTCCCCGCCGCTCTCGTTATTTGTTCCGAACAATCGCGGCTCCAGCGGTATCTTTACCTCTGACATCAACGGCGACGGCGGTGTCGGCAACGGCTCGCCGCGAGGCGACCTTTTGCCCGGAACGAATATCGGCGACTTTGGGCGCAGAATCAGAAATATTCGTGACTTGAATCGGTTTTTAGTAAACTATAACAGCGAATTCGCCGGTCAGTTAACTCCTGCCGGACAGCGGCTGGTTGCTGCCGGACTTTTCACGGAAGCGCAACTAAGAGCTATAGGAGCGGTTACTCCGGTAATTCCTTTAGTGCCGGAAAACAATCCTAATCCGTTTGAAAATTTCTTCAATGCGGATTATAGATTGACCCGCCCGATTCGTATCTACAAGGAAAATTGGATTCTTGAACCGAGTTTCAGCGTGTTCAATGTTTTCAATAATGCTCCACGCGGCGTATACGGTGGCTTAGCGATTCCCAATGTAGGAAGCAACACGGTCACAAATTTTGGTTCTCTAAACTTTAACTATGCGACTGCGGAGCAACGTGCTGCCTTGGATGAGGCTCGCGGATTGACAAATCGTCGCCGTCAATTGCAATTCGGCATTCGATTTACTTTCTAATCTTTGGAAACTTTCGAGTTTTGCTTAATAACAAAACTTTTTTGGAGGCGAACTTCGGTTCGCCTCTTTTGCGTCAAGATATGATTCGGAGAAAACGGCAGCATCGCTGACGGAACGAAGCGATATTTTCCAATTATCCATTCAAGTCTCAGAGTCAGAAATTTATTATGAAAAGATATTTCTTTTTTCATAAAAGATTCGATTATAAAAAATTAACAAAAAATTCAAAGATATGGATATAAATCGAATTTTGTGATTTATTCCATCGCTTCTTTGTTGTCCTATTCGCGTAAATTTAATTATTTAAGGATTTAACTATCAAAAAGAGAAAGGCACACTATTTGCAAACATTTACCGCATTGGAAACTTTACCTAGTTTCTTCTTAAAAATCATTATAACCCCTAAAAAATTTTAGGCTATATCTTAAGAGAGGAATAAAAAATGAAAACTATCCTAAAAGTTTTAACTGCTGTTGTTTTTGCGTTTGGTTTAATGTTGGCTCCGGCTAGCATTTCGGCGCAAACTTCAAGCACAGGAACGATTGAAGGAACAGTAACCGACGCGACCGGTGCCGTCGTTCCCGGCATCACAGTTGCCGTATCGGGTACTAACTTGATTCGTCCGCAATCAGCGACAACTAACGATGAGGGTTCTTACCGCGTGGCAAACTTGCCGCCGGGAAGATATACCGTTGTTGTTGAAGCAGTTCAAGGTTTCGCTAGATATGAAGCAACAGATGTTGAAGTCAATCTGTCGAAGAGCAGCGGCGTAAATGTTACATTACAACCAACCGGCGGCACAACAACCGTTGATGTCGTCGCCGGAGCCAATGTTGACCAAACCAGCAACACAAGCGGAACAAATGTTACGACTGAGCAATTTACTAATTTCCCGACCCAACGCACGGTTCAATCAATTTATACGATTGCCCCAACCGTTACCCGTTCTGGTTTGCGCGATGCTTCGGGACGTGATCGCGACCCATCGGTTGCCGGTTCTTCCGGTCCCGAAAACAATTATATTCTTGACGGTGTGAACACGACCGATCCGGCTTTCGGCGGTTCGGGCGCAAATCTTCCGTTTGAGTTTGTTCAAGAAGTCGAAGTTAAAACCGGCGCATTCGGTGCTGAATATGGTCTTGCGACCGGCGGTATTTTCAACGTCGTGACCAAGAGCGGCAGCAACGAATTTAGAGGCGATGCGTTCGTTTATTACACCGGTCAAAATTTTGTTCGTGAAACGAAAAACTTACCATTTACCGGTTCTGCTCCGAACGGATTTTCGGAATTCGATGCCGGATTCGACCTCGGCGGTCCGATTGTCAAAGACAAACTTTGGTTCTTCGGCGCGTTTAACCCGCAGCGTCGCACCAATTTTCTTCAAACCCAGACTTTCCGCCAAGAAGTTGAAAACAAGATTACCACTCCGTTTTATGCCGGAAAAATTACTTACGGCATCAACGACAACAACACCTTTAACTTTTCGACCTTTGGTGATTTCACTAAACTAGAAGGATTTTTAGGCGGTTCAGGCTTCGGCGCAGACCCCAATTCTTTTCAAGGTGTGCAGGAAACAGGTGGAACAAATTATGCGTTCCGCTTAAACTCGACTTTTAATCAAAATTTCGTGGCTGAGTTTTCTGTCGGATTACATTTTCAACGAAACAATGTTATTCCTAACGAAAGCACTCTCGGTACACCTCTGACAACCGATAACTTTGCAATTCTTGCCGCCAACGGCACGGTTGCGACGCCGACTCAAACAGGTGTTTTGGCAAGTTCAACCAACACGGGTTTTGTTGATTATGTTTTTTCTCCGGGTGGACGACTTCAACGTGGTTTCGTGCGACAAGGGTTCGGTTTATTTTCAACCCAAGATCGTAACCGCTTTGAAGGTGCGGCAAGACTTCAAAATATCTTCAGACAACATACCTTCAAGTATGGTTTTGAATTTTACCGTAACAAATACGACATTAACACTACTTCGACCGGACCGAGCAATACCTTTGCTAATCCGCTTGGCGTAACTTCCAGCACAGGAACTGGCAGCACCGACAATATCACCAATGGTTTCCGCGTAACCAATAACTTTAGTGTTTGCACAACACGGGTTGTTGGCGGAGTCGGCACGGTTGTCTGCCCAAGTTCTGCGGCAGTGGCTGCTTTCAATTCTTTGCCGGCAGCATCGCGTCCGGTTGGTTTTACGGCTAATGCGATTGCAGGAACAATTAGTCAAACTGAAGCCTTGACTAATCCGTTCTTGATTCGTTTAAGCACGCGCGTTCGTGATTTCAAATTAATTGCCCAAACTCGCACCGATGTTGAAAGTTTTTATGTTCAGGATGATATTAAAATCAGTCCGACAGTTCAACTTAATCTCGGTGTTCGTTGGGATTATCAACAAGCCTACGGAAACGGAGACGTTAAATATCTTTCCCTGAACAATTTCAAAGATAACCTGCAACCGCGTATCGGAATTATTTATGACCCGACCGGTAAAGGTAAAGGCAAAATATTTGCCAACTTTGCGCGTTATCTCGAAACCCCGATTCCGCTTGACGTTAATGTTCGCGCCGGCAGCGGAGATTCGCAAACCGATAGAAACTTTAATGTCAATCGTTTGAACGCTCCTTTGAACTCGGCAATCGCCGCTGGTTTTTCGACCCGTAATTTGGGTTCTGAACCGACTCCGATTGATCCGGATTTAAAACCGCAAACCGTCAACGAATTTAATCTCGGTTTTGAATATGAAGCCACGAGAGATTTGGTGTTTGGTGTTCGCGGAATCTATCGCGCACAAGGTTCAGTTATTGAAGACGGTTCTTTTGACGATGGAGACTCTTATTTCCTGTTTAACCCGGGCGAAAGCTTGACTGAAAGAATTGCTAGATTACCGGCTTGTTCAGGTGCTGGAGGTGAAGTCAATGGAGTAAATTGCGGCGGAGTCGGGCAAGGATTTGGACGCGCTCGTCGTTATTATCGCGCTCTTGAGTTTCAGGCAACTCGTCGCTTTAATAACAACTTCTCGTTCATCACTTCGTATGTTTTTTCAAGTTTAACAGGAAACTATGAAGGACTTTTCCGTAATGATAACGGTCAATCAGACCCGAACATTACGTCGTTGTTTGACTTAGTGAGTTTGCTTGAAAATAGTTACGGACGACTTCCAAACGACCGTCCGCATCAGTTCAAATTTAACGGGACTTATGTTACGCCGTTCAAATTAGTTGTTTCAGGTAATTTCTACATTCAATCAGGCACGCCTTTTACGCGTTTAACTTCGCATCCGGTTTATGGTGATAACGAAGGCTTCGGAGATCCGCGCGGAACATCAATCGTTCCTAACGTTGGAGCCGTTCTGACAAACGGTAATCAAGGTATCTCGAGTGCAGTTGGCGGAAATAGAACACCAACTACATTCAATCTTGATTTAGGCGTGTATTACCCGATCACTTTCGGTGAAAGACGTGAACTTCGCTTTATGGCTGACTTTTTCAACGTAACGAATGTGCAGCGTGCTATCACGCTTTCCCAAACCTCTGTTAATAACAGTGGTATTTCGGGCGTAGCGGCAATTCCAAACCCGTTCTTCGGTACTGGAACTGTTTTCCAATATCCGTCGTCAATCCGCATCGGAGCGAAATTCCGCTTCTAATCGCTTGACGATAACTTAAAAACTCTGGAGGGAAAGTAAATAATTACTTTCCCTTTTTTTTTGTGGTAAAGTTCATAAACAAACCAATAATAATTTTGCATTTCCGGGGCAAAGTTTTAAATCAAATTAAAAGGAGTTTTTGTTATGTCAAGAAACATTCAAAAGTTATGGTTAGACCGATTTTCCAGATTTATAACAATTACGATGTTTTTATTGCTTCTTACGGTAATTGATAAAGCGCAAGGTTACGGCGATAGGACGCGGACGGGCGGAACGGGCGGAGTTCACTCGATTCAAGGACGCATCAATTTTCCTTCCAACCAACCGGCAAACGCTCTTCGCGTTAGACTCGAAAGCACAAACTCGACGACTTTAACGACCTTCACTAACTCGGAAGGTATCTTTTACTTTAATAGTTTAGAGCCGAGTAATTACACGGTGATTATCGAAACCGGCGAGGAATATGTGCCAATTAGAGAATCTGTTTTTATTGACCGCGAAATTGTCGGCTCGACGGCTCGCACATTTAATGTAATTTTTTACCTGCGTCCCAAAGGCACTTCGCTAACTAATACAGGAGTTGTTAGTGCATCTTTGGCTAAAGTTCCAAAGTCTGCACTTGAACAATTCAAAAAAGCCCTCGAAGCGAAGGAAAAAAACGATGCAAAATTAGCGGTTGAGAAGCTGAACGAAGCTGTCAGATTATATCCGCAATTTGCCGAAGCATACAGCGAACTCGGTTCTTTATATATAAAAAGCGGCGATTTGAAGAAAGCGGAAGAAGCACTTCGCAAAACTTTGCAGCTTAATGAAAAAAACGCAAGTGCACAATTAAATTACGGCATCGTTTTATTAAATCAAAGAAAAATGTTTGAGGCGGAGAAGGAATTAGAGAAAGCTGTCCTCGCCGATGAAAAAGCCGCCGCTCCGCATATGTATCTAGGTATCGCGCTTCTCGGACTCAATTATCCGGATTATGCGGAAAAAGAATTTCTAAAATCTATTAGTTTGAAAGATGATGAAAAAATAGCGCAGGCTCATAAATATCTGGGCGGAATTTATTGGAAAAAAGGAAATTTCAAACAAGCTGCCGATGAATTGGAGAAATACGTTAAATTTTCTCCGAAAGCTGCGGATGCGGAAAAAATTCTCGCTACTATTAAGCAATTAAGAGAAAAGGTAAAATAACAATTCGGTTTAAGAACAATACAAGGCTGGTAAAAATTAGAAGTTGTTTTTATTATACTTGAGTGTTTGACGTTAATCGTTAAATTCAAACAGATGCCCTAACTTTTTCTTCTTCGTTCGGAGATAATGGGCTGCCGGCTCTTGGGAATCAACTTCAATCGGCACACGTTCGACAACCTTTAAACCGGCTTTTTCCAACGCTTTGATTTTATCCGGATTATTCGACATTACGCGCACTCTGCACAAACCTAAATCAAAAAGAATTTCGGCGCACTGCTGATATTCGCGGGCATCAACCACAAATCCGAGTTCTTCATTGGCTTCAACCGTGTCCGCGCCTTCGTCTTGAAGTGCATAGGCGCGAATTTTATTTATAATGCCGATTCCGCGACCTTCCTGTTGTTGATACACGATTGCTCCGCGTCCGGCTTCCTCAATCAACTCCATCGCCTTTCTCAATTGCAATCCGCAATCGCATTTGATCGAGCCGAACACATCGCCCGTCAAACACTGCGAATGAATCCTGACCAGCGTCGGAAAATTCTTCTGCATTTCGCCTTTATATAAAACGACGAATTCTTCATTACTCGTTAGCGAACGATAACCCGCAATCTTGAATTGACCGATTTGTGTCGGCAATTTAGCCGTCGCAATTTTTTCTACTGAAATCGTGTGCGTCGTCGGCAGACAGTCCTGACTATTTTCTGACAAAATATATCTCCAAAATCAAAGTTGAAACTACTTTCAAATTATAACTCTAAAATGATTGAAATTATAAACTCCGACAAAATCATAGGAGCAAATTTAGTTTGCATAGATGATTTGGCAGAAGCCCGCGCGTGAGCAAGGGCGGAGTAGCTCAAGTAGTTGCGCCCTTGCTCACGCGCGGGCTTCTGCTCCATAAAAACTGCACACTTTAACTTCAAGTTGGTAGAAACAATTATCTGCAAAATAAAAAAGGCTAATTGTTTTAAACAGCTTTAACGCTCTAAAACAAACAGCCTTTTAATAGTTTATATCTTTCTATTTTTCTATACCTTTTGAATCTTCCGTATTTTCTGAATCCTCTTCTTTTTCTTGATGAGCGAAAACTGCGCTGTCGTTTGTTCCAAAAATGCGCGACAAAAGATTGCTTAAAACTTCCGAAATCTTCGAAGGTTGGTTTTCACCGGCGGCAACTCGAACTTCATCATCGGCAAAAGCTAAATCCAATCTGACGAGTTCTGCCGTAACGTGACGACAAAACGAACAATCAACCAAATGACTGACAATCGGTAAGGCTTCTCGCTCGCTTAAATTACCTTCTGCAAAAGCCGCCAAAGCATCTTCATCCAAGTGTCGTTCCTGCGTCGCCGAATTATTACGCGAAACTTGCGATCGCAAATGACGGTCGAGTAAACCTTGTATCTGAATGTCTTGTGGATTTATAAATTCCTTGTTTTCCATTTCTTGTTCCATCCTCCTGTTTTAAGGACGTAGCTCATTCATAAAATTTGCTTAAAATTTAAATAATGCAGGCTAAAATAAGTTTCTTCGATGCGCGAATGGATATTTAAGTTGTCGTCAGATTGCGGTAAAGGTTCTGGCCGGCAAGGTCTTCAGTAGCGAGTTCCATACAAATATTCAATTCATCTTCGCTCAATTTATGCACGGCTTGAAGTTCGGTGCGAAACATTTTCAAAACCTTTGCGTAACTCTTTTCCAACCAACGCATTACCGTTGACTCGTGAATGCGAGTAGCGGGATTTTTTTCACGACTGACGGATTTTCTCTGAAACCAACCGCGAAGCGGCGACTCAGAATTTTCGACTAAACGGGCAATTTCGCGCAGCTTTAAGTTTTCGACGTGATAATAAAGCAGCAGAAGTTTTTCGTGGTCATCGAGATTTGCAAAAGCGTTCTCAATCGCTGAAAGTGTAGCCTTGCGATAGCGATCTTTGGCGATCTGGTTAATCCTATCCACTTCGCCGCCTAAATTCACTTTCGCAAAGGTAGCGTGAGCATAGCCTTCGCCGACGTTTTCGGTCATTTCGTCAAGTGAAACTTCATCGTGGCTGGCGCGGTGCAAATCAACTAGAGCATGCCAAATAACCGTCCGCAGCCAGCCGCGCAAACTTCCGCGTCCGCTATAGGTGGCAAACTTTGAAACTCTCTCGCCGTTTACGACACGTGTGCCATAGAGTTCGACATAGACACTGTCAACGACTTCCTGCGCATCAATGTCAGTTCGCGCCAGATGCCTTGCGACTCTTTCCAAATAAGAACGATGCTGCTGGTCAAATTCCCACCAAGCGCGTTCATTTCCGTTGGCGCAGGCAATCGCCAAAAACAAATCGTCGGCTTGAATCTGCCGCAGAAAATTCTTTACTTCTTCGGTTGTCGGTTCTTCGGATGAGTTATTTTGAAGATATTTGCGGACGGTTTTGCAGAGAGAATCTTTTAAATGTTCAGCCAGAACCCCAAAATTAGGTGCTTTCTCGCTGCACCGTTCGTAGATTTCAACCATCAAGGATTCACATTCTGGAAATAAATTTTCGTGTTGTATGGCTTCTCGAGACATTTGTAAATCGCCATTATAAACATTTTTCTCAATTTAAGCTAGTCTTATTTGTAAGAGAAAGTTAAATAAAATTAATTAACCGACAGCACCTGATTCCAAATTTAAATTTTGATTTTGGGCGGTGGTAATTGGATTTTCTAACTCATCTTCGGCATATTGCAGTTGATACAATCGCCAATAAAGTCCGCGTTGAGCGAGAAGTTCATTGTGCGTTCCCGCCTCGCGTAATTCGCCGTGATGGAAGACTAAAATTCTATCGCATTTTTGAACGGTTGAGAGCCGGTGAGCGACGACAAGGGAAGTTCTCGCCTGCATTACGCGGTCAACCGCCCGCTGAATTAACTGCTCGGTTTCCGTATCAATCGAGCTTGTCGCTTCGTCAAGCACAAGAATTTTCGGGTCAAACGCCAACGCCCGCGCAAACGAAATCAATTGTTTTTGCCCGACCGAAAGTCCCGCGCCGCGCTCTTTAACTAGAGAGTTATAAGTTTCCGGCAGCTTTTGCACAAATTCGTCAGCGTGAACTTCTCTCGAAGCCCAAACAATTTTTTCATCGTCAATCGTTTTATTTCCAAGCCGAATATTGTCGGCAATCGAACCGCTAAAGAGAAAAACATCCTGCAGAACAACCGCGAAATTTTCTCTCAAACTTTGCAAATCCCAATCGCGCACGTCAATGCCGTCAAGCAAAATCTTCCCTTTCTGCACATCGTAAAAACGCATCAGAAGATTCGTCACCGTCGTTTTGCCCGAACCAGTCGCGCCAACAAGCGCGATCGATTCGCCCGCTTCGACTGCGAACGAAACATCTTTCAAAACCCAAGCTTCGTTTTTATAAGCGAACCAGACGTTTTGGAATTCGATTTTGCCGACGGCTTTGCCGGCCTTTTTCGGCTTTTCAGGGGTTTCAATTTGAACAGGCAAATCGAGCAGAATAAAAATTCGTTGCGATGCGACAATTGCTGCCTGTAGAACATTGAACTTATCGGACAAATCGCGTATCGGCTGGAAAAGCTGCTGCGAATATTGAATAAAAGCAATGACAATGCCGATTGTCAAAGCCGTTCCGCTTGCCGAAATGCCGGTCAAAATTTGGTAGCCGCCAAACCAAATTACAAGTGCCACACCAATTGCGCCGATAAAATCAACCATCGGATAAAAAATCGAGTAGTAATAAATTGTTTCGATGTTGGCATTGCGATAATCGTCGTTGATGTCGTGAAAAGTTTTTTGCGTTTTAGCTTCGGCATTGAAAAGCTGGACAGTTTGCGCTCCCGAAATATGTTCCTGCAAAAACGCATTGAGCTTCGCCATTCTGGTTCGCACCATATCAAAACCGACGCGGGCGCGTTTGCGAAACCAATTTGTCGCGGCGAACAGAAGCGGGACGGTGATTAAAGATACGAGCGCGAGTTTCCAATCAAGCCAGAACATCATTCCGATAATCGCAAAAATAATCACCAAATCGCCCAAAACATCAATCACGCCGGATGTGAAAAGTTCGTTGAGCGCGTCAACATCGCTTGTTATCCTGGTGATGATTCGCCCGACCGGATATCTATCGTAATAAGCCACTTCCTGCTGTTGGAGTTTGGTATAAATTTGCGTTCGCAAATCAAACATCACCTTTTGCCCGACGACGTTAAGGAGAATTTCCTGCAAATAAGAAAACAGAAAACGAAACAAAAAGATGCAAAAAAAGGCGAACGCGAACAACCAAATGCCGTCAGTTTTCTTTGGCGTGATAAAATCGTCAACTGCCACTTTCGTAAAATACGGCTGCAGACTGATTAAGATATTCGTCACGAAAGTCAGCACCAGCGCGACCGCCGCCATTTTCCAATACGGTTTAAGATAACCGAGTAGGCGCATCGTAACGCGCAAATCGTAAGTTTTCTCAATCGCTTCTTCTTCGTGAAATTTTTTCGCTTCTTCAGACACTTCTGATTTTTGTTTTTGGATTTTGGATTTTAGATTTTCAATATACTTTCGTTAACAAGAAAACCTTTACTTATCAAGTTTTATCTCAAAGCTAAAATTATACATTGCTAATCCAAAATCTAAAATCTAAAATCTAAAATCGTATGAATCGTTTCGCCGGTGACCGAAAAAACAACTGGGAACGCCTTGAAGATTTGCTTTCGATACTCGACGCTTCGTCTCTGCGCGGATTGTCGAAAATGGAAGTGCGCGAGTTCGGCGAGCTTTATCGCCGCGCTGCGACTGATTTAGCAATTGCCCGCAGCGAGACGCGCGACCCGCGCCTCGTCAATTATTTGAACAGTTTGGTTATCCGCGCTCACGGCAAAATCTATCGCGCCGAAGGTCAGGGCGCAAATCTCGTGTGGAACTTTTTCGCCGAAGATTTTCCGAACGCATTTCGCCGCAGTTGGCGATATACCGCTTTGGCTTTTGCGGTTTTTATGATTTTCGGCATTGCATCTTTTATTTTGTGTTATAACGACTTAAATTTCGCCGACGAACTCGGTTTGGGCGATTTGCGTTTTGCCGTTCAAGACAATCGTAAATGGTGGTTAGACTTAAATGAAGCAAATCAAATCGGTTCGAGCGCAATATTAACTAACAACATTTTAGTCGCGCTCAGAGCCTTTGCATTCGGCGCGTTCTTCGGCATCGGAACGCTTTACGTTTTGGTTTTCAACGGGCTTCACATCGGCGGAGCTTTGGGTGTCTGCTACAAAATTGACCCAGGATTTGCCAACGAACTCGTCACCTTTATGGTCGGACACGGCGTTATTGAACTTTCGTGTATTTTTATCGCCGGCGGAGCTGGAATGCTTATTGGCTATTCACTGATAAACCCGAAAGATTTGACGCGCACCCAAGCATTAAAAAAGAACGGCATCGAAGCCGTCCGATTGGCAGTCGGCTGTGCGTGTTTATTAGTAATCGCAGGAATTATCGAAGGTTTCCTGTCGCCGTCCGCGCTTCCGCCGTGGATTAAATTCGGCACTGGAATTTTGTCTGGAATTGCGATGTATTCTTACTTGCTCTTAGTTGGAAACAAAGAAAATAGTAAGGAAACGTCGTCATAATTACTCATTGATGTTCAATCCGTTGTTCGAGCAATTCGATGATTTCCCGGTAAAGTTTTTTGGACGGCAACATACTGCGATTAATAACATATTTGCCGCCGGAATGAAATAAATATAGAAAAGTTTGTCCGCTGACGTTCGATTCCGACAAAGCTGAAATGTTTTTATATTCGATAAGTTTTTCGTCGGCAGACCAGCGAGATACGGGAACGATAATGCCCGCCGCGGTGAAAGCGATGCGCTGCCGAAATTTCAGCCGGTGGAAAGTCAATGCAATCGTTATTGCCACAAAACAAAGACTCAGAAAACAAAACACCCAATAGAAAGTCGTCGCGCCGTTTTCAGATAATTCAACGATGCGATTGATAATCAGTCCGCGGTCATTTGAATTAGCCCGCACCGCAAAAAATATGGCGGCTAATCCGAACATTCCCCCGCACAACAAAATTATCAGCCAACTCGGTTTGTATTCATATTCGCGTTCGATTTCCAAATCTATTTTGTTTGTTTTCACAGCAAACCTCTTTCTTTGACGCGCAAGTAAGTCTCCAAGAGTTTTGGCGCAAGTGAATTAGTCGTTACGTCCAAAGCTAGTCCGCCTAAAGTTTCAACAAGGCGTAAAGCCGATTCGCGCTGATGAATAATTTCTTCGGCGGCTGATTGCGTGAAAACTTCTTTTATCTCTTTCGGAATTTCTCCGACTGTTTGGTTTAAATCGCGGTCGCCGATGGTAACAACTAACGGAAGATGTCGCGGGCGCAAAAGTTTGAGCGAGGTTATCAGTTCTTTTGAACTTTCCTTATCAACCAAATCGGTCAAAACTACGACGAACGAGCGCTTTTTTGAATTAGCGGAAATGAATTGAAAAGCGCGTGAATACGAAGGCTCAATCAACTCAGGTTCAAGGTCGTGTAAGGCTTCAAGAACCGCGTCAACGTGTCGAACGCCTTTTTGCGGCGACAGATATTTTTTAACTTTGCGCCCGAAAACGAGCAAACCGCAGTTGTCACCTCCACGCGCCGCCGCTGACATCAGCGCAAGGCTCGCGTGAATCGCCGTGTCGAATTTCGTTTCGTCGCCGATTCTGCCCGTCATCAAACGCCCTGCGTCGAGGGCAATTAAAACGGTTTGGTCGCGTTCGATTTGGTATTGGCGCGTTGTAAGACGCGAACGCCTGGCGGTTGCCGTCCAGGAAATATGGCGCAGCTCATCGCCGCGAACGTAATCGCGCATTGATTCAAAATCGCGTCCTTCGCCGCGCAGAACGGCTTTGCGCTGGACGGCAAGAAACGAAACCGCGCCGAGAGCCTTCAAAGCCATCTCACGCGCCCGCCGCATATTCGGATAAACTTTGACCGATTCGGCTTCCCCCAAATCCGTCTGACACCAAACGAGCCCAAGCCGCGAAAGATAGCGCACAGCCGTTTTGCCGAACCAATATTTTCCGCGTTTTGGCGGCGTTAAGCCGTAAATAAAGTCAGCCGTCGTTTGCGCTTCGATTTCAAATTTAGCCTCGCGCGCGTCGCCCAAAATCATTTCTGGCGGAAACTCGTCTTTGATTTGCATTCGGTAATCGTTCGGCGTGGCGTTTTCGACGTGCAGCCGAATCCGTGTTTCGTCGCCGATGGCAAAACGCTTCTCAAATTCGCGTCTTATGCGGAAGTTTTCGGGAAGTTTGCGGCTCGTAAAATAATCAATTAACGCCAGAGTAACGAGCAGAATGTCGTAAGCCAAAACTGCGTAACGAAGCGCGGGAAAGTTCCACGACAGCGAAAGCGGAACAAAGCCGATTGCTAATAAAATAAAAAACCGACGTGAGAATACAAATCGCATAATTTGCCCCAATTATACAGAAAACTTTGTGGCAGAGAAATTATCTTGACGATTATTTTGATTTATAATACGAGGAAACGATATTATGAAAACAGTCAGCGAATTTGTGCAGGAAGAGATTGATTTTACCGATAGAGGTTTTTTGAATTACCTTTAATGTTAACTTGCGCTGCCTTTGAATTAACCGCGTATCGAGAGAATAATCCTTAAATAATATAAACTGCTAATTTCTCACTTTTCCTCGCTCATTTCTCACTCGTTTTCAACTATGCTAATCTCTAGTTTTATTTTTTTTGTGAAAAATTTCATTAGTAATTTATGTTAGACAATTTAGGAAATTTGGAACGCTCGCACACGTGCGGCGAACTTCGCGCGGCGAACGTCGGCGAGCAGGTTGTTTTGATGGGCTGGGTGGCAAATCGCCGTGATTTTGGAAATTTAATATTTGTGGATTTACGTGACCGCGACGGAATAACACAAGTTGTCTTTGAATTGATGGCGTTTACCGAAATGGTTCAAGAGACTTTGATTTCGGCAGACGGACAAATTGAATTTTTTACAGAGATTTATGATAAAGCTGAGTCTTTGAGAAATGAATTTGTTATTGCAGTTAGCGGTACAATAGTTGCTCGCAAAGAAAATTCCGTAAATGCAAAATTAAAAACAGGCTCAATCGAGGTAATAGCAACTGAACTGAGGATATTAAACGACGCAAAAACTCTGCCGTTTGAACTCGAAGTAGCGGGTTTGCAAAACCTTGCGAGCGAAGACACGCGCCTCAAATATCGTTATCTCGATTTGCGCCGTTCGCAATTGCAAAACAATATTCGAATGCGGTCAAAAGCCGTCACTCGTATCCGCGAGTTTATGGACGCACTAGATTTCGTCGAAATCGAAACGCCGATTCTACTAAAATCTACGCCCGAAGGTGCAAGGGATTTTATTGTGCCGTCGCGCATTCACACAGGGAAATTTTTCGCCCTTCCGCAATCGCCGCAAATTTTGAAACAAATCACGATGATTGCCGGCTTCGACAAGTATTATCAAATCGCGCGCTGCTTCCGCGACGAAGATTTACGCGCCGACCGACAGCCGGAATTTACGCAGCTTGACGTTGAAATGAGTTTTGCCAATCAGGAAACGGTTTATCGCATCATCGAAGGATTTTTCCGCCACGTTTTCAAATTGATTGATGTCGAACTGCCCGAACAATTTCCGCGAATGACTTACGCGGAAGCGCTGCGCCGTTTCGGTTCGGACAAACCCGATTTGCGTTTCGAGATGGAGTTGCAAGATTTGTCTGAAACTTTGAAAGACACGGATTTAGAGCCATTTAAATCTGTATTGAAAAATGGCGGCGAAATTAAAGCTATTGTTGTTAAAGGAAAAGCTGATTATTCACGAAAACAAACAGACGATCTGCAAGAATTTGTCAAAATTTATGGTGCTGGTGGTTTGGGATGGATGAAACTAGGAGTTCCAATAAAGGCAAACTTTAAAGCTGAAAATTTATTTCCTAATTCTTATTTAACGGATCTTCCTAACTTTAGAGAGTTTGCTAAGAAACACCTATCTGCTGAAGAAGGTGATTTGGTTTTGATCGTTGCAGGGAAAAAATCGGTTGTTGCCGCATCTTTGGGCGCGTTGCGCGTCGAGATTGCCAGGCGCGAAAATCTGATTGATAAAAACGCTTACAAGCCGCTACTCGTCACGGAATTTCCGATGTTTGAATACAATGACCAAACGGGAAATTACGACGCGGCGCATCACCCGTTCACGTCGCCGATGGACGAAGATTTAGAAACGTTCAAGCGAGCGATTGAAAACGAATCGGAGCGCGATTTGCTCGGACAAGTTCGCGCTAAAGCCTACGATGCGGTGATAAACGGTTACGAATGCGCGGGCGGCTCAATTCGCATTCATCAAAAAGAAATTCAAGCCCTAAACTTCAAAGCGTTGGGTTTATCAATCGAAAAAGCGCGTGAAAGATTCGGGTTTTTCCTCGACGCTTTGGAATTCGGAACTCCGCCGCACGGCGGTTTTGCCGCCGGAATCGAGCGAACTTGTATGATTCTCTGCGGCACGGAAAACATCCGCGACGTAATGGCTTTTCCGAAAACCGCATCGGCGCAGGATTTAATGATGGATTCGCCGGGCGCGGTTGATAATTCGCAGTTGAATGAATTGGGAATAAAAATCGTTGAATAAAATTAAGGCAAGAGTTATTCTTGCCTTAATTTTTGATCTGAACAAAGTCGAACCCGAAAAATTTCTGATTATTATCGGCGTTCCTCTGGATTTTGTTTCTCTTTTGCCTTGTTTTTGCAAATTGGATACTACCAAAACATTGCAGTCTTTTTGATGACAGTGTTTTGGGCGGACAAACTTGTCATACTATTCTAATGCCAGCCGGTCGTGAAAATATTTGCAAAGATAGGGCAACAACCTCGGTCGCATCAACTATTGTAGATCTGGGCATTTGTTTATTTTTTCTTCCTTTTCTTATTTTTGCGATAAAATATTTACGAAATTGTCCCGTTAGTCAAACAAAACTTTTCGATTGAATTTTTCTGAACAAATCAGCCCCGATGTCGTAAAATCAAAAAACAATGGCAAAGAAAAAGTTCGACACAAATCCGCTCGACCCGACGTTTCCTGAAAAAATAAAGGAAGCGGAAACCGTCGTTTTGCCGAAAAACCGATTTAAGACCTCCGAATTTCCGCCGCCGTCCGTCACGGAAGAGCAGACGCGGCGTTTTGATGAAACAAATTTTAATAATTACAACTCGCCTTACAACGGGCAAAACACTCCCGCAAATTACAAAACGATGAACCTCGCCGATATGAACAAATCGAGTTCGCGCAAGGTGGCGAAAATCGGTCTGCCGGAAAATATTCTGACGGCTTTGCCGTATCTGCCTTTTTGGATTGGTTTGATTGCAGGTTTGCTGATGCTTCTTTTCGTGCCGAAGAGTGAAGCTAAAGCTCGCTTTCACGCCGCGCAGGGTTTGGCGGCGCATATCGGAATTTTCATTGTCAGCGCGATTTTAAGCGGTGTCGGTCACGCAACTGATTTGGCGGATATGGGCAATTGGATTTTCACGCTTGTGACGACAATAATGTTGATTGTTTTTGCGATTAAGGCGTGGCGCGGCAAACCGGTTCACATCGAATCAGTGGATGATTTGACCGAATGGCTCGAAGATAAAATTAAACCGCGCGGTTGAAATTTTTGAATCGGAGGAAGTTTTATGTATTGCTCGACGTGCGGAAGTTCAATCAACGATACATTAAAATACTGCAAAAATTGCGGCGTGAAACTCGTTAAAGACGACGAAAAAGATGGTACGCCAGAATCGATTTTGGACAATTTGTTGACGGCGCTTTGTTTTGTCGCGCTCGGCGGACTCGGAATTTTAGTCGGTTTGGTTGCCGTGCTTTTGGACAAATCTGTAACTCATGAAGCTGTGGTGATAATTGCGATAACCTATCTAGTCGCGCTTTTCGGCATTTGCTATATGCTCTTGAGCCAAGTCCCGAAATTGATAACCGCAAAGTTGAACAAGAAATCCGAACGAGGCGAAACGATTCAGCCCGCGCAGCTTTACGCCGAAAATACGGCGCAGCTCAAAGAGCCGCGCGAACCCGTTATGAGCGTCACGGAGAGCACGACCAGAACACTTGAAAAAGTGGCGATTGAACGAAACTGAATTTCAGACGACGGAGGAAATTTATGTATTGTGCGACTTGCGGCAGCTTACTCAATCAGGAGCTCAATTATTGTAACCGGTGCGGCGCGAGAGTTGATAAACTTGCGGTGAGTGAGAATAAATCTGAAGCGTTACAATATCTGTCAATGGCGACAGGCTTCGTCGGACTCGGCGGTTTGGGTTTGACGGTCGGTTTAATTGCGATTCTTTTAAATTTCAGCGTCCAGTCGGAAGTTGTCGTGATGTTGGCACTGGCATTTCTGGCGGCGGTTTTCGGCATAAGTTTTTTAATGATTCAGCAAATCTCACGAATGACAAACGCCTCTCAACCTTCGAGCAAAAACGTCTTTGAAAATTCGCAATTAAGTTCGCCGAATACGGCGCAACTCGAAGAGCCGCGCATTCCCGCCGTGAGCGTCACCGAGAACACGACGCGAACGCTTGAGAAAGAGTTGATTAAATAAAAAAGGCGGAACGCTCAAAAAATTCCAAGTTTTAAGTTTGCGCGGAAAGACTTGATTAAATAATCATACGCGCCGAGCTTCATCATTTCGATAGCTGATTCGACCATCGCTTGTCCCATCAACATAATCACTTCGGGCGGATTTTGGCTTTTTTCGGATGCACCGTGAATAGCAAACTTCCTCCGAGTTCGGCGATAAATTTTAATTTGCGCGAAGAATCCGTGTTCATCTTAGCGGTGGAAAAAGATTCCGTCTCGCGTTTGACTCGTTTTGGGCTAACATTTCGTTATTTTAATAGCTGTCTGACAAACTCTTTCGCAGATTTGTCATCTGAGAGGTTGGTTGAAAATTCGGAAATGAGGAGTTTTGAACTTCCTATCTAATTGAAAAGGATTTTTAATACTTTGCCAATGGTTTTAACACACATTAGAGTTGATATATTTGACAGATTTTTCTTTGTGAACAAAAATCAGATGAATATATGAAAATTAGAAATACTCAAATAAAAATAATCTTTATCTGCTTCAATCTATTTGTTTTAGGTTTTGCATTGTCTTTTTCAAACGTGAACGGGCAAGATGTCGTAGATAAAACGGTGGCGACGATTGGCGACGGCGCGGGCGATCCTGAACTTATCACCTATTCTGATTTGCTTTGGCAACTCGCTCTGCAACCTGGTGTTCCGCTCAATCCGCCGTCTTCAGAAGATTTGAATCGCGCCTTACAATTGCTTATCAATCAACGGTTATTTGCGCTCGAAGCCGAACGTGTTCCGCGTGCCGCGCCGAATGCTAAAGAAATTGACGAAAAAATCAGGCGTGTTTTGGCGGAGTTTACATCAACCGCCGAATTTGAAAAACGCCTGCGGATGGTCGGTTTTGATTCGGTCAAGGACGAAAACTTCGAGCGAATGATGGCGCAGCGCGTGGCGATAGATAAATATGTGGACTTTCGTTTCCGCTCGTTCGTTGTGATCACTCCAGCCGATGAAGAGAAGTATTACCGCGATGTTTATGTGCCAGAGTTTCGGCGCAGAAATCGGGGGGAACTGCTGATGCCGCCGCTCGATGAAAAGCGAGCGGAAATCAATGAATTTCTGACAGAAGAAAAAGTCGCAGGCGACATCGAAAGATTTTTGGACTCCGCCAAACGCCGCAGTGAAATTATTATTTTAAGCGAAGTATAAAAGTGAAAAAGGGTAAAAGGGAAAAGGTGAAAAAGCGGCTATAAACTTTTTCACCTTTTCCCTTTTACCCTTTTTCGACTTTATTGCTCGCTCTCCAAAATCTTTTTCGCTTCAAGAAGATTCTGCCGCTGCGCTTCGCTGATTTTCGGATACTGCAAGTCGAGCGATTCCATTTTCTTAATGATAATTTCCGAAACCGCCACGCGCGTGAACCATTTTTTGTCTGCCGGAACGACATACCAAGGAGCGTTCTTCGTGCTTGTATTCTGCAAAGCATCCGTGTAAGCCCGCATATAATCATCCCAAAAACCGCGTTCTTTCGCGTCGCCAGCCGAAAATTTCCAATTCTTTTCCGGCGTTTCGATTCGTGCCAGAAAGCGATTTTTCTGCTCTTCTTTTGAAACATTGAGAAAAAATTTCAATGTGTGAATCGCATTTTCCGCTAGATACGCTTCAAAATTGCGAATCTGCTCAAAGCGTTTTTTCCAGATGTTTCGGTCGTTTTCCAATTTGTCAGGCAGTTGCTGAAACTGCAAAATTTCGGGATGCACGCGCACAACTAAAACGTCTTCGTAATACGAGCGATTGAAAATACCAATGCGCCCGCGTTCGGGCAGACGCTTCATCGAACGCCACAAATAGTCGTGGTCGAGTTCTTCAGCCGAAGGTTGTTTGAAGGAAGTTACTTCACAGCCTTGCGGATTCAAACCCGACATCACGTGCTTTATCGCGCCGTCTTTGCCCGCCGCGTCCATCGCTTGAAAAATTATTAAAAGCGCGTGATTGTTCTGCGCGTAAAGCACGTCTTGAAGTTCGGCGAGCCGCCCGACATTTTTTCTTAAATCTTCGACCGCTTCACGTTTGTCGGTGTGATCACCCGTAAAATCGGTCGGGTGATTTTTCAAGTTTAGTTTTTTGCCTTCCGGCACGAGAAATTTTTCGATATTCATAATTTTTTGAACGCCGGCATCTTGCTGGCAAACGCACTGCCAGCAAGATGCCGGCGTTCCGTCTTTATACTGCAACCGGCGCGGCGATTTTCCCCCAAGATTGGTAATTTTGCAAATTCAGATTTTCATATTTGAAGTTTAACAAACCTTCAAAACCTTTGAGATTTTCCGCGTCTTTAAATTCAAGTTTCGGCAAGGCAAAAGACTCGCGGTTTAAGAGTTCTTTGACTTGTTCGAGATGATTTGAATAAATGTGCAAATCGCCGAAAGTGTGAACAAATTCGCCGACTTCCAAATCGCAGACGTGCGCGATTAAATGCGTCAAAAGCGCGTAAGAACTTACGTTAAACGGAACGCCGAGAAAAGCGTCCGCGCTTCGCTGATAAAGTTGGCAATGCAGAATCTTTTCATTCTCAATCTTAAATTGGAAAAGCGTATGACACGGCGGTAAATCAACTTGCGTCGCTTGCTCTGGATTCCAACCCGAAACAATCAATCGGCGTGAATTCGGATTCATTTCGATTTCTTCAATCAACGCTTTTATTTGGTCAAAGCCGTTCATTTCTGGATAATCGCCGCCGAAACTACGCCATAAATAACCATAAATTGGACCTAGGTCACCCGCTTCACGATTAAATTTTTTCGTATGCGTTTCGTCCGCCCATTCCGCCCAAATATCCACGCCGCGCATTTGTAGATTTTTCTCGCTCGTATCGCCGCTCAAAAACCAGAATAATTCTTCTGCAATCCATCGGAATGGAACTTTTTTAGTCGTCACAATCGGAAAACCTTTACGCAAATCAAACCGCGTTTGATAACCGAAAACGGAAATTGTGCCAACGCCCGTCCGGTCTTCGTGCCGCGTCCCATTTTGCAAAATATGTCGTAAAAGTTCTTGATACTGTTTCATTTTTATTCTGCGTATTTGTGCAATTTTAACGATAAAGTTACCATATCTATTCGTTTGAAACCACAAATAAACACAGATAAATTTATAAAAAATCTCTCTCTGTGTTCTCTGTGGCTCTGTGGTGAAAAATAATGTCAAAAAAATTGGAAGTCAGTTTTAACAGTCCGCAATGTGGTTGGATGTCAATTGGTTTTGATGATGGAGCAAATGAATTTCACACGACGACGGCACACGCGCCGCACGAACAGGCGTTGCCTGAACTGCTCGAAATTTTAACGGCTTTGCTCGGTAAAGATTCGACCGGCGACGAATTTACGCTCAAATGGAATCGCAATCCGGAAGAATTCGACTTTCATTTTGTGCGACACGGCGACGACGCACTTTTAGAAATTTATCAATATCCGAGCGAACGGCGCGACGCGTCAGAACGCAAAATGATTTTCGCGCACGACGGAAAAATCAGAGACATTTGTAAAGCGTTTTACGAAACCTTCGCCCAGCTTTACGAAGATAAAAACACGGACGAGTTTGAGTTTAACTGGCGACAATCTTTTCCGCTTGCCGAATTTCAAAAATTCGGAGATAAATTGAGGTCTTATGGAAAATAAAATTCGATGTCAAAGCTGCGGTATGCCTCTAGCGGAAGCGGCTGGAAATTTGGGAACGAACAAGGACGGCTCAAACACTTTCGAGTATTGCAACTTTTGTTTTAGAGCGGGTGAGTTTACCAATCCTAATCAAACATTGAGTGAGATGATTCAAAGCTCAATCGAAAATATGACCGCCGACTTAAATATGCCAGTCGAACGAGCGACGGAATTAGCAAATTCTTTTATTCCGACGCTCCGGCGGTGGCAGAAAAATTAAGCTGAACCGTTTCTTTTAACTGCAGATTTATTAATGAAAGAAAAACTACTTGAATTGTTGGCGTGTCCGATTTGCGGCGGCGACCTTCTTCTGGTTCACGTCGGCACGCGCGAGGAAAAAGAGATTATTGAAGGTTTGCTTTCGTGCAAAAAGTGCGACCGCGAATATAAAATCGTTCGCGGCGTTCCGCGCTTTGCAGATTTGTCGAAAATCGAGCAGGACAAAGCCGAGACCGCCGAAAACTTCGGTTGGCAATGGACGCATTTTACGCAGGAAAATGAAAAATACAACGAACAATTTCTTGGCTGGGTTCAACCCGTAAAACCCGAATTTTTTAAAAATAAATTCGTTCTCGAAGGCGGCTGTGGTAAAGGTCGGCACACGACTTTAGCGGCGAATTGGGGCGCACGGGAAGTCGTCGGAATCGATTTGAGCGCGGCGGTCGAATCGGCATTTCAAGCGACACGCCCGTTGCCGAACGCGCACGTCGTTCAAGCTGATATTTATAAATTACCCTTTAAAAAAATGTTTGATTACGCGTTCAGCGTCGGCGTTCTGCATCACACGCCCGACCCGAAAAAAGCGTTTCAGTCGCTCGCCTCAAAAGTAAAAAAAGGCGGCGCGATTTCGGCATGGATTTACGGCGCGGAAAATAACGAATGGATTACGCGTTACGTCAATCCGATTCGGACGGGTTTTACATCAAAAATTAATCAGCCGATGCTTTATCAACTTTCCAAACTTCCGACGCTCGGCGTTTTTCTCGCCTCAAAACTGATTTATCGCCCGTTAAATAAAGGCGCGAAGCCGTTTGCCGACAAACTTTTTTATAACGATTATCTGAATCATCTCGGAACTTTCGGCTGGCGCGAACAGCACAATATCGTGTTTGACCATTTAGTTGCGCCGACCGCGTTTTATATTTCACGGGAAGAATTTGAAAATTGGTGGAAAGAAATCGGCGCGAAAGACGTTGAGATAATCTGGCACAATCAAAACTCTTGGTGCGGATTTGGTAAAATTAAATAGATGAAATCGAAAATTTCAATCGTTCAGCAAAACAGAATAAAGATTCGGAATAGCCCATAGCTGATAACTAAAATACGCCGCACAGTTATTCGCTATCAGCTATTAGTTATCCGCTATTCCGAAGAAAATACTTTTAACTTAGCGAAGATTGCAATGCTTCATAAGTCGCATTAATCGTTTTGTCTAAATCGGATTTTGTATGAGCGATTGAAACGAACCAAGCCTCAAACTGCGACGGCGGTAAATAAATTCCGCTCTCTAACATTTGGTTGAAATAATCCGCAAACTTTTTCGTGTCAGACAGTTTAGCCGTGTCAAAATCAACAACACTTTGGTCGGTGAAAAAAAGCGTCAGCATAGAACCAACGCGGTTTAGATTGTAATTCAAATTTAACTTTCGCGCCGCGTCCGAAATTCCGTCTGCTAGATACGCGCTCTTTTCTTCGAGCCGCGCGTAAAAATTCGGCGTTTCCTCAATTATTGAGAGCGTTTCAAATCCGGCAGTCATCGCCAACGGATTTCCTGAAAGAGTTCCGGCTTGATACACCGCGCCCGAAGGCGCAATCATTCGCATAATATCGCCGCGTCCGCCGTATGCTCCAACGGGAAGTCCGCCACCGATGATTTTACCGAAGGTCGTTAAATCCGGCGTGATGCTGTAAATCTCCTGCGCTCCGCCTTTTGCAAGTCGAAATCCGGTCATTACTTCATCAAAAACGAGCAGAATTTTTTCGCTCGTGCAAATGTCGCGCAATTTTTGCAAAAATTCTTTATCGGCGGCGACACAACCCATATTTCCGCCGACCGGCTCGATAAAAACGGCGGCGATTTCGCCTATATTTTGTCTAATTAGCCGACAAACCGATTCGATGTCATTGTATCTGGCATTGAGCGTATCGTTGGCGGTTGATTGAGTTACACCCGGGCTGTCCGGCAAACCCAAAGTCGCCACACCCGAGCCGGCTTTTATCAAAAACGAATCGCCGTGTCCGTGATAACAGCCTTCAAATTTGATAATTTTATTTTTCCCCGTAAAACCGCGAGCCAGACGCATCGCGCTCATCGTCGCCTCCGTTCCCGAATTGACCATTCGCACAATTTCGACGGACGGCACGAATTTTTTGATAAGTTTAGCTAAGTCAATTTCTTTTTCGCAGCTTGCGCCGAAACTCGTTCCGTGAATCGCCGTTTCCCGAATCGCTTCGACGACTCTTTCGTGCGCGTGTCCAAGAATCATCGGTCCCCAAGAGCCGATGTAATCAACAAATTCATTGCCGTCAACATCGAAGATATGTGCGCCTTTGGCGCGTTTTATGTAAAGCGGGTCGCGTCCGACTGATTTGAAAGCGCGGACGGGCGAATTTACGCCGCCGGGAAGATGCTTTTGTGCTTCCGCAAATAATTTACTGCTTTTTGAAGTATCCATTTTTTAAAATTGATAACGGATAATGGAAAATGTAAAGGACAAAAATTATCCACTTTCCATTATCCGTTATCAATTAATCTTACCGCTTCCTTTGCAAAATAAGTAATAATCACGTCCGCGCCGGCGCGTTTGATTGCCGTTAAAGTTTCGAGCATCACGCGCTCGCCGTCAATCCAACCCTTTTCGGCGGCGGCTTTTATCATCGAATATTCACCGCTGACGTTGTAAGCAGCAATCGGCAAATTAAAATTCTCCTTCGCGCGGCGAATAACGTCGAGATATGCGAGCGCGGGCTTGACCATTACAACGTCCGCGCCTTCCTGAACATCAAGCGCGATTTCGCGCATCGCTTCGTCGGCGTTTCCGTAATCCATCTGATAAGATTTTCGGTCGCCGAATTGCGGCGCAGATTCTGCCGCTTCACGAAAAGGTCCGTAAAATGCCGACGAATATTTCGCCGCATAAGCCATAATCGGCGTATCTTGAAAATTGTTTTCGTCCAATTTCCGCCGAATCGCGCCGATGCGCCCGTCCATCATATCCGACGGCGCAATAATGTCCGCGCCGCTTTGCGCGTGAGTTAAGGCTTGCTCGGCTAATAACCGAAGCGTTTCATCGTTTTGGACAAACTCATTTTCAATCACACCGCAATGTCCGTGCGAAGTGTATTCGCACAAACAAACATCAGTAATCACAAGCATTTCAGGAAATGCGCGTTTAATTTCGTGCGTCGCCTTTTGCACAATTCCGTCTGCTGTGTAACCGCTTGAGCCGCGTTCATCTTTAAAGTCGGGAATGCCGAAAAGCAAAACCGCGCTGATGCCGATTGAAAAAAGTTCCTCGCATTCGCGCAAAACATTATCAACCGAAAGCTGAAAAATATTCGGCATCGAACCGATTTCGTTTTTGATATTTTCGCCCGTCGTCACAAACAAAGGAAATATAAAATCGTTTCTCGTCAAATGAGTTTCGCGGAACATATCGCGCAACGCAGGCGTTTTTCGCAGACGGCGAAGGCGCGTGATGGGAAAATTCGGATAAATGTGATCGCTCATTAAAGGTAAATTACAAAACACTTCTCAAAGTATTTCTATACTGCGCTATGTCAAAAACAAATTCGCCCAAATCTTCAATAGGATTTAGCTGATCGTCATAATCATTCTGGAAAGCAAAATTACGCCAGACAATTTTGTCGTCAATTCTCTCAATAACTATGGTTATCGCGCCGCAACTTAAATCGCTGCATTCTGGGCAAACGTATAAAGCGTAACGATTATCAGGCAAATCAGAATCCGTTTTGAGCATAATTTGGTTCACTGCTTTTGCATTTTGTTCTGGAACAAACCAACCAATACAAGAAACTAAATCACCGCCAACTTTTTCAGATAGAGATTCATCATCAACGACAAAATCGAGAAAATCTCTCTGCGTTCTGCCGCTTCCGCCTTCACGACATTTCCATTTAAGCTCAAGAATGGAGGTTGTTTGCATATTTATTCGCCTAAAAACTTCTCAATTTCATTAGCCGTTTCACACGAGTTTTTCACGCAGTCGCCGACAGAAATTCCGCGATAAAAATTACTGCAAAAAAAGATTCCTTGGTTGTTTCGCTCAAATTGTTTGATGCCGTTTTCTATTTTTTCGTAACCAAGATTGTATTGCGGAATGGCTTTTTCCCACCTTCTAATTCGCTGAAAAATCGGTTCGCCTTGAACGCGTAAAATATCACCGAGTTCTTCGCGGGCTATTTCAAAAAGCTCTGCGTCCGTTTTGTCAAAAAGCTCCGCGTTTCGCGCTCCGCCGATGTATGTCGTCAAAAGATGCGTGTCTTTCGGCGCACGGTTTTCAAAAATCACCGAACTCCAGAGGCTGCCGAGAATCGTCCGCCGTTCAACTTTCGGAATCAAAAAACCGAAACCGTCCAAATCCTTTTTTACGTTTTCTCGTCCGTAAGCCGAAACAATAACGGCGAGCGGCGGATGATAAATTTCTTTCAATTTTTCGGAAAGCTCGCCGTCTAAATTTTCAATCAAATTAGCGGCGACAAACGAAGGCGTTGCGATGACAACCGCGTCAAACGACCGAGCGTTTATTTTTTCATCATCGGTTTTAATTTTCCATTTTCCATTATCCGTTTTCCATTTTCCGATTTCTAAAACTTCCTTTCCCGTTTTTAATTCATCGAGGAGATTTTCCGCCAATTTATCAGTCAAAGTCTGCATTCCGTTTTCAAACGAAACAGTGCGCGAAATTCCTTTCGGCACAAAGCGGCTCGGCTTTTCCTTTTTGCCGAGCGCGGACGCTTTCAAAATGCTGCCGTAATCTTTTTCCATTTGAAAAACGCTCGGAAACGCGGATTCGACGCGCAGCTTTTCGGGATTTCCCGCAAAGATTCCCGACACGAACGGGTCAACGGCGTAATCTGCGACTTCCGCTCCGAGCCTGCGCCGAAAAAATTCGGCGACCGATTCGTTTTCCGTTGATTTGCTTTTGACGAAAGGTTCGCGCAAGATGCTGAGTTTTGCTTTGGTTGAAAAAACGTCCGTCCAAATGATTTGGGCGATTTTCAGAGGCAGCGGGCGCAACTTGCCGTCTTTCAAAATATACCTTTTTTTCGCGCTACGGTTTGCGGGCGCGACCGCTTCCAAAAGCCCGAGTTCCGCAATCAATTCAAACAAATGATTTGAGACAAGCGTCGAATTCGGTCCCCATTCAATCAAATAATCGCCGTCTCGTTCGGTTTGAATATTCCCACCGCAAACCGCGTTTCGTTCAACGAGCAAAACGTCAACGCCTTTTTTCTTGAGCCAATAAGCGACGCAAAGCCCCGAAATTCCGCCGCCGATGACGCAAACCTTTTTCATCATTAAATCTTTATTACTCAAATGTCGGCGGTGGTGGTGGCGAATCCGAACCTGAGAATTTTCGTGTCTTGAATCGCGCCAAACGACCTAATAGCAAGTAAATTATGCTTCCATACAACGCCCCATTAAACAAAATAAGAGAAGAAAATCTAAACCAAAACGTGTCGAATATTTCAGGCGCAATCCGCTTTTGTTTTAATAAAATGTCTAAATAAATCGGAATTGAGAAAGGTGCAAGTAAAATTCCAGGTGCAGGTTCGCCGTAAATTTTTACTTCTGTCAATGCAGAAGGCGACATATAGTCCGTCATAATTCCTATCGTCATAAAACTGACGAAAGGAAAGATAACCCCAAGGATAATTGAAAGAATGATTCGCAACACAAAACACTAACAAATCTTAATTGCTCGCTGACTCAGTTTTCGTTTCAAAACTTTCCGCTCAAAAAACTTTTGCAGGTGACGGACGCGGCGCAGGCGCACCGCGCAAAAGTCCTTCCGTGCTTAAATCTTCGTCTATTTCTTCCCAGTGAATACCGTAACCGCCGCCGCCGATTCGCCAGTTCTTTCTTTGTTCTTTTGTAGCGTGCAGCAAGCGCGGATACCAAACTAACGGCACGCTGATTGTCCTGCCGTCCATTAATCGGACGCTTAACACATCCTCCGTAAGTTCTACATCCGCGACTCGCTCATCAGCCGCCAACGCTAAAATACTCATTCCACGCCTCCAATAATTGCTGCTGATTTTCTCGAACAATTCTTTCAACTTGCCGCAGTTCTCGTGCGCTAAAACCACGATTACGCGCTAATGAAACAGGATTCAGCCAAAATTTAGCCGACAGATTATCGCGGTCAATATGAACGTGTGGCGGTTCATTTGGTTCGTGGCTGTAAAAGTAGATACGATACGCTTCGTATCTCAATACCGTCGGCATATTTGAGCATTATACTTTATTTCACGCGAAAGAACCGAACTTAAATTTTTCAGCAAAACAAATCAAAACTCTGCGAAATCTCAATTGCTCGCCGACGCGGTTTTCGTTTCAAAACTTTCCGCTTTATTCAAAACTAATTCGGCTAACGCGCCGATAAATTTGTCCGAATCGTTTAAGCCGAGCGTTACTTCAAACTGCTCAACGCCTCGCTCCTTTGCCAGATGACGAAATTCGATGCCGACTTCAAACAGCGTTTCGAGATGGTCGGACGCAAATGCTATCGGCACGACGAGCATATTTTTCACCGCTCGCGCGGCTAATTCTTCAATCGTTTTCGGAGTCGAAGGCGTCAGCCATTTTTGCGGTCCGACCTTCGACTGAAAACACAGATGATATGTTTGTTTCCAGCCGCCGCGCTGCATTACAGCGGTTACCGTTTCGCAAATCTGACCGGAATACGGGTCGCCTTCGCGGACGAGTTTCATCGGCGTGCCGTGTGCCGAAAAAAGTATGTGAACCGAATCGCGTTTTTCGGCGGGGAATTTTTCCAAACCTTGATTAATGCGCTCGACAAATGCGTCAATATACGGCGGAAAATCGTAATAATGTTCGACTAATTTCGTTTCGAGTTTCGGCAAACCGCCACGCAGCTTCAACTGCTTTTCCCATTCTTTGACGCTCGAAGCCGTCGTCGCTTTGGAATACTGCGGATAAAGCGGCAGCAGAATCACTTTTTTGATGCCGTCTATTTCGATTTCGTCCAATGCTTCTTCGGTGAACGGATGCCAGTAACGCATTGCGACATAAACCTTTGCGGGAATTTTCTCGTTCAACTTCTTTTCCAACAAATCAGCCTGTTCGAGCGTGTGCGCCTTGAGCGGAGACTTTCCGCCGATTTGTTTATACTGCTCCTGAATGCGCGGATGCCGTTTCGATGAAATCAATTTTGCCAGCCACTCACGAAACAAAAAACTGCCCGGAAAATTAATAATATCCGGGTCAACAAATAAATTATAAAGAAATGGCTCAACCGCTTCCAGCGAATCAGGACCGCCGAGATTTAATAAAACTACGCCGATTTTTTCGTTCATACTTCTAATTCTTCAAATTTCTTGATTGATTCAATAATCTCCTCCAGAATACTTGGAAGTCCTGAAACAGTTTCAAGCACTGCTTGATACATTTGCGGATGTAATTTCCAAAAAGAAGGCTCAACATTTAGAACACTCCAAAGTAAATCTCCATAATGAAAATCACCTTCTACAAAAGGATTTTCAGTTAATTTATCAATTGCTATCGGCAACAACTATTCCAAACTGATATTTTGACCAATCATTAATCTCAAATCCTCCGTTGAATACAAATTTAATGGCGTTGACCATAAGCGGTAAACCGAAAGTGTCAAAGAACTTTGGAAATCTGGTTTCTCCATTTTTTCACCTTCTAGTTCCTCTAAACTTTTGGCTTTATCAAAACTCATACAAAAAATGATTAAACAGTTTTTGAGAAAACAGGTTTTTCCTTTATCATCCGCGTCAAATACGCGTCGAAACACATTGCAATGTTGCGAATAATCATTTTGCCCGCGCCGACGATTTTGATTTTCTCCGCGTTGTTTTCCAATAAATTACCTTCAATAAAAACGTCGAGTTTCTTAACGTCGTCGGCAAAATAATTCTCAAAATTAATGCCGAATCTCTTCTCAATATTGCGCTTGTCAATTTCAAGATGACACATCAACTGCATAATCGTTTCCTTGCGAATGTGGTCATCAAAAGTCATTCGGTAACCGACGCTGGTCGCCCCACAACCCGCATTAATCCGCGCGTAATAATCTTTTAGATTCTTAACATTTTGTGCGTAGATGTTTTGAAATTGACTGATTGCCGACATTCCGAAAGCGTAAACGTCGCAACCAGCTTTGGTCGAATAACCTTGAAAATTGCGATACAAAGTATTGTTCCTTTGCGCAGTCGCAAGTTCGTCCGTCTTTTTAGCGAAATGATCCATTCCGATATATTCGTAGCCTGCGCCGGTCAATTTTTCAATTGTCATCTGCAAAATCTGCAACCGCTCGTCCGCGCTCGGCAAATCTTTCGCCTTAATTAAATTCTGATGTTTTTTGAGCCACGGAACGTGCGCGTAATTAAAAACAGCGAGTCGGTCAGGGGAAATATCAATAATTTTATCAACCGTGACGGCAAAACTTTCCAAAATTTGATGCGGAAGTCCATAAATTAAATCGAGATTGACGCTTTGGAAACCAAGTTGCCGCGCCCAAACAACCGCCTGTCTGGTAATTTCTTCCGACTGAACGCGATTAATCGCCTGCTGCACGGGCAAATAAAAATCCTGCACGCCCATCGAAATCCGGTTGAAACCGCAGCCGCGAAACGCCGCCATATGTTCGGCGGTCAAACCGCGCGGGTCAATCTCGACGCTCGCTTCCGCGTCTTTGGCAAACTGGAAATTCTGTTTGATAAATGTGCCGATGTCGGTAATTTCTCCAGGTGTTAAATAAGAAGGTGTTCCGCCGCCCCAGTGCATTTGCGCGAGTTTTCTTTTTCTGGAAATAATCGGTAAAGTCTGCGCGATTTCTCGTTTCAGATATTCGTTGTATTCACGAATCAATGCCCGGTCGTGCGAAACCAGGTGTTCCGCCGCCCCAGTGCATTTGCGCGAGTTTTCTTTTTCTGGAAATAATCGGTAAAGTCTGCGCGATTTCTCGTTTCAGATATTCGTTGTATTCACGAATCAATGCCCGGTCGTGCGAAACCATCATATTGCAACCGCAGAAATAACAAAGCTGCTCGCAGAAGGGAAAATGCAGATAAAGCGAAATATCGCTTGTATTTTCGGCGGAATTGGTCGCCGCAATCTCGCGCGTAAAATCTTCTGCGGAAAATTCGTTTGAAAAAAGTGGCGCAGTCGGATACGAAGTATATCGCGGTCCGGGCTGATTAAATTTTTTCAAAACTTCGACGTTTATTTTCCCGACTTCCTTGTTCATTATTTCTATTTGCCTTTTGGCTCACGCGCGAGCTTTTGTTTCCTGTTCAATGTGATATTTCGCGCTTAATTCTTTGACGCATTCGACAAAATATCTGGTGTTTTCGACTGGCGTTTTTGGCAAAATGCCGTGACCGAGATTGAAAACGTGTCCTGAACCGTTGCCGAAACTTTGCAAAACCCGTTCGGTTTCCAATCTTATTTTTTCCTTCGGCGCAAATAAAACAGTCGGGTCAAGATTGCCCTGCAACGCTTTTTTGCCCACGACTTCAGCGCGAATTTTTCCAATATCCCGCGTCCAATCAAGCGAGAGCGAATCACATTTCAAATTTGCCAAACTCGCAAAATCGTTTGCACCTTTGGCAAAAACAATCACCGGCGCACCATTTGTTTTTAAGTTTTCGCAAATGTATCGAATGTATTTGAGCGAGAATTCTTCAAAATCCGTCGGCGACAAAATACTCGCCCAAGTATCGAAAATCTGCACGGCATCACAGCCGGCGCGAATTTTCGCGTTGAGATATTCCACTACCGAGTCGGCTAAAATCTGCAAAAGTTTATGTGCGGCTACCGGCTCGTTGTAGATAAAACTCTTAATAATATCGAAATTTTTCGACGCCTTACCTTCGACCATATATGCGGCAAGCGTCCACGGCGAACCCGAAAAACCAATGAGCGGAACTCGTCCGTCTAGTTTTTCCTTCGTCATCTTGACGGCTCGCATTACATAATCAAGCCGTTCGACAATGTTTTCAGTTTGCAATTTTTCGATTTGTTCAATTTGGCGAATCGGTTTATCGAAAACAGGACCTTTTGATTCAATAACGTCTAATTTCATTCCCATCGCTTCGGGAATGACGAGAATATCAGAAAACAAAATCGCCGCGTCTGTTTTGATAATATCAATCGGCTGAACGGTTACCTCGCTGGCTAATTCGGGCGTTTTGCACATTGTCAAAAAATCGTGCTTTTCCCGAATCTGGCGATATTCGGGCAAATATCTGCCCGCCTGCCGCATAATCCAAACCGGCGTTCGTTCCGTAGCTTGCCGTTTGCAAGCTCTGATGAATAGTGAATTTTCGCTCAAAATAGTCTTTTGTAAAAAATAATTTCTAAATCTTTAAATACTCAATCAATTCAACTGCAAAATCTTCCGCCGTTGCTCTCCTCGCAACGAAGTCAACTTTTAAATCGCGCCTTTCAAAAAATTCGGCGGTCGTGTTTCCGATAACTGTAATCTTTATTTGATGCAAAACTTCCGCGCCGAATTGCTGGAGAAAACTTCTCGCACCGCTCGGACTGAAAAAACATGCGCACGCAATTTCACCGTTTGCCGATTTTGCTTGAATTTCTTTTATTTTATCATCTGCAATTGTAACTCTGCTCGAACGGTAAACGATTGCTTCGTCAACCGAAGCAATTTTTCCCAGAAATTCAGGAACGACGCGCAAAGATTTTTCGCCGCGAACGAATAAAAACCGCTTGTTTTTTAATTCGTCAAGCGCGATATTTTCGAGCATTTCCCTCGCTGTATTGGCAGTTTCAGCAAAAACCAAATTGAGATTTTCGCTTTTCAGTAAATCGAAACTGCGCTTCCCAAGAACGTAAATCTTGCCTTGAAAATTTACGTTTCTCGCACTTAACTTCGTCCGAAAAATTTCGGTCGCATTCGCGCTAGTTAAGAAAACTCCGTCATAATTTTCAATCGCATCAAGTTTTGCTTCAAACTCTGATAAATCTTCGAGCGGTGCAACCGCAATCGTTTGGCAGTTAATAACTTTCAAACCGCTTTCTGACAAAATTCGACTAAAATTATCAAATTCTCTGATGACTAAAATCGCACGCATCAGACGACCTCACTCACTGATTTTTCTGATGCCTTTCTGGCTTCGTCTAAAATTTCCGCCGCGCCTTTTTGCAAGCAAATTTCGGCAAGCGTTTCTCCAAGACGTTTCGCTTCTGTTTTGTTTCCGCGTATCGAATGACGAATAATTTTCGCGCCCGTCAAACTGCCGACAAAACCTTCGAGAAAAATCTCGTCCTGGTTCAAAACGGCAAATCCGCCAATCGGAACTTGACATCCGCCTTCTAAACTTCTCAAAAAAGCGCGTTCCGCCGTGATGCAAAACTCAGTTGATTGGTCGTTAATTTCCCCAAGAATTTTGGCGAGTTCCGAATCGTCTTCGCGGATTTCAACTGCCATCGCGCCCTGCCCGACGGCGGGAAGCATAATTTCCGTCGGCACGATTTGCTTGATGTGCGAATCCAAATTGAGGCGATGAACGCCCGCAAAAGCGAGAATCAATCCGTCCAAATCCGAAGTCAAAAATTTCTCGATGCGCGTCGGCACGTTGCCGCGAATTTCTATGATTTCTAAATCGGGGCGAAAATGCAGAAGCTGACTTTTGCGGCGCAAACTTCCCGTCGCAACTTTGGCGTGTGGAGGCAAATCTTGAATTGATTGAAAATTTTTAGAGATGAACACATCGTTCGGCAACTCGCGTGCACTGACCGCGCTGATTCGCAGTTTTTCGGGCTGCGTGGTCGGCAAATCTTTTAAACTGTGAACGGCTAAATCAATTTTGCCGTTTAAAAGCGCGGTTTCGATTTGATTGGTGAAAAGTCCTTTATCGCCGATTTTTGACAGTGCGGTGTCGAGCATTACGTCGCCAGTCGTTTTGATGATAAGCACGTCAAATGCCGCTTTGGGAAAGCGTTTTTCGAGTTCTGTTTTGACAAAATCGGTTTGCCACAAAGCCAATTGGCTGCCGCGCGAACCGATGGTAAATTTACGCTTCAATTTCAAGCCTCTTTGATGATGCCGCGTTTTTCATCGCAACCAAAGTGTTGACGACTTCAACGTGACCGGCAAAATTTTCCGCACCGTTCTGCATAGCTAATCTGTGAACGTGCGAAACGTTTGCAAGCAGAAATTCTTTAACGCGAACAATTTCGCTCTGAATTTTTTTATCGGGTTTTGCGCCGCACGGCAAAACCGTCGGAAGCAGTGGAAGCGAATAATACCAGACGAGAAAGTCTGACATTTCCGTCATAATTATACGCTTGACGAGCGGCAAATCAGCCGTTCGCCGCCGCGAATTGCGGTCAACAATCGAATGCAAATCGTCAATGTTTTTGAGCAGGACATTTTTGCATTCGGCGGTTTCGGGCGCAATATCGCGCGGCACTGCAATATCTATCAGAAGAATTTTGTTTGTTTGATTTTCAAAATCCGTTTTTTCGAGAACCGGCACGGGCGAACTCGTCGAACTGATGATAATATCAGCTCCGTTCAGATGATTTTTGAATTCGCTGAACTCAATTGTTTCGCCGACAAAATTATTAGATTTTTTTAACGATTCGAGCAGTTCGTCAGCGTGGAAACGAGTTCGATTGGTGATGAAAATTTTGCCGACACGCCGTTGAATCAAACATTCCGCCGTCATCCGCGCCGTTTCTCCCGCACCGATTATCAAAACCGTTTTACCGGCGAGCGAGCCGAAAGTTTCCGCCGCAAGTTCGACCGCCGCCAAACTTATCGAAACCGCGCCTTTGTGCAACCTCGTTTCTGTTCGGGCTTGTTTGCCGATTTTAAACGCGCGTTGATGCAGTTGGTTCAAAATTTTCCCGGTTGCTTCGTGTCGTTTAGCAACCGCGTAAGCATCGCGCAGTTGTCCGAGAATCTGCGTATCACCGACAATTTTGGAATCGAGACTGGTCGCCACCTGAAAAAGCTGCTGACAGGCGGCGCACGAAACGGACGCGAAAAAATGTTCGCGGCTGACGCAATTCTCCGCGCCTTTAAAGTCAATTAGTAAATCTTTGTAAAAATCTAAATCGAGATCGGTGCGCGTCGTTACGGCGTAAATTTCCGTGCGGTTACACGTCGAGAGAACGACGGCTTCGACCAGCGTTTTCCGCAGTTCGGTCAGAAGCGCAGGAATTTCATTCTCGTGAACGAAGATTTGTTCGCGTATTTCAACCGGCGCGGTTTTATGATTGATGCCGACTGCAAATAAAATTGATTGTTGATGAAGCTGTTCCAAAATTATAACGAAATAAAATTAAACGAATATAAAAAATATAAAAAATTATTCTGCCACACAATCTGATTTTAGCAAAAATCGCCGACGTGTCCTTGTTTTGAAATTATAAAAATGGCTTATAAGGTTGATTAGGCAGTGATGAATAAAACGCTTGGAACTTATAATCTCACCTTACGCGGTAGAGCTATTCAGCCCGATTAATCGGGCTTTCCGTGAAGCGGCAATTAGACCAGCCGTTGACGGCTGGTGCCGGCAAGCGTGAAAAATCCGCAGGGCGTTTTAACGTCCTTCTTGACAATTGGCTTAAGCCACTAATTTGTAAGCCCGTTAAAACGGGCTGGCGCGTGAATTTCATTTGCCGCCACGCGATAAATCGCGTGGCTAATTGCCGCTTCGCGGAAAGCCGCGTGCACGCGGCTGAAACCAAAATTGCGTAAGGTAAATTATAATGCGAATCAGTAGTTGAAAACGAGTAGAAAGAAAGCAACTGCCAGTTTTCCCCAACAGTGTAGCATCAAGCCGTCCGCTGAGCGAACTTTGGAAGCCGTTTGGATGTTGGTTTTCTCGTTAATC
>MWVV01000021.1_pt1 | contig 66207 bp, 63 predicted proteins | sample 1047281 | NCBI WGS metagenome assembly MWVV01 (sample SAMN06349986, study PRJNA376086) | soil metagenome | isolation source: PT-2 sample Antarctic (ecotone) soil | place: Antarctica | collected 2015-01-13 | reverse complement strand
TCGTGACGTTTTTGTTTTTTATCGCCGCTCTTTCGTATATTCTGAGCGTCGTTTTGGCTTACAAACTCCTGCGCGGACAGGTTTACGAATCGGTCAATCAGGTTTCGATGGGCTGGATGCTCTCGGCGGTCGGCACGGCACTTGAAACTTACGGACTCGTCGCGGGCGCGGCAATCAACCGCCAAGCCGAAAACACGCAGGTTCAGGGAATTTATAACGCGGAAAAAGCTAATGCCAAAGCCGCCTTTGAAGCTGGAAAATTTCAAACCGATGCGAGGCGGATTCAGGCTTTATCGGGCGTGCAGGGCAGCCTGCAAACCACGCTCGGGCAGATTTACGGCAATCAGACGACGAATATGTTGATTACCAACTCGAATCGGACAATGCAGTTGCAGCAAACGAGTGCCGCCACGCAGCGCGAAGTTGGGTCGCAGCGCGTCGAATACACCGACAAGACGAACCGTTTGGGTTTTGAAGCCAGTCGGGAAAAAGGAAACAGATGGGTCGAAAACGAAGCGCAAATCAATGACAATATTCTTAATATGACTCCCGGCAGCGGAGCGCTCGGCACGCGCGGTGCGGCGGGCGTTATCGCGCAGGGGGCGGGCAGCGCGACGGGCATTCCGCTTGATCCATCTCAAGTTCGCCAAACCTACGGCAATCAAATAACAGACGAGCAGTATAAACTTAATCTTGGTCAAAACACGCGGACGCTCACTTCTCAGAGAGAAACGAGCGAAAATTATCAAGCCAAGATGGAAACGAGCATCAACCAAAACGCCGACACGACTATCGGAGCGATTCAGAAGGGAGTAAGCATCAGCGCGGGCGCAGCCAAACAAGGCGCGGCAACGCAAATGGGAGGAATCAATCAGGCTTACGGTTTGGAATTAAAAGCCAATGACGTAACCTTTACGGGACGCAACGAAGCCGCGCTAATTAATAAAAGTTCAGCCGAAGAAGCCGCGCATCTGCGGATGGCGGCAACGGTTGTAACCGGCTTTTTCCGCGATATGGATCGCCGCCTCGAAGAAATGAAACCGAAGTATTAACGATTTTTTCAAAACAATGCCGAAAAAGCCGGAGAAAAATTAAGCGGCGAGCGGCAAGAGGCTGTTCACAAACTTTACCTTGAAATTGGAAATGGGAGATTCACGCTACAAACGAGTGAGCCGCAGCCGTCCGTGCCTGATTTGCGGTAAACCTGATTGGTGCAGCCGCGCGGCGGACGAAAGCGTTTCTTTCTGCGCCCGGATAACCGATGGCGCAGACCGCTTAAGCCAAAAAGAACGCTGGGGAGTTTTTTATCACGACCGCCGACTTTTTGATGAACCGCGCAAAAGATTCGGAGAACCGAAAAATCATCTCAAACAAACTGAAGAAATTCCGCTTGCACCGCTCGAAATCCGAGATTTCGTCTACACCGCGCTTTTCCGGCTCTCACCGGCGAGCCGTTATGAAAGTTTAACGACGGGAAAAAAAGGTTTGCGCGAGCGCGGGCTGATAAATTATGATGATTACGGCAGTCTTCCCTGCTCCGCGCAGGAACGAAAGAATTTAGCCGCGAGGTTGCGGCTTCTTCTCAACCAAAACTTCCCTTCTTTCGTGCGCGAAAATCCGCTTGGGATAGCGCACGTTCCCGGATTTTGGACGAATGAAAACGGCGAAGCCTGTTTGTGGCAAAATCGCGATTATTCGCAGCCGCTATTGCTTGTTCCCTACCGCAGTCCGGCGAGAAAGATTCAAGCCTGTCAAATTCGATTCGCCGATGTTCTCCCACCGGATAAAAAACGCTACCTGTGGCTCTCCTTGCCGAAAATGAACAGTGCCGGCACGGGAACACCGCTTCATTTCGGGAACTGGAAAACATTCGGGCAGATGAAATCAGATCAACCGATTCTCATTACCGAAGGTGCGCTGAAAGCCGATGTCGTGACCAAGTTTTGCCCGCACTTTTTCGCCATCGCCAATAGCGGCGTTGGCTGCGCTCACGCTCTGATAGTCAACGTCTCGCGCGGCAAACCCGTGTATCTCGCTTTTGACAATGATTATCACGATAAACCAGCAGTCGCGCGGCAACTTGCCAGATTACTCAAACTCCGTTTATACGATAACCGCGATAACGGATTTAACGCGGAAACGAAAATACTGGTTTGGATGCAGAGCGAGAAAGGCATTGACGATGCCCTCGCCAAAAATGAAAAAATATGTGGGATAGAAGTTACCGATTGGTTTTTCTCGCTCAATAAAAACTGCCGCGAAACGGTGCGAAAAGTTTGGGAAGATGATTAATTCAGCCGTTTCAAATCGGACAAGTAATCGGCAAATTTGTCATAAATTTCAACCGGAAGCGGCAGACTTTGGAGTTTGAAAACAACGTAGCTGCTGCCGTCGTGCGGACCAGGTTTTGCCTTTTTCTCAAGCAGTTTCAAATCCATCAGCCATCGTTCCTGTTTGTAGAGAGTGGCGATGCCTTTAATTCCTGCTTTAGACATCAATTCGTGGTTTTTCACCCGAACCCGCCCGCGCGAATCGGCAAGCTGCACCAAGGCGGCATAAAGTTTGAGCGAACTTGCCCGCAAAACATCAGTTAGCTCATATATTTCGTCGAGATTATCCGCGTCAAGAATCCGCAGAAGATCGGTTTCAGTTAATCTCGCGGTTTCAGCGGAATTTTCGATTGGTTCTTTCGGGCGGGTGTTTTCGTTTTGAAAATGTTCGCTTCGGTCGTCAGTTGCAACGACTTGTTTTAACTGTTTTGATTGTTTTTCTTCAATGGTTGAACCCTCGCGTTTTGCTTTTTCAATTTTAACAGCCGCGGCATTTAGGCCGCCGTTTCCGCTTTTTACCATTTCCCCCTTTTCTATCGGATCATCAATCAGGTTTGTAAAACCATCGGTCGTTTTGACCGGCTCAGATAACGTGATCGGAACGAGCGAAAACCCGCGTTTTTTATTAGTTCCCTTTTTAGCCGGCATACGCTTTTTTCTCCTTTTTAAACCATTTAATTACCGCGAGCGCCATTTTCGCGTAATCTTCCGCCGCCCGACTGCGGTTGTCGTACTCAAATATAGTTTGCTTGTGTCCGCGAGCGTGTCCCAAATTCGTATCTGTTCTGATTTGAGCAAAAAACTTGTTCGAGAAAGATGCCTGACAATGCGATAAAATTGTGTCGGTCAGCGTTAGTCGCCGGTCAACTTTGGTCATTACCGCGCCCATCAGCCGCGTATTGATTTCTAATTTTTGACAAATCGCTTCTTTTGCCTTGATAAAATCGTCAACGCCCTCGACCGAATCAACTCCTATCTCAATCGGCATTAAAACGTCACTGGCATAAACTAGCCCGTTAATGTTGACAATTGTCGAACCCGGTCCGCAGTCAAGCAGAATATAATCGAATTCTTCGAGTTCTTTCATCGCCCGCGCTAAAATTTTCTCGCGCCCGACTTCGCTCGCCAGTTCGGTTTCGAGCAGCGCAGTCGTGCGGTTCGAGGGCAGAAGATAAAGATTTTCTCGAATTTGACCGATGCTTTCTTTGGCGCGGCTAATACCCTTCATGACCGTATAGACGGTCGGCGTTACATCTGTTACTTCATACCCTAACCCGCGCGTGGCATTCCCTTGCGGGTCTAAGTCCACGATCAGAACATTTTTTTTTTGTAATGCCAGAGCGTGTCCGAGATTAATCGTCGTCGTCGTCTTCCCTACTCCGCCTTTGAATACCCCGATCATTATTACTTTTGGCAATGTGTTATTCATAGAGCATAATTCCCCACCCGTTATTTATAAAATAATTTTAGATATTGTTCAAGCATTACTTTGACTTTTATAATTGCGATAATTCGTTTTCGTAATAGTAATTATATAATTAGTAGTATTAATACTACTAATTATATAAGTTCATTTCCATTATTTAATCTGTATATCACCTGAACATCATCAGAATATCTTTTACATCAAATGTAAATAAAGCAAGGATTAGAAAAAAGCGGCAAATAAAAATTTGATGTTAGAAAAAGAAAAATTAATGAATGCAGTTAAAGGTGTTGAAAACATACTTGCAAATGAAGATAAATTAACAAACTTTTTACTGCTCGAAATCTGTAACGGGCAGGGAATTAAAATCATTGGAAATAATAATGAAGGACATTTAGCCCACGAAATCATGGAAGTCGCAATCAATAATTACATTTCAAAAAGGTACTTGCAGGGGTTTGAAGAAAACAACCAATCAAATTTGGAAATATTAGCTGAATTAGAGGCAATTGAGCGGCAAATCCCGCCGCAAAGTTGGCGCACAAGTGAGCAGGTCAGGTTACAGCAATTCAGCACGCCGCCGCCGGTCGCATATCTTTTGGCGAAAATCTTAAATCCAATTGAAAGGGAACTGGTTTTGGAACCGTCCGCCGGAACTGGCTCATTAGCGGTATGGATGAAAGTTGCTGGTTGCACGATTCACGTCAACGAATTATCAGAGATGCGGCGCGCTTTGCTCGAACTACAAGATTACAAACCGACGGGAATAAACGCGGAATTTTTGGACGACCTGCTGCCCGATGAAATCGCGCCCGAAGGAGTGCTGATGAATCCGCCGTTTAGCGCAAACGGCGGACGAACAAAAAAAACGGACTCAAATTTCGGCTTCCGTCACGTTAAATCCGCGCTTGTCAGGCTAAAAGAAGGCGGCAGGCTCGTCGCGCTGCTCGGAGCGGACGCTCTCACGAAAAGCGATAAAGGTCGGAGATTTTTGAGCGAAATCGCCGCCGAATATGATTTAAGAGCTGTTATCACACTTCCGAAAAAAGCTTTCTATAAATACGGAACAAACTTTCAAACCTGCATTGTTTATATCGTAAAAAGCGAAAGGACACCGGGCGAGAAATCAATCAAGCAAAGAAAGAATATTTTGGAAGCGGATTGTCAAAGTCTTGAAGAATGTTTGTCTTACGTGAGCATTTTCGACTAATAAAGGCAAAAACTTCAAAATTTGATTCACTAGAAATCAAACCGAAAAATCGCGGCGAGCAGCGATTTCCAAAATTAAAAAAACCAATGATAGAGCAAAGTCAAACCGAGTTTACTAAAACGGCAGTCGCCAATGCGAATAAATTTACAAGCGATTTCGCCAGCGCGCCCGCAGACGGGATTTCGGTCGTCGAAACATATGGAGGTGTGCCTTCGGTTTCCAGCGGCGACCTGATGCCCGCTCAGAGCGCGGGAATCGGCAAAGCAAACGTCGATACGGAAGAGAATCTTTACCGCTGTCATCACCTGACGGGCGGGGCAAAGCATCCCGGAACGATTGTTGAAACGCCCGGTTTGGCAAACATCAAACCGCCGCGACCAAGCTACCGCCCGCGTCTTCCGAAAGAGATGATTGAGAGCGCGGAAATCTCCGAAATACAGCTTGAACGAATTATTTATGCCGGGCAAGCTCACGAAAGCCGCCTGCCGTTTGGGGCGTCGGCGCGTGCCGGAATATCAATCGGAGACGGAACCGGTGTCGGCAAAACGACTACTTTGCTCGGAATCATTCTCGATAACTGGTTTTCGGGAAGAAAACGCGCCGTTTGGTTTAGCGTCAAATCCGATTTAATCAAAGCCGTCAAGGACGAAATGCGGCGGCTTGGCTTACAAATTCCGATACAACTCGTCGGCGATTACAAACCGGAAGAAGAAATTACGATGTCGAAAGGCATCGTTTTTTGCACTTATCAATCCTTAATTGCGAAATCGAAAAAAGGACATCGCCGGATTGACCAATTAACGCGCTGGCTCGGCGAGGAAGGTTTGCTGATTTTCGACGAAGGTCATAAAGCCAAAAATTTCTTTGCCGAAAACGAACGCAATCAAACACAAACCGAAGCGGCGGTTGTTGAAATTCAAAACCCGGAGAAGTTTCCAGATTACCGTGTGATTTATTCGTCGGCGACTGCGGCGACCGACGTGCGGCACTTGGGTTATATGATTCGGCTGGGACTGTGGGGCGAAGGAACTGCTTTTGCGGATTTCCCCGAATTTGCGTTTGAAATCGAAGAAGGCGGCGTTGGCGCGATGGAAATGGTGGCGCGGGATTTGAAAGCAATGGGACGCTATTTTTGCGGCAGCCTTTCGATGAATGTTGACGAAGAATCGGGATTAGGCGTTGAATACCGCGAAGTCGTGCATCATTTGACCGCGCATCAACGCGAGATGTATGACAATATGGCGCGGGCTTGGCAGGCGATTCTGCAAAAAACCGAAAAGGCACTTGCCTTAACGAACAGCGAAAAGTTCCTGCGCCGCTTCGTCGTCAATAGCTTCTGGGCTGAACATCAACGCTGCACGAAAGCTATTATCACGGCGTTCAAAGTCCCGACGCTTCTGAGGGAAATTGAACGCGCTCTTGCCGAGCAACATTCAATCGTCGTTTCCATCACCAGCACTGGAGAAGCTACTACACGGCGGCAGATGGCGCGAGTCGCCGATGAGGAAGAAGCGATTTCCGACCTTGATTTCAGCCCGCGCGAAACTTTAACCCGTCTTGTCGAAAACTGTTTTCCGACCGCGCTTTATCAGGAAGTTACCGACACGGTTACGGAAAAAACAAAATATGAACCGCTTCTGAACGATGTCGGCGAGCAGATTCACTCGAAAGCCGCGCTCACCTTGAAACAGGAACTGCTCGACCGATTGGCGACGCTGCAACTTCCCGAACACCCGCTTGACCAGATTATCAATTATTTCGGCGCGGAAAACGTAGCCGAGATGACCGGAAGAAAAATGCGGCTCGTCAAACTCTCGAACGGCGAACATGCTTACCGCCCGCGCGGAATTGTGGGCGTTCCGCAACGGCAAACCAATCTGCACGAGCTGCAAAACTTTCAAGGAAAGCGCAAGCGAATCGCCATTATGTCGGAAGTCGCCGCGACCGGCGACAGTTTGCACGCCGACCGCCGCGCTCTGAATCAGCAACGCCGCGAACACATCGCCGCTGAATTAAAATGGTCTGCCGACAAGCAACTTCAAGACTTTGGACGGACGCATCGCACTAACCAAGCCGCGCCGCCGATTTATCTGCTTGTCTACACGGAACTCGGCGGCGAAAAACGCTTTTCGACTTCAATTGCCCGTCGCCTTGCCAATATCGGAGCATTAAACAAAGGCGACCGGCGGGCAAATCAAATCGGCGGGCTGGAGCGGTTCAATCTGGAATCTAAAGAGGGACGTGCTGCGCTAAAAATCGTCTATGACCGCGTTTTAGCAGGCTGTCCTATTCCTGGCTTGGAAAACCCGATGCTCGCGCTCTCAGATATGGGACTGCTCGCAAAATCCGAGAACGGCGACGAAGAGTTTTTGAAGGAAAGCGAAAAGCAAAACATCGTGCGTTTTTTCAACCGGCTGCTCTCGCTCGAAGTCAGCCGGCAAAACGCGCTTTTTGAAAACTTTTACAAAACCTACACCGAAACCGTCGAGCATCTCAAAGCGTCGGGAAAATACGACCTCGGACTCGAAGACATTCGCGCGAAATCGGTGAAAATAGGGCGCGAGCCGCAACTTATTCACCGCGATTCGAGCACGGGCGCGACGACTCATCTTTACGAGTTGGATACGATTGTTCCAACCGCTCCGGCGCATTTCGACGACTTGGAAAAAGCTGAAGGTTTGTATTTTTACCGCAAACTGGGAACTGACGTTGCGCCCGAATTCGTCGCGGCGCGAGCGTCTTTGATTCATACCGACCCGGAGACCGGCGAGAGCTATCAAACTTACGCGGTCAGCCGCCCGTCGGGAAGAAATCTATTTTACCTCGACGAAGCGGAACTCGCCGCACGCTACCGGCTCGTTCCGAAATCGAAAGCAAAAGACTGGTGGAACGGGGAAGTCGAGAAAATCCCGCCGTTCGTCAATAAAACCGTTTTTATTTTGAGCGGCGCGTTGATTCCTGTCTGGCGACAAATCAAAAACGTCAAGGACGCGGCGTTCAAAATCGTCCGCACGACGACCGACGAAGGCGTGCGGCTCGTCGGTCTGCAAGTTCCGAAACCTATAGTCAAGGAAATTGTACGGCTTTTTGATTGCGCGTGGCAGCGGGAAGAGACCTCAAATGAAATTTTCCAGAATGTCAGTCGCGGCAAGGACTCGCTCGAACTCGTCGAAAATATCAGGCTCAAAAATTCAAAAGTCTTCGGCGATTTTTACGTCGAAGTCGTGCCGGGCTTCGCGACACACCCGAAAAAGTTTCGTGCGATGGGACTCGTGAGCATCATGCAAAACAGCCGCGAGCGTTTTCTTCTTCCGCAAGACGAGTCGGAAGCCGCCCAATTGCTGCAAAAACTCGTGTCGCAATTTCCGCCCGTCGCCGGCGTGAACCCGAACAATCAATTCGCGGTCGAAAAACTCGCCGAAGCGAATGGCTCTGAGTTTGTTCCAACCGTCGCGGAAGAATTACCACCGATTGACGCGCGCGATTGGCTGATTGAACCGGACGCAGCAGAACTCGCTCGCGTAAGTTTCCCCGACCAACTGATTAACGAGTAATTTTCGCGCTTTCCGAAAATTTCAAAAATAAAATTTATGAACATAAACAACGCGCAACTTGAAGCCGCCTTTTCGCTTGTAATTAATGGACTCGAAAAACAGGACTTGCCCGCCTATATGAAAAAAAGATGGCTGCGAGCTTTGGAAAAAGCGAAAGTGCGTTTAATCGAACAGCCTTTTTTCGCCCTGCAACCCGACCGATTGTTGATTGTTTCCGTGCCAAAGGAAAAAACGAGCGAAATCGGCTGCCGCTTTTACGAGGCGAACGAATCCGCCTGCCGCCGCGTTGATAAGTCCGGGCTTTGTGAGGCATTTTTCGAGGGCTTTCCGTGTTGGCATCGCGCCGCGTTTTTGCTTTTGAAAATTTATTTCGGTGAAACGAGCGAGATTCAATCAACAAAAATCAAAAGCGCGCCGTTGATGCAACAACTGTCAACCAAAGTTGACACTTTTGGTTGACACTTCTGACAACCGGAGTTGACAGTTTTCCTTCTTCGACGCGGCGAGTCGCAGACGGCAAAAAACATTTAACCTGTTTTATTTTCCGTAGTTTAGACTTAACAATAGCGAAACGGACGAGAATTGGCACGAGTTTTGAAATTGCATCGGGCAGAAACCAGCCATATGAATGCACAATTTTTCAAAACTCGTGAACCTGAGATTGCCGAATCTCTACCTATCACGCGCGAAAATTCCTTTGCCGGAACGTCGCGCCGGACAAAAAACTCTAAACAAGCGGAGCAAGTCGAGAAAATCGAACGCTACGCTCGCGTTAATCATCACGTTTTGCTGACGGGCGAACGCGGCACGGGAAAAACGACTATCGCCCGACAGATTCACGATCAAGGGGCGCGCCGCCATAAACAGTTCGTCAGCCTCAACTGCGCGACGCTTCAAGCGGAACTCGTCGAAGCCGAGCTTTTCGGTTACGAAAAAGGAGCGTTTACAGGAGCTAACCAAACAAAAGCCGGACTTTTCGAGATTGGAAACGGCGGCACGGTTTTTCTGGACGAAGTAGGCGAGCTATCTTTGAGTTTGCAAGCCAAACTGCTCAAGGCGGTTGAGGAAAAGCGCATTCGCCGCGTTGGAGCGAGCGGCGAGATTCCAATAGATTTGCGTATAATCGCCGCCACGTCGCGCAATTTGCGCGAGATGATTGCCAGCAAAGAATTTCGCGCCGACCTCTTTGACCGCCTCAATGTGCTTTCGCTCGACACGATTCCGCTGCGCGAGCAAAAAGATAAAATCCGCGCAATCGTGCTTGCCGGACTCGAACGCGAGCGCATCGCTTTGGGGCGCAAAAACAAATTTCAAATTGAGCTTCTCGCCATCGCGCTGATTGAAGATTACGCTTGGACCGGCAATTTCCGCGAGCTGCAAAATTTCGTCCTAAAACTGGCGATTGAACATTGCGACGCGGAAATTATCACGAAAGCTGACGTTCGGGCGATTCTGGCTCAAAAAGGCGCGACCTTTGACGAATCCGAAATTAACGGCGAAAATTTCGCCGCCACCGCCGGTCAACTTATCCTCGCCATCAACCCGGAAGAACGCCTCGACCGAATCATCGAGCAGGTTAAGGAAAGCTACATCCGGCATCATCTCAAAGATAAAAGTTTACGCGGAACGTCCAAACAATGCGGCATCTCGCGTAATATGATTAGAAGAATCGCCGGTAAATTGGAGATTAACAATTACAATCAACAATTATGAACACCACAAAAAACACAGACTTTTTTCCGGAAATTAACGAGCGGGACGCGCATCTGGTGGCGCCCGATATACATCAACCGTATCAGGATACGGAAGAAGACCTTTTGCACGAAAAACACTTGAACGAAGTTGAAGCGCAAATTAACGAAAAGTTAGGCGCAGTTTCGGAGGACGATTTAGGCGAACTGCCATTCGATGAGGAAGCGGACCGGAAGAGATGGGATGAACTCGAAAAAGAATTTGACCGCGTTTTCGATGAAGCCAAAAAACAATAATTTTTAGCTTTGGCTGGTTTATTGATTCGCAACGCCCGCCGTCTCAGTTTTTCAGATGTCCGGCAAAAGCTCGCGCAAATCCTCGATTAAAGCGGCGAGGTTTTCCGGCGGGATCGAAAAGCGCGTCGCTCTCGCGTGCTGCCGGACGCGAAGCACGCCGATTGATTCAAGATTTGCGAACAACTCGCCGGCGATTTTTCCGGCTTCTTTGATTTTCGGCGCGGCGCGGTAACTACTCCGTAAATCAATAGCCTGATTCCACTCGTTCTCGGTCATCATCCCGACGATGCGATAAATGTCGAAAGCGTGATACGCGCCGAAATCTTTTTCTTCGTCTTCAAGGCGGTCGCGGAGAGCGAAAAGTTTCATCACGAGATAGGAAAATGGGTGCGGCAGATAAATCTCCAGCGGCGATTCGCCCTCTTCGGAAATATCAATCGGCTGAAGATTTTCTTCGAGCGTAACCGCTTCTTCAGTCAAATAGCCGTGGATATTCTTAGCCTTTTTCGGTCTGATGCGCGGCTTGTTGATTTTTACCAGATTGCGTCCGGCTTCGGTTTCGGGAAGCGCAGCCAGTAAATCAACCTTGACAGGCAAATCCCTTCCCTCGCAGGCGACGTTAAGCTGAAATTGAAAGAACGGAGCAACCGGCTCGAATTTTAATGTTTCGAGAGCGTCTCTTATTTTTTCGATTTTTTCCGCGCTGGTGATAATTTCCGCGCTTAAAAATAAATCAAGGTCGTTGGTCGAGCGCGCCTCCGGGATTTCCTCGAATCTCGTCGCAGCTTGCGTCCGGCGAACGTATTCGGTTCGCAAAACCAAACCATATCCGCCGCCCAGGATGAGCTTAATATCATCTTTTTGTAATTCGGCGGCGAGCAGCCGTAATTGTTCGCGGAGCGGGTCGAATGTCATATTTCAATCCGTTTAATTTGAATTTTTAATACTTGAAATCAAGCAATCCTTCAACCATACTGTTTGCTGTTTCCTGCTCGCGCTTGCCTTCGCTCGCCAGTCCCAAATACGTTTGTAAAGGCGAACTCCAATAAAATCCCGCAGACTTCCGACGGTCAAAATAAGCGGTTGAATCATCGGTTTCAAGCAATTCGATGTTCGGGAAACGCGTTGTTTCAGTAAAATCTACGCCATCGAATAATCCATCAATTGACTGGGCGTAAATTTTCACGATTGGCGCGCCCGAAGGCATCACGGCATATTTCGCCGGATCGTCGCGCACATAAAGCACATTTTTTGCTTCAGCGTTTTCTGACACTCGTTTCAACGCCAGCGGCAAATCGCCGCATTTGGCGCGCAAACTGCGGCGCGCGTCCGGGCGGCGGTAATTTTCCTGAAGTTCGGCGAGCAGTTTCTTCGCGTCCAGCAGGCGAATTTTCTCGCCCTTTCCAATTATCAATTCTTCTTCCAAAGTTTTCAGCACCTTTGAAACTGTTGAAAAAGTCGTGCGCCCGCCGCGCATTGTAACTTCTTCCAAAACTTCGCCGACGTTTTTATATTCCGGTTTTGAAAAAAACACCCGCGCACAGAGCGAACTTGTTCCGCGAAAGACGTTTTTAATCGGCGCGCTCGAAAGAAATTTATTTTTCGCGCCCGCGCGGTAAACGAAAAGTTTGTCGGGGACTATAACAACGCCGTTGCCGGACAAGTCAATGCCGCTGATTTCCGCCTCCAAGAGACGCTGAAGCGCGTCCTCGCTCAGATACGGCGCGACGACGAGCGGATAGAACCGCATTTTCGCTCGCCCGCTTCTCATCGCTTTCGTATATTTTTCGAGACGCAAAATTCCCGTTTCGATTTGTTTCGGTGTTGCCTGCCGCAAAATCTCGGCGACGAACTTTTCCGAGTTGTTTTTCCAACCGATATTCAGAGACACATCAACCTTTGCGCCGCCGCTGCCGGAGGCGACCTTTAACTCTTGCCCTTCGACCGTTATTTTTAGCGGTTGAAACTCAAGGTTTTTAATCGAATCTCGTATCTGCTGCTCGGTTAATCGCCTCATCATTTTCCTATTTTACATTATTTTCTTAAATAAGAAAATATGCTATTTCAGGAAAATGGAAAGGAAGTTTCTGCCATTAAAATTCAACTCATCAAAAAAATCTGAAGGCGCGAGAGAAAGAAAGCGGTCGGCAGAAAGCGAAAATTTGGAGGAATTGCGAGAAAATAATGCAAACACTAACAGCCGGTTCTTTTCTAAATCTCGAAAGCTCGGAAAAAGTAGAGGCGTTGAAATTCACTGCCCGCCAATTAGCCGAGCATACGGCAAGCGTCGTCAGGGAAAACTTAAACGCCCAATCGCTCGAAAATTTAGCCAATAGCTTATGGGAAAAAGCCGAATACGTCGCGCGCGAAACCGAGCGGCGACGGCTTCATCAAATCTTTGTCGAAAATTTCAGTGAACGATTCCGCGAGTTAAAGCCCGATGCTTCCGTGACGGAAACTTCGGTTCTTGAAGTTTCGCCAGCCGATTCGACCGTTGAAAATACCAATTTGGAACAACAATCTCTTGTGCCGAAAATTATTGAAAACGGTGGAAGCGAATGCGCGATGGAGGAAAATGTCTCGCCGACTGACTCGACAAAAGAAAATACGCCCGCCGTAACATCTGCAACAGGCGAAAAGGACGAGTTTTTAGGTTTTGTCAAAAGCGACGAGCCGTTCGGCGAAGAAGCGTCAATTACAGAACCGAGCGCGACGACCTTGCGAGAAGAAAGCGAGCAGTCAACGGTTCAAGTTTCAACCGAATCCGTTGCCGACAAAGCAGAGTCGGCTGCGGAAACTCCGCACGCCGCGAAACCGGAGGCGACCGTCAGTGCTGTTACTACTGCCGTCGCAAAAGTTGATACGACGGCGACGAACGCGGTTAAAAACAGTCCTCACGCGCCAGCGGCGGATGTGAAAGAGCCGTTCGAGTTCGGGAAATGCACGGTCAATCTAAACTTGGTCTTGCTGCCGTTTTCGACCGACGGCAATGTCCGTAAAGTGATTGTGGGCGCGACATCACACAATTTACCGCCCGAGATTGATTTTCTCGAAATAACGGAAGGCGAAGATTGGACGCAAATCGCCGGTTTGGTGCGGGATAAATTGGCGCGATTCAAACAAACGCTGCCCGTTAAATACATTGAGCAGCTTCGCGCGTCGAAAAACAAATCGGCGAAAAAGCCCGCGACCACGAAAGCAACTACTACCGATGCGCTGTCTCAACCGGCAATCAATAAAGCGAACGCCGAAAAAGAAAGCGGCGAGCAAAAAGCACAGAGAACGAATAGCATTGAAAGCGAGAAACCGCAGCACGAAGCGGCGGAGGAAAAGGGCAACTCTGCGGCTTCAACCACAGTGGCGACTCCGACCGTGCAGCAATCGGTCGCGGCGAATAATGTTCAAGGAAGTCTCTTCTAAACAAAATGAAAAATTATGAGCGAAAATTTAATTTCCGAAAACGAAAACACGGCAAGCGAGATAAACAAAGGCGTGAGCGAAACGCCGACGGAAACCGCAGAGCAACCAACGAGCGAGGCTGAAAGTGCGAAAGTTCAAGAAAACGCTGCCGCAGCGACGACAGCAATTGTCAAAATCGAAGGGCAGGAGTTTCCGCTCGACGTTGCGATTGCCGCCGACGATAACCTGCTGAAGGCTGCTTTGAGTCCGCATTACCCGTCAATCAAAAACGCCCAAATCTCGCGCGAGACCCGCGCCGGGCAGATGATTATTTCGATTGTCAAGAAAGCCGAGCATAAAGGAAGCTACGGCAGACGATAAAAAGCGTGAAAACTAAAGCCAAGAACGACCGCTGCGCGATTGATTCCAAAGATGAAGCGTTGCGGCGGCTCGTCAAAGCCCCGGAAACCGTCAATCAGATTTACGAGCTTGCCGAAAGCCTCTATATGCGCGACGGCGCGGCGACGGCGCGAATGTCGCTCGCCGACATCGAGCAAGTGGGCGATTATCTGCGGCAGACCGAAAAAGACATCGAGACGATGAAAAAGCAGTTTCTGGATTTGGCGGTAATCGAGGGCGGGTTTCAGCCGGAAAAAATTCCGATTGGATTTTAAATATTTGCGTTATGGCTCAAGTCAGAACCGGAACTTTGAACGCTCAAACCGTCTGCAAACTTCCGTCGTTAGCCCGCCGACTAATTGAAAAAAATAAGCAGAGGCGAATCAGCCTCGGCGGTGGCGGCGGCGATTTCCGCGGGCGACTCGACAAAACCATATCGTATTTGCGCTGGAAAGCCTCTTGTAACACGCTGCACGATGCAATCGGATACATCGCCTCGGAACTCGAACGCGAGCGGCTCTACGCGCTTTATCAGAAGTTGTTTGCGAAAGAGTGGAAGAAGTCCAGCGCAAGTTTCAAGCGGACGGGTTACAACGAATATCACACCGAGCGCGAGTTGGAGTTTATCGAGCTGGTCAGCGACCGATTCTTTCCGCTTTGCAGTTGGCTGGATTGGTCCGACTTTCGTTTCGACCATATTCCGATTGAGTCGCTCAATTTTGATTTGTGTTGCGGCGAATACGAGTGGCAGGAGTTTCGCCCGTGTTTGCAGTTCGGAGTCGCCGCGTTTTTGTGGCGCGACACGGGCGGAGGCGATGAAGATTGGCGCAATATACTGGCGCATTTAAACGTCAAATTTGAAGCTCTGCCGCCAATCAGCAGGGAAACGCCGCCGTTTTCAGTTCTGGACAAAGAGCGCGGCGATCCACAGATTCAGCGTTTTCTGCATTTAATTGAGTTTATTTATCACGACACCGGCAACCCGTTTATTGACACGACCTGCTGCCAGCCGGTTGACCTTTACGAATGGACGGAAGAGAACCTGGAAAAACTTAAATCCGATTACCAAGCGGTGAATGAGTATTTTGCGAGTCTGGAAAGCATTGACGCTTCGATTGAGCGAAATGCGCTGGCGACTTTCAAAGAACTCATCGGAATTTGGAACACGGGACGGTTGCCAGCAACAGGGCGACGAGGCGGGCGAAACGAATCGGCGGAACAGTCGGACGACGGGCGCGGGCTTTTGATAAACATTCTGGCAGATTACGGGCAAAGTGCCGAAGAACCGGCATTAACTTTTTGACCGGGCTTGAAAGATTTTATGAGCCAAACTGAAATCCAAAAAATTTTCGCGCCGCCCGTCGAAGCGAAAGCCGCGCTGTTCTTTCTCGAAGGGCATTATCAGCTCAACTACCTGGAAGGCAGCGTCGAGCGAACGAAATTTTTAAGCCCGGCGCAAATCGGGCGTGCCTTTTCGGTCAAGGACGTTTTCGATTCGGGCTGGCTCGAAACGAACGTCATCCGCTTTGCTCAGGAAAAGAAAACGCACAAAATTTTGAGCGTCTTACCCGCCGGACGACGAAAGATTTTTATCACCGACCCGCGCTCCGCCCGCGAGCGCGAAACTGATGACGAAAGCACGAGCGATTCCGTTCTCGAACTCGAAATTCCGCTTCCAACGCTTCTGCTTTTAGGCTCCGGGCAAAATTATTACCTGTGGGCGACGCTCGACAAAACAGTCAACCAAAAATCGAAAATCTCCCACGCGCCGTTTCCGAATTTAGACTCTTCGGGCGGCATTTGTTTCGGCAGAAATACCGCGCCCGAATGCCGTCTCGATACGATTGAAAGCGTCTGGCGTTTGATTCTTGACAGTCCGTTTAATAATCATCAAACCGCGAATCGCTGCCGGACGCACGAAACGGACGCGCGAAAATTATTGTTCGAGCTAAACGGCAAAAAGACTTTTCCGAAAAACGCTTTAATCAAAACCGAGCACACCGTCGCCGAACTGTGGCAACGGGCGCGCTAAACACGCCAAAAATTTTTCAAAAAAAATGAATATTCCGCAACTCGTCGAGCGAAAGTTTTTGTTCGCGCAGAATCAACCTATTACCGCGCCGCTTTATGAAATCGTCATCGCCCAAAACGGCGTGTTCAAACGCGCGCGCCGGCGAGAGATGAACGCCGTTCTCGAACTTTCCGCTTTCGCCGTCAAAATCCCAGAATTGGCAGTTGAAGAAGCGCGTGTCGAGTTAGCTGAAAAAATTCCAGCCCTTATTTTCGCTGAAATCTTGGCTCACGCCCGAAACTCGACGGATGCGACGAATTTTACCGAAAATTTATACGCGGTTTGCCGGGACGATAAAAGCGGCGGTTATTGTTGGAAAGAAATCAGTCGCAACCGTTCGTTCGGCAGCACGATTGCGCGCGACGACGATACGGCTTATCAAAATGCAGTTCTGGAAATTCACACGCATCCGCCCGGCTGTCGTGCTTTCAGCAGCCAGGACGACCGCGACGAGAGCGGAAAATTTCGTCTGTTTGGGATTCTGGTTGACATTCATTCCGTGCAGCCCGCCATCCGCCTCCGAGTCGGGATTTACGATTCGTTTTGGGAAATTCCGGTCGAAACAATCGCCGAAGGACAAATTGAAAATCTCACCGATTTAGTCAAACAGGAAAGGGAAATGCTTGCGGAAATCTGTCAAAGTCTGAGCGACGAAACTCAAAATTATTTGCTCGCCGAAGAATATCGCGCCGCCGCTGTAAATCTGTCTTACGTCGAAAATTTATGAACCTGGATTTGAGTTTTCTGAACTCCAAATTAGTGCTGCCGGTAGATTACAAAACCGTTCAGTTTTGGCTCGTCGGCGCGGGCGGAACGGGCAGTTTTATGGCGATGAACCTCGCCCGTCTCGCTTTTGAACTGAAAACTGTCGGTAAGAAAGCAAACATCGTCATCGTTGACCCCGACCGTGTGGAAGAGGGTAACATCCCGCGCAGTAATTTTTGTTTCGCCGAAATTGGTTTGAATAAAGCTGAAACGCTCGCCGGGCGCGTCAGCCGAGCTTGGGGAATCGAAGTCGGTTTCGTCAAAGAAGGTTTTCGCCCCGCGCTTTTGCAAAGCAAAAACGACGATTGGCACGTTCAATCTTCCAACTCAAATAAACTGACGATTCTCGTCGGCTGCGTTGACAATCATCTGGCGCGTCTTCAGATTCACGAAGCATTGAAATTTTACGGCGAACGAAGCTACGACAGTTCCAGCCCGCGCGTCTGGTGGATTGACGGCGGCAACGGGCGCGATACCGGACAAGTTTTGATCGGCAATAAATTTAACGAAAAGGAAATCTGCGAAGCGGCGCGAAACTCTCCGATTCTTTCCTTGCTGCCCGCGCCGAGTCTGCAACACCCCGAACTTTTGCGCGAAGGCGAAAGAGAAGTCCGCAAAAGTCCGCAAACGAATGACGCAATTACCTGCGCCGAGCGAATCCGTCTGGGCGAGCAAAGCCTGAATGTCAATCAGCGTGTCGCCGTTGAGATATCCGAGATGCTGACCGCGCTCCTGCTGACAAATTCGCTCAAACGTTTTGCAAGTTACTTCGATCTGGAATCGGGGACGAGCCGTTCGCTTTATACGACACCGGAAAAAATCGAAAAAGCCGTAAGTTTAGCGGCGGAGAACGGTAATGTTTCAAAACACCGAAAGCGCAAGTCAAAAAGAAAATGAAGAGGAATCGAACGCCGGAATCCTCAACCCCGACGAAATTTACCGAAAACTCATCGCCGCTCTTGAATGCAAACAACCGCATCCGCCTGCCGGCTGGTGTGTCTCTCAGCTTGATGAAGAAATCCGGCGAGCGAGTCGGGAATTCGAGCCGGACGCGAAACTTCGGCAGGAAGACGCGCTCGAAACGTGCTTTTTCTATCTGGTTGATTTCGCCCGGCGGTTGCCGGAATGGATCAACACGACCGCTGGCAATGACCGGATAAAACTCGCTTGTCGGGAACTCGCCGAAGAAGTCGAGAAAATTACGCTGCGCCCGGCTGAAGTAATTGAAAAGCACGGAAAATTAAAAGTTTGGCTAAAAGCGATTTTGGCAGTGCAAACCTGCCTGATTTACCGCGAAGAAACCGCCCGTAATATCAATCAGCAAGACGAGGCGAAACGCGCAGCGAAGTTCTCACCTGTGAAAAATGATTCGCCCGCCCGCGCACCGTTTAAAGAGGAAGAACGGTATTCCGCTTTAGCGAAAAATATCTTTGAGAATGTGTGCGGGAAATCTTCTGTCAAGCCTTCGGAAAAATCGCCGGAGGCGCAGCCGAGCCTGTTTTAATTACAGAACGAGAATCTCAAATTAAAAGAGAATTTCTAAACTTTTCCAAAAGCGTTACATTTTGAATTTTGACCACTACGGAATTTTGCGCGTCTTGTACGGAAGCGATTTTACGCAAGTTTAGGGAAACCAGACAACGCGGTAAGAAAGTCGCTGTTTCGACCTCACATCCATTGAATTATTAGGCGGCGTTTTTACTGATAAGTTTCTTTGTTTTCAGTCTTTGAATTATCCATCGGAGCGTCCGGCATTTTGCGATTGGATTTGATGCGTAATCTCATCTAAGCTCGGCGAGTAATCGTTCTCGGTCAACACCTGAAGCGTAGGCACGTTGAAATTCGGAGCCACATATGGACGCGGCGTCCCTATCTCGCCTGTAGCCCGGTAGAGAGAAACGCGCTTATCCTCGTGATAGAACTCCCGACGCGGATTAGCCAAACCCCTTTGCAAGTGCCGTTGCGCCGCCGTCTCTACATCAATAGAGCATAAGATAATATACGGATGACTTAGCTCAAGAATCTTGGGCATTCTTGATTCCCAAACCCCGTGTTGGAATGCTGCTTCAATGACGACGGAGACCTTATTGGTGAGATGTTGGCATACGATATCAAAGAAGAAGTTAGACACAAAGCCATCGGTGTCAAGTGGTAGTTGGTCGTGCTTTACGCCAAAGGTATTGACATACCCTTCTTTAATTTCATCACGGCTAATGACGGGCATCCACAACTGCCGCCCCAGTTTCTTGGATAGAGTGGTCTTGCCAGCCCCTGCTCGTCCCGTAACAATTATACATTTTGGCTTACTGTTCATAATGGTTACTTATACTCCATTATAACTTACGATTTTCGTAGCACATCACGCAGCCGCCTAACTTTATATTCTACCGAAATGTATTTATCTTATGCAGAATATCTATATCCTAAGCTGAATGCTGTAGTTCAAGCAAATCAAATATTATTCCGCATTCTATCCAACTTTTTTATTGAAGAACTGATTCGGCATAAATATTTATACGCAAATTACAGTCTGCATATTCGGATTTCAGGAAAAACAAAAGCGGCAAGTGAAAATGCGTAATTTATTAAAAAAATTATGAATCAATCAATGAACACTTCTTTGAACGGCGACCAATTGGCAAACGACATTTGGGCGATGCTCGGCGCAACATCGGCAGTCGCCGATAATACGACCGTAGCCGCGCCGGATAATCAAACAAACGCTGTGAAGCAAAGCGAAATGAGTAATATACCCGATTTGGCAACCGAGATTTTAAGCAAGCTCGAACAAAAAAAGGAAACGGCAGCCGCTCACCTTGGCATCTCTGCGGCGGAAGTCGAAACGATGCCGTTCGATTTGACCGCGCTCGAACAGGCGGGCATTTTCCTGAATATTGACGCGACCGGATTTTCGGTTTTGAGCCGCCAACTCGATTGGCAATCTCTGGGCATTGAACTCCCGAAAGAACAAGCCGTCCATCTTAGTCCGCCGCGCACCGGACTTCTGCCCGACAATTACCGCAAACCGCTACAGCGTGCGGCATCGCAGGCGCACAACGCGCTTGACCGCTACAGCTTTCGTTTCGCGCTGTGCGAAGCCGTGCTGGGCAGCAGCGAATATGGCTGGATTCCGTTCACCGCTTTTGAAGCGTTTGAAAAAGAATTCGCCGCCGCGCTCGAAACTCTCGCCCGCGCGAAAGCCTCGGTGATTGAAAATTATGACGAGATTCTCGAAACATTGCGCGGAACTTTCCGGCAGCTTGCGACGGATTCCGCCGACCGGCTGGCGGCGACGGCGCTGAAAGACGAGCCGTTTAACCGCGACGAGTTTATAAACATGACGGTGGCGCGTGCAATGGGGATGATTCCGACTGTAGCAACGATTCGGGACGGAATGCGAATCGAGATGCGCCCGAAAGTCATCCTTCTGGGTTCGGAGATGCGTGCTGAACAAGTGAAATCAGCACAACTTCAACTCGAAACCGAACAAAAGCGAAAAGCTCAAACTGAGATTGCCATTGAAATCGGGGCGCAAAGGGAAATCGCCGAAATCAAAGTCAAAACCGCTTTTGAGGACGAAAAACGCGAACAGGAATTAAAGGAGCGCATCCGGCAAATTAAAATCGAAGCCGTCAAAAGGGAAGTCGAGACGAGCATTTCGCCGCTCAAGGAAGGTCTCGACCAATTAAACAGCACGATTTACGAAGCCGCCAAAGAGATGGCGGAGAAATTGAACGATTCAAAGTTCGTTCCCGGCGGCACGGCGAAACGCGCCCGCGAGATGTATCGCTGGTTCAAGCTGATGAATTTTACGGGCGACGCGGAAGTCGAAACGGTTCTCTCCGAACTCAATAAAATCGCCAACCGCGACGCAAAGACGCGAACGGCGGCGGAAATGAAGGAAGCCGTTGACCAGGTGATTCTCGCCACGTCGAAACGCACTCGCAAACTAATGAAAACCGAACAACTCGACGCGCTCGAACTGTAATCGAGGCAAGCTCGCTTGGCTAAATCTTATGCCCGTCATCTTCAAAAAATGTTTTCTTTTCCACTACGACCTGAGCATCAATTCTGACAAAGTTTTCAATCTTTTTTTGATTGACAATCAAAACGGCACTTACAGCGCAATCAGCGAACACGGCAGATGCGGAGCAAAATTAAGAGTTTTTCCGCTCGTCGAGAACTGTTCGCTGTCGCTGGCTCAAAGCCGATATTCGGAAAAACTGAACGAGAAAATTTATCACAGAAAAACGCCCTACACGCAGATGTTGAATGCTTCGAGCAGCCCGACCTATCAAAAGTTCGGCACTGGAACAGCGGCGGCAACGGCAAAACCTGTCGAGTCGGCGAAAATAATTGATTTTAAGCCGGCTCAACCAAGCCCAAAATTCACGCCGCCTGCTGAAAAAGAAAGCGGCGAGCAAATGGCGAGTGAAGCAGAGGTGATTGAGCGACGCTCGAAACGAATCGGCGTTTTGAACCTCAACCAGCTTGACGCGCTCGAATTTTAATCAACCTGTATCGGCTGCATTCAAAAACTATCAAAGATGAAAAATCAATCAAGCGAAGCGAAACTGCTCGAAGAACTCGACACGCTCATCCGGGCGCGTTACACCCTGCTCGCCGTTAACACTTACGAAGAAGAACGTCTCAAGGAATGCCTGCTCGAATTGATGAGCCGCGAGAAACACCGCGAGAAACCGCTTTATTTTTGGAGTCGGACGAACCAAACGACATTTGGGCGATGCTCGGCGCAACATCGGCAGTCGCCGATAATACGACCGTAGCCGCGCCGGATAATCAAACAAACGCTGTGAAGCAAAGCGAAATGAGTAATATACCCGATTTGGCAACCGAGATTTTAAGCAAGCTCGAACAAAAAAAGGAAACGGCAGCCGCTCACCTTGGCATCTCTGCGGCGGAAGTCGAAACGATGCCGTTCGATTTGACCGCGCTCGAACAGGCGGGCATTTTCCTGAATATTGACGCGACCGGATTTTCGGTTTTGAGCCGCCAACTCGATTGGCAATCTCTGGGCATTGAACTCCCGAAAGAACAAGCCGTCCATCTTAGTCCGCCGCGCACCGGACTTCTGCCCGACAATTACCGCAAACCGCTACAGCGTGCGGCATCGCAGGCGCACAACGCGCTTGACCGCTACAGCTTTCGTTTCGCGCTGTGCGAAGCCGTGCTGGGCAGCAGCGAATATGGCTGGATTCCGTTCACCGCTTTTGAAGCGTTTGAAAAAGAATTCGCCGCCGCGCTCGAAACTCTCGCCCGCGCGAAAGCCTCGGTGATTGAAAATTATGACGAGATTCTCGAAACATTGCGCGGAACTTTCCGGCAGCTTGCGACGGATTCCGCCGACCGGCTGGCGGCGACGGCGCTGAAAGACGAGCCGTTTAACCGCGACGAGTTTATAAACATGACGGTGGCGCGTGCAATGGGGATGATTCCGACTGTAGCAACGATTCGGGACGGAATGCGAATCGAGATGCGCCCGAAAGTCATCCTTCTGGGTTCGGAGATGCGTGCTGAACAAGTGAAATCAGCACAACTTCAACTCGAAACCGAACAAAAGCGAAAAGCTCAAACTGAGATTGCCATTGAAATCGGGGCGCAAAGGGAAATCGCCGAAATCAAAGTCAAAACCGCTTTTGAGGACGAAAAACGCGAACAGGAATTAAAGGAGCGCATCCGGCAAATTAAAATCGAAGCCGTCAAAAGGGAAGTCGAGACGAGCATTTCGCCGCTCAAGGAAGGTCTCGACCAATTAAACAGCACGATTTACGAAGCCGCCAAAGAGATGGCGGAGAAATTGAACGATTCAAAGTTCGTTCCCGGCGGCACGGCGAAACGCGCCCGCGAGATGTATCGCTGGTTCAAGCTGATGAATTTTACGGGCGACGCGGAAGTCGAAACGGTTCTCTCCGAACTCAATAAAATCGCCAACCGCGACGCAAAGACGCGAACGGCGGCGGAAATGAAGGAAGCCGTTGACCAGGTGATTCTCGCCACGTCGAAACGCACTCGCAAACTAATGAAAACCGAACAACTCGACGCGCTCGAACTGTAATCGAGGCAAGCTCGCTTGGCTAAATCTTATGCCCGTCATCTTCAAAAAATGTTTTCTTTTCCACTACGACCTGAGCATCAATTCTGACAAAGTTTTCAATCTTTTTTTGATTGACAATCAAAACGGCACTTACAGCGCAATCAGCGAACACGGCAGATGCGGAGCAAAATTAAGAGTTTTTCCGCTCGTCGAGAACTGTTCGCTGTCGCTGGCTCAAAGCCGATATTCGGAAAAACTGAACGAGAAAATTTATCACAGAAAAACGCCCTACACGCAGATGTTGAATGCTTCGAGCAGCCCGACCTATCAAAAGTTCGGCACTGGAACAGCGGCGGCAACGGCAAAACCTGTCGAGTCGGCGAAAATAATTGATTTTAAGCCGGCTCAACCAAGCCCAAAATTCACGCCGCCTGCTGAAAAAGAAAGCGGCGAGCAAATGGCGAGTGAAGCAGAGGTGATTGAGCGACGCTCGAAACGAATCGGCGTTTTGAACCTCAACCAGCTTGACGCGCTCGAATTTTAATCAACCTGTATCGGCTGCATTCAAAAACTATCAAAGATGAAAAATCAATCAAGCGAAGCGAAACTGCTCGAAGAACTCGACACGCTCATCCGGGCGCGTTACACCCTGCTCGCCGTTAACACTTACGAAGAAGAACGTCTCAAGGAATGCCTGCTCGAATTGATGAGCCGCGAGAAACACCGCGAGAAACCGCTTTATTTTTGGAGTCGGACGAACGGCATTGCCAAAATCATTGACGAAAAAGCGAACGGCGTTCCGCTGAAAGAAGTTAAAACGATTCCCGAAACGCAAGACCCGCTCTCCGCGCTCGAATACATCGCCGGACAGCAGACCGGAATCTTTCTCCTTTGCGATTTCGCGCCGTATATCGCACCCTACGGTCAGGAAGACCCGGTGCTGGTCAGGCTTTTGCGAGAAGTCGCGTGGAAACTCAAAATTACGAAGGCGACGGTTTTGTTCGCCGGACCGAATTTTCCCGACATCAAGACGCTCGAAAAGGAAGTGTCGGCGATTGAACTCGATTTGCCGCAGGAAGAAGAAATCATCAACGCGCTCGACATCCAGCTCGAAAAGTTCAAGAAAAACGGTATTGTCACGAGCGTAACTGAGGAGACGCGCGGCAATCTCGTGCAGGCTCTTCTTGGACTTACGAACGACGAAATCTCGAACGTCATCGCCAAGGCGACGATAAGCTGCCAGGGCTTAACCGAAAACGCGTTGTCCATCATTCTCGACGAAAAGAAAAAGGTGATTCGCGGCAGTTCTGCCTTAACATACGTTCACCCTGAATCGGCGAACTCTCTGGGCGGCTACCAATCTTTGCGCGAGATTCTGAAAAAAGCGGCGCATACTTTCAGCCCGGAGGCAAAGGCGCGGCACGTCGAACCGTGCAAAGGCATTCTGCTCGTCGGTTTGCCGGGATGCGGCAAGGATTTGTGCAAACGAGTCGCGTCTTCAATTACAAACCGCGCTCTGCTTGATTTGGATTTCGGAAGCATAATGGGCGAAGGCGGGGGAGTCATCGGACAGGCATCAATTTCTATCAAGCGCGCTCTTTTGATTGCCACGACGGTCAAAGGCATTTTGGGCATTTCCGAATTTGAAAAAGCCGTCTCGGGAATGAAATCGTCGGGCAAAACCGACGGTGGCGAAACGGCGCGGACGATTTCTTATTTGCTCAATTGGATGCAGGACAACCGCGACGTGCTAGTCTTTGCCACCGCCAACGACGTGCGCGACTTGGAAAGCGAGCAATTCCGCATCGGACGATTTTCCTACATTCACTTCGTTGATTTGCCGACCAAAGATGACCGGCAGGAAATTTTCCGCGTTCACCTCTCTAAACGTGCTTTGAAACCGGAAGATTTCGACTTGGATGTTTTAGCTGAAAAAGCCGAGCAATTTTCCGGCGCGGAAATCGAAGGCGCGGTCAAAGACGCGGTGCTGGAAGCCTTTATTGACGGCGACCGGGCGGCAAAAACCAAAGACATTATTGCTGCGATTGGAAGCATCACGCCAACCGCCGAAATGATGAAAACCAAGATTGACGAAATCCGCGATTGGGCGAAAAACAACATCAAAGGCAGCCGCACCGCTTCAATTGTTCAGAATGCGGCAAGCGTAACCGGCGCGAGAGTTTTGGAAATTTAAGCGGCGAGCGAGTTCTCGTGAAAATTTTAGGTCAAGAGTTCAAAATTTATGAGTAAATATATGACATTCACCGACACGGCGTTCAAAGACCGCGAGTGCCTTTTGAACGCTCTTTCCGAGTGCGGTTACTCTCAAGTCGAAGAAGGCTTAGCCCTGTCGCTTTACGGCTACCAAGGCGACCGCCGACCGGAAACGGCACAGATTGTCGTCAGGCGAAAATTTATCGGCAGCGCGTCGAACGATTTGGGCTTTCAGAAAACCGAAAACGGTTATGTTCCCGTCATTAGCGAATTCGACCGGCGGACGATGATGCAGGGCAAGTTTTTAATCAATCTGCGAACCAACTATAATCTCAAATCGGCTGAAAAGCTCGCCCGCAGTTTGCGCGGCACGCTTCACCAGGAGCGCGTCGGCTCGACTATTAAAATCCGTATCAAATACTAAAATTTTATGGCACACATTATCGAAGTCGTGCGCGAGCGCGTCGAAGAAGCGCGTTCATTCCTGGACGCGCTTTTTTATTCGAACTCGGTTTCGGCAATCGGTCATCGCCCGGACGGAGACAAAATGCGAGCCATCGCCGTCAACTGGGATGCGGACGGGGAAAGCGAATTAGACGAACGTATTTCGGAGATGATAACAGCCGCACTTGACGCCGGTAGGGATGAGGATGTGGACGAAATCGCGGCTTACTGCCGATTATTTTCCGAAACCGTTCTTTACCAGCCGGAACTGACAGCCATTGAATAAATCAAATAGGAGTCAAAGCTATATGCCGGAAATCGAAATTGAAATTAATTCGGAGACGGGCGAGATGGAAACGACCATCAATGGCGTCGCCGGACCGTCTTGCGAGAAAACCGCCGAAGTTATTAAACAAGTCTTCGGCAAGCCCGTGAGGGACGAGAAAACGCGCGATTATTACGCGCAATCGCAGGTCAAACAAAAAATCAAGGGAAAATAATTCTTCCCGTGCTGGAAATAAGATTCTAACGCGCCGCTTGCCGAATTTCTTTGTGCAGCCGGCGCATTTTATTTTTAACTTCTTAAAAATTATGCAAATTGTCGCCATCGGAAAACCTCTTTTTGAAGGTAGAACTGAGTTGCCCGAAGCCATCGAATATAACTATCAGTCGGGCGACCACACGCTTCTTCTTTCGATGAAAAACCTGCACCCGAAAGAAATCGAAGCCGTCCGCGAAGCAGAAGCCGAGTTTGGGCTTTATTGCGAAAACGGAATCGTTTTTTTGCTTTATCGTTTCGGGGAAGTCCTGCCGTGGTCTGATTCGGCTTTTTCGTGGTGGAACGTCGCGGAAGAAGATCGCCGCATTCCTGCGCCGCAAGAAAATCCGGCAGAGCGAATCCTTCTCAAAATCATTCTTGTCGAAGCCGCGACCGGGATTGTCAAAGCAATCAGAGTAACGACGCTTTCGCCCGCTTTCACCGAAAAGCTGCACGACGCGATTCGTCAGCAGGCTACGAGCGAGCCGTTTTCCAGAGATGAGTTTGTCGACCGCAGCCTTTCAATTTACGAAATCCAAACTCCAGCCGAAATTGCCGCCAAAGCCGTCGTGAAAACAAAAGGCGGCGAATAAACAAATCGAAATGCCCGAAATTACTTTTATCGTTGACAATTTACGGGGCGCGATTCTGGTTGAAGACAACCTGGATTTGAGTGCCGAAGCGGTCGAGCATTTACGCGGGACTTTGGGCGAGGCGCAGGAAATCGGCTGCGCCCGCCCGCTTGAAATCATCAAACCGCCCGTCGCGTCTTCTGAATCGTCAGCAGAAACCGTTTCAATTCGCATCGGGGGTTTTTATCACGACTCCTTGACGGAAGGACCGGGCAGACGCAGTTCGGTTTTATTTCAATATTGTCCTCTGAAATGCAAAGGCTGCTGGGTTGAAAATCTGCACGGCGAGCAAGCTGGAGCGTCGGTTCCCGTTGTCGTCTTAGCCGATGCACTACTCGATTCTAAATACGAGCGCGACGGCGTGAGTATTTTAGGCGGGGAACCGTTTGCGCAACCTGAAGGCTTGCTCGAGCTCGTCAAAGAACTGCGAAAACGCGATTGCCCGCACATCGTTTGTTACAGCGGCTATACTCTCCAACATTTGCGCGAAAAGGCAATCAAACAGCCGGCGGTCGGCGGAGTCTTGGGCGAGATTGATATTTTGATTGACGGAGCATACATCGAATCGCTCGCATCGAGCGCGGGATTGTGGACGGGTAGCGGCAATCAGCGCGTGATTGATATGAAAGAGACGCGGGCGTTCAATAAAATCGTTTTGTATTCGTAGTTAAAGACATCAATTTACGAGCCTGCAAAGGTTTCGCCCGTATCCTCCTGGAGAATGTCGAGATAACGGCTATAAACAAAAAGACGGTCGCGCCTTTTACCTGTTGTTTCGCGCACCAAGCCGATTTTCTGCAAATTATCAATCGCGCTTCTTACCGTGGGAGCAGTCAAGTTCAATTCATTTGCTGCCGCTGCAACAGACACCACAGGTTTTCTTTGCAGTAGCGAGTGGACGCGCAACGCATTTCCGGCGGGTCTGCCTAAAGATTCGATTTGACCGCGGTCGGCGGCGAAAATCTCTAAAATTTGCGTTGCTGTGGACACGGCTTCTTCCGCCGTTTCTTCTACGCCTTCAAGGAAAAATAAAAGCCATTTTTCCCACGCTCCGCCAGTGCGCACTTTTTGCAGCAGTTCATAATAAATCTCTCGATGCCGTTTGAAATACAAACTTAGATAAAGCGTCGGCTCGGAAACGGCATTTTCGGCGCAGAGCAGCAAAGTGATGAGAAGCCTGCCGACGCGCCCGTTGCCGTCCAAAAACGGGTGAATCGTCTCGAACTGAACGTGCGACAAGGCGGCTTTAATTAGCGTCGGAGTTTTTTCGGGCTGGTCATGCAGAAACTTTTCCAAATCGCCCAAACACTCCATCAGATTTTCCGGCGGAGGCGGAACGAAACGGGCGTTGCCGGGACGAGTGCCGCCGATCCAATTCTGCGAACGGCGAAATTCGCCCGGCTGTTTGGCGCTGCCGCGCCCCGTTTGCAATAAAACTTCGTGAACTTCGCGCAGTAATCTGAGACTAATCGGAAAGCCTTCGCGCAGACGCCTGACGCCATGATTGACGGCTGCGACATACCGCGATACTTCTTCGACATCTTCGAGCGGAACGCCCGGAGTTTCCGCTTGTTCATAAAGCAACAAATCTGAGAGCGAGCTTTGTGTGCCTTCGATTTGCGACGACAGCACGGCTTCCTTTCGCACAAACCAGTAGACAAAAAGGGAAACGTCCGGTAGAAAACGTGATAAGCCGTCAAGTTTACCCAGTGCGCGGTTCGCCCGTTCCAACCGATCAAAGTGTTCACCGCCGAGGTCAAGCGGCGGAACGGGCGGCAGGGCGTTCGGCACAAAAGCCGCGAATGGTTCTTCGGCGGTCGAACAATTGACGAGAAATCCGGCGCGATTGTTTTTTAGCTGCATATTTAAGGAAAAACTTTTCTTAGTGAGTTTCACTAAGAAAAGATAGCACAAAAACTTTTCTTAGTGAACGCCAGGAAAGTTAAAATAAGCGGCTGGCAAAAAGCAAATTATGAAACCGCTTCAACACGCGCAAATCAGCGCAAAAACTTACGGAGGCAGTTGGGCGGATTACATCGAAATCCACAACTTTTTAGATTCGAGCAAAGCGACTTGCGCCCATTTCAAGCACCGCTTTCTGCTTCACCACGCTGAAGGTATCGAACTCGGCGTGCGAATTTTCAGCGCGAGTTTTGTGAACAGCGAAAATAAACTAATCGAAACCAGACGACTGCTGACCGAGCATTTAATCGAAGATGTCGGGCGCGTCGTATCGGTCGAAGATTGGGCGCGAGATTTACTGCCCGACCCGAGCGATTCGTTTTATAAATTTCTGGCGAAAAAGCGCGAGCAAATCGAAGCCGACCAAATTCCGGGCGAAACCAAACTGCTCGACTCATTTAATTTGTCGAAAAAAGACTGCACCGCCGTCAAAGCGTTTTTATCCTTTCCGTTGCAAAGTTCAGTTCATCCTGCCGCGCTTTTAATCTCGCACAACTCGTTCGCCGTTTATCTCGCTGAACAGGTTTTGGGTTGTGCTTTTGTTAAAGCAGGCGAAAAGTCTGGCGGCGAGAAGTCGAATGACAGGCTCGTTGCCGTCCGTGAGATTTTCGAGCGCATCATCTTTCTGCGGATGAAAGTGATTTATCCGCCGGCGGAAATCGTCGCCCGCACCGCATCCAGAGAGTGGATGCGCGGCGCGGACGCAAGCAAAGCTCAAGCAGAAAAAAAGCGGCTGGCGATGTTGTGAATTTTTTAGGGCGCGAATTGCAAAAACAAATTTCAAAACTCTTCTCGCCCGCGAACACCAATAAAAAACTATGATAAATACCGTTTCCTGCACGCCTGACGAAGCCAAAGAATTAATCAAAGGGCTTCGCTCGTTAAAATTGAGTTTTATGCTGTGGGGCGCGACCGGAGTCGGAAAGTCCGAGAGCGTCCGGCAGCTCGCTGAAGAGTTAGACGCAGAGTTGCGCGACATCCGACTGTGCCAAAAACAGCCGACCGACATTGGCGGGCTTCCCGCGCTTGACCACGAATCGCGGCAGACCGTTTTTTACCCGCCCGCGTTTCTCGCATCCCGTGCGGATGGGAAAGCCGTCGTTCTGTTTTTCGACGAAATCTCGCTCGCGCCGGATGATACGCGCGGCGCGGTCTTGGGAATTCTCGAAGAAAGGCGGCAGGGAAATGTAGAAATTCCCGATAACTGGGTCATCGTCGCGGCGGGCAATCGCCCGGAAGATTTAGCGAACGCTCGCGGACTTGGGGCGGCGGCGAATCGCCGCCTGCTGCACATCGTTATTGAGCCGCAATTGGAGGCGACACTTCAACATTTCATCAAAATCAATGTAGTGCCGGAAGTTCTCGCCTTCTTAAAAGTTTTCCCGCAGCATCTTTCGGGCGAAGAATCGGCGCGGTCGCAGAAACACGAGCTTTACCCGCGTCCAGCATCGTGGGAAAAAGTGTCGAACATTTTAGGAGAACTACGAAAAGCCGACAAGCGTGTCAAGCATCTCGCCGTCGCCGGAATCATCGGCGATTCAGTTGCCGCCGAATTTATGCTGCTTGCCGAAGAAGTCAAGAATATGAAATCGGTGGACGAGCTTTTGGAAATTCAACGCAAAACGCCGTCGAAAATCGGGAAGTATCTGCCCGATACCGTCAACGGCTTATACGCGCTTTCGTTTGCCATCGCGTCAAGGGCGAACGAAGAAACGGCGATTGAACTTTTAGAACTCGTCAACCGGCTCGACGAACAGCGGGACGAGCGGTTTGCCCGTTTGCCGATGCGCGACCTTCAGACGATGGCGGGAAGTCTGCTGCTCGAAAAAGTTTGGAAGGCTGGCTGGAAAGTGGAAAACTCAGCAGCGTTCTGGCGATATAACGAAAAGCGCGAAGCCGCGAGCGGTGCAAGTCAAAACGTCTTTGAAACGAATGAAACGGCGAATGTGGCTACTGCCGCCGTCGCCGTTGCTTAATCAATCCCGACCTCGCTTTATTTAAAAAAGCCCGAAGTTTTACGATTATGCAGACTAGATTAAACCGCGCCGAATCAAGCCGGATGCGCTCGGATTTGGAAGCGGCGATTGAATATCTGCCCGGTCTGGCAAGCCTCGCGCTCTGGTGTCGTTTCAATGATACGGACGAAGATGCAATCGCCTACACCGACGGCACTACGATTTACGCGGGCGAACTTTACGAAAAATTCGAGCCGAAAGAGCGAAGATTCATTTGCCTGCACGAAATCCTGCATATCGCGCTCTGTCATCCGCAGCGGTTCGCGGAACTCGAAAAACGCGATGCCGCCTCGTTCAACCCGAAACTTCTGAACATCGCCGCCGATGCCATCATCAACGAATCGCTCGAAAGCCTGACGGGTCTGAAAACGCCGACCGATGCCTGGACGCTTGCAAGAATTTGGCAGTGTCTCGAAAAGGCGGAAGACACCGCAGATCCGCAGGCAGCGGCTAAAACCGGCTCGTCGTATTATTCGTTCAGCGCGGCGGCTCAATCCAGAAAAATAGCCAATTTCACCCGCGCCGAATTCATTTCGGCAAATCGCTGGTCGTGCGAAGAGCTTTATTATTTTATAAAGACGCGATGCCAATCCCAATCTGAATTTTACGCAATTTTAGCCGAGTTTGATGCGCGTGACGCGCTCTCCGGCGATTTGCGCCGGAAGCAGTGTGATGAGTATAAAAGGTGCGAAACGTGCAAACCGGATGATACTCAAGCGGCTGAAAGAAAAGGAGACGAGGAAAAACGAAACTGGCAGCAACGCCTGAGTCTTTTGCGCGGGAGCGTCCCGGAATTGCTGGAAAGGCTCGCCTGCGAGATACCGCGTGTGGAAACGCCGTGGGAGCAAATTTTTCGCTCCGTCGTGCAGACCGCCTTTCAGGAAACAAGGCGGAATAATTATTCGCGCCCCAATCGGCGATGGCTCGCGCTCGAAAGAGATTACCGCGCCCAAACCGGAATAGATTTGCCGTTTTCGCCGGATAGCGTTAGAAAACGCGGAACGCGGCTCGCCGTCGCGCTCGACACTTCCGGCTCGATTGACGCGGAGCTACTCGGCAGATTTTTAGCCGAAATCGCCGCGCTTCTTGAATTCAACCAACGCAATCTGGTTTTGCTGATCGGCGACGCGGCGGTTCACCACATCGCGGAAATTGATTGGAGGGACGCAACTTGCGAACTATCCGAAATCAAATACACGGGCGGTGGCGGAACGGATTTTCGCCCGCTGATTGCGGCGGCTGCAGAATATAGCCCGGATGCGCTCATTTATTGCACAGACCTTTATGGCGAAACCGGCGACGAGCCGGATTTTCCGGTGATTTGGGCGACGCACGGTATCGCCGGAGATGCGCCGTGGGGCGAGCAAATCAAGCTGAAGTAGTAATTTCCGAATCAAAATTTCATATAACGAGCCGTTTGCGTCCGTTCAATAAAAAAACTCAAGCGGCAAGTAAAATGTGAATTTCAAACGCGAAATTTGCGAATTAAACTGCTCGCGTCAAATGAAAAATCAAGTAACCAATGTTGCAGAATCCGCAAATCGAACGACTCAATTTCTCAGCTTTGCGCGAAAAGTTTCAGCAAGTTCCGCTTCGCCCGAAAGGACTGAGATTTTTCTCCGAACTTAGGCTGCAAGCGCAGGAATTAGCCGTTTCGGAGGAACGTGAGAGCGGTGACCGATTCGATTGGGACGATGCCGAGTTTTTGACCGAAGATTTCAAAACGCAATTGGCTGATTTCGGTTTTGAAGAGACCGAAGTTTATTGGAGTCTGGGGTTTTGCCAGGGCGACGGCGTGGCGTTTTACGGTCGCGTTCACCCGGAAAGTCTCAAAGAAAAAGATGGACAAGCTAAACGTCTGATTGACGCGCTCGAAGCGGCTGGCGACGCGCTCTACATCGAAATTACCGGCGAATGCGGTCATTATCATCACTGGAATTCGATGACGGTCGAAATCGAATTTGAAAACGAGAGCGAAGATGAAGATTTACCTGCCCGTCTAAAAATCGCTCGCCCTGTCTTGCGCGAAAATCTTGAAGAATATATAGCCGAAAAGGTTAAGGAAATCAGCCGTGAACTTGAGAAATCTGGTTACGCCGAAATCGAATACCGTTACGACGAGGGCGCAATCCGCGATGATTTACTCGAACGCGAGAATCTCTACGAAAAGGACGGCAGGCGGGCGATGACGGAATACGAGTTCTACGAATGGTCAAAAGTCAAAAACGCCGCCGCCGAAACGGTTTGAATTTAATAGCGAGGCGCGAAGCCGAAAAACTTAGCAAAAACAAAAATAAAAAATTATGGAATTTATCATCAACCCGTCGCTTCTCAAGGAGGAGCTTGGACTGCTCACGCCCGTCATCGAACGCAAAGCGACGATTCCGGTTTTGAGCAAAATCAAAATGGAAACCAATGTTCAAGGCGAGTTGGCATTGACGGTGACCGACTTGGATGTCACGATGCGGTCTTTGCAGATAACGGACGTTTTGCAGACCGGCTCGATTCTTGTCGAAGGCAGAAAACTCTACGACATCAGCCGGGAACTGCCGAACGAGCCGATTCATTTTCAACTGAACAAAAACGGGCAAATCGAGATTCGTTACAAAAAAGGACGGCACAAATTGGGGACAGTCGAAAGTTCGCAATTCCCGGAAGTTCCCACAAAAAAGCAAGCGGGCATCTCCGTCCCGGCAGTAATTTTGCGCGAAGCGATTCGCCGTACGGCGTTTGCGGTTACGACCGAGCAGAGCCGATTTACTATCAGCGGCGCGAAACTTGTGGTTGACGAAGCGAGTCTGACCGTTGTGGCAACCGATGGGCATCGCCTCGCCTTCGCCCGCTTTCCGCTCGTTAATTCGACGGGGCAAAAAGTGGATTTGCTCGTGCCGAAGAAATCGCTCGCGCAGCTCGAAGATTTACTCGACCGTGAAATTCGGCGCTGTGGCGCTGAAAGCACGATTGAAATCGGCGACACGGGCAATCAGCTTTGTTTCGCGGCTGGCAATCACAGTCTTTTTTCGCGCAAACTTACCGGCTCGTTTCCGAACTGGGAAATGGTCTTGCCGAAGTCGCTCGATTACACGGCGGAAATCAGCACCGACGATTTTCGACGCTCGCTCCTCCGCGTTACTCTAACTGCCGATGACCGTAACTATTCGGTGACGATGGAAATTGAGCCGGGAAAATTAACGCTCAAATCGAACACGGCGGAAGGCGAGGCACAGGAAGAAATGCTCGCCGCATTCGACGGTTCGAGCGGACAAGACGTTTACTCTTTGCGATTCAACAGCCGTTATGTTCAGGACTTTTTGCAAGTTGTCTCAAAGGCGGGAAGCCCGACGTTTTTGTTCGGCTTTAATGACGGTAATTCGCCGTTCGAGTTGTTTTTGCCAGACCAGCTGGGCGACTACCGCTACGTGCTGATGCCGCTCAGAGGCGAGTAAAGACTCGAAGATTTTAAATATGTTTGATGCCGCCATTGTCGAAAAACCGCGAGAAGTTGAAATTGCGAATGCCGAAAACCAAACCAATAAAACCAACTTGGTTGTTCTTAAGGGCGGTTTTTCGACGAGTGATCATTCATACAAATTTGAAATCAAATCGGATGGCGCGGGCGAGATTTTTTACTCGGATTTTGCGGGCGATTCGGAAGACTTCGCTCACGAAATCAAAGTCGAAAAACTCGCCGCGGAAATCGAAGAAACGATTCGGGAACAAATCGTTTTGCAGTCCGACCAAAACGCGCTGGAAACGGGCGAGATAGAAAATATCCGCGAGGAAATTTCCACTGAGATGCTCGAGGAAGTTTTCTGGGAGGAAATCAATCAAACGCTCGAAGACCCGTTTTTCCGCTCGGTTTACGATGACGGCGAATGGGGCGAGGAGTTTCAAACCGAGCGCGGGACGGTTGATGAGTTTATAGAATTTCTTGAATTGGGCGTTTTGACCGAAAGGGAAATTTTCCCGTCGAGCGAAGATTATCTGATAGTCGAGGCGGAAACCGAAGTTGACGCGGCTGGCATTTCCGATTGTAGCTATTATACGGAGCGTCTAAGTGAGCTGGTCGAAATCGCTTGCGAGTATTACAAGCCGACCGGATTTCGTTACGACTACAACGACGGTTGTTACGACCGCGCATCCGGTTATTGTTTGTCGAGCGAGTCGGTCAGTGTCTCACTCTTAGAAGCCTCCCGCGCTCCCGTGCGCGAAAAAATGCTCGGAATGATTCGGCTACGGGAAAAACTCGCGGCGATGGAAATCGCAAAGGATAAAATTGAGCGGCTGACAGCATTTTAACTTGCCCGAAAAATTTATAGGCAGTCTTTGCCGATTGAATCTGGCTCGTTCTGGAGCGATTAAGCCAAACCCCCGTCATCAGTCGGTTCGTCCAATTCAAACTGTTTGATGTGGTATGAAGCGTCGGGGAAACTGGCGATAATTTCCAGCTTCCCGCCGAGAGCTTTGACGAATGCTCTGAGCGTGGAGACGTGCATATCCGAGCGTCGTTCAAGCCGAGAGATAGCCGCCTGTTTTTTATTGAGCAATTCGGCTAGTTCCTCCTGGCTGATGTCGAGCGCGTTACGCAGTTCGCCCAGCCGGATTTCCCGACGCAGACCGCGGGCGATTTCGTCGGAAAGCACTTTTGCGGCGGGCGACATTTTAGCTCGTAAATTTTTGAACGATTTAGCCATTTTTTGATTTCTCCTTTTCTAATATTTCCAAATGTTGGGCGTAGAGAGCATCGCCAATCGGAACAAACTCTTCATACCAGCGGTTATTCCCGGTTTTGTCGCCGCCGACGAGCAGAATCGCCATTCTCCGCGGGTCAAAAGCGTATAAAACTCTATAGGGGTTGCCCTTGTGCTGCGCTCTTAGTTCCCGCATTTGCGAGTGTTTTGAACCTTTGATGCCCGACGAATACGGAAACCCGAGCGCGACTCCGAATTCTTCCAGCATTCTCACATATGCGTCAACGGTCGCCTGTTCATTTTCGTCAAGCGTGTTCCACCATTCTTCAAATTCGTCCGTGTATTCCACTTCACAGGGCATAGTTTATATTACACCAATGTAATAAAAAGTCAATTTTTAGAATAACTTTGCAACTGGGCGCGTGAGCTGAAGGGAGATTTTCTCTTTAGATTACTGGCTAAGTGTCGGGGCGAAAGGCTCACGGCAAAAGAATTGCAGAAGAAAAAATCGAGCGGCTGACGGCGTTATCACTTGCTCGATAAAATTATGAATGAAGCATTCGTTTGCAAATTGAGTCCGGTCAAAACTCTCGCCGTTTCCGCCGCGCCACTTCGAGAATTATTGAATTTTTTAATTTACGGACGACACGCCGAACTTTTAACCGAGCGGGCGCGACGACAGCCCGTTCCGGCTTTGGAGAAAATCCCGGTAACGGTTAAAGAATTGAAAAACACTCTCAAAGCAGAGAAATGCGATAAAAACGGAAAACTCTTTTTCGATTGCGCCGCGAGCCGCGATCAAGTCGCCGTCCTGCTCGACAATCACGGAGCGCAGTTTTGGATTCATTATTTTCTCTGCGGCATCGGGCTGGTCAACTTGTCGTTTTTCAGCCGTCTCGCCTCAGCCGAAGGTGCTTTGACGAATCAGACACGCAACGTCACACACGGCTCGCTCGAATATCAATGGTTCACGCACGAACTGCCTGCGGAGTTTTTCGGTGGTGGCGACGAAATTGCGGACGCGACAATCAAAAAATTGGGCGATTATTTCATTGAGCGCGTAAATCCGACGCTCGTCTATCCTTATTCGATTTACACGGAAGATCTGAAAATCAAAGAGCCGTATAAATTCGTTTTGGGGAGCCTCGAACGATTGACGGAAGTTTTAGTTTGGGCGCGGTTCGTTTGCGAAGGACTTAAAATAAAACGAGATCCGAACGGCAAAACATACGTCAGCCCGCACATGACGATCAACTGCGGAAACCTAAAGGATATGCCGACATTTGAACATTCGACCGAGACATTCGTCAATGCTGTCGGTGCATTAGCCGTCAAAGAAAACGCGCCCTACACGGTTTTGCGGGAAGGCTTCGGGCGACGCGCTGGCGGCGAATCTTACGATTGGGCGCGGAAGAATAAACACCGGATATTTCTTAATCTCGAACAGGAAAATAAAGATATTCCCGTTCGTCTGAAAATTGCTGCCCATGGTCGGCTTGTAAATTGGCTTAAAGAGCAGGGAGAGGAAGGCGAGCGAATTATCAAGATGTGGGGTTTGGGAAACTGAAAGGTCATACAACTGAATAAAAAACAAAAGTGAGTGTCAAAAACTCTGTCAAAAAGTCTAAAAGCTTTTCTCCAACAGGACAAAATAGTTAAATTCGCGGACTATCAAAAAAGACTAGTTTTTGGATGGAGGTTTATTTGTGTAATAAATCCCCAACAGGTTTAATCGTGAAATTTTAATTCAAAGATGCGGTCTTGATACAGACCCAATAACGCTCTTTCAAAAATCCAGAAATACGACTCCTTTTTCAATCTGAATTTCAAGATTTTAGAACACGCAAAAATTAATAGTTTTTCCAACATTTTGTTTGAAATCGGCTGTTATTTTTATTTAATCAACAGTTGGCGAATTATTGTTTGTATCAAGGGCATCGCGAATACCATCAGCAAACATAAACCAGGCAAGCATCGTCAACGCGAGAACGATTGAAGGAAAAAGCGTTAAATGCCATGCTGTGCGGATGTAACCCTGATACATTCCGATCATTTGTCCCCAGGATGCCTGCGGCGCGGGAATCCCCAGACCCAAAAAACTTAAACCCGCTTCGGCAAACATCGCGCCCGGAATTCCGAGTGCCATTGAAACTATTACCGGAGTCATAACATTTCTTAAAATATGCTTTTTGATGATATAGAAAGTTCCGCCGCCCATCGCCCGTGAAGCGCGAACGTAATCGGTTTTTTTAAGCGAAAGAACCTGCCCGCGAACAAGTCGCGCAATGCCGATCCAGCCCGTCAAAGTCATTGCCAGAATTAAATTCCAGAAGCCTGCTCCGAGCCAGATCATCAGGAGAATGTAGAAAAGAACTGTCGGAAGTGATGAAAGCACATCAATAACGCGCATAATGACGTAATCGAGCCAGCCGCCTTTTAATCCAGCGATTGCGCCAATCGGAATGCCGACCAGAGCGATTGCGAGCTGGCTGAGTACGCCGACGCTGATTGAAATCCGCGCACCGAAAAGAAGCCGCGAAAAAACGTCGCGCCCCAGATCGTCAGTGCCTAACCAGTGCAAATAACTCGGTGTTTCCCATGTTGCCAAAAAATCGCCTTGATAAGGATTGTAAGGCGCAATATAAGGCGCGGCGATAGCGATAATTATTTGCAAAATAATGAAAAAGAATGCAACGGCAGCAAGTTTGTTGCGAGCAAAACGCCGCCGGAAAAGCTGAAAGTTAGTGGATTTCGGCTTAGCATAGTTTTTAATTATGGGTTCTGCATTTATCACTACTTCACAATTCTAAGAATAATTTTCCTATTCTTCCTTCACCAAAGTTACACGCGGGTCAGCCAGCGCGTAAAGCAAATCCGTTATCAAATACGCCAGACTGATAATAAAAGTCCAGATGAGAGTTGTTGCCATAATCATCGGGTAATCACGGCTGCCGATTGCCGAGACGAAATAAAAGCCGATGCCCGGAATGCGAAAAATGCTTTCGACGAAAAACGAGCCGACAATTAAACCCGTCGCGAGCGGTCCGCCGACGGTTAGAAGCGGGGTGAGCGCGTTTTTGAAAACGTGGACAAACATAATCCGCCGTTTGCTCAAGCCCTTGGCCCGGGCGGTGCGAACATAATTTGCTTTTATCGCGTCCGTCATACTCGCCCGCGTGTAACGCTGCAAAACCAGAACGGGAGCGAGCGAATTTGCCAGAACGGGCATAATCCAGTGACGCGGACTGCTCCAGCCGCCGGTCGGCAGCCAGCCGAGCCACGCCGAAAAAACGAATTGAAGAAGAATGGCGAAAACAAAGCTCGGCATTACGAGACAGAAAATCGAAACGCCCGTCCCGAAATAATCAAGAAATGAATTCGGTCTGATTGCCGACGCGATGCCGAGACCGACACCAACGATAATTGAAAAAACGAAAGTCAAAAGTCCGAGCTGCAGCGAATAAGACCATTGTTGCCGGAAGATTTCAACGACCGTGCGGCTCGGATAAGCCATCGAATAACCAAAATCCAGTGAAACAGCGTTTCGCACGAAAAGCGCGTATTGCTGCCAGACGGGTTTGTCCAATCCGTATTTTTCGTTGAGCTGACGTTTGATATTTTCGGGAACGATTTGCTGTTTTTCCAAAGCGCGGGCATCAAAAGGTCCGCCGGGAACGGCGTGCATCAAACCGAAGGTTAATGCCGAAACAATCAGTAAAACTCCCAGCAGACCTGCAATTCTTAAAAATATATAGCGCAGCATAAATCAATTAACTCAATCGGCAAAATGGCAGGCGACTTGCCTATCTTCCGCAATCATCCGCAATTGCGGTTCTACTTCCGCGCAAATCTCCTGCGCCAGCGGACACCGATGCCGGAAAATACATCCCGTCGGGCGAGCGGTAATTTCTTCAATCTCATCTTTCAAATTAGCTTCGACTTCGCGCTTCGACGGAGCAAGTTCGGGAATAGCCCGAATTAAAATTTGCGTGTAAGGATGACGCGGAGAGTGTATAATGTCTTTACTCGCGCCGATTTCCACCAATCTTCCCAAATACATTACGCCGATACGATGGCTTATAAAGGCGGTAACGGCAATGTTGTGCGAAATGAAAAGATACGAAAGACCGAACTCATCCTGCAAATCGCGCAGAAGATTTAAAATCTGCGCCTGAACCGAAACGTCGAGAGCCGAAACCGCTTCGTCGCAAATGAGAAGTTTCGGGCGCAAAGCAAGTGCGCGGGCAATGCCGATTCGCTGCTGTTGCCCGCCCGAAAACTCATTTGGAAAACGATGCCTATCCTGAGCGGAAAGACCGACCCGTTCGAGTAAACGAGCAGCTTCGGCGATCCTCTCGGTTTCCGTGCCGAGGTTGTGAATTTCGAGCGGCTCGCAGACAATTTGCTCGACGGTCAAGCGCGGGTCGAGCGCGGCAAACGGGTCCTGGAAAATCATCTGCATTTGTTTTCTGATTGGTTTCAATCGTTTTTCGTCAAAATGCGTGATGTCTTTTTCGTCGAAAATAATCTGCCCGCCGTCAGAAGTGTAAAGCCGCATAATCGTCAGCGCGAGAGTTGATTTGCCGCACCCGGATTCGCCGACCAGTCCGAGCGTTTCGCCTTTATTCAAAGACAAATTAACGCGGTCGGCGGCAATATTGACAGTCTTTACGCCGAAGATTTTGCGCCGCAGCGAGAAGGTTTTAGTTAAATCAATCGTTTGCAGAAGCGTTTCAGACATCGGCAGTTGCTCCATTTTGAGCAATCCAGCAGGAAACGGAATGCCCGGCGCTGATTTCAATTAATGCCGGACTTTCCGCCGCACATTTTGCAAGTCGGTCAGGGCAGCGCTCATAAAAAGAACAGCCGATTTGATTTTCCGTCAAACGCGGCGGCGAGCCTTCGATGGTTTTAAGCCTTTCCGGTTGTTCATACAAATTCGGAATCGAAGCGGTTAAGGCTTGCGTATAAGGATGTTGCGGAAAATCGAAAATAGTCTTGACAGCGGCGTTTTCAACTATTTTTCCGGCATACATCACGGCAACGCGGTCGGCGATTTGAGCGACGACGCCTAAATCGTGCGTGATGATGATAATCGACATTCCAAATTCCCGTTTGAGTTCGCGGAGAAGAATCAAAATTTGCGCCTGAATAGTAACATCGAGCGCCGTTGTCGGCTCGTCGGCGATCAGCAGTTTCGGCTGACAGGCGACCGCCATCGCAATCATCACGCGCTGGCGCATTCCGCCGGAAAACTCGTGCGGGTAATCGTTTATTCTTTGAACGGCATTGGCGATTCCGACGCGCCGCAACAATCGCACAGCCTGCTCTTTTGCTTCCCTTTTAGATAATCCGCGATGCACGCGCAGAGTTTCCATGATCTGATAACCGACCGACAAAACCGGATTGAGCGAAGTCATCGGGTCTTGAAAAATCATCGAGATGCGATTGCCGAGAATTTTTTCGAGTTCTTTGTCGGAAAGCGTTAACAATTCTCTTTCCGTATTGTCATCGTGAAAAACGACTTTGCCGCCTTTAACTTCTCCCGGCGATTCAATGAGCCGCATAATCGAAAGCGCGGTGACGCTTTTCCCGCAGCCCGATTCGCCGACGATTCCCAAAACACTGCCTTCTTCAATCACAAAAGACACGCCGTTAACAGCTTTTGCCGCGCGGAAATGCGTTTGCAGATTTTCGACTTCAAGCAAAGTCATAAATTAAGCGTGAAGTGAGAACTGAAAGCTGAAAAGTGAAAAACTAAGAAAATATTCTTAAACTTTGCAGTTTTCAGTTCTCACTTTACATTATCTCCATTCATCAACATCGTTGCGGATATACATTTGAAAGCGCGAAATATCCAGATAACGAAAAACCGTGTTGCCGTTTTTGTCCGGCTCGAATCCGGTCAGATACGGATACCAAACTTGATGCGTTACCGTTTGCGTCAAGAAAAGCCCGCCGACATCTTCAACTAAAATTCGCTCGGCTTGCTGGTAAAGATTAATACGTTTCAGCTCGTCAATTTCGCGTCCGGCAAGCGTTACTAATTCGTCAAAAGTTGTATTTCGCCAAGCGTGGCGCGGCGAACCTTGCTCATTAGTGCTGCGCCAAAGCCGCGTCAGCATATTTGCCGGGTCGAGAAAATCATATTCGTATTCTCCGCGATAAAGCGACATTTCGTGTCGCGCGCGGCGCGCGCCCCAAACCGCCAACTCGACAATTTGCAGATTTACCGCAATATCCAAATACCTTTCCCATTGGTCTTTGACATATTCTAAAACGACATCGCGCCCGCTGGAAAACATTTCCAGAACAAGCTGATTTCCGCTTGCATCTTTGCCGTTCGGATAACCGGCTTCGGCTAAAAGTGTTTTCGCTTTTTCGACATCAAAATCCTGCACCGATTTTAATTCGGGGTTATACGCGGGAAAATCGGGCGGCAGCATCGAAAACGCCGGAATGCGCGTTCCGAGCATTACTTTACTGCAAAAAGGCTCGCGGTCAACGGCGTGCGAAAGCGACTGTCTGAGTTTCAAACTGTCGAACGGCGGTCGCAAGGTATCGAAAGACAAATATTGAATCTGAAAATTGTTGAACGAATGCAGGTATTTTTCCAATTCATTATCGTTGATAACCTGAGCGAGTTCCTGCGGTTGTAAAATCGGGATGTAATCAATTTCCTTGTTCAGCCAAGAATTAAACCAGCCAATTGCGGGCGCGCCGACAATTTGAACCAATCTTTGAACGCCCACTTTATGCGGACCGTTATAAAAGGCATTGGCGTCCCATTCGAGTTGCTGATTGTGTTCCCAACTGAGAAGCCGCATCGGACCCGACGAAACGAAACCTTCCGCCGTGTCCGCCCAGTGTTCGGGATTATCTTCAGCTTTGTGTTTCGGCGCGGGAACTGCCGCTTGATAGGCTAATAAAGCGGGAAGATGCGGAATCGCGCCGTGTTCGCCCCAAATTCTCACTGTTCTGTCGTCAATTGCTTCGACGCCGATGTCTTCCGCTTGCCCTTTACCTTCTTTAAAGGCTTGAACACCTTTAATATCGTAATAAAACCACGTCCAAGGATTATCCAGATTCGGCGAAGCGAGATGCCGAAAGGTGAAACCCCAATCATGCGCCGTGATCGGAACGCCGTCGCTCCAACGCGCATTTTGACGAATGACAAAATCCCAATACTCGACTTTTTCGCCGGCTTTCCAGCTTTCTGCCATTGCCGGAACCAGATTCTGATTCTGATCGCGCCTGAGCAGCGGTTCGCCGCCCCAATTTATCGCTACTCCGGCGTTATAAATATCGCGCGAAATATCGAGATGACGCGGTTCGGCAACCGATTCGTATAAAATTTGTTTTTGTAAAGACGCGGCATTAGCTGGAAGAATTCTTCCCTGTGATGTAACAATCGGTTCGTTCTCATCTATAACAATCAGTTGATTTTTCGGCGCAACACGACAGCCGGCAAAAGCATTGCCGACTATCAGTGAACCGGTTAGACTCAACATCTCGCGACGAGTTAATTTACTCATTGATGAACCAAATATTCAATAAAAATAGAATGGAATTATAAAATATAAGTTCCGGCTTTTATGAAAACAATGCGTCATAAACAGATTAAAATAATCCTCAAAGTGATCTGGTCTATTTCTAAGAAATCAAATTATTCTTCTGTGTTGAGGGGCTTATGTATGATACTATACATAAGCCCTTTATTAAAAAAGCTCAAGTAAATGTTGATTACAGACCATGGTTAAGGTATAAAACTTCTAGTTTCGGGCGAAATTTAAAATCGTTTATTCCTATCTTTGAAGATAATTCTGGCACTACCAATGAGAACTTGAGAAAGTTGCCGACAAGGAGCTTTTGTATGGACGTAATTATTTACTAATGATTAGTCTTACTACTGTTTATCCCGCAAACGATTTTTCAATGAGTTTTAATTTCATTGAGAGATATTTTTATGCCTTGTTGATTTATTATTTTTACCGCCTTTTGTGTAAAATCAGTGGTAGTTGACCGAGGTGACCGGAGTGGCTAAAAATACAATTTCCAAAATTACAAAGGCGAAAAAGTTTTCGGAGCAAAAAGTGACTGTTCCGAAACAATTAAGTTTGTTTGAGCTGTTTGCCAGTGACCGGGAAGATTATTCGCAGACCTTAAAATTATACGGTATTATCCCGACGAAAGTTTACAACAAAGTCGAGCGGGTTCAGGGGCAGTATTTACCGAGTTTTGAACGGATGTTCGTTTATCAAAAGAAAAGATATAAATTGAAGGTAACTCCGGCACGAATACAAGATTCGGAAGGTAAAGACCGCGATGCTTATATGGGCAAGCGCGAAGAGCTAATTGAAGACGCTTTGCTGAAAATGGCGGCAGACGGGCGGCGCGCTCAAGCGGTTTACCTTGATAACCAGTTTACAGTCGTTTTTACAAGGAACGCTCTTCAACAGGAGCTTGCCGCTCAGGGACATACTTATTCTTATGCTCAAATCGAGGAGTCAATCGAAATTCTGTTCAAATCTTCGGTTGAACTTCAAGAGGAAGGGCAAAATGATTATGACAAATTCCATCCGGTCGAAGCATACGGTTTTCGGGGACGCAACGAAGAAGAATATACGTACGTCAAATTTTCACCGCAGGTGACGGCAGCGATTGAAAGTAATAATTTCCGGCTGGTGAACTACCGGAAACTAATGGCTTACAGTTCAACTATTGCTCGCCTTCTGCACAAGCGATTAGCGCATAATTACGTTTATGCCGATGATGAGCAAACTTATCATTTTTCGGTTAATTCAATCTACCGTGATTTCGGTTTAAACCAGGAATCTCTGCTCAAGCATAAAGTTGCCGAAACTAAGGATGCGATGCAGGAATTAGTCGCGTCAAACGTGGTTGCCAATTATAAAATCAATCCGGTTTACGATGTTCGGCGGAAGAATAAATTAACGGATCAGATTTTCGACATCACTCCGCATGAAGATTTTATCAAGGACGTGATTAAAGCCAATAAGGGTGTGAAGCGGCGAAACGGCGAAATGAGCATCGAAAAATATTTGCCGGCGGAGTTACGTGACCTACTGCCGAAGAAATAATTGCTCTAATAATTGCTCTAGTTGTAGGCAGGTTAAGAAAGAAGGTTAATATTAGGTTAGAAGAGGTTAAAACGGTTAGGGCGGCGTAAAGTTCCTTTAAAATCAATTCTCACAACAAATACATTAAAGCATCGGTCGGTCAAAACTCGAAAGTCAATGGTCGAAAACCGAAATGAAAAAAATATCGGTCGGTCAAAACTCGATTCATTTGATAAAACGGTCGGTCAAAACTCGACTCAACTCAAGGATCGGTCGGCTAAAACTCGAATTTATTCCTTGATTCAGCTAATACAACCTCGTCTACCGGTTGAAAAATGTGCCAAAAATTATTTAATTTGTCTGAAGTCGGCTAAAACTCGACAATCAGTCGTTCAAAACTCGATAATTAGTCGGCTAAAACTCGACAATCGGTCGTTCAGAACTCGAAATTGTTAATTTACAAAAAGAAGTATTTTTCCCATGATTAGAATAAAGCAAATCTAAATAGATCGAGTTCCAGCCGACCGATTTATCGAGCATCATGTAGTGTTCGATAAGCAATAACTAAAAGTTGTTAATAAAAATGAATTTTTTGTCTTATCAACGGCTTTAATTTTTGTCGGGTGAGATTGAATTAAAAGGATTGACCGAACGATCATTCCAAGTATTACGACTTTTACAAATCAGTCGGTCAAAACTCGAACAATTTGATACCGGAGAACGAGTATATTACTCTCCGTCAACTGTTTTACTATCCTAGAAGATTCAGAGAAATTTTGATGACTCCAGTAGGGACAAATCTGTCCTCAGTGCTGGGTTTCATTCGCTTTAGCCGACACTAGAATTTCTTGCGGCTCATATGTCTTTTTCTTAAGCGGGTTTTTCATTACCATTGGTCTTTTGGGGTTGCTTTTGTGTTTATTCTCGGAACATTCTGCATTATTATTTGTCTAGGATTTTCTAAATAAATAGTGTTTCCATTAGAATTAGAGAAACAAATTTGATAAAGTTGCGTCCGATAATTATTAAGAATTTACCTCCCTCATTTTAATGCGAAATCCCTTTAATACCGAATGTCCGGCTCGACTCCTTCTGATAAATCTTTTGTTGAAAATACCGTTTTCTTCAACAAAGAAAACATCCTTATTCTGAAAATTTTATTAACAAAAATGGACGTAGATTTTACGAGAGCGTTGGCGGAAAAGCGCAAAGCCCTTTTTCCGCAAAGACAAGATTTCTTCAATCCTCGCCCGACACGAAGTAGAAAAAATTCCCGTCAAATTAGCCGCCGAGTGGATAATCAAACATCATTACTTGGGCAGTTTTCCCTCAGCCACAATTTGCTGTGGCATATTTCGGCACGGGGAATTAATTATCCGGCGTTGCCGTTTTGGGAACGGCGCAGCACAAAAATACAATTCCGAATGTTTTCGGTCCGGCGCACGCCAAAGACTGTTTGCTTCTACAGCGTTTCGCGCTCGAAGACGTTTTGGAATTCAATGCCGAAAGTTATTTTCTTGCCCGCGTTCGCGCATTGCTGAAGATGGAAGGTTATGGTGGAATCCTCACGATGAGCGACGAAACGCCGAAAACCGACGTTTTAGGTAACGTCACTTTTCCCGGTCATATCGGGACGATTTTTAAAAGCGATAACGCAACTTATCTCGGTCGTTCTGCTAAGTCGGACGAGTACCTTTTCGCGGACGGCAGTGTGCTGTCAAATCGTAGCTTTAGCAAATTGGTCAATAACAAATCGGGTGGAGTTATATGGCGCGGAAATTTGAACTTTATGGCGCAAGCGATTGTCCTAAAACTACTACGGGCAGGCGTGAGTGGGGATTCTATTGGCGCGGACGATTAACTCGAAAACAGAGAAATTCGGGAAAATTGCGTTATGCATGGTCCTTGCATTCAAAAATTGTCTTGCCGAAAAGTCTTCCTTACGTGCGTTTGCGCTTGGGCGATGTGCAACCTAGGCTCTTTAATCTAGCTTTTTCTAACCAGTGACTGCTTTTTTCAAGTTTGGTTTAGAAGATTTATCTTAGAAACAGTTACATAAATGAAGGTATATGTTGTGATAAAATTTACCCTCTATGATGACCACTTATGAACGCTCTGATATTATTCATATTATGAGAATGAATCGTCTTACATTGAGCGATTCGGATATGGCGCATCTTGAATTTGGCGGTCACGTAAAAGGGAAGGATTACCAGGTTATAATTCTAGTTGTCGAAGACTTACCGCAGATTTGTATTAAGAAAAACGGGGAAGTAGTTTTGAACTATACGGTAAAAAGTGTTGATGACCTGAAGATATTTCTCGAAGAGCGTTTGTATAAATTTCTGGAAGGGTGATTTTTATTTGTTTTTAAAAACAATGAGTTTGAAATTTCGGTTCTTTATTTCCGGCCAAGTAGTAAAAGCTTGGTTTGGGAGCTATTGATTTTGCGTTACCTTTTTTGCTTTATAATTTAATTCGCGCTTCTGATTGGACTGTAAATTATAAGGGTATCCATCAAAAACGATTGACGCAGACAGAAAAAACAAACTTCTGGACGCAAAAATCATCATTACGCCGGACCCAAACTTCGCTGACGAAGTCGTCAAAGCTAATCTTAAACAAAAGCAAATTTACGAATCAGAAGAAGCCGAGTAGGTAGTTCTGACTTCCCATATAGGTAGTTCTGACTTCCCTTTGGCGAAAAAATAGGTAGTTCTGACTTCCCAATCGGCTAAAAATAGGTAGTTCTGACTTCCTAATGACAATCGGCAAACGTTGCAAACATAGAGGTTTCAGCGACAATTTACGGCTTAACCTTTTAATCTTTTTTTAAACTAATATTTAATCTTTGCCTTTAGTTATCGGACGCAATCTGATTTTAAGTGGATGTGTTACAGGAAACTCCATAATAAACTTGTGCAGCCGTTAAATCTGTCAAAACTAGAACATCACTTTTTCCCAAAGCTTATATCATCTTGAGAACAACCGAAGGAAATGAAATCGCTTCAAAAATCATACCAAAACCGCCGTTCTTTTCCGCATATCCGAAAATTAAAACACCGATCGTTGACATATACCACATCAATTTCTCTTTTATTTGAGAGGAAAAACCAATTAATATAATCGTCGAGTTAGAATTCTTTTGTCGAAGATTGTCAAATTCACCAGAGACTGGTTAAAATTAAGAAGAGAATATTATATTTTCTTTTTTAAAAATGCCCGCAATTATAAAAACTAACTTCAGTCTTTCTTGAATTGATTTTCAACCAATCGTGCAAGATGAATTATACCGACCTTCATCGCAATCATTCGCTTCCGCTATCAACGTTGATATGCGCGTTAATTCTGTTAATAACTATCGCTACAACAGAACATAGAGCGTCAGCACAAACGGTCACCGCGCCCGCACCGCCTACTGATGAAACGCAAAAAGTTGACCGCAACCGTTTGGAGGTAATCGAAGAACTCTCGGAATCACTAGCAAACAATTTACTAGAACTTTCGGTCGCCACGCGCGACCGCGACTTACGACTGACGGCTGAATTTTTCCCCGCCGAAATCGTTGCCAAACCTTTTCCCTCGCATCCGGCGACAACCAAAAATCAGGTCAAGTGGGTAGGCACACATAGTTGGGGAACGAAGGAAAATATCGCTTTGAATGCCTCGAATAAAATTACGAGTAAGATATTTTTGACCGATTGGTCGGAATTTTTAGGGCATTTTTCTGAAATCGAAGACGCTCGATTCAAAGTCAAGGAAGCCAACTTTGACGATTCCGCAAAAGCCGTTTTAGGAGCGCAACAACCGACAGCAGCGATTGGCGCGACGGGAAAAGCCCGAATCGCTTTTTACGTCATCGGGCGCGATACAGATGGAAAACGTGAATGGGCGCGCGGCGCATTTATGGCGAATGTGCGTGCCGATAAAAACAAACGCTGGCAATTTGATTCATTTGAGCTAATTAATTTCGACTCAATGGTGGCGAACACCGATTTATTTTCAGAAGTAGCGATACCGGCTGGCATCAGCGCAACTTTGCCGGGTTTTGGAACGCCGGAAAACAGCGGATTCGTCTGGCACGGCGCGGCTGCCGGAGATTTTGATAACGACGGCTGGATTGACCTTTTCATCGTCGGCGCAAATCGCAACTTTCTTTACCTAAACGACCGAAAAGGCAGCTTTCGCGATACTTCGGATGAAGCGGGCATAAAAATTACGGCTTCGGGAACCGCCCCGCTTGTTTTCGATTACGACAACGATGGCGATTCAGACGTTTTCATTTCTTCCGTCGGTCAGCAGATTTTGCTCGAAAACACTTTTAAGCAAACCGGCAAAGTCGAATTCAACGACGTATCTTTGGAAACCGGCGTGGCGAAAGAAGCTATTGGATTTAGCGCAGTGGCGGGCGATGTCAACGGTGATGGGCGGCTCGACGTTTATGTTACTTCATACAATCGTTACGGACAGGTCACGCCCGACTCGTGGTTTAGAGCAACCAACGGCACGCCGAATCTGCTTTTTATCAGCCAAAGAGACGGAACATTTCGGGAAGAAGCTGCTAAATGGGGCGTAAATGATAAGCGCTGGAGTTACGCGGCGGAATTTGCCGACATCAACTCAGACGGCAAAATTGATTTATACGTCGCCAACGATTTCGGCGAAAAGGCGATGTATATCAACAAAGGCGACCGATTTGTTGATGAAGCTGCCGAAAGAGGCGTTCTCGATCCGGGCAACGGAATGGGCGTGTCATTCGGTGATTATAACAACGACGGACGGCTCGATTTACACGCCTCGAATATGAGTTCGACGGCGGGCAATCGCATTTTATCGCGTCTGTTTCCGAATTCGAGCGCGAAAGACAATGTGCTAAAAAAACTCGCTGCCGGAAACAACCTTTACGAAAATACCGGTGACGGCAAATTTAAGGATGTAACGGCGGAAGTCGGCGGCTTTTTGGGCGGATGGGCGTGGGGCGGCGGCTTTATTGATTTTGACAATGACGGCTGGGAAGACATCTACACGCCAAACGGTTTTATTTCCGGCAAATCAATGAAGGACACCTGAAGTCAGTTCTGGCGTCAAGTTGTGACGCATTCAAACGACGGAAAAGATGAAAAAGGCGCGCTTCGCTCAGATCAAAACCAGTTGATGTTCGGGAAGGGATTTTCTTTCAGCGGCTACGAGCGCGACCCACTTTATTTGAATATGGACGGCAAGAAATTTACCGACATTTCGGGCGTTTCGGGTATCGACTCGATTACCGACGGACGTGCCGGAGTTTTCGCCGATTTTGACAATGATGGCGATTTGGACGTTTTTTCGACGACGATCCAAAACCAGGCACATTTACTTTTCAGAAATAACGTCGGGCAGGACAATAATTACTTAAGAATCGTTTTGGAAGGAAACGATAAAACCGGACGCGATGCTTATGGCGCAGTGGCCCGCGTGAAAACTTCTGCCGGAACGCTAACGAAAATAAAATCCGGCGGTTCGGGTTTTATTTCGCAGAACGACCCGCGATTATTGTTCGGTTTAGGCAAAGACGCGCGTGCCGAATGGATTGAAGTAACGTGGGCAAACGGCAAAGCGGAGCGATTTGAAGCCGATGCGGTTGCCGGTTCAACTCTGTTTCTGAAAGAAGGAACGGGAAAATCGCAAATGCTTTCAATTGGTAAAGCCAATTTGCCGAATCCGCTGACGAAAGCGGAAATTTTCGCGCGCAATCTGAAAATTATGGTTGGCAAGCCATTACCGGATTTTGCGGTGAAAACAATGAACGGCGCGGCAAGTTCTTTGCAAAAACAATTCAAGCCGGGACGAAACACGCTCATTAATATTTGGGCAACTTGGTGCATTCCGTGCGCCAAAGAAATGCCGGAACTTGAAAAGATGCGTCCGCGGCTCGCGGCTCGCAACATTGATTTAATCGGCATTAATGTTGACACTGAAAAGAGCGCCAACATCAAAGGTTATGCAACACAAAAGCGCGTTACTTACCCGATTTTAGTCGGCGGCGTGGCGGCAATCGAAAATATATATGCGACCGATGAACTATCCGTGCCGCTAACAATTTTGGTGGACGAAAACGGCATCGTTAAAGAATTAATTCCCGGCTGGTCAACTGAAACGCAGCGAAAATTTAATCTTCTTGTTGGTGATGAAACGGTTAAAGCGGTCATGCCAGCAGTGCCGCCAAAAACAAATAAACGACTTCAGTAGAAATTATGAAATTTTATCGGTGGTTTTGCACCTGGCTATTGATAAACGTAGTTTTGAGCGCGAGCCTAGCTCCATGCTTGACGCTGCAAACATTCGCTCAAACGGTGAAACCGGCGACGATTTTAGCCGATTTGCAGCACACAAAATCCGCCGCTTACGAATGGCTCGATATCGCACTCGAAGCCACCGCCCGCGAACACGGGCGCGTCGCACCGCGTCCGACTGTCGGCTCCCGAATGCTGGCGATTATCGTTACGTCAATGTACGACGCTTGGGCTGCTTACGATGATAAAGCGGTTGGCACGCGTCTTAACGATAAACTCCGCCGTCCAAAGTCCGAGCGCACTCAAGCAAACAAAGAAAAGGCAATCGCGTACGCAGCTTATCGCGCAATGCTCGACCTTTTTCCCGAAGATAAAACCTGGCTTGATGAGCAAATGCGAAAGCGTGGTTTTGACCCAAACGACGACACAATCAACCTTTCAAAACCCTAAGGCGTCGGAAACACGGCGGCAAAAGCCGTTATTGAATATCGCCATACGGACGGCGCGAATCAACTCGGCGACGAACTCGGCTCGAACGGCAAACCTTATTCGGATTACACTTTTTATCGCCCGGTCAATTCGGTTGACAAAATCATTGACCCGGATTGCTGGCAGCCAATTACTTTTCAACTCACCGACGGCAAAACCTCCGCGCCCAGTTATTTAACGCCGCACTGGTATCGCGTCAAGCCATTCGCACTCGAACGCGCCGACCAATTTCGTCCGCCGCCGCCGCCAAAAGTTGGTTCGGAACAATTAAAAAAGGAGGTTGACGAAGTTTTAGATTTCAACGCCAATCTTTCTCCGCAGCAAAAAGCAATCGTCGAATTTATGCGCGACGGTCCGCGCTCGACCGGGCAATCCGGTCACTGGCTTAGATTCGCGCAAGCCGTTTCGCGCCGTGATAAATACGATATAGACAAAGATATAAAACTGTTTTTCGCCGTCGGTGTCGTTGCCTTTGACGCTTTTATCGCCGTCTGGGAAGCGAAGCGCTACTACGACACTTCACGTCTGTGGACGCTTGTTAGATACTTTTACAAAGGGCAAAAAGTCGTCGGCTGGGCTGGCCCCGGCAGAGGCGTCATCGAAATGCCTGCCGAAGATTGGCATCCGTATTCACCCTACAATTTCATCACGCCGCCGTTTCCCGGTTACGTGTCCGGTCACAGCACCGTCAGCGCGGCGTGCGCCAAAGTGCTGGAATTGTCTACCGGCAGCGACCGTTTCGGCGAAGTTGAAAAACGAAAAGCCGGAATGATGACCGAAGCGGATTTCGCCTGCGAAAAAATACAAATGCGACTTGGACAATCGCCTTCGGACGCGAAACTAACGTGCGATGTTGCGCTCGATTTGCCAACCTTTAGCGCGACTGCTGAAATGGCGGGACTATCGCGCGTGATGGGCGGTTATCATATTCAAGCCGACAACATTGCAGGCTTGGATTTGGGACGCAAAGTAGCGATGTTTGATTTTCCGAAAATACAAAGTTACTTTGATGGAACGGCGGGAAATCGCTAAAAATTGATTTGAGAATCAGAATTTATGTTGGGTACTACGGGTTCGGGTTTACTGACGACGGAAAGCTGAATATTTTCGACCTCGGCGTTAATCAATTGCTGTCCGTTCAGGCGACCAATGACAAAAAATACGTCCGTCGCACCGCTGATGCTGATGAACGCGGCTGACGGGCTACGCCTTATAACGGGCGCAGTTACGCGATTGTACCGACAAAGTAAAATTCATTTTATAAAAATTGTCTGGCGAAACTTCTATTTGGAAAAGAAAACGGCAGCTTTTATTTGTTTTCTAAAAAGCGAACCGCTGCACAAATTTCTTCCTCTAATAGTTTGCATTTTGATGAAACTGTTATGATTATTTTATGAAAGTAAGTTTACGCTGTCTTGTTTTGGCTTCTACGTTGTTTATAATTTTCGGCTTAATTTGGTTAGCTTTACCTCTGCTAAACGATTCTCAGGTTGCCGCTCAATCAACTAAACAAGCGTCTCCGGTCGTACGCGAAAATGCGTATCGCGCCAACAACCTTGGGGTCGCGCAACTTGAACAATTCAATCATAAAGAAGGCGCGGAGGCTTTTCGTCGCGCACTCGCACTTGACCCGCAGCTAGAAATCGCGCAGATCAATCTGGCAATTGCCCTTTTTAATTCGCAGGATATTGAAGGCGCACTACAAGCGGCACAGACGGCAGCCAAAAACGCGCCCGACAAGGCACAACCGCACTACATCCTCGGGCTAATCGCCAAAAATCAAAACCGCGCTGACAACGCGCTAACGGCTTTCAAGCGAGTTTTGGAAATTGACCCGCAGGATGTCGGCACAAACGTCAATCTCGGGCAAATTTACATGCAGCAGCGCAAATACGCGGAAGCTGTCGCCGCGTTTCGCCGCGCGCTCGACGCCGAACCGTACAACGCGACAGCGATGTATAATTTAGCGACGGCACTCTTGCGAAACAACGGACACGAAGAAGGAACGCAGTTGATGACACGTTTTCAAACATTGCGACAAAGCGGCGCATCAACGAGCATCGGGCAAAATTATCTCGAACAGGGACGCTATGCGGAAGCTGTCGTTTCGACCGGTGCGGAAAGCAATTTGGTTGACCGCCGAATGCCGACCGTTAGTTTTGTTGACGCGACGGACGAAATGTTCAGCCGTGCAAAATCGTCTGCCAGCCGAACCGTCAAAACGAAAACCGTCCGAAATAATGCTAAATTAATCGAAAAAAACGGTTTGACGGAGAATTGGGAAATACCGACGAGTAAATCAGACACCGCAACATTATTTGATTACGACAGCGACGGCAAATTGGATTTGGTAACTTCAAGTTGGGGAAAGTTGACGCTTTATCACAATGAAAACGGGCATTTCAGAAATGTTACTGCCGAATCCGGCGATTTGGCGAAAGATTATGAATACATTTCCAACAGCATCGTCGCCGGCGATTACGACAACGACCTTAAAACTGATTTGCTCGCCGTTCGCGTGGACGGTTTCACGCTTTACCGCAACGAAGGCGGCGGACGGTTCGCCGAAGTCACCAAAGCCGCCAATCTGCCCGTTCACAAATCGAACGATCGCACCTTGATAGGTTCTTATGCTTGCGCCTTCGTTGATGCCGACCATGACGGCGATTTGGATATTTTCGCGCCGGGCGGAGTTGATTTGGCGATTGATGCGGGCGCGTCGGAAGCTGCTCTATTGCCAAACAAATTGTTTCGAAACAACGGCGACGGAACTTTCACGGATATCAGCGAGAAGGCTAAAATCGCCGACAAACTCGAAGCTAACGCCATCGTTCCAACCGATTACGACAACCGCCGCGACACGGATTTGCTCGTTGTCGGCGAAAAGCGAATGGCACTTTACCGCAATCAGCGCGACGGTTCATTCAAAGATGTTGCACCGGAAGTCGGCTTAGACATCGGCGGAAAATCCGCGGCGGCGGGCGATGTCAACAAAGACGGTTTTACAGACTTTTTCATCGGTCGCGGCGACGGCGAGAGCCGTCTGTTTTTAAGCGACGGCAAAGGAAAATTTAAAAAAGAAAAAATTTCGACCGAAAAAATTACGGCAATTAGCTCGCAGTTTCTCGATTACGACAACGACGGCTTGCTCGATTTAGTCATTTCTGGCTTGTTTGGTTTCCGAGTCTGGCGAAATTTGGGAAACGAATGGCAGGAAGTCAACAAAGCGAACAAGCCGGAAATCGGCGGCATCGCATCGGGTGATTTGGACGGCGACGGCGATTTGGACTTTGTGTTTGTTCCGCTGACCGAACCGGTTAAAATCTTGCGAAACGAAGGCGGCAACGACAATCGCTCGATAACTTTATCGCTGCAAGGACGTGTCAGCAACAAAACCGGAATCGGCGCGAAAATTGATATGCGTTCGGGAAGTCTCACCCAAAAACTCGAAAGTTATTCTGCTAGCCCGATGCCGGCGCCTTCGGACATTCATTTCGGATTGGGAAAACGCGAAAGACCCGATGCCGTGCGCGTGATTTGGACTTCTGGAACGGTGCAAGCCGAACTCGAATTTCCCGAAAAAGCGAAAAACCAGACGGCAAAAAATTTCTCGCCGCTGAAAATCGAAGAACTCGACCGCAAGCCGTCGTCGTGTCCGTATCTCTATACCTGGAACGGCGAAAAATTCGAGTTCATCACAGACTTTCTCGGCGGGGGCGAAATGGGCAATCGGAAGGGCGCGGGCGTTTATAACTATCCCGACTCTGACGAATTCGTGCGAATCACGTCCGACCAATTAAAGCCGAAAAACGGCAGATACGAAATCCGCGTAACGAACGAACTCGAAGAAGTTTTGTTTCTTGATCATTTGAAGCTATTAGCTGTCGAACACGACGCGAACGCGGAAGTTTACCCGAATGAGGGTTTAGGAATTCCGACTGCCGGAAAGCGAATTTTATACACGACGCAAAATGCGAATTCGCCGATTTCTGCTGTTGACACAGACGGACTGGACGTTTTACCCAAAATAAAAAATCTCGACCGCGAGTTTTACAATAATTTCAAACCGCTGAACATTCGCGGTTACGCCGCACCACACAATTTGACTCTGAATTTGGACGATAAAAAAGGTTATAACGGCAGGACGCTGCTGCTTTTGACAGGTTGGACGGATTATGCTTTTTCTTCGGACAATCTCGCGGCTTCGCAAAGTGGAAAGTCGCTTTTTTTGCCGAAATTACAAGTAAAAAATAAAAAGGGCGAATGGCAAACTGTGATTGAAAGCATCGGAATCTCGATTGGGCGACCGCAAACGCTGGTCGTAGATTTGACCGGCGAGTTTTTGTCAAACTCACGCGAAGTGCGCATCGTCACAAACTTTAAGACCTACTGGGATAAAATCGAAGTTGCCACTTCAGAGCAGAAAGATGTAAAAACAATTGAGTTGCAGCCTGTTCAAGCGAACCTGCGCGAGCGCGGATTTTCCGAAGAAATCAAATACGGCGAGATGATTACGACTAATTACGACCGAGTTCTGAACAATGGACGCTGGAAATATTTTTCCGGTAACTTTACGCGACCCGGCGCGGTCAATCAACTGCTCGAAGCAATTGACGATGTTTTTGTCATCTCGAAAACCGGCGACGAACTCGTTTTAAGTTTTGATGCTTTACCCGAATTGCCGAAAAATAAAAAATACACGTTTTTGCTATTCGCCGACGGTTACAGCAAAGAAATGGACATCAATTCCGGCAGTCCCGACGCAGTGCTTCCGTTGCCGTTTAAGCGGATGAAAAAATATCCTTACGCGGCGGACGAGCAGTTTCCGATGACCGAAGAAAAGCGCAGGATTTACGACGAGTATACAACGCGCCCGGTGAGAGACGTTTTGCCGCGCATCGAACTCGGAGTAAAATAAAAATATGTCAGTTTTAATCGAATCAATTCCGAAGCTAACTAGTTTGCCGGTCAGTTTGCCGCGCGGAAATGCGGTTGAAATCGAACTTGAAGCGGGCGTGATGATTTTTCGCGCTTCGGAAACCGCGCAAAGCAGAATCGAGGATTTACTGCTCAAACAAAAAGAATCGCGGATTGACGAAGCCGAGGAAAACGAACTTCAGCAATACGAGAAAATTGATGATTATTTGAGTTTTCTCAATCGTTTAACCAGAAATCTCGCTCAGGCTCAGAATGAGGACATTCAGAATGGCGGGTAAAATCGCCGACGAGATTCGAGAGCAGGTACGGCAGCGGGCGAATTTACTCTGCGAGTATTGTCACACCAAAGAACGCTGGCAATACGTTCGTTTCACGGTTGACCACGTTGTTCCCAGCGAAGATTCGTCGCCGGGAAATTTGGCGTTGGCTTGCTTTCACTGCAATCACCGAAAGTCCGACAAAATCGTCGCCGTTGACCCGGAAACAGGTGAAACCGTTCAAATTTTTAACCCGCGCCGACACATTTGGAAAAAACATTTCGCCTGGTCGGCAGACGGACTGCATATCGTTGCCGTCACCTCAATCGGGCGGGCGACAGCCACATTATTAGAGTTAAATCGAGAAAGAATTTTATTTATTCGGCAAGCCGATGTCGTCGTTAAACGTCATCCGCCGATTAATGATTTAAATTAAATATGGAACATATCAGATATTCCGCCGCCGCTTGCCAAACCGACCAGCCGAATCCAATTGACCGCCGCCAGATGCGCCGCAACACCAACCGCATTCTCTCGATGGTGGATTCGGCAGTGGTGGGAAGTGCGCCGTTTTTGCCGGTTAAATTAGTTGTCTTTCCCGAATTCGCGCACGCCGCGCCGGTTTTTCCGACGGCGGAAGAGTTGATAAAAAAACTCGCCGTCGAAATTCCGAACGAACACACCGAACGACTCGAACAAAAGGCAAAAGAGCATAATATTTACATTCAAACCGGCTCGATGCTCGAAATTGACGCGAAATGGAAAAACGCGCTTTTTAATACAACGTGTTTGATTGGACCGGAAGGTATTTTGTATAAGTATCGCAAGGTCAATACGTGGATTCCGTATGAAGTTCACACCAGCCCGCACGACATCGAAGGTTACGATGAACCGCTGTTTCCGGTCGCCGACACACCGATTGGACGAATCGGGACGGCGATTTGTTACGATTGGCTTTTTCCCGAAGTGTTGCGCCAACTCGCGGCAAACGGTGCGGAAGTTTTAGTGAGAGTCTCGGCTTATATGGATCCGTGGAATGCAACCGCGCCGATGGATTGGTGGATAATTATCAATCGCTGCCGCGCGATAGAAAACACGGCATACGTCGTCGCCGCCAATCAAGCCGCGAGCCTTAAAAATTATCCGCCGTATTCGTGGTCGGGCGGCAGTCAAATTGTTGATTTTGAGGGAAGACTACTTGCCGACGCGTCGCCCGGACCCGGCGAGCGGATTGTCGTCGCGCCGATTGACGTTTCCGCGCTTCGACACGAACGCGAAACTAGGCGTGGACATTCAATGCTCGCGCATCTTCGCACCGAGGCTTATCCTATCTATCGAAAACATTTTTATCCGCCGCAATTAGAAGAAAACGGCGAAGAAATGCTTTCTTATGAAAAAAATAATGAGTTGATTGACGAATCAAAGCGTCAGATTGATTTTCGAGCGACGAACTCCGAAAATTCAGAAAATTAGCCGATAGCATAACTTCAAACAATGCTTGCTCGTTTCTTAAAATTTTTATTTGCTTTTGCTCTTTGTTTTGTGCCTTATGCGATTCACGCACAAACGCCGGTGACGGGGAAATCCTACAGCTCAAATAAACCTGAGCGTCCGGTGACGACTGCGCCACAGTTTCCCTCGCCAGTTACTTTTACCGACATTACCAATCAAACTGGAATAAATTTTAAGCACGAGGCTTCGCCGACCACGCAAAAATACTTGCTTGAAACGATGGGCGCGGGTGTCGGGTTGCTCGATTACGATAATGATGGTCGGCTCGACGTTTTTTTTACGAACGGCGCGCAATTGCTCGACCCGATGCCGAAAGGCGGAATGCCGGACAAATCGAACTCGAAATTTTGGAATCGTTTGTATCGTCAAAAGGTGGACGGCAGCTTTGAAGATGCGACGGAAAAAGCAGGCGTGAAAGGCATCGGCTACGGATTCGGCGTTGCCCTCGGTGATTACGACAAAGACGGTTTCGCCGATTTATTCGTAACCCATTACGGCGGCGCGGTTTTTTACCGCAACAACGGCAACGGCACATTTACCGACGCGGGCGCAAAACTCGGCATTAATGTTGACGGTTGGGCGACGAGCGCGGGATTTTTCGATTACGACCGCGACGGACGGCTCGATTTGTTGGTCACGCGTTACGTCATCTGGGATTTTGAAACGGGTGCGTTAGTTTGCGGTGACGCGCGTCCGGGCTATCACGCGTATTGTCATCCCGACAATTTCAAAAACTCGACCACGATTTTGTTTCATCAAAAAGCGGACGGCACTTTTGAAAACGTTTCGGAAAAATCGGGTATCACGCAAACAAAAGGAAAATCCCTCGGCGTGGCGTTCGCCGATTTCGACGACGACGGCTGGACGGACGTTTTTATCGCTAACGACAACAGTGAACAGCAGCTTTTCCGCAATCTCGGCAATGGACGATTTGAAGATACGGCGCTCGCCGCCGGTGTCGCTTTCGACGATAAGGGTAAATATTTTTCGGGAATGGGCGTTGACGCTGCCGATTATGACGGCGACGGCAAGCAAGACGTTTTCATTACGGCTCTTTCGAATGAAACTTATCCACTGTATCGCAATACGGGCGATTTAATTTTCGATTTTGTCACGCAGTCAAGTGGCATAGCGCAAATCACGATTCTCGGGGCCGGCTGGGGCGTTAAATGGATTGATGCCGATAACGACGGACGGCGCGATTTGTTCGTCGCGCAAAGCCACGTTCTCGACACGATTGAAAAAACTAATTCGCTTCTAAAATACAAACAATCGCCGCTTTTGATGCGAAACACGGAAAAGGGTTTTCAGAATGTTTCGTTGGCGGCGGGCGACGTTTTTAAGACGGATTTGGCGGCGCGCGGAATGGCGGCGGGCGATTTGGACAACGATGGCGATACGGATGTGGTCATCTCGCAAATCAACGGTGCGCCCGTCGTTTTGCGAAATAACGGCACGAAAAATCACTGGATCGGAATAGATTTGCGCGGCGGTGTAAAGAGCGCACCCAACGGCGAAGGCTCAAGAATTATCGTGACCGATATCAACGGCAGAAAACAATTTTTCGACGCAAGCAATTCCGGCAGTTATCTGGCAGCTAATGACCAGCGAATGATTGTCGGCTTGGGCAATGCGGCTTCGGTCAAGCAAATAGAAATTCGCTGGACGAGCGGAAAAGTTCAGACGCTCGAAAATCCCGCGATTGACCGCTATTATTCAATAAATGAAAAGTGATTTTGTAAAATTCTGCATTTCTCAATATCTTTTTCTGAATGCCGGTTCTTAAAATAAAATTACGGCTTAGTTCATCTCAAAAATTTTTTAGGGGAACAAAAACAATGCGGCACAGCTACAAAAGGATTACTCGCGTTTTTTCGGTGTTAATGTCAATTTTTATCGCGCATACGACGTTCGCCCAATCTCTCTATGAAATGCCGCAGGCAGTTGAATCGCGCGTGGCGAGCGGCGAAAATCCGACGGGCGAAAAAGGTAAAGGCGGGCAAGCCAACGGCGGACGCAAAGGCGCGGCGACCGTTCCCGTTAAAGCCGGTGAAAGCCGCGTCCTAGCCGAAGCGAACAACGCGAGCGGAATGGTGCGCCGCATTTGGATGACGTTTCCTGACCGCACACCGCAACAACTGCGAAGTCTTAAAATCGAAATGTTTTGGGACGGCGCGTCGAGACCGGCGGTCAGCGCGCCGCTCGGCGATTTCTTTGGCATCGGTCTGGGACAAAAAGCCGCTTTTGAATCGGTGTTTTTCTCCGACCCCGAAGGCAGAAGTTTTAACTGCGTGATGCCGATGCCGTTCAGAACCGGAATGAAAATCGTTTTGACCAACGAAAGTAGAGCCGATTTAGGTGAGCTTTGGTATGACGTTGATTATACTTTAGGCGATCGGCATCCGGCGAATATGCTTTACTTTCACGCGCATTATCGCCGCGAAAACCCAACTACAATTCAAAAAGATTATGAAATTTTGCCGAAAATCGTTGGGCGCGGACGTTATCTCGGCGCGAATATCGGCGTCGTTGTCAATTCAAAAGAATATTTCAATATCTGGTGGGGCGAAGGCGAAGTGAAAATGTATCTCGATGGCGACACGAATTTGCCGACCATTGCCGGAACCGGCACGGAAGATTACATCGGCACGGCTTGGGGACAAGGAAAATTCGCAAATCTTTACGGCGGCTCGCCCATCGCCGACGAGAAAAATATGCGCTGGTGTTTTTACCGCTATCACGTCGTCGATCCGATTTATTTTCAAAAAGATATTCGCGTGACAATGCAGCAAATCGGTTATCTCGCGGCGCACAGCCGCGAAGATATTATTAAAAATAACCGCACGCTTTACCGCGCCGGTTCAGGTTTAGTTCCAATGGATACGTCGAAGGACGGAAAGTTTGAGCGTTCAGATGATTGGTCAAGCTGTGTTTATTTTTATCTGGACAAACCGACAAATAATTTACCGCCGATTGACGCTGTTGAAAAAAGAGTTTCAGGCTTATGAAAACTATAATGGAACAAATTTTTTGGAGATTTCTGTTAATTGCTTTCGTCGTTTTCGCCGGTCAATTTTCGTCTGCTGCACAAACAAAAATCGTTTCTGGCATTGAACAACTATCGCGGCTCGATTTGTTGCCGACTTTTAAGCAATCAGTCAGAATCGGTTCGGTTTCAAGCTACGACCGTAAGGGCGGCAATGATGATGGATTTGCGGGAACTTATTCGTTCGTGCGAAAAGAAGCGGGCGGGCTGGTCATCGCCGACCTCAAAGGTCCCGGCGCGGTTACGCGCATTTGGACTCCGACGCCTTCGGACGACATCACGGAATTTTACTTTGACGGCGAAACCGCACCGCGCATCAGCGAAAAGTTTTTTGATTTGTTCAGCGGCAAAAAGTTTCCGTTTCTCGCTCCGCTGTCGGGAATCGGCGCGGGCGGTTTTTATACATACGTGCCGCTCGAATACAAAAAATCGTTAAAAATTATTGTCAAAGCCCAGAATTTTAATTTTTATCAAGTCAATTACGCGACTTACGCGGACAAGTCAAACGTCGAAACTTATACAAGTCAGCCGTCACAAAAATACAAAAACGATTTGGAGAAAGCGCGAAAATTTATCGGTTCGGTCGGCTCTGATATTAGCGGCTACGGAACATTGGACGCCGGAAAAATTCAAATTGTAAATTTCAACGGAACGCTGGCGGCGGGGAAAAGTTTGACAGTTTATGAATCAAAAAAGCCGGGCAGAATCGTCGGTTTGAAAATTTCGCCCGCTTCTGCTTTCGCCGGTAAAGAGCGCGATGTCATTTTAAAAATTTATTACGAAGGTGAAAGCGCGCCGTCAATTTCCGTTCCAATCGGCGATTTTTTTGGCTACGCCTGGGGACAGCCCGCAGTTAAATCTTTGCTTTTGGGTATTTGGGAAAATACGAATTATTTTTACTTGCCGATGCCGTTTGAAAAAGCGGTTAGAATCGAACTCGTCTCGGAGAAAACCGGCGGCGCGATTGATGTCAGCGCGGAAATAAAATATACCGAAGAAGGCAAACGCGCTGACGAGGGCAAACTTTACGTCCTCTGGCGGCGCGAAAATTTAACCACTGACGCTTTGCCTTATACTTTTCTCGAGACAAACGGGCGCGGTCATCTCGTCGGCGCGATTTTGCAGGCGCAGGGAACTCAGCCCGGTTCGATTCCCGAATTTTTCGAGGGTGACGACGAAACAACCGTGGACGGCGAGTTGGTGATTCACGGGACGGGTTCGGAAGATTTTTTCAACGGCGGTTGGTATGACGTTCCCGGTCGCTGGGAGGACAGAGTTTCTCTGCCGCTGAGCGGGAGTCTGGATTTCAAAAGATACCTGGCTCGCACCGGCGGTTATCGCTTTTTTATCAATGATGCCTATTCTTTCACGAAGAGTATTCGGCAAACTATCGAACACGGTCCGAGCGGAAACAAATTTCCGACCGATTACGCTTCCGTCACATTTTTCTATTCGGAAAATCATCCGACCGCCGATTTAACTTTGCCGGCGCTGGCGGAAAGGCGCGTTAACGACCCGAAAACCGTCGTTTTCACGCCCGGTGGGACGACGCCGATTCACGCTTTTTCGTGGAATAACTCGACGCTCGCTAAGGACGATAACCGAATCGGCGGCGAAGATTTGCGCCATCTGCAATTTCGGGCGATCGGAAGAGAAGTTTTCGGACCGCATTATATTTCTTTCATCTGCGATATGCCGCAGGCGGGAAAATACAAAGTCGCAGTGCAAGCCATCGCGGGACCCGCGCAGGGCAGAGTTCAGCTTTTTCGCAACGAAGTCCCAATCGGCGAAGCGGCGGATTTATATTCTGCCGAACGAAAAAAAACGTCGGAAATTCCGATGGGCGAACTCGATTTGAGCGAAGGCGCAAACCGCGTGATGTTCAAAATCGTCGGCAAAAATGAGCAATCGAGCGGGCTTGGATTTGACGTTTATCGAATCGTGTTTGAAAAAGTAAATACGGTAATTTCCGCGTTACGCCGCAAACGGGCGCGGTCAATCCGAAAGATCTGGCTTCGCCGAAAGCGGATGAAAAAGCCGAAGCAGGCTATTACGCGGTCACGCTGACAAAATTTAATATCAAAGCCGAATTAACCACGACACGGCTCGTCGCCGTGCATCGCTATACCTTTCCGAAAACAACCGAAGCGCAGATTTTAATTGACACGGGCTCGGTGATTTTTACGGGCGGCGGAAGCAGCAGACGGCAGCGACCGATTTCGACGACGACGCGCATCGTCGCGCCGAACCGCATTGAAGGCACGGGGAATTTCATCGGCGGCTGGAATCCTTCACCTTACACGCTGCATTTTTCCGCCGAGTTCTCGCGTAATTTTAAAACTTTCGGAACTTGGCGCGACGGCGACGTTTATCCGAATACTGAAAACGTGACAGGCGAACAGACGGGCGCAGGCGCGTTTGCGACTTTTGACACGGGCGAGAATCAGACAATTGAAATTAAAATCGGCGTGTCATTCATCAGTTCTGAAAAGGCAGATGCGAATATCAAAACCGAAACCGCCAGTGCCGGTTTTGACGAAATTCGTCAACGCGCTACAAATTTATGGGAAGCGATTTTGTCAAAAGTTAAGGTCGAAGGCGGCAGCGAAGAGCAGAGACAAATTTTTTACACCGCGCTTTATCGCTTGCACTATATGCCGCACGACGTTTCGGGCGAAAATGCCTGGTGGCAATCCGCCGAGCCGCATTACGAAGATTTCTACGCTATTTGGGACACTTTTCGCACCGTTCATCCGTTGCTCACTTTGATTCAGCCCGACCGGCAGCGCGATATGGTGAATTCGTTAATAAACGTCTATAAACACACGGGTTGGATGCCCGACGCGCGAATTGCGGGCGCCAACGGGATGATTCAAGGCGGCTCGAACGCCGATGTTTTAATCGCTGATGCGTTCGTCAAAAATCTAAAGGGAATTGATTACAAAACTGCCTATCAGGCGATGTTTAAAAATGCCGAAGTTGACAGCCCACGCTCAGTTTACGAAGGACGCGAACTTGGCGAATACAACACGCGCGGTTATCTTTCAATGAAAACTGAGCGTTCGGCTTCGCGCACCGTCGAATACGCGTATAACGATTTTTGCATCGCAACGGTCGCCAAAGGTTTGGGCAAAACCGCCGATTATCAAAAATTTCTGAAACGCTCACAAAATTGGATGAATTTGTGGGATATGGAAACGAAATCAATTCGTCCGCGTCGCGAAAACGGCGAATGGATGACACCTTTTGATAAAACGAAACTCTATATGCTTGATTCACCGCGTTTTACGTGGATGAGCGCGCCGTATTACGAAGGTTCGGCTTATCAGTATTCGACTTATGTTCCGCACGACGTGCAAGGTCTAATCGAAAAAGTCGGCGGCGATGCGGCATTTGTTAGATGGCTTGACCAATTTTTCAGCGAAGGCAACGAAACTCTGCGCAGCGAAGGTCTTTACACGCACGTCAACGAACCGGACATTCTCGCCGCATTTCTTTATATTCACGCCGGTAATCCGTCGAAAACACAGGAAAAACTGCGTGAGATTATGCAGAAAGAATATCGCCCGGGTCGCGCCGGACTGCCCGGCAATGACGATGCGGGAACGATGTCTTCGTGGTATGTCTGGAATGCAATTGGGCTTTATCCAAACGCCGGACAAGATTTCTATTACATCGGAAGCCCGATTTTCTCGAGCTCGACGATTGATTTGGGAACGGGTCGCAAGTTTGTAATTGAAGCCGTAAACGCTTCCGGAGCGAACAAATACGTTCAATCGGCAACGCTCGACGGAAATCCGATTGACCGCGCCTGGCTCAAACATTCTGAAATTTCAAACGGCGGAAAACTTGTTTTGCAAATGAGCGATAGAGCGTCGAATTGGGCAAGCACGCAACGTCCGCCCTCAGTTTCGAGCAAATCTCAACCGTCCGCCCGAAATTACGTGAGTGCCGCAGACGGCGAGTCGAAACAATTATTTTCAAACGGCTGTCTGAATAATTCACCGCCGATTCCCTGTGGACTTAACCTCTTCCACGACTTTGCGGATAGAATCAATGACTAACTCCGGCTGGTCATGGTGGATATTATGACCGCTCTTTTCAGCGATGACTTGCTTGCCCCTCGGTGAGCGTCGTACAAGATCTTTTTGCATCTCTAAATGAAGCATATAGAACTTCTGCGCTAGTGACGGAGTTGGATAATCGTTAGGTCTGTATGGTCGCCCTTGCGTCAGCACAACAAGAGGAATACTGCTGCGCCAATTCGCGGCATTCATCAACGCCCTGATAGAGCAGTGGTCAACACTCTCTCGCGGGTGGCGAATCACAAAATCTTCGGGCTTGAGTTGCTTTACCATTTCCAGAGGCAAAATAGCTAACCCACGATCGGGTTCATCTTCGTGTGCCGAATCGACCAAAACCATTCCGGCAATCTCATTGGGGTAGCGACTGGCATACAGTCGCGTCAACAACCCTCCCAGCGAATGCCCGACCAAAACGTACGGGCTGGAGACTTTCGCGTTTGTGAGCAGTGTGTGTAAGTCTGCGACTAAAGTTTCGATAGTGCGCGGCACGGGAGCTGGCTCACTCCCGCCGAGACCGGCTCGGTCGTAGGAGCAGACGCGGGTAAATTTTGCCACTTCCGGCTGAACCCGATTCCAAACTGAGGACGAGTCACCGAGACCTGCCTCCAACACGACGGTGGGACTGAGGTGGTCTAATGGAAATGGACACGAAACTCTCGCTAAAATGAGAGTATGAGAAAATATGACGAAGAATTCAAACAACAGGCAGTTAAAAAGATTTTAGACGGGCAAGCGGTGGCGAGCGTGTCCCGTGAATTAGGAGTTTCTGAAGGAGTTTTACATAAGTGGAAACAAAAAGTAATTGTTTCGCACTCCGAGGTTGAAAAAGAAGTTA
>MWVV01000020.1_pt1 | contig 66806 bp, 47 predicted proteins | sample 1047281 | NCBI WGS metagenome assembly MWVV01 (sample SAMN06349986, study PRJNA376086) | soil metagenome | isolation source: PT-2 sample Antarctic (ecotone) soil | place: Antarctica | collected 2015-01-13 | reverse complement strand
ACAGACATTGAAACTCTTCATCAGTCAAACCGGTGGCGGCAAGAAACTCTTTCGGCTTTTCTTTTAACTCCGCATATTTTAACATTTACATAGATTAACCGATTTTACTTATTTCCAATAATGTCTATTAACTTCAATTGTTTTTCAAGGTCGGCTCAACATAATTAATCAAAATTTGTTTGCCGCACTCAAGCTCCGAAACAAAAATATCGTATGCTTCATTTTGAATTACTAAATCCATAAATTCGTAAACAAGATTGATTTGGTTTTTCGTAAAAAATTGAAACCGATTCTTCCAGTAATCTGATTTTTGTTCAATTTCTTCACATTTCACCATCAACGTGAAAGTAGTAAAATCGCAAACTTCATCATCTTCCGTAAAGTGTTCAAGAGAGTAAATAAGATAAGCAGGAAAAAAACAGTGAAAGGCTTCAGGCGAAAACAACGGTAATTTATCGTAATTTTCCTCCAAAGTTTTTGACGTAATATCTTTCCAGTCTTTGTTTAAGAATGCCTTTCTAACTCCGAAACATTCTTCACATTCGTGTTCAGTAATGAAACCTTTGGGATAAGAAACATTTTCAAAGACTTCAATAATTCTATTTTTAAGATTTTCAAGCTTTTTTTGTGAATGTGGCATATCACTGCATAATTTCAATTTCTTTATTTCCCTCAACAACGCGCCCAATCTCAAAACATTTCTCACCAAGTTTTTCAATGTGAGATTTGATTTTTCGCACGTCGCTTTCTGCGCAGACAATCACCATTCCAACGCCCATATTAAATGTGCGGAACATTTCCGTTTCTTTGACATTGCCGAGTTTTTGCATCAATCCGAAGACGGGAAGTTCATCCCAAGTTCCTTTTTCAATTTCAACCGAAACATTTTCGGGCAAAATTCGCGGAATATTTTCCAGCAATCCGCCGCCGGTGACGTGCGCCAAGCCTTTAATTTTCCCGGAATCGAGAAGACCGCCGAGCGTTGGCAGATAACTTTTGTGCGGTTTAAGCAAAGTATCACCAACGGTTTCGCCGGTTTCTTTTAATTCCGTATCAACTTTGTAATGCCCGACGTAAAAAAGCAGTTTTCGCGCCAACGAATAACCGTTCGTGTGCAAACCGCTCGAAGGCAAACCCAAAACAACATCGCCCGCTTCGACTGATTTCCCGTCAATCACTTTTGATTTATCAACTACGCCGACGATAAAACCCGCCAAATCGTATTCACCCGCCGCATAAAACCCGGGCATTTCCGCCGTTTCGCCGCCGAGCAGAACACATTTGTTTTCTTTGCAGGCGATTGAAATTCCTTCGACGACCGAAGCCGTTACAGCCGGCGAGAGTTTTCCCGTTGCAAAGTAATCAAGGAAAAACAGAGGTTTTGCGCCTTGCACTAGAATGTCGTTGACGCAATGATTGACAAGGTCTTGTCCAATTGTGTGGTGTTTGCCCGTCAAAAAAGCGACTTTTAGTTTTGTGCCGACACCGTCCGCCGAAGCGACCAGAATCGGCTCTTTCATTTCGGGGAACATTCCAGAAAACATTCCGCCGAAACTGCCGATTTCCGTCAGAGTTCGCTCGTTAAATGTTGATTTGGCGAAAGTTTTAATTTTATCGAGCGCAATATTAGCATTGTCAATCGAAACGCCCGCGTCCGAATATGTAATTGATTTACTCATAAAGAAATTTGTAAAAGTAGACAGAGATTATAGAAAAATCACAATCAATTTTATAATTTCCTCTACGTTCCCTGTGTCCTACGCAGTTAAAGTTACCTGACTTGAACGATTGATTATAGCGATTTGTTGATAAAACTTCATTGACTCTAATCGCCTTTCGCGTTTAGCATTTTCGAGGGGGAAAATTTATGAGTTTTACATTGTTGGATTTGGGTTCGGAAAATTTTGAGTTTCGCGCCAACATTTGGAATTGGAAGCCGACGCTTGAAATTATTAAAAGTTTTGACATCGTTGACGAAGGGAAGCTGCGGCAGATGAGTTATAACGCGACCGGCGCGCAATTCTCTCACGAAGAAGCGCAAGCCATCGGCGAAAAAATCCGTGACGAAATTCTGCCGAAATTAGAGCCGAACAAGCGTATGTTCGGAGATTTGTCTGTCACAGACGCGCCCGACGACGGCACATTTCACAGCGAAGGCGACGGGGAATGGAAGAATTACAGCGCAAGTCACGATTGGCTGAGAGATTTTTCAGAGTTTTGCCTTAAATCGGAAGGTTTTCAGGTTTTTTAAAGCAGTTCAAAATCCGTCGCTTATTGTTAGAAAATAACTGACCTTAGACACTGGACTTTAGACATTAGACTTATTTTTACAATGGATTTTATTCAAGGTTTTGAAGAGTTTTTCAAAAATTTGTGGGTGCAAGTTGCGCTGCTCATCATTTTTGCAACTGTTCACGGCTATATCGGCGCGTGGCTTGCCGTGCGGATGCTTTTTCGTCCGCGCAATCCTGTCAAACTTCTTGGCTTAACAGTTTTCCCGCAGGGAATGATTCCCCGCCATCGGGGGCGTTTAGCAGAAGCAATTGGAAAGGCTGTCGGCGAAGAGCTTGTTTCACAGGAAACCATTGTCGAGGAACTTTTTGGGAAAGAATTTTTGCGAAAGAAAATTCAAGCCGTGGTTGATTCTTATACCGAAGATTTAATGTCGCAAGATTATCCGTCGCTCATTGAAGCGTTGCCGGCGAACATCCGCGAACCTGTTTTGGACGCAATTTCTTCTCTTCAGTTAAAAATTACCGAATATATCGAAGGGGTTTTAAGAAGCGAAGAAACCGTTGAGACGATTCGCGGATTTGTCGGGCGACGCGTTGACGAAGCTCTTTCGCGCCGAATCTCCGAAACTGTTGACGAAGAAACATTTCTTAAAATTACGGGTTTTCTCGAAAATCGAATTCGCTCGGTCGTCAAAGAATCGGCGTTCGAGCAGAAAATCAGAGCTTTTATCAGCCGACGAGTTGATGATTTAGCCAACACGCCGACGCCGCTCGGCGAAATGTTCACCGAAGAGGCGGTTTTGCTTTTGAAAGACAAAGCGAGCGAACAAATCGAACCGATCGTTCATAAATTAGCCGAAATCGTTACAGCGGAGCGCACGCGCAATCAAATTAGCGCACTTATCAAACGTGAAGTTCACGGTTATTACGAAAATTTGGCGTTTTTTAAAAAGATATTCGTGTCGCGGGAAAATCTCTTAAAAGAAGTTGATGATTTGGTCAACGACAGTTTGCCAAAGCGCATTGAGGAAAGTTTGCGCGGCGCGTTTTTTGCCGAAGAAGCCAGAAATTTTCTCGATACGACCATTGACAATACGCTGGCGCGTCCAATCCCTGAAATCATCGGAAACATCGCGCCCGAACAGCTTGAACGGCTCAAATCGCAAATCTCGAAAAACGTTTTTTCACTCGTTCAGGGCGACGAAATGATGAATTCGGTTTCGGCTTATCTGACCGACACTTTGCAAAAACTTCGCCCGCACAGTTTGGGAGCGATTCTCCAAACGGCACATCCCGAAGCGGAAGAAAAACTCAAAAATATGTTGTCAAAGAGTTTAATAAGCGTCCTCAATCGTGGAGAAACATCGAATATTGTCAACGGCGTGCTGTCAAACCAAATCGAACGCTTGCTTGCCACGCCAATCGGCAAACTTTCCGCGCACGTTTCGGAAGAAAAAGTCCACCAGGCGGGAAAATCCTTGACCGAAACGATAATTTCCGCCGCGCGAGAAAAACTTCCCGCGGCGATTCGAGAATTTGACATCGGCAAAGTCGTGCGCGAAAAAATCAATAATTACCCGGTCGAAAAACTCGAATCGCTTGTTCTTTCCATATCCAAAGAACATCTGCGAACCATCGAACTCTTCGGCGCGTTGTTCGGTTTAATTATCGGGATTGTGCAGGCAATCCTTTCTTATTGGGCGTTTGCCAAATAAATTTGGAACTTGCGGGGAAATTTGTTCGTTTGCCATTACCGAAGGAACTTTCGTGGAGGGAAAAATAATGAAAAAATTTGGTTTATTGGTTTTTATATTCGCTTTGTCAATCGGTTTAACATTTTCGACTAATTGCGGCTTCAACAGTTTTAAAAATTTCGGCGGCATTCAAGGTTCGGGAACGCCGAAAACCGAAACGAGAAATGTTGACGATTTTACGAAAATTGACGCGAGCGGCGCAGTCAACGTCGAAGTTGCGGTCGGCAATAGTTTTGCAGTTGAAGTTCAAGCCGACGACAATTTGCTCGCTAACATTAAAACGGAAGTCAGCGGCGACACGTTGAAAATTTACAGCGAAGATAGAATTTCGTCGAAAACACGCATCAATGTCAAAATTTCGATGCCGGCGATTGAAGGTTTAGAAATTTCAGGCGCATCGAGCGCAAATGTCGCAGGCGTCAAAGCCGATTCGCTCGAACTTAAAGCCAGCGGCGCGTCGAAAATTAAAATTAACGGTGAAGCGCAAACTTTAGATGCGGATGCGAGCGGCGCAAGTTCAATTGATGCAGAAAAGTTGAAGGTTGAAGATGCAACTGTCGAAGCAAACGGAGCGAGCAGCGCAACAGTTTCAGCAATTAATGATTTAGACCTTAACGCGAGCGGCGCAAGCAAAATTTCTTACGTTGGCGAGCCGAAAAACATCAAGCAGGATTCTTCGGGCGCAAGTTCGATAAAGAAAAAATAATTTTTAGTAAAACGAATTGGAAACGCGGTGAGTAAGAAAATTTTCTCACTCACCGCGTTTCTATTTCTTCAATTAAGCCGTTTAATTAAGTTTCGACAGCTTTCGTTTCGATTCCCAATAAGTTATCTTCCGCGTCAAGCCCGACTACATAAACATCTAACTGAATTTCTCCGATCCTAAATACTTTCAAATCTCGCAAATTTTTCTCCAACAATTCTCTTAACTGCACAAAAATTTGTGCAGTTTCCTTTTCTTCATCTCCGAACCAATCCTGAATCTCCGTTAAACGCGCAAAAAATCCTGCAAAATCTTTTTCTTCAATTTTTGAGTCTGCCGCTTTTTTAGTTTGGCTTAAAATTTCCTGTTTGCTGACTGCTTTGGCTTGCCTGCCGACAAAAGACCGGATTAAAGCGTCAGTTTCGCTGATGTAATATAGACCTTTAACAGCGATTTTGATTTGTTCCGCCAAATTGTTATCGCAAGAATCCGCTTTTTGTTTTTCCAAAACTTTATTTTTTGGTATTTCCAACTTTTCTTCCTTTAATTTTTTTGATTTTTTTCTCTTCGGCATAAAATTTTGCGCTTCCTTTCCCGAATAAAGTAAGTCTAACACAATCTAAAATCACGCCAAGTCGCTGTTAAAAAAAGACTTTATCGGCTATCGAAAATTATTTTAAAACCCTGTGGATATTTCTTGCATTTTAGTTTTTATTCTGTTAGGCTTTCACTCGTTTCCAGTAGAAAAATTTCTTGTAAATTATTGAAAACATTACAGTTAAGGTTTTACATTAGCATTTAAGCAACTTTCCACAAGCCTGTGGAAAACCTTGTGGAAAACTTTTAAAATGGATATTTCAAATGGCTAAAACTAACCAGTTTATAAAGGTTTGAAAGAAATCTTTTGAAGAGGATAGCAGAGTGCTTAAAAAGTTTTTCAGAAGGAATTTTGCTTAAAAGTTTTCACAGAGATTTAACTAAAAAAGTGCGGAGAAAAGATATGGAAAATTTGGTGGAAAATAGAACGGAAGAAAAAAATGTTTGGAATAACATTCTTCAATCGGTTGAAAAGCGTCTGAACAAACAAATTTTTGATGCTTGGTTTCGCCCGATACAGTTTGAAAGTTGCGATGAGCAAGATAAAATTCTGCGGCTTCGGGCTAGCCAAGTTAATAAAGATTGGGTAAGTAGTTACTATTCAGAGGTTATTGTGCAAATCTTGAAAGAATTAAATTTGCCTAGCTACAGTCTTGATTGGGATATCGTTTCGTCGGAAATGAACGAAGGAGATTTTGCGGACGATGACGATACAGAGTTTTTCTTTAAAGAAAAACAAACGAAAAATCCAGCAATCAGCAACGGGTTTAATTTCATTGAAAAATCCAAAAATGAAGTTTCAATCAAAAGCAGTTCGACCAATTTCGTTGATATTGAACCGATTGAGAATTCTCTCAACCGCAAATATACCTTTAATACGTTTGTTGTCGGCTCGTGCAATCAATTTGCACACGCGGCGGCTCTGGCAGTTGCCGAATCGCCCGGTAAAACTTACAATCCGATGTATATTTACGGCGGTGTCGGACTCGGCAAAACACATTTGATGCACGCTGCCGGACACGCTATTAAAGAACGCAACCGACACCTTCGCGTTGCCTATATATCAGCCGAAAAATTTATGAACGAATTGATTAACGCGATTCGTTACGACAAAACGCAGACTTTCCGCGATAAATATCGTTCGATTGACGTTCTTTTAATGGACGATGTGCAATTTATGGCTGGAAAAGAACGCACTCAGGAAGAATTTTTTCACACATTTAACGCGCTTCACAACGACCAAAAGCAAATCGTAATTACATCAGACTGTCCGCCGCGCGAAATTCCGACTTTAGAAGAACGCCTGCATTCGCGTTTTGAATGGGGCTTGATTGCCGACATTGAACCGCCTGATTTGGAAACTAAGGTGGCGATTCTTAAACGTAAAGCTGATTTAGATGGCGTGAATTTGCCCGACGACATAGCATTTTTTATCGCCAGCAAAGTTAAAAGCAACATTCGTGAACTCGAAGGCTCGCTGGTACGCCTCGTGGCGATTTCTTCCTTAAGAGGTTTGCCGATTTCCAAAATGCTCGCACAAGATGCGATGCGAAACATAATTGACAGCGACCAGCCGGAAGGTTTGACGCTTGACAGAATCGCCAAAACCGTTGCCACGCACTATAAATTATCTGTTGAAGAATTGAAATCGAAAAATAACGCCAGACAAATCGCCGTGCCGCGTCAAGTGGCGATGTATTTATGTAAAAGATTGACAAAACATAGTTTCCCGGAAATTGGACGCGAATATGGCGGCAAGCATCACACAACCGTTATGCACTCTGTCGGGAAGATTGATTCGATAATTAAGGAAGATAGAAATTTCCACAGGGTTGTTAGTGAGCTTATAGATAATCTTTGCAGTTAGTTAGAAGTTATCCAACAGTATTTTCAGTGGAAGTTTTCCACAGCAAATTTAGCGAAACTGTTTAATTGTTGTAGGTTTTACAGACACTTAAACAAAGTTTTCCACATTTCCACAGGTTGGAGATATTTTTGACCTGTGGAAAAATGGAAAAGCTATAATTTTGTCTAAATTTTCCACAGGGAACAAAATTTTCCACAAGTTTTCCACAAAGCCTGTGGAAATATAAGTCTATTATTTAGAATAATAAAGTCGGTTTTCCACATTTCCACAGGCTCTACTACTACTACTAGAAATAAATAAGGTTTTTAAATTAGTATAAATAGTAAAAAGCGTCGCGTATTAAATGTGAATTTTTAACATATAATAAAGAAAAATTTAGGAGATAAAGAAATGGAATTTGTAATCAAGCAAAACGCTTTAAAAGAAGAACTTGGATTTGTGCAAGGAATTGTCGAAAAGAAAAGCACGATTCCCGTTCTCTCAAATATCTTGATTGAATCGGTTGGCGAAAATACGATTCGGTTTGTCGGGACGGATTTGGACGTAACGATTCGTTGTGAAGCAACTGCTGATATAAAACAAGCCGGCGCGATGTGCATTCAAGCCCGAAAACTTTTTGACATTGTGCGGCTACTCGATGATGCGGACGTGCATTTTACGAAAGAAGAAAACGAATGGGTAAAACTCAAATGCGGAAAAGCGAATTTTAAGTTAGCGGGTGTTGCACGCGAGCAATTTCCGGAAGTTCCGAGTTTCAAAAGCGCGCCGATGAAACTTTCCGCCGATATTTTTAATCATTTTATTCAAAACACCGCCTTTGCAATTACGAATGAACAATCACGCTTTACGCTTTCGGGCGCGAAATTTATGATTGACGGCGGCGCGGCGCGAATGGTTACCACCGACGGTCATCGCCTGGCATTTATCGAAAAGAAATTAACCGATAGCGCAGCGAAAGATACGATGGACGCGCTGATTCCAAAAAAGGCTTTGATGGAACTCACGAAAATCGCCCGCGATGCGAAAGGCGATGTCAGTTTCGGCGAGGACGCGAATCATATTTATTTTGAAGTGGGCGGCAGATTACTCATCACGCGTAAACTTTCAGGAACATTTCCGAATTATGAAATGGTTATTCCGAAGGACAACGACAAAACGGCGACGTTTGACGCTGAAGAAATGAAGACCGCAATTCGCCGCGTCAGTTTAATGGCGGATGAAAGAACTCGGTCGGTGCGAATGACTATCAGACCGAACGAAATCGAAATCGGAGCGCAATCGTCGGAGGAAGGCGAAGCGAGCGAGAAAGTTGCCGCCGAATACACAGGCGAAGAAGTTCAAGTCGGCTTTAATTCGCAATATCTGCAAGAATTTCTCAATGTCGTCGGCGCAGGTGAGTCAGAAACCGAGGGAACTAACGAAAAGGAAACTGACGGCGAAACCGTCCGCGTTAAAGAAAGCGCGAATCGGTTGCGGATCGCCTTTGAATTCAAAGACGGTAACGCGCAAACCCAATTAAACATCGCCGGCGATAAAACTTACGATTATAAATATATCGTGATGCCTTTGCGGATTTGAACGGAACGCCAGCATCCTGCTGGCAAATGTCGTTAATCTCAGTCGTTTGAACGCTTGAGGCGTTCATTGCCAGCAAGATGCTGGCGTTCCCTAATAAAACAAAAGAGCAACCTTAATTTAAGGTTGCTTTTCATTGTGTAAGAAAATTTTTATCCAAAAAACCTTTCTAAATAATACGGCAACATCTTGCGCCACCAGTCCCAATCGTGATTGACATCGTGTCCCCAAAGTTCGCACAAATGCGGAATGCCTTTTTGATGAAGAACGCCGCAGAATTGCTTGGTTCTTTCCGGAGCTTCAAATGTACCTTGTCCGGTAACAATGACAATTGAATCGGCTTTTTGCAGAGTTGGCAGATGATGATTGTCGTTGAGATTGGCGACATATTGCATCGGATTGTTGAAATAAACGTTGTCGTCAAAATAATTTCTTAGATAAGAGCGAATGTCATAACTTCCGCTCATCGCAATCGTGCCGCGAAACTGGTCGGGATGTTTGAAATAGCAATTTGCTGCTAAAAACGCTCCCAAACTCGCGCCCGTAGTCAGAGGTTTTGCGTCTTGCCCGCATTCGTCGCGGATGAGCGGCATCACTTCTTCCATAATGTATCGGTCATAGCACGTCAAAAGTTCAGCCTTCCATTGCGGCGAAGCCTGCTCGTTCAAAAGGCTGTAACGATTGACCGAATTTATCGAATAGGCGCGAAGCAATCCCGATTCTATAAAAGGTTTTATTACATCAACCAGCAAAAATCTTTCATATTCAAGATAATCCGCCGCCGCTGTCGGAAACATTAAAAGCGGATAGCCCGCGTGTCCATAGGCAACCATCGGCATTTCCATTCCAAGATTATGACTGAACCAAGATGTCGTATCACGACGCATAAAATTTTTTGACTCCAATTTGATTTTTGATTATGTGAGATTAAAAGAAAAAAGTTTAGAGTTCAAACTTTAGTTTCCTTTTTTATGCGAAAGGCACGCTGAAGCGTAAACTCTAAACTTTTTATTTCGTAACGGTAATTTCGCGTGTCGTCGAATTATAACCGCCGTTGTCCACGAGATTTCCGTCCTTATCAACAAGTTCGAGTTTGATTGTGTGTTTTCCTTCCGTCCAACCGGAAAGCCAAATCGCTTGCCATTTATCAATAAATTTAGCTTCGCCGCCATCAACTGAATAACGCACACGAAAAGGACTTCCAATTGCTACGAGCTGACCATTTGGATCATCATTTTGTAGCACGGGCTGATTACCAGAAAGCCAAAAATCAATCATAATCGCTTCGGCATCTGCGCCTTTGTATTCGCCCTTCGGACGACTGTAAGTTAAGAGCGGCTTCGCCGCGTCAATCGCACCCGCCGTCGAAGATTGCATATCTTTTCCTTCGGGCGTAGCGGAAGTATTCGCGTTCGACATCGCTTGATTGGCGTTAGTTGTTGCAGGTTTTGTCGTATCCGCACCGCCGTTTCTGACGGTGAATTTTACCATTTGAAAAGCGTTGGCGTTTTTATAACTCTCGTGCCAAGGGCGCGAAGGGAAAAAGCGCAAAGTGTGTTCGCCATCTGAAACATTTCGCAGTTCAAACTCTTGGTCAAGATTGTAATAAGCTTCATACGGTTGATTGTCGAAAGAACGCCGCAGAATTGCTTGGTTCTTTCCGGAGCTTCAAATGTACCTTGTCCGGTAACAATGACAATTGAATCGGCTTTTTGCAGAGTTGGCAGATGATGATTGTCGTTGAGATTGGCGACATATTGCATCGGATTGTTGAAATAAACGTTGTCGTCAAAATAATTTCTTAGATAAGAGCGAATGTCATAACTTCCGCTCATCGCAATCGTGCCGCGAAACTGGTCGGGATGTTTGAAATAGCAATTTGCTGCTAAAAACGCTCCCAAACTCGCGCCCGTAGTCAGAGGTTTTGCGTCTTGCCCGCATTCGTCGCGGATGAGCGGCATCACTTCTTCCATAATGTATCGGTCATAGCACGTCAAAAGTTCAGCCTTCCATTGCGGCGAAGCCTGCTCGTTCAAAAGGCTGTAACGATTGACCGAATTTATCGAATAGGCGCGAAGCAATCCCGATTCTATAAAAGGTTTTATTACATCAACCAGCAAAAATCTTTCATATTCAAGATAATCCGCCGCCGCTGTCGGAAACATTAAAAGCGGATAGCCCGCGTGTCCATAGGCAACCATCGGCATTTCCATTCCAAGATTATGACTGAACCAAGATGTCGTATCACGACGCATAAAATTTTTTGACTCCAATTTGATTTTTGATTATGTGAGATTAAAAGAAAAAAGTTTAGAGTTCAAACTTTAGTTTCCTTTTTTATGCGAAAGGCACGCTGAAGCGTAAACTCTAAACTTTTTATTTCGTAACGGTAATTTCGCGTGTCGTCGAATTATAACCGCCGTTGTCCACGAGATTTCCGTCCTTATCAACAAGTTCGAGTTTGATTGTGTGTTTTCCTTCCGTCCAACCGGAAAGCCAAATCGCTTGCCATTTATCAATAAATTTAGCTTCGCCGCCATCAACTGAATAACGCACACGAAAAGGACTTCCAATTGCTACGAGCTGACCATTTGGATCATCATTTTGTAGCACGGGCTGATTACCAGAAAGCCAAAAATCAATCATAATCGCTTCGGCATCTGCGCCTTTGTATTCGCCCTTCGGACGACTGTAAGTTAAGAGCGGCTTCGCCGCGTCAATCGCACCCGCCGTCGAAGATTGCATATCTTTTCCTTCGGGCGTAGCGGAAGTATTCGCGTTCGACATCGCTTGATTGGCGTTAGTTGTTGCAGGTTTTGTCGTATCCGCACCGCCGTTTCTGACGGTGAATTTTACCATTTGAAAAGCGTTGGCGTTTTTATAACTCTCGTGCCAAGGGCGCGAAGGGAAAAAGCGCAAAGTGTGTTCGCCATCTGAAACATTTCGCAGTTCAAACTCTTGGTCAAGATTGTAATAAGCTTCATACGGTTGATTGTCGAGAATGACGTGAATGTGATTTCCCATACCCGTCGTCATATCTTTCGTTGGTTTATAGCCTTTCAAATCGCCCGCCAGGGTTAATTTAACTTTCACAACCGAACTGTTAACGGTCGCGCCGTTCTTCGGTTCGACAACTGTAATGGTCGGCGCGGCATTATCTTGTTCGCCGCGCGTCGTCATTTCATCTTGAATCTTTTGCGGGCGCGGAACTTCCGTTAAATTTTGCGCAGTCGGTTTAGTATTAACGTTTGCCGTGTTTGTTAGATTTGCATTGTTATTCGTGTTTGCGTTTGTGTTTGTCGTTGAAGTCGCACAAGCTGAAAAAGCGGCGAGAGCAACTAAAAATATAAACAATTTTGCTGATTTCATAATTTTCCTTTTGTTTTACCGGCTAATGATTTGAATTAAATAGTAGCGAAGATTTGCCGTTTGGAAAAGGGTTGTTAATGGAAAATGAAAAATGGATAATGGTAAATAATAATTTAAAGTAAAAACGATAACCGTTGTCGAACGAAACTTTCAGCTAATTTGCAAAACGTCTTCAAATTTTCCGTTATTATTTTCCGTTATCCATTTTTTCGTTGCTTTATATTAAAATCAACTTTATAATCAATTCACTTTTTACTGACCAACCACATTTTTTAGCTTTTCTAAATTTCTGAAAATTAATGAGGAGAATTGTCAATGCGAATTCCAAAACCGAACTTTCTGATTTTTTTGCTGCTTTCGGCTTATTTTGTAACCGCCGTTGCTGCGCAGAAAAACGATTTGACCAACGCAGATTTCAAACAACTTGCCGGAACGGCGGAAGAAATTCCGTAAATGCGCCTTCCAAATCCAGCCGATTTGGGTTTGAAATCGAAAACCGCGATGCTTCCTATTCTCGCCAATCGAATCGTGCAAAAATTTGAAATTCCGATTGAAAATGCCGACGATTTTAAATTAATGTTGCTTGCGCCGAACGGTGAAAGTTGGCGGATAAAACTCGCTTTGCCGAATGCAAATTTTTTCAATTTGCGGCAAGACGGAAATCTGCACGGTATCGAGCGCACGGAAAGTTTTTACGGTTTGGGTGATGAACAATTTCCCGCCGAAGTTTTCAGTTTCAAAGGCGTAGCGTCTGGTGTCTTGCGTGTCGAAATAAATACAAGCGAATCGCGATCAGCAGGTTTTTTGGTTGTTTCGAGCGAATCGCCTTACCGACTTTATTCTTATATCAACACGCTGGAAACCGTGCGCGGAAACAGCGTCGGATTAATCGCGTCGTTATTCGATAATAAAAACGATGCGGCTTTGGCGGGTAACATCCGCGAATCATCAGTCAGAATTGAAACGCCGAACGGTGAAATTGTCAGAATCCAAATGTTCGACGATGGAAATCACAATGACGCAGCAGCCGACGACGGTATCTTCGGCGGTGCATTCGTGCCGACGCAAGCAGGAAAATTCGTCGCGCAAATTACTGCTAAAGGTATAACGCCGAACGGCGAAACCTTCATCCGTACGGGCGAACACATCGTTGATGTAGCGGCAAGCCGCGCTGTTTTTGAAGGAGAAGCATTTGCTAAATCAATGACGACACGCGCTTGAGAATTGAATTGCCCGTGCGTAACTTGAAAGCCGGACAAAAAGTTCTCGCGCACGCCGAAGTTTGGGGACGCGGTGCAGATGGAAATCAAAAAGCGATTGCGTGGATTGGCGGAATGACTTTGGCAGAAAAATCCTTTGGAAGACAAATTGTTTTGCCAATAACGCTCGACGCGCGTTGGCTGGCGCGTTCCGATGCAGAAAGTAATTATGAATTGAGAAACATTCGCGCCCAAGACTCCGATTCGTTTGCCATGCTTGGCACGAGAGAAATTGTTTCGCTTCCGAACATTGAGTTGCCGGAAAATCTGCAAAGAAATTCGGGCGGCGAAATCACCGAAGAAATGCGAACGGGTGTTCGTCCCGTCAAAGAAATCGAAACCGACGCGCCGGGCGGAAAATTAATGCTCGTTCACGGTTATTGTTCGGGTGACGTTTGGGCGACGGCGCGAAACGCGGGGCATTTTTCCAATTACGTTACTTTTTTGGATTTAGGTCAAAACCGTTCGCACGACCAATTTGCCCAACTCATTCGGGATTTCGGCGCAAGTTTGCCGTCATTCGGCATCGTCGCGCACAGTCAGGGCGGGGCGGCTTCGCTTCATCTCTACACTTATTATTGGAGCGGGCTTGATTACGCAACCGGAACGCGCCTGATTCAATCGGTCGGAACGCCGTATCAAGGCACAGCTATCGCGGGAAATCTGGCGGCTTTAGGAAGCGTTTTTGGTGCAGGGTGCGGCTCGAACAATGATTTGACTTATTCGGGAGCGGCGGCGTGGATGGCAAACATTCCCACGTGGGCGCGGGCAAAAGTTTTCTATCACACGACATCTTTCACCGACCTTTGGTATCGCTATGATTACTGTAGTTTGGCGACGGATTTGTTTTTAGGCGACCCGGAAGACGGCGTAGTCGAAAAGGCTTACGCTCAACTGCCGGGCGCAAATAATCTCGGACACAAAACCGGTTGGTGTCATACAAGCGGAATGCGCGACCCGGCGCAGACGACCGATTCATCGCGTAACACGAATATGAACGTTTATGCAGCGCGTTAGAATTTTGGCTTAATCAAACAGAAAAGGTATCTTTCACAGATACCTTTTCTATCCAAGCCAGTGAGATGATTTAAGATTCGTTCTTAGATTTACATTTTGTTGTTATAACTTCATAAAGAAAAGTTTTTGAGATGGCTGTATCGTTGAGAAAAAACGAAATCTAATGCTGTAAAATTCAAAATCTAAGCGACTTAAACAAATGCCACCTGATGATAATATGACTTATAGTCAGCGTTATCTGTAATTAAAAGATAGGATAAGGATTTGTTATGAAAGTTTTATACGCGGTAACAATGCTGTTTTTATTGGCGGCCGCGGCTTGGGCACAGGCTTTACTGAATCCGTCCGATACATCGAATGTGATAATTGTTCAAAGGAAATGGCGGCTCGAAGTACGTAACCCGGCACTTGATGAAGATCCGTTACGCGCAAACAATGAACAGCGACAGGCAGAGTATGACCGCAAAGAATATATGCGGAAAAATGAACTGAGAATTCGGCAGGGAAAATCGCCGGAAATTGCTCCTCCACCGCGCAAAAACACGTCCGAAAGAGCAGTTAGCAACTATGTGACTAGATACATATATGAACTAAAAATTAAAAACAATGGAGAGAAAACGATTCGAGCAATCCTCTGGGAGTATGTGTTTTTCGAGCCGGGTACGGAAGCAATAGTCGGTCAACGGCAGTTTATCAGCAAAGTGAGCATTTCTCCCGGCAAAACCAAAAATATCGTTGCACATTCAGCCTCTCCTCCAACTGAAACTATCGATGCGACGAAAGCCGGTGACAAATCGCGCGAACTGTATTCCGAGCAAATAGTTATACAGAGCATTGAATATGAAGATGGTTCTTTGTGGAAAGCCAATTCTAAGTGAGACTTTCTTTTGTCTGAATTTCTTTTATCGCGGCTAATTTTAAAATTGATTTATTTTCTTTTACTACCAGAACTCAAATTTACTCCTCCGCATCTTCGTCTTCTTCCCGAATACCGGCGATTAACAAATCGAACGCCGGAAGACGCGCGATTTCGGGCATCGGAAATTTTTCGCCACGCACTGAAAACCAGATGATTTCGTTCAGCTGGCGCGGGTTTGCCATATCAGCAAATTCTAAATTTTGCTCATCAGTGAGTTTCATATATTCACGCATTGCGGTTGATACTTTCTTCGGCGGAAAGAGATTATCCAAAGCCACATCTGGCAAACTCGCCCGGAACGTGGTTAAATCCGGCTCAACGGTAAAAATATCAATCGGCGCGGCGTTCGCATCTAAGAAGTTCATAGGCGGCAAGCCCAGACAAATTTCCATTGTGCGAATAAGGCTGACCGTGTTGTGATAATCGTGAACGAGCGCGCCCTTCCGGTTATAAGCGGAAATAACCAGCGCGGGCGAACGATGCGCGTCAATGTGGTCGGGTCCATCCTGCGCGTCATCTTCAACCACGAAGATCGCGGTGTCCTTCCAATACGGGCTGTTCGACACTTCTTCAACCATTCGCCCGAGCGCGTAATCATTTTCGGCGACGAAAAACTGCGGAGTCGGCATTTTTTCATTTAAGCCAGCCGTGTGGTCATTCGACAGACGAACAATCGAAAGATTCGGCAGACGGTCGCCTTTACCGCTTTTCAAATCTTCTACGAACCCGCGAAATTCCCTTCGCCACGCGCCGAAACGTGACGTGCCGCGAAACTTCGGTTCGGAATTATTTCCGGTAATTGCCGCGTCAATCGCTTTATTTTCCTTTGCCGCGCGGTAAGAATCGGTCGTCATCGCATCTGGAATCAGCATATCGAAATTCGGATGCGCAGGCGAAAAATTGCCTTCGAGAGATTTTTTCGTCGCAAAAGCGGTCTCGGTCGGCGATAAATCAGGATAGGATTTCGATTTGCGCGTGTTGACCTCCTCGACATCGGCTTCGGAGACGGTGGCGACGAATTCGCCGTAGTTGCGATATGTCAAACCGGCACGCTTTGCCGCATCCCACAAATAAAGCGTTTCCGGTTCGGCAATGTCGCGGCTGCCGTTCAAATACGGAACAAACCGCTTCATAAAATTGGCGATGTCGTTTTCCGTTGCGGGCAGACGAAAAACGGACGGAACACTGCCGGGCGGCTGGTTCGCGGGCGGCTCGAACGACGGCAGACGGTTAAAGCCTTCAAAATCATAGGTCTGACCGCGCCCCGAATAATTCCAGCGGAAAACCTTGTCCACAAAATCGCTGGAAAAAGCGGCGGTTGACCAGTTATGTCCGTCTGGCGAGGCTTCGGCGTTGACGAAAAAGCGGTCGAGCAAGCCGAAACGCAACGCTAAAGCGCGGGCGTTAGGCGTGATGTTTTGACTTTTGCCGGAAGGCGATTTGGCAATTTCTCCCGCGCCGAAGATAGCAACCGAAGCATCGCCGTCGGCTTTTGAGCCATCGCCTGATTTTTCCAAATCGCCGAAAACCTGGTCGTAAGTGCGATTTTCACGGATAACGTAAATAATGTGTTTGAATGGCGAACGATTTCCGGCAAAAAGCGGTTTGTTTTTCGCACCGAGCAAGCCGTTATTTCGCATCGTCGCCTGCGTGTATTCATAAAGAGCGCGTTCGTTCGGCAAATCAACCAAACTAAGGTTGCCGCTGGTCAGCGACGGATTATACTGCCCGCGCCGATTGGTTTTGCCTGCCGGAAATTTTTCGTTGGGCATATTCGGAGCGCGTCCCGAATTGTTGACAATCACCGAAGAGTTTTCAAAGCCGGTGCCTTTGCCATTGCCGATAAACAAACGATTTTGCACGACGGCAACTGCCGACGGATAATTTCCGGTCGGAATAAAACCGGCAACTTTGGATTTTGGATTTTGCTTTTTCGATTTTGGATTTTGTGGTTTTGAGTCAAAACTCTGCACACCCGAATCCGCAAGCGAAACGACGGCGACGGCGTTCGTGTGAGAATTGGCGACATACAAAGTTTTTTCGTCCGCGCTTAAAGCTAAACCTTCGGGACTCATTCCGCCCAAAGCATTTTCAGCCAATTTGACATTGATTTTTTCAAACACGCGGTCGCTTCCCGTGTCAATAACGGAAACGCTGTCGGCATCGGAATTAACGACGAAAAGGCGCGATTTATCAGCGTTCAAAAGCATCGCCGTCGGGTGCCGTTCGACTGCAATATGTTTCAAAGTTTGAGCCGGATTTTCGGGATTAACCACTGCCACGGAAGCGTCGCCCCACAGCGAAACATATACTTTTGCGACTCGATTACTGTTGGCTTCGGGAAGAATTTCGACATCATACGGATAAACAAACTGCGACGAGCCGTTGCGCCTGAGCCGAACTCTCGTGATTTTTCGCTCACCTTTCCAATCCTGCAAAATTCCTAAACTGTCGCCTAAATTATTAGCGACGTAAAGCGTCGCATTGTCGGGACTTAAAGCGATTCCGGTCGGATAAACCGGCGCTAGATTGCGGTTGTAATACGGACTCGGGGCGTAATCGGAAAACGCGCCGACATCGATAAATCCGGCTTTAAGTTCTGCGTCGGGTTTATTGCCGGGTGAAATCGGCTCTTTTTCGTTCGGATTGAATTTGAAAATCCAGATGCGGTTTTGAAAACCGCCCGCAACAAACATCGTAAAAGTGCCGTCCGTATCTTTTTCGGTGGAAAATGTTACGCCGAAATTCGCGCTGTTCGGAGTCGGAAAATAGACGTTTTGAATAACTTGCGGTTCGGGCATTAAGTTCAAATCAATAACCGATAATGTCTGCTGCGCTTTGCTTTCGGAATTAAACTGCAAACCGAACCCGCTATTGACGGCAATCAAGAAACGACCTTTGCCGTCCGTGCCGGAATTATCGGGCGAGCGAACAAAATCAACCGTAAGCGGCGCAACCGCCGGAAGATTCGTCGCCGCGTCCACAATAAGTTTTCCGGCAGGCGTTAAAGCGCGTCCCTGCGTGCCGACATTATTAACAATTTCACCTTGCGCCGCCGATTCGGGCGGCAGCCATAAAAAAGCGGTAACCATTGTGGCTAAAATCAATAAACCGAATGCAAAAATAAAAAATCGTCGGGCAAAGGCAGACATTTGTTTAGATTCTCCCGGAAAATTAGAACTTGTTGGAATATTTATTCTAACGCTTAAAAATAATTATCTCAAAATTGCTTGTCTGCGTTGCGAAAACGGAAAGACGGCTTTTTCGCCAACTTTAACCGTTTGCGGCGGCGAGTCAAGTTTTTGGACGACGGGCAAATAATTTTGGTCAAGCCGCACCAATTTTATCAATCGCAGATTTTGGCAAGAACCTTCTCGCGTCGAACCGTCGTTTGAAGCCGCATAACAAGCAACGGTAACCGCCGCCGGAAAATTCGCCATAGAATCTTTCGGAAAGCGCATCGCAATCCGCACAAATCCGTTGCGGCTGACACGCAAAGCCGCGTTTCCTAAATCGGAAGAAAACTTTTCACCGCTAAAAGATTCGGCTTCGAGCGCAATCGCCGCCGCTTTCGGTTCGCTGTAAATCTCAGCGTAGAGATAATCACGCGGGTCGGCAATCGTGTTCGCGTCGAGTTTCGCCGCGTTGATGCGTCCTTCTCTCGTTGCTTCCTGCGCCATTAAGCGATACGTCCATTCGTTTTCGTCCATAATGGTTTCACGCGACTTTCGTGATAAATCAACTTTTATCGGAAGTTGCGCCGAGCGCAATTCGGAACAACCCGCGTCGGAAAAATTATTGTTCACGGTTACGTCGAAAATTAGCGAATGATTTCCGAAAATGCGCTTGCCTGCAAACTTTTTCGTTTCGTGATTTGCGCCTTGATAAATTTCGGAAACGAGGTTGCCGTCTTTAAATTCGATTTCATAAACCCATTCGATGTCAGTTGCGCGTCCCCAACGCGCCATCAGCGCGGCGGTTTGCGTGCCGCCGTCTTCGTTGCTGTATATGACGGTGTAGCGAATTTTGAAAGCGTTTTCACCAAATGGAAAAATTTCGTAATAAGTTAAAAGCGGAATGTCAGAGAATTTATCAACCGTGTCGGGACGCGCGTAAATCACGGGCGCGTGAGTCAACGCGATGAAGTCGCGCTCGTCGCCGCCGTTTTTTACCAGAGTCAACTCGCTTGGGAAAATTGAAGAAGAGAATAATTTCACCTGTTTGGCGTTCGGTGCGGAACGCGCTTCGTTGAGGGCGATGCTCAATATGTATTCGCCCGTCTCAAATTTTCCCAAGCTCGCTCGATAGTTGAACTTTTTCGCGCCCGCGAAAAGAATTACATCCTGATTATATTTGCCGTCAACGAACACGGTTAAAACGGCGGCTTCGGCGTTTTTCACCATCCAATCTGCGCCCGTCACGCTCGCGTCGAACGATAGAAACATTTCGTTTTCGCGCCCTTCGGTCAATGCGCCGATCATTTTGAAAAGCATTTTTGAAGCAAAATTCGTCTTGAACGGAACGCTGAACTTTTTCGCGTGGATGATTTTGCCCGTCCGTTCAATCGTCGGTTCTTTCTCGCATTGCGCGAATGCTGCGGACGCATATAAAGAAATCAGTAAAATTAACCAAAATAGATTTTTCATTTTTTAATTTGAATATAAATCGGGTTGGTAAAGGCGAGCATCGCGCCCGTTTCGCTTCGCACTTCGAGGCGAAAATACGAATCTTTTTCGCCGCTTAACTCTTTGGCGAAAACGTATTCCGCCCGTTCGATTTTTTCTTTCAGCAAAACCTGATTGTTAGAGATTAAGGAAACCGTTGCGCCGACGGGAAAATTTTTCGCCTGGCAATCAAAGCGAATTTTATTATTCAAATTTGCAGCCAGGTCACCGATGTTTATTCGTGAGCCGTTAAATGCGGAAAATTCCAGACTGTAATCGGTCGGATTTGCGCTAATCCAAACCCGACCGTTCTTGATTGCCGCTAATAAATCATTTTGGGCTAATTGTTTCATTCCGACGTGATTGGTCGGGATGCCGATTGCCAATCCGTTTTTATTTTCGGCGAGCGGCGGACTGTGCGTGTCGCTTGAGCCGATTGCCGTGATGCGATTTCCTCGTTGCAAAAGCGCGTCCCATAATTTGAGCGCGGCTTCGTCTTGAAAATCCCACGCGCCGTTCCAGATTTCAACCGAATCCATTACGCTCCAATCGCCGTAACTCCAATCGCAGCCGCCGCACAGCGCAGTCGGATGATTTATCGAAGCCATCAGTCCGAGTTGGTGAACACGATCAACAGCCACTCGCAAACGACTCACGTCTTTCGGCGTAATGCGAAAATCAATCAATTCATTTTTCGGCAAACCCCAAACATTGAAATGTCCGCCGTAAGTCGTCACTTCCTCGCCGCGCAGGACAAGCAGATTTTTATAATTTACGGCGAGCGAATCAATCTCCGTATGATGCGAAAAAGTATTGTGTTCGGTAATGCCGACGAAATCCAGATCGTTCGCCTGCGCGTAATCCAAAATTCCTTTAATCGTCCAATTGCCGTCGCTGTGGAAAGTATGTGTGTGAAGGTCACCGCGAAACCAAGTGTAACTGTTAGCGGTCGGCGGCGCGATTCGTCTCCTTTTAGGAAAATCGAAAACTTTAGCTTTTTCTTCGGTCAATTGCTGCCGGGCGGCGGCTTCAACTTCGTTGATTTTAACTTTAATCATTACACTCGCGCCTTCGGGCGCAACTTTATAAAGTCCCAAGATTACACGCCACTGACCTGAAGGCAGTTTTCCCGCAATATAACCGTTGGTCGCTTCGTTTTCGGAGATAAAAATCGAGTTTCTGCGCCCGCCGCTCCAGCCGCGAAAACCGGACATATCGGATTTATCTTTTGCGAAATGCGAATCGAATACGCCTAAATCTAAAACATTTGCGCCATTTGCTCGGTCGTATTCATAGTTTATAGAAATACTTTTCGCGCCTGCCGGAACATCAAACGGAACGTAAAAATAGCGGCTTTCGTTCTCTTTCGGCGGCGCGATTAAAACCGTTTTCTCAAACGTCTGCGCCGACGCAAGCAGCGGAATGAAAAGCAGAATCAGAGCAAAAATAAATTTAATCATAACTGAAAATAAAATTTGGAGGAGCAGGCTTTGGGTTTCCCGCTCCTCCGCGCATAATCAACCGGGAGTTGATTAAAAATTGAATCGCACAGCGAACTGCATCACGCGCGGGTCGCCCTGCAGAGCGGTGATTGTTCCGACGCTCGAAGAATCAATCGAACGATTCGGCAAAGCGAAGTTTGCCCGATTAAGCGCGTTGAAAACTTCCCAGCGAAACTCCAAATTCGTATTTTCGTTCCACAATCCAAAGCGGCGATGAACGGCGAAATCGAGCGACGCGAATTTCGGTCCGCGCAAAACGTTGCGGCGTTGGTCGCCGAAGGTGGACACGCCCGGCGTTAAAGGTTGAAACGCCGCCCGGTCAAACCAGCGGTCAATTGTCGGATTTTCCAAAGTCGGGTTGCCGATGAGATTCGGCAGCGTCGGCTGAAAACTTCCGACGCGAAGCGGGTCGCCGCCCTGCGTAACGGTGAACGGTCTGCCGGTGCGGTGATTGAAACTTCCGGCTATATCCCAGCCGCCGAAAATTGCCGCGCCGATGCCTTCGCTCAAAAACTTCTTGCCTTTGCCGAACGGCAGTTCCCAAATCGCATTCATCACGAAACGATGTTTTACGTCAAAATCCGAGTTGCCATACCAGAGCGAAGCGTCGCGCGAATTCGGCAAACTCGAACTCGAACCGTTATTGGTCAAATGTTCGCCCGTGTTGTCTTTTGAATTCGACAAAGTATAGACGGCGCGAATCGTGTAGCCGTTTGAAAAGCGTTTGTCGAGCGTCGTTTCGAGCGCGTTGTAACGCGATATTCCCAAATCGTCGCGGTATTCGACTTCGCCAAATTGCGCGAACGGACGCGGACGCGCCGTAACCAAACCGCCCACAATCGTCGCTGGGTCGGCTTGGTTCAAGTCGCGTAAAACGTAAAGTTTCGTTCCTCTGGTGTGAACATAGTTGGCTTCGGCAAACCAGTTGTTGGCGAATTGGTATTGAACGCCGATTGTGCCTTGCTGCAAATATGGAACTTTTGATTCCGGGTTGATGGCGCGAATCCGCAGATTGCGGACTTGAACATTATTCGGGTCGAGCGTGTTCGCCGGAAATCCGTTCGTCAAATTAATCGTGCCGAGCGGCAATGCAACGCCGTTGCCGGTTGCCTGAAATTGCACAACCGACGGCGGATTAATCGAGATTTGGTCTTCCGAGCCGATGCGGTCGAGCAGGTTGTAGAAAATTCCGTAACCGCCGCGCACGACGAGTTTGTCATTGACCGAATAAGCGAAACCGACGCGCGGCGCGAAATTGTTTCTGTCCGGTTTGACCAGAGCGCGTTCTTCGATGCTTCCGTCGGTGGCTTGGCGCAAACTGGCGAAGGCTTGGGCCTGGTTTGTTGCGGCGGCGGCGGCAACCGGGTCAAAATTGACCTGGCGATTTTGGGCTTCGTAATACGGCGTTCCGTAATCGTATCGCAAACCTAAATTGACGGTTAAATTCGGCATCACTTTCCAATCGTCCTGAGCGAAAAACGAATACATTTCGCGGCGTTGATTGACGACGAAAACATTAGTCAGAGCCGCTTGAATCGGATTGCCGGTCAAAAAATCGGCAACCGAACTGCCCGTTCCGCTCACACCGGGCGAAAGCTGCGTGTAAAAACCGTTAAAGGCAAAGCGTCCGCGAGCCACCGGAATATCGAGAAAGCGGAGTTTGAGCGGAGCTAAAATTTCCGTGCCGAAACGAAATGTGTGCGCCCCGCGCAGATAAGTCAGCGTATCGCTGAATTGAAATTGTTTTGAGTTTTGGAATTTCGGATTAAAATCCGCCGAGCCGAGCCGCGGGTTAAAACCTTCGGTCGTCAGAAGAATCGCCGGAAGTCCGCCCTGCACAACCGGGTCGTTCGGGATTCCCGGAACAAAGTCCGAACTCGAACCTTGTCCGAACGGTTCTTGCGCGGTGAAGGCGTTGGCGTAATTGTAGCCGAAGCGAAATTGGTTGACGACGCTCGGCGAAACCAGATAATTCCAGCCGATTAAAATCGAATGATTTTTCACGGTCGTCAAACCGCGCGCCGAACTGTCGCTGCCGTCGGCGACTCCGCCGAATACGCCGGGCAAAAAGCGGTCGCGCCTGCCGTAAGAATAACGCCCGAAGATGTCGTTGGCGGCATTTAATTTGTAATCGAGCTTGGTCGTAAAGCGGTCGTTGTCGTCGGAAATGGCGGGCGTGCGAACAAAATTGTTGGCGCGTCCCGGCAAATTCGGCGCGGGATAAAACGCCGCCAGGCGCGCCGCCGTCGGATTGATGTTGGTGATAATGTTGCCCGGATACGGGTCGCGGATAACCGCCAGTCGCTGATATGGATTAGCGGCTGTTCCGCTCGTGAAACACGGATTCGGGCGCGTCGTCGCCGGGTTGAAAATTTGTCCGCTCCGAATGAATTGTCCCGTTCCGACGCATTGACCTTGCGCGTTCGGGGCGATTATTTCAAAAAGATTGCCGCCGAGCCGCGTGGAAAAATCGCCGCGCAGTTCGCTTTGCAGCGGAACTTGTCCGGTTAAAAGAATGCCCTGACGAATGCGTGTGCCTTCGTAATCGGCAAAGAAAAACGCTTTATTTTTCCAAATCGGACCGCCCAGGTTTGCGCCGAATTGGTTTTGGACGCGCTGCGGACGCGAACGTCCGACGCGGTTCGAGAAAAAGTCGTTGGCATCGAAAACGCGGTTGCGATGATATTCGTAAGCGACGCCGTGAAAATCGTTTGTCCCGGATTTGGTGGTCACGATAATCGCGCCGCCCGCCGCCCGTCCGTATTCAGCCGAAAACGGCGACGTAACAACTTTAAATTCGCTGATAGCATCAACCGATGGGCGCGAAACCTGAGTTGAAAACTCCTGCACATTGGTCGAGATTGAATTGTTGTCCTGACCGTCAAGGATAAAATTGTTGTGCAAGGAGCGCGCTCCGTGAATGTTTGCCGAGCCGGTGCGTCCCGCCGCCGTGCCGCCGCCTTGTTCGGTGTAAGGTTCGTTTTGCACGCCCGCGACCTGCGACAGCAAATCATCCCAACTACGCTGCAATAAAGGCAGTTGGGTAATTCTTCGATTGTCAACGACACTGCCGACAATGGCATCTTCGCGCTGCACCAGAGTTTGATTTTCGCTCGTTACGTCAACAATAGTAGTTGTGTCGCCAACGGAAAGCTGAAAATCGAACCGCGCTTTCTCCCCCACATTTAATTCAACGTCCTTGCGCGAATCGGTTTTAAATCCTTGCTGCGTAATTTCTATTGTGTATAAATTCGGACGCAAATTTGTAAAAGTATAATAACCTTCGCCGTTGGTAATTGTTTCAACGGTAATGTTTGTTGCCTGATTGGTAGCGACGACACGCGCTCCGGCAACCGCCGCGCCTTGCGGGTCGTTGACTTGTCCGGTCAGAGACGCTGTATCAACTTGCGCTTCAACCGCCATCATTCCACTGGCAAATAACGCCAACATCAAGAAAATTCGATAGATAAGTTTTTTTTCTGTGAACATTTTTATAGTTCTCTCCTTAAAATTGAAAATATATTTTTGTTTTTGAAAAGGTTTAGCCGTCCTTTTCCGACTCATATTTTCAGTTTCAAATGTATTAATGTTTTGAATGTAGAAGAGAAAGATTAACAGCCGGAAATGAACAAAATGTATCAGCGGTTTTAGGTAAAGATTAAATTTGAGTAAATTTTGTGTTACAGATAAAGTTGTAAACTTCTCGCTAGAAGAGAATTATGAATAAGGAAATTGAAAAAAAATTTTTGTTACGTACTCTCCCGACTGGAATTACAAAAGGAACTAAAATTTTACAAGGCTATTTCAGCGTCGGTAATCCTGAGGTGCGCGTAAGGGCGAAAGGCGAGAAGTTTTTTCTGACCAGAAAAGGCGGCGAAGGTTTTGTTCGTGAAGAGGAAGAATATGAAATTTCAAAGGAAGTGTTTGAGATACTCTGGTCGCTGACCGAAAATGCCAGAATTGAAAAAACACGCTATGAAATCATCGGTGAAGACGGATTAATATGGGAAATTGATGAATTTCAAACCACATTAACCGAGGGATTATTTTTAGCCGAAGTAGAATTACCAGATGAATCGGTCGTTCCTGAAATCCCGCCCTCGATTGCCGAAGTAATCGAAAGGGACGTAACCACTGACGGAATGTATAAAAACAAAAACTTGGCAAGTAGTGGAGTATTGGTTGGAGAATAACGAATACTAAATTAATCCAGGTTGCCAGTTATGAAAACACTGAATAATTTTACCGCAGAGGCGCGGAGTTCTCGCTGAGGAACGCGGAGAAAAACAAGAAATCTGCGGCGAATCTCTGCGTGAAATCTTTGCGTCTCTGCGGTGAAAAATTATAGCTGGCAACTTGGGTTAATTTAGTGTTTTTTGATTTAAGGCAGGCAAATAAATCCAAGCGTATGAAAAATGATTTGCCCGTTATCACCAAATTTGCCTATAATATCGGCAGAAGTTTAAACTTTACGGATGAAGCCAATGATTGTTTCAAATTTTAATTATGGCGAAAGCGAAGGAAATAATCGGACTTGATTGTGCGGCAAACGCTCTCGAATGGGCAGCAGAAGTTTTGCGCGTGCGTTTCGATGAAGTGGTGAGTTTGCGCGGCGCGGCACTTGATTTCTCGGACATCGAAGGCGTTCATAGTATGCGCGTGGCGACGCGGCGACTTCGAAGTGCGCTGCGTGATTTTATGCCGCTGATGGATAAACGCCCGCCCAAACGGGTAAGAAAGGAACTAAAACAACTTGCCGATGCGCTCGGCGCAGTCCGCGACCAAGACGTAGCGATTGTCGCGCTTGAAGAATTGCATGCCAAAGCGGAAACTGAACTGATTAGAGAAGGTATTGGAAAATTGCTGGAAGAACGGAGCAATTTGCGCGAGATTGCCCGATCAGATTTGACGCAAGCCCTCGCCATCGGCAACCTCAACCATTTGCAGCAGCGATTCACAGCAACAATTGATAAAGTGGCGAGACGAAAAAAATCGAAGCGGACTGTTAGTTTCAACGAAGCCGGACGCGAGGTGGTCGCCGGCAGTTTGCAGGATTTACTCGGTTTGGGCACGAGTCTTTATAAGCCTTTCAATATCCAGGAGTTACATGAAATGCGCATCGCCGCCAAGCGTCTGCGCTATGCCATCGAACTTTTCGTTGTTTGTTGGGGCGCGCGAATCGAGCCGTTTGCCGACGAAATCGCCGAGATGCAATCTTTCCTGGGCGAAGTTCACGACTGCGACATTTGGATTGAAAGTTTTGGCAAGCATCTCGGGCGCGGGCAAGAAAACGTAACCACAAATGGAAGCGATTACCAAACCGGTACTTGGCTGTTATCCGAATTCGTCAAGAAACGAACCAAAGAATATCGCTCCGCGCTCAAACTTTGGAGCGAATGGGAAGCAAACCATTTTGCCGAAAGAATGCGGGCTATGATTCAGGTTGCGTAATACAACCAATGTGATTGAATAATTGAATTATTCATTACGGAAAATCACGCGCAACCCAATCTGCTTCTCCGACTGAAGAAGCCACGCCAAGCAGCTTTATTTCGGCTGGCAAAACTCCTTGAAGAAATAAACATTCCATATCCAGAACTGAAATCTAGCAATAAATTAAATGGCGATACTTTTCGATTAAAGAATACCGATTACGGAACAATCTGAAAATTCAATTACGCAAAAAATCTAACACCTTCGACGATAATTAGCAGGAATTTTTGAAAATTACGATATCGCTCGAAGTCAAGCCGCGAGCGCGCACGGCGCGTTTGCCGTTGGGCGCGGTTGAAAAATCGAAAATTTCGCCCGATTTAAAGTGCGTCAACTGAACGGGCGGCTCGTTTTCTTCGACGGCGATGCGGAAAATGTGGCGACACCGTTCGTGGTATTTAGAAAATATAGAAAACTTCCATCGGGCGACTATGCGAGCGTTCCTGCGGATTTCTGAAAAAATTATTGGCGTATGGTTTTATGAATCGTGGTGCGGCATCGCCCGAAAAGACAGAACGGCGATTTGCCAGGTGTTGTTTATTTCTTTCTAATTGAACATAATCAATCCTATAGATAAAAGCTTGAAACTGATGTACAAATGGACTCGTCTAATTCAATCTAATCGATTCTTCGGAAAATTTACCAATAAGCTTCTATGAAACTTCAAATTACCAATGTGCTGTTTTTGTTCTTAATAGCCTTTTTGGCTGGTCAAGGTTCCGGTTATGCCCAGGACAAATCTGCTAAAATTGATGAACTGATGAAAATTTACCAGAGTTACGGTCAATTTAACGGCGCGGCACTGGTTGCCGAAAACGGAAAAGTCATCTATAAGAAAGGATTGGGTCTTGCCAACATGGAGTGGAACATTCCGAACGAAACGGACACCAAATTCCGGCTCGGCTCAATCACGAAACAGTTTACCGCCGCTCTTATTCTTGAACTGGTCGAACAGGGAAAGATTAAACTCGACGGAAATGTTTCCGATTATCTGCCGGATTATCGCAAGGACGTCGGCGACAGGGTTACCATCCACCATTTGTTGACGCACACTTCCGGCATACCAAGCTACACGAATCAGCCGAGATTCTTTGAAGATGTCAGCCGTAATCCTTTCGTCGTCGCTGACTTTGTCAAAAAATACACGAGCGGCGATTTGGAGTTTGAGCCAGGCTCGAAATTTTCTTACAACAATTCAGGCTATTTCCTACTCGGAGCGATTATCGAAAAGGTGACGGGCAAGCCTTACGAGCAAGTCTTGAAGGAAAATATTCTCGACCCTCTGGGAATGAAGAACACGGGCTACGACCACTTTGATGCAGTCCTCAGCAAACGCGCTTCAGGCTACAATAAAACCCCTAAAGGTTACATAAACGCGCCGTATCTGGACATGTCAATTCCGTATGCGGCAGGTTCGCTGTATTCGACGGTCGAGGATTTGTATTTGTGGGATAGGGCTTTGTATACGGATAAATTGTTATCCGCCAAAAGCAAAGAATTGATGTTCAAGCCGAATCTGGAAAACTATGGTTACGGTTTTTCCATAACGAATGCGTCTGTCGGCGCAACCAAAGAAACGATTCCGGTCATTACGCACGGCGGTGGGATAAACGGCTTTAACACAACCATTGTCAGATTGGTCGGAAACCAACATTTAATCGTCCTACTAGATAACACTTCGCAGGGACGGAATCTGGATAAAATAAGCAAGAATATAACTAGCATCCTGTATAACCAGCCTTACAGCCAGCCGAAAAAATCAATCGCCGAAGCGCTTTTTAGTTTAGCCGCCGAACAGGGAGCGGAAGTCGCCGTCAAACAATATCGCGATTTGAAAGCTAACCAATCCGCGACTTACGATTTCAACGAAGCCGAATTAAACACTCTCGGCTACCAACTCACCAGCTTGAAGAAAATCAAAGACGCGATAGAAATCTTCAAACTCAACGTCGAGGCTTATCCGCAAGCGTCGAACCCGTATGACAGTCTCGGCGAGGCGTATATGATGAGCGGCAACAAAGAACTAGCGCTTAAAAACTACAAAAAGGCGCTCGAACTAAATCCGCAGAACGCAAACGCCGCGAGCATTATAAAACGGCTCGAAAGCCCGGCGGTCACTAACAAAGCTGATCCGAAAATTTACGACCAATACGTCGGTGAGTACCAACTCGCGCCGAACTTTGTCCTCACGGTGACGAAAGAAGGCGACAAACTAATGGGACAGGCGACCGGTCAGCCTAAAATCGAGCTTCTCCCCGAGTCAGACACGCAATTTTTTGTGAAAGAAGTTAACGCGCAGGTTAGTTTCGTGAAAGACGAAAAAGGGGTAGTGACCGCGTTGATTCTTAACCAAAACGGTCAGAAGATTGAGGGGAAGAGGATTAAATAAGCCTCTCCGCAATCACGCCATAGCGTTTTTCCGTGCGAAAATCGCGGGTTCTCGGCGAATAAACCATTTTCGTACCGTCAGATGAAAAATCTCCTGAACCGGTTTCGGGCATCGGCAACTGAATCGCCGCGCCGCCCGTTACGGCAATTGTATAAAGTTTGCTCTGCGGTAGCGACCAGCTATCATGCTGCGAGCGGAAAACGATTGATTTCCCGTCGTTTGTCCAACCCTTAACCTGGTTGTCGTAGCCCCAACGCGGTGCCCGCGGTCCTTTCGCCGGATAAAATGTCAGTTGTTTCGGTTCACCGCCGGTTGCAGGCATAACATAAACTTGTTCGTCGCCGTCATATTGTCCGGTGAAGGCAATCCATCTGCTGTCGGGTGAAAATTTAGCAAAAACTTCCAATCCGGGATGTGCCGTCAAGCGCACAGCCTGTCCGCCGTTAGCCGAAGTAGTCCATAAATCGCTGCCGTAAGTAAAAACCACGCGGTCGCCGTAGACATCGGGAAAGCGTAACAGTTTAGTTTGCGCGAGAACAGGCATGGCAAACAATAGAAAAAGAAACGCAGTCTTGACAAAGACTCTTGTGAATATTCGATTTTCCTCCGATAAAGTTTAAAAAGATGAGCTAAAAATGTGTATAGATAAAATCTCTTTGCCGATAGATAAAATCAAGCCCTCATATGTTTATCTTGCTTTGAAATGTTCTTCTGGTAGGATTGATTTTGTGCAAGTCCGACATACTTGGCACGCTCATAATTTTCCCGTTCCCCCACGTATAAAGTTATGGTTCTATTCATTTGAAACATAAGAACTTCCAAGACGTGAGGGTAAAAAGTCTTCTAGTTTGTTACAAAAGTTTATGATTGCTATTGAAAAAAATTAAAAAAGAGTTTATGTATAGCTTTGTTCGTTTTCACAACAAACTTTGAATTTAATATTTAATATTATTAAAACTTTCTAAGAATATCTATACCGATGAAGAGAATTTATTTGCATAAGGCAAAAGCCCAAATTGCCCGTCCCAACACAATCCGCGACATTAATAAACAGATAGTTTTAACTTATGTCCGTGACCGCGCGCCAATTTCGCGCGCCGAGATTGCCCGCCAAACTGAGTTGCAAAGATCAACGGTTTCGGCAATTGTTGACGATCTACATCTTGACGGTTTGATTGAGGAAATCGGCACGGGCGATTCTACCGGCGGCAGAAAACCGACTTTGTTGAAACTAAGAACCGGAATCCCGGTTGCCATCGGCGTAGATATTACGCCGCGCTACACGACAATTGCGCTGGCTGATTTGGCAGGACAGGTTTTGAAAGAAAACACTTTCCCGACCTCGCCCGATGCCGATTATATGTCAGAGCAAATTATTAAGGGAGTTGAAAAACACGTTCTTGATAATAAAAAACACCATCTTGAAGTCGGTATCAGCGTTCCTGGAGTCGCCGATCAAGCGACCGGGAGAGTTCGTTATATTCCGTATTTTCAATGGAGTAACTGGGAAATTTCTAGACAAATTACTACTAAAACCAGTCTTCCGGTAACAATTGATAATGACGCGAACGCCATTGCCTTAGCCGAGTTGTGGTTTGGTGATGAAGTCAACCGGCGAGATAAAAATTTTATCACGGTTTTGGTCGCCGAGGGAGTCGGAACCGGAATTGTTTTCGACGGGCAGGTTTATCGGGGCGAGAGAGGCGCAGCCGGAGAATTCGGTCATATGATAGTCGGTGAGAACGCGCCGACTCTCTGCTCCTGCGGCAGCCGAAATTGTTGGGAAGCGCATTCTTCGGAAAAAGCAATTGTCGCTCGTTACCAAAATCAAATCAAAAACCGTCAGCCCGCCGATGAAGATATAAACGTAGAGCAGTTAATTAACTTGGCAAATAACGGTGAAAAGGAAGCCGTCGAAGCGTTGAAGGAAACTGCAAAATATATCGGTATCGGTATCTCAAACTTGATTATCGGATTTAGCCCGCAAGCCGTCGTCGTCAGCGGGCGCGTAGTTAGAGCCTGGGATTTGATAAAAGATGAAATCGAATTTTTAGCGGGAAGAAGCGTCCGCCAAGGATTACCGCATACGGTTATCAGGGCTTCTTCACTCGGAGATTTTCCCACCTTGAAAGGTTCTTTGAGCCTTGTTTTGGCGCGAAAATTTGCTTCAGCTAATTAAATTTTAAAAAAGTTGGAAAAATTTGCGATAAAGTCTTGACAAGAGTGTTACAAATATATTAAAACTTTGTTTGTTTCCACAACAAACAAAAAAATTCTTTTTTTAGTATTCATTATTCAAATTTGGTCAGAAGACCCTTTTAAGGGTGTTAATTATAATTTGGTCTATTCAAGTAACGTAAAAGTGTAAGTAAGAGAGGTAATCAATTAATGTGTAAATTAAAAAGTTTGAAGAAATATAGATTTTTGTGGACGGCAATATATGTTTTATGTTTTGTCTTTACGACTATGGCGCAGACCGAGTCGGCGAGAATTCAAGGTACTGTCACCGACCAGACGGGAGCCTCAGTGCCAAGCGCGACATTGACGGTGACTGATTTAGGTACTAACCGGGAAATTACAGCCCAAACCAACGGAGAAGGGGCTTATTCGATTCTGACGTTGCAGCCGGGAAAATATCAGATTGCAGTAACCCAAAGTAACTTTAAAACAACCAAGCAGGAGATAACGCTCGAAGTTGCCCAGACAGCAACCTTAGATTTTACGTTAGAAACCGGTGCGGTCAGTGAAACAGTTACAATTACAAACGATACTCCGTTAGTAGATTCGTCGAGTTCGGCACTCGGCGAAGTCATTCAGGGAAGACAAATTGTCGAACTTCCGTTGAACGGACGCAATGTAATAGAACTGGCGCGTCTAGTGCCGGGCGTAACGCAAGGCGTAGTTGGCGGATTTGCAACCGGTGTCGGAGGCGATGCCGAAACTTATCGCGGCAACAATGTCGGCGGCGCGGCACTCAGCGTCAACGGTCAGCGCACGCAGTCAAATAATTATTTGCTCGACGGCGTGGACAACAATGAAGCACTCGTCGGCACAATCAACATTTTTCCGACTGCCGATTCGGTGCAGGAATTTCGTATTCAGACCAGCGTCGCGCCGTCCGAATTCGGACGCGGCGGCGGCGGCATCGTCAACGCCGCTATCAAATCGGGGACGAATGCTTTTCACGGAAGCGCATTTACTTTTATTCGCAACAGCGTCTTTGACGCCAGGCAAACATTTGACCCGACAAAGAGTCTTTTCCGCCGTGGACAATTCGGCGGCTCCATTGGCGGTCCGATTTTTCTGCCCCGCTTTGGCGAAGGCGGACCGACATTTTATAACGGAAAAGACAAGGTGTTCTTTTTCGCTGATTACGAAGGTTTGCGCCAATTCTTGCCGCGCGGACGAGAAACGGCGAGCGTGCCAACGGCAGAGTTCCGCAACGGAAATTTTTCAGCCCTTACGACTCAACTCCGTGACCCGTTGACCGGATTAAACATCTGTAATACTCCCGGCAACGCTACTTGTAACGGAACCCCGTATAATCGTTTGGATTTACTACCGGGCGGACGTTTAAATCAAGCGGCATTAAATTACTTGCGGGCGTTTCCGCTGCCGAATATTTCCGGCGCAGGCACCCAGAATAATTACGAAGCGTTTCGCAATCAAACCGAAAACAACAATACTTTCAATGTCAGAGTTGACGGCAACATAAACGACCGCAACCAACTTTTTACGCGCATCAGTTACGGCAATTACGACCAGGAAGTTACTTCGCGTTTGCCTAATCTGCCCGCCGGTTTCGGTTCGGGAACGAATCCGACGCGCAACCGCGCCATCGTTGTCGGCTTAAACAGTTCGCTGACCGATAATTTATTTAACGAATTTCGTATTCAGGCAGCGCGTCTCAAATTCGGTTATGAACCGCCGTTCGGCGACACGCCGGTTTCTCAGAATCTCGGCATCGTCAATGCCAACCGCGATTCGAGCTTAGGCGGCGGCGCGTTAATCGGCGGCTACAACGGACAACTCGAATATACCGGCGATTTCGGTCCGTATCGCGTTCCGCAAAACACCTATCAAGTGGTGGAAGGAATGAGTTACACGACGGGCAATCATACATTCAAATTCGGTGGCACGATTCTGCGCCGACAGGTTGATTTGTTCCGTCCGAATCGTGGTAAAGGATATTTCTTCTTATATGGAAACGGCGATTTCACGCAATGCAGAAACGATAACGATCCTGAATCCGCATCAGGAACGACGCGGTTTGAGCAAGCCGATTTGTTAATCGGTTTTGTTTGTAATTATCAAGTCGGTCCGCCGTTTGGCACAGTCGGTACGCGTACCTGGGAAAACGGCTTTTTCGGTCAAGACGATTGGCGAGTCAGCCGCAAATTGACTTTAAATTTAGGTTTGCGTTACGAATATTTTACCAATCCGACGGAAGAATACGGTCGTCAATCGAATTTTGATATCCAAACGGGACGCTTGCTTTTAGCTAAGGACGGCAAAGATTCTTTGACCGAAACGGATAAAAACAATTTTAGTCCGCGGGTCGGTTTTGCCTATGATATTTTCGGCAAAGGCAAATCAGTTCTGCGCGGCGGTTATGGGATTTTCTATTTCCTCGACCGCGGCGGTATTGACAATCAATTAGCCCAAAACGCGCCGTTCAGCGGTTTCAGCGTTTGCAGTTACCGAGACGGCTGCCGCATTACTTTGTCGGGACGCGCTCCGAACGGAAGCAACGACAACAGATTGGCGACCGGCGCGTTGCCGCTCGGCGACATCAGCAGCGTCAACTTAAACAATCCTTCGGGAATTGACGTGTTGGCGGTTTTACCCGACAACAAAATTTCCAATACGCAGCAGTTTAACGTTCAATTTCAACAGCAATTGACCAACGATACGGCAATCAGCGTTGGATATGTCGGAACGCGGGGGCGCAATCTGGCTTTGTATTACAACTTGAACGGACGCACTGTCGAACCGGGAACGAACGTTGGATGTCCGCGATCATTGGTGAACGGCAGATGTTTTTCCAGTCTTAATCGCGTCAACGTGCGCGACGACAACGGCAAATCGCAATACGATTCGCTGCAAGTTCAACTCGAACGCCGCTTTGCTCAAGGTTGGCAGTATCTTTTGTCTTACGCTTATTCAAGAACGAAAGACAACGGCAACGGCGCGTTTGATTCGGTCGGCGATACGAATATCAATTTTATTGAACCGTATGCCCGTTCGCGCTCTGATTATCCGCACACATTTGTCTTTAGTTCGATTTACGAAATTCCGTTCGGACGCGGCAGACAATTCGGTTCGGACATTCCGCGTGTTCTCGACGCGATTATCGGTGGATTTCAACTCAACGGCATTTTTCGCGCCCAGAGCGGCAGTGCCTTTGACATTCGCCGCGACGGTGTGCGGGTGGATTTGGTCGGTGACCCGTATGGCGGCACAACTGAAAAGTTCTTGGACAGAGCGGCTTTCAGATTGGCTCCGGCGGGACGTTTCGGAAACCTGGAACGCAACGGACTACGCTCGCCTTCAACTTACGTCGTCAATTTGGGCGTATCGAAAAACTTCGGCATTTCTGAAGATGCGAAAATTCAATTCAGAACTGAGTTTTTCAACCTTTTAAATACACCGCAGTTAAGTCAGCCGGATACTAATTTCGATACCGGCAACAATAATTTCGGACGCATCCAAGGAACACAGTTCCGCAGTGCGCGCCAAATTCAATTTGGACTTCGGTTACAGTTCTAAATTGAATACCAAAGATGCCAGACCAGCAATTGGCATCTTGTTCTTTTACAGGGCGTGGGACTCAATGTTTCTCACGCCTTTTTATTTTCCTTTTTGAGCGAGATTGGTTGATGACGCGATTTATATTTCATTTCTTTTTCCTAAGCGGGCTTATAAATTTCATCGGCTTTGAACTGTACGCGCAAAACAACGTTAGCGAAAATCAAACCCGAACGCTGCAAGTCGAAAAAGTCGAACCGCCGAGTTGGTGGGCGAATCATTCGGTAAATCCTGTTCGCCTACTCGTGCGCGGCGCGAATTTCGAGGGCGCAAAAATCGTTTCAAAAAATAATCTCCTCAAAGTTTCCAACGTCAAAATAAACCGGCGCGGCGATTATCTTTTCTTCGACGTAACAATCGCCGGAAATACAAAGCCCGCGAAATACGATTTTGAAGTTTCGACGGCAACCGGGAGGGCGACGATTCCTTTTGAAATTTCCGCGCCGCTCAACGCGAAAACAAACTTTCAAGGCATCACAAATAACGACATTATCTATTTAATAATGCCCGACCGTTTTGCCAACGGCGATATGCCGAACGATAAAGACGCTGACCGCACGAATCCGCGAGCCTGGCACGGCGGCGATTTTCGCGGCATCACGCAGAAAATTCCATACTTAAAAGAGTTGGGCATTACGGCGATTTGGCTGACGCCGTGGTATGACAACCCGGATGCAGCCAATCAATGTGATAAACCTTGGTGTCCGAATACAAATTATCACGGCTATCACGCTATTGATTATTACGGCGTGGAAAATCATTTCGGGACAATGCATGATTTGCGCGAGATGGTTGAAACGGCACACCGCAACGGTATCAAAGTCGTTCAAGACCAAGTGGCGAATCATGTAGGCATTCAACATCCTTGGGCGAAAAATCCGCCGCTGGATAATTGGTTCAACAAGTTTGACCAAAATTCCTTTAATAACTCAGTTCTACTTTCACCGAACGCTTCGCAATCCGAACGCGATAACTTGCTCAAAGGTTGGTTCAACGAACTACTGCCGGATATAAATCAGGACGAGCCGGAAGTGGCGAAATACGAAATTCAAAACGCGCTCTGGTGGATTGCAATGACGGGTATTGACGGCATTCGGCAGGACACGATTCAATATATGCCGCGCGAATTTATCCGCGATTGGTCAACTGCAATTCTGCATCACAAATAACGACATTATCTATTTAATAATGCCCGACCGTTTTGCCAACGGCGATATGCCGAACGATAAAGACGCTGACCGCACGAATCCGCGAGCCTGGCACGGCGGCGATTTTCGCGGCATCACGCAGAAAATTCCATACTTAAAAGAGTTGGGCATTACGGCGATTTGGCTGACGCCGTGGTATGACAACCCGGATGCAGCCAATCAATGTGATAAACCTTGGTGTCCGAATACAAATTATCACGGCTATCACGCTATTGATTATTACGGCGTGGAAAATCATTTCGGGACAATGCATGATTTGCGCGAGATGGTTGAAACGGCACACCGCAACGGTATCAAAGTCGTTCAAGACCAAGTGGCGAATCATGTAGGCATTCAACATCCTTGGGCGAAAAATCCGCCGCTGGATAATTGGTTCAACAAGTTTGACCAAAATTCCTTTAATAACTCAGTTCTACTTTCACCGAACGCTTCGCAATCCGAACGCGATAACTTGCTCAAAGGTTGGTTCAACGAACTACTGCCGGATATAAATCAGGACGAGCCGGAAGTGGCGAAATACGAAATTCAAAACGCGCTCTGGTGGATTGCAATGACGGGTATTGACGGCATTCGGCAGGACACGATTCAATATATGCCGCGCGAATTTATCCGCGATTGGTCAACTGCAATTCTCAAACAATATCCGAAGTTTTATTTAGTTGGCGAAATTTTCGAGCGCGATTCGGCACAAACAGCTTTCTTTCAAGGCGGAAAAACGGGTTGGGACAACATTGACACAAATCTGCCGAGCGTTTTCGATTTTAAACTCTGGGAGACTTCGCAGGAAGTTTTCACCGGCAAGAAACCGATGCGAGCCTTGCGTGACGTTTTGAAATACGACGGACTTTATCCGAATATCAACCGCGTCACGACTCTGCAAAACAACCATGACACCGACCGTTTTATGTCTCTGCCGGGCGCAACGCTCGAAGGCGCAATGCTGCACACGGCGTTTATACTTTCGATGCGCGGCATTCCGCAGCTTTATTACGGCGAAGAAATTGCGATGACCAGCGGACACGACCCGGACAACCGCAAAGATTTTCCCGGCGGTTGGCGTGAAGATTCAGTCAATAAATTTGCAAAGGAAGGCAGAACGGCGGACGAGCAGAAAATGTTCGAGTGGGCGCAAAGATGGATTTTATTGCGGCGAGAAAACAAGTCTTTGAAAGAGGGGAAAACTATTGACTTATTTTACGACAATAATGTTTATGTTTTTGCGAGGAAACTTGGTCAGGAAACATTTGTGCTTGCCTTCAATAATTCAAACGAACTAACAAGAAGTTTAATGTTACCAGCCTTAAATATAGGCGTTGCTGACGGCTCAAGAGTCGAACCAAGAATCGGAATCGCCGGAGTTTCATACATCAAAAACGGAGAGTTTGGGATTTTCGTTAATGCTAAAAGTGTTGTGGCTTACGAAATTATAAAATAGTTTTCTAATTATGAATTTTCCGAGAGCCAGCGGCATATTACTGCATCCGACATCTTTGCCGAGTAAATTCGGCATCGGCGATTTGGGCGATGAAGCCTACTGGTTTGTAGATTTTCTGGCAGCTGCCAAGCAAACTTATTGGCAGGTTTTGCCGCTCGGTCCGACCGGTTATGGCGATTCGCCGTATCAATGTTTTTCAGCGTTTGCGGGAAATACGAATCTGATTTCGCCGCAGAAAATTGTTGAAGACGGTTTTCTGAACGAAGAGGAAACGAATCAGAAACCTAATTTTCCCGAAGGCAGAGTTGATTTCGGAAAAGTTTATGAATGGAAAATTTGGATTCTGGCAAAGGCTTACGAACGGTTTCGTCTGACGACGAGCGTTAATTTGCGCGGGAAATTTGAGACTTTTTGCCAGCAGGAAGCCGCTTGGTTGGACGATTACGCATTGTTTCGCGCGATAAAAAAATCGCAAGACCAGAAATCCTGGCAGAAATGGGAAGCCGGTTTGCTTTTGCGAAAAACCGCTGCTTTGTCGCAAACCTCAGAAAATTTGCGCGAAGAAGTTCAAGCGCAGAAATTTCAGCAATGGCTTTTCTTCCGGCAATGGAACGAATTAAAAAATTACTGCCGCTCGAAAAATATAAAAATCGTCGGCGATATTCCAATTTTTGTTGCGCTTGATTCAGCGGACGTTTGGTGCAATCCGTCGCAGTTCAAACTTGACGAAGATGGTTCGGCGAAGGTTGTCGCCGGAGTTCCGCCCGATTATTTTTCTAAAACAGGTCAGCTTTGGGGCAATCCGATTTACAATTGGGAGCAAATGCAGCGCGACAATTTTCGTTGGTGGATTGATCGTGTAAAGGCAACTTTGAAAACGGTTGACATCGTGCGCGTTGACCATTTTCGCGGCTTTGCGGCAAGTTGGGAAGTGCCGGGCGGCGACACGACGGCGCAGAACGGGCGTTGGGTGAATGTGCCGGGCAAAAAATTGTTTGAGACGCTGAAAAATGCGCTGGACGATTTGCCGTTTTGGGCGGAAGATTTGGGCGTGATAACGCCGGACGTGGAAGAATTGCGCGACGGTTTCGGATTTCCCGGAATGCGTATTCTGCAGTTTGCTTTCGGCGGCGGCACGGATAATCACGATTTGCCGCATAATTATATAAAAAATTGTGTTGCCTATACCGGGACGCATGACAACGATACCACGGTCGGCTGGTTCAATTCGCAAGCCGGCAGCAGTTCAACGCGCGATGCTAAACAGATAAAACGCGAACGCGAATTTTGTCTGGATTATCTAAAGTCGGACGGCAAAGCAATTCACTGGGATTTTATCAAGACCGTTTGGGAATCGGTAGCGGACACAGCGATTGCGCCGATGCAGGATTTGTTAGGTTTGGGCAACGAAGCGCGGATGAATCTGCCCGCCTCGAGTTCGGGAAATTGGTATTGGCAATGCCGAGAAGGCGATTTTTCCGATGAAATTAAGCAAAGATTGCGCGGTTTGACCGAGATTTACGGAAGAGTTAGCCACGAACAAACACGAAAAGACACGAAAAAGAAATTATGAAAAACAAATTGCATTATTTCATTTTTTTACTACTTATCGCCTATTGCTCGTCGCTCACCGCTAATGCGCAAACGCCGACAGTTGAAAAAATTGACCCGCCGAATTGGTGGGCGAATATGACGGTTAATCCTGTTCGTGTGCTGATTCGCGGAAAAAATTTAAGCGGCGCAAATGTTTTATCACCAATGAACAGCGGTTTGAAAACATATAATTTTCGCCACAGCGAGAATGGACATTATCTATTTTTCGATGTTGAAATTGTGCCGAATACAAAAGCCGGAAAATATAACTTTAAGGTCGAAACGAGAAACGGTTTCGTCAACGCGCCTTTTGAAATTTCCCAAAAGATGCCGCGCCAAAATCGTTTTCAGGGTTACACGCCCGACGATGTGATTTATTTTTTGATGCCCGACCGATTCGCTGACGGCGACCAATCAAATAATGATCCACCGAAGTCGAAAGGTTTATACGACCGCTCGAAAGGTCGACATTATCACGGCGGCGACCTTCAAGGCGTGATTGATAAATTGCCTTACTTGAAATCTTTGGGCGTAACGGCGATTTGGACAACGCCGGTTTATGACAACAACGACCAACTCGATACAAAGGAAGTTTACGAAGGCGTTCCGGCTACGACCGGTTATCACGGCTACGGCGCAATTGATATGTATGCGGTTGACGAGCATCTCGGCACGTTTGCGAAACTTCGAGAGTTGATTGATAAAGCGCACGCGCTCGGTTTGAAAGTGATTCAAGACCAGGTGGCGAATCACACCGGACCGTATCACGTCTGGGCGAACGACCCGCCAACACCGACCTGGTGGAATGGAACGGTTGAAAATCACGTTTCAAACAACTGGCAGAAATGGACGGCGATGAATCCGCGCGCGACTTATCAAACGCAGAAACGCAACATTGACGGATGGTTTATAGACATCCTGCCTGATTTTAATCAAGACGACCCGGAAGTTGAAAAATACCTGATTCAAAATTCGATTTGGTGGCTGGAAATGAACGGCTTCGACGCGATTCGGATGGACACTTTGCCGCATGTTCCGCGCACGTTCTGGCAAAAATGGGGCGGCGCAATAAAACGCGAATATCCGAACGTAAACATCCTGGGCGAACTTTACGACGGTGACCCGGCATTGATTTCGTATTTTCAAACCGGAAGGCGCGGACACGACGGAATTGATACGCAAATTGATACGCTCTATGACTTTGCACTTTTTTATTCGATTCGCAATGCTTTCGCGCAAGGCAAAAATATCCGTGAAGTTTCTCAGATGTTTGCCAAAGATTGGCTTTATCCAAATCCGAGCGTCTTGACGACATTTCTCGGTGTTCACGATATGCCGCGATTTATGAACGAAGAAGGCGCGACGGTTGAAGGCTTGAAAATGGCGCAGACTTTGATTATGACTTCGCGCGGCACGCCGCTTCTTTATTACGGCGACGAACTGGCGATGCGCGGCGGCAGCGACCCCGACAACCGGCGCGATTTTCCCGGCGGCTTTCCCAGCGATACGCGAAACGCTTTTACGAATTCAGGCAGAACCGCCGAAGAAAAAGACGTTTGGAATCATCTTGCGCTTTTAGGAAAACTGCGTCGTGAGCTTGAGCCTTTGCGAAACGGAAAATCGATTGATTTGTTGGACGAAGAACAACAGATGGCTTACGCGCGCGTCAAGGAAAATCAAGCAGTCCTGACGATTTTCAATAACGACACCAATGCGGCTAACGTGCAGTTTGACGTTTCGATGATTAAACAGTTTTCGGGAAATGCGACTTTAAACGACCGTTTGGAAAAAGTGAAAGACGTAAAAATTGAAAACGGTAAAATAAAATTTTCAATGCCCGCGCGAACCGCAGGAATTTTTACAATCAAATAATTTTTTGAGGAAAAATTGATGAACACCAAACCGCGTTTGAGTTTTTGGCAAATCTGGAATATGAGCTTCGGCTTTATGGGAATTCAGATTGGATTCGGCTTGCAGCAGGCAAATATGTCGCCGATTTATAAATATCTGGGCGCGGAAGAAAGCAGTTTGCCGTATTTATGGCTGGCTGGACCGATTACGGGTTTGCTGATTCAGCCGGTTATCGGCGCGATGAGCGACCGAACCTGGAATCGGCTCGGTCGCCGCCGCCCTTATTTTTTGGTTGGCGCAATTTTGTCGAGCATTTGTCTTCTTCTGATGCCGTTTTCATCAGCACTCTGGATGGCGGCGAGCCTTTTGTGGATTTTGGATGCAAGCATCAATACAAGTATGGAACCATTTCGCGCGTTCGTCGGTGATAAATTGCCAGAAGAACAGCGCACGACCGGTTTCGTGATGCAGTCGTTTTTCATCGGCATCGGACAAACTCTGGCGAACGCCGCACCGTTTATTCTGGCAACTCTCGGCGTGACGGGCGTGATGGCGAGCGGCATTCCGAACGCGACGCTTTACGCTTTTATTATTGGAGCAGCGGCTTTTCTTGTCGCGGTTTTGTGGACGGTCGTCAGCACGAAAGAATATCCGCCCGAAGACATCGAAGAATTTCGGCGCAAACAATCGCAAGAAAATGTCGTCAGTCATATTTTCAAAGAGATTTGGGATGCCCTAAAAGATATGCCGACGACGATGAAGCAGCTCGCCGTCGTGCAGTTTTTCACCTGGTTTGCCTTGCCGTGTATGTGGCAGTTTTATGGTTTGGCGGTGGCGCGTCACATTTTTCTCGCGCCCGACGAAAAATCGCCGCTGTTCGCCGCCGGAACCGAATGGGGCGGACTTTCCTTTGCGGTTTATAACGTCGGCTGTTTTCTCGTCGCTTTTTTGATTCCGCCATTTGCTAAAGCGACCAACCGCAAAACGACGCATTTTATTTGTTTGGCTCTCGGCGGTTTGGGCTTGCTTTCGACGTATTACGCGCAGGACAAGTATTTTTTGTGGGTCGGTATGGCGGGAGTCGGCATCGCCTGGGCTTCGATTCTTTCAATGCCGTATGTCATTTTAGCCGGTGCTATAAAACCTTCGCGGATGGGCGTTTATATGGGCGTTTTCAACTTATTCATCGTTCTACCGCAGATTGTGATGTCCCTGATTGTGCCGCAAATCTACGAAAACATTCTCGGCAAAGACCCGCTCAACGTCGTGCTGCTCGGCGGTTTCGTAATGCTCCTTGCAGCATTCAGCGTGTTGATTGTCAAAGATGTCGGCGCGGCAAACATTGACACTACCGTGCCGAGCGCGAGTGCCGTTGCCGGAACTGAGCAGTAAGAAAATCTATAAAGGTGAAAATTATGAAACACAAAACTTTGTATAAATTTTTCATTAGTAATATCGTCGTTCTGCTTTTGCTGACGAGTTTTTCATCCGTCATTAAATCACAGCAACCGACGCGCGACTTCTCGAAAGAAAATGCGCGAATGTCGCAGGAATGGGTGAAAGACGCGGTGATTTATGAAATTTACCCGCGGCAATATTCGCAAAAGGGCGATTTTAATTCGATTACAAGTGATTTGGACAGATTGAAAAATCTCGGCGTAACGGTTTTGTGGCTGATGCCGATTCACCCGATTGGCAAGGAAAAATCGAAAGGCACCATCGGCTCGCCTTACGCTGTCAAAGATTATTACGCTATAAATTCTGATTACGGCACGAAAGCAGATTTGCAGAAATTAATTGCCGAAGCGCATAAACGCGAAATGAAAGTCATTATTGATATGGTTGCCAACCATACGGCTTGGGACAGCGTGATGATGAAAAATAAAGCGTTTTACACGCAGGACAAAACTGGCAACATCATTCCGCCCGTCGCTGATTGGAAGGATGTTGCCGACTTGAATTACGACAATGCCGAACTCCGCAAATATATGATTGAGATGCTCAAGTCCTGGGTGAGCGAATATGATTTGGACGGTTTTCGCTGTGACGTCGCCGGATTTATACCGACCGATTTTTGGGAAGCGGCGCGGACGGAAGTAGATAAAATCAAGCCGAATACGATTTGGCTGGCGGAATGGGAATCGCCCGATTTGCTCGTCAAAGCGTTTGATTTAGATTATTCGTGGGCAAATCATTCGGCGATGATGAATGTTTTGCAGGGCAATGTTCCCGCGTCGGAAATTCGCCGAGTTTGGGAAGCGGACAAGGCAAAAATGCCGAAAGCCGCACTCCGAATGCGTTTTTCCGATAACCACGACGAACGCCGCGCGATTGCGCGTTTCGGCGAAAAAGCTGCGCTCGCGGCGCAGGCTTTAGTTTTCACGCTCGACGGCGTGCCGATGTTTTATAACGGAATGGAAGCGGGCGACACGACCGAATCAGGCGCGCCCGCATTGTTTGAAAAAATGCCGATTTTCTGGCAAATCGCCGAACGCCGTCCCGAATTTCCGCGCTTTTATGAGCAGATGATTGCGCTCCGCAGAAATTCGGCGGCACTTCGGCGTGGTGATTTAACTTGGCTGAAAAATTCCGATGAAACCAAAGTTTTGACTTTCACGCGCAAAAGCGGAAATGAAGAAATTCTGGTAGCGATAAATTTCTCGAATCAACCGTTTTTCGGCGCGGTCGAGCTTTCAGGAAATTACGACGAAATCACGCCGAACGTCGGCGCGCCTTTGCCGCCGGACGACGATAAGATGAAAGCGAAATCACAGGCGAAAGCCGCTTTGCCGACGATTAGCTTGGAAGCGTTCGGATTCAGAATTTTTAAGAAAAAATAATTTATCGGATTTGCAGTTATGAAAAAAAACTTTCCGTTTTTGCCTTTTTACTTTTTACTTTTTACTTGTTTGAGCAACGCTCAAACGCTCGCGCCCGGTGCGCCCGGCAAAGACGCGCAATGGGCGAGCGCGGGCAAACAAGCCATCGGAACTTCCGCGAGTCTCGAATCAAAAGTCTGGTTCACGCTGCAAGGCGGCGCGATGACGGAAGTTTATTATCCTGATGTAACGACGGCGAATGTTCATCTTTTGCAGTTTGTCGTTGTGAATCCGAAAAGGAAAACGGTTGAAACCGAACGCGACGACGCGAGTCATCAAATCAGAGTTTCACGAAATGATTCTCTGAGTTTTCATCAAATCAACATAGCCAAAAGCCGCGCGTGGGAAATCCAAAAAAGCTATACAATTGACCCCGCACATAATTCTATTTTAATTAGTGTGGCATTCACGCCGAGAATAGCAGACCTTCAACTTTATGTTTATTACGACCCGTCTTTGAACAACACCGGAATGCACGACACGGCTTGGACACTTGAAAAGGCTTTCCTTTCATCAGATCGCGACAAGGCATCTGCTCTCGTCTGTAAAAGCGATTCGTGCGAATTCAGCGAAATGACAAACGGTTTTTTGGGAACGAGCGACGGCATCGAACAGTTAAAACGTGACGGAAAAATTACCAATCAATTTCCACGTGCCGAAAACGGAAATGTCATTCAACTCGCTCATATAAACTCAAAGTTTTTATTAAACAATCACGAACTTTTTCAATTGAGTTTGGGATTCGGTAAAACGCCGGAAGAAGCACTGCAAACAGCGACGATTTCGGTTCAAAAGGGTTTTGGTAAAAATAATCAGGAGTACGAAAAAGGCTGGAGCGATTACATTAAAACTATTCCAAAAGTCGAGCCGAAATATCAAGCGCAATTTAATATGGCAGCGATGGTTTTGAAGGCGCAGGAAGACAAAACCGTGCGCGGCGCGAATGTGGCAAGTCTCACAATACCGTGGGGCGGCGGCGTGAATGCCAATGAAGATGTCGGCGGCGGTTATCATCTGGTTTGGTCGCGGGATTTATATCAAGTTGTCACGGCATATATGGCTTTGGGCGACACGGCAGCGGCAAATCGCGCACTCGATTTTCTCTTTAATATTCAGCAAAAACCGGACGGCAGTTTTCCGCAAAATTCCTGGCTCGACGGCAAACGCGGCTGGGGTTCACTCCAACTTGATGAAGTCGCTTACCCGTTGATTATGGCTTACCAATTGAAAAGATTCGACAAACAAACTTATGAAAATCACGTGAAAAAAGCTGCCGATTTTCTCGTCAAAACCGGACCGAAAACCGTGCAGGAGCGTTGGGAAGAAAAGTCGGGTTATTCGCCTTCGACGATAGCGGCAGAAATTGCGGGACTTGTTTGCGCGGCGGATATTGCCAAGAAAAATGGCGACGAAGCATCGGCAACAATTTATCTTGCCACCGCCGATGATTGGACGCGAAATGTTGACCGCTGGACGGCGACGACAACCGGAAAATACGGCGACGGAAATTATTATCTGCGCCTGACTGAAAACGGAACGCCGGACGCGAATGAAAAAACCGTTCTCAACAACGGCGCGGGAACTTTTCTCGAAAATGAAATTGTTGACGCGGGATTTTTGGAACTTGTGCGTTTGGGAATTAAATCGCCCGACGACCCGTTAATCGTCAAATCTCTCAAAATTATTGACGAGAAAATCAAAGTCAATACACCGAACGGTGAAGCGTTTTATCGTTACAACAACGACGGCTACGGCGAAATGGACGACGGACGGCGTTGGAATTGGGACGGAAAATATACCGGAAAAGGAAGGCTTTGGGCTTTGCTCTCGGGTGAACGCGGGCAATATGAATTAGCGGCGCATTTGGCATTGAATAAATTAAATCCTATTGAAGATATTAAAACTCAAAAAATTCAAACTAAAGACGCTCAAGGTGGATTTTATATTAGTGCCAAAAAACGTCTTGACGCAATGCTCAACTTTTCCAACGAAGGTTTGATGATTCCCGAACAAGTTTGGGACAAAGCCGAAACGCCGAAAAATATAGACAAACAATTTATTCCCGAACTTAAATTCGGTGAAGGCACAGGCTCGGCAACTCCGCTTGCGTGGTCAATGGCGCAATTTATTCGATTAGCAGTAAATCTGCAAGAAGTCAGAAATCTCGACACGCCCGATGTTGTTTACAATCGTTACGTTAGAAACGGTATTCCCGGACAAACTGGTTTTAATATCTCGTCGCCCGACCCGAACACTTTGGCGACATTGAAAGCCGGAGAAGTTTTCACGGTCAAGGGACAAGCCGCGCCGAATTCGATAATCGCCGCCGTGTTGGACGACCAACGCCAAAGCGTTAAAGTGAGTGCGAATGGCGAATTTTCTTTCACGATGAAAATGCCTGTAAGCGAAACCGTCGGCTATTTAGCAATTCAAACGCCAGACGGCGCGACCTTTATCTCGCCAAACAAAATCGGCGGCGCGTTAAAAAAAGAAAAAAAACTGTCGGCGGAAATCATCGAGAAAGTCAAAAACTCTAAACAAAGTCCCTTAATTGAAGGCGGTAAAGCAATCTTTATTTATCGAGGCGCGGCAAAACGAGCGCAGCTTGCCGGAGATTTTACCGGATGGCAGCCTCGCGGCGCGGTTTTGCAGGATGTTGGAGAAAATTTGAAAGCGGCAGTGATGGAATTTCCCGCAACAGCGCGAGTCGAATACAAATTCATCATTGACGGAAACTGGATTCCCGACCCGATGAATCCGAGTAAACTCGACAACGGCGTTGGCAGTGAAAATTCGTTTTTCACGATGCCCGACTATCAGCCGACGATTTGGGATAAGGAAGATAAACTTTCTTCTGCAAAAATTGAAGAAATTGAAATTTACGGCAAAATTTACGGAAAACGCACGGTGAAAATTTATCAACCGCTTATAAATTCAAACGAGGAAGTATTTTTACCGACGCTTTACCTTCAAGATGGAACCGATTACATCAATCGTGCAAAAGCCATCCAAATTCAGGAAAATCTCGTCAAAGCCGGAAAAACTAAACCTTTTATAATGGTTTTTGTTGATTATAAAGACCGCACGAAAGAATATTGGGCAAGCGACGATTACGCCAAATTTCTGGCGACAGAAGTTGTTCCGGCGATTGATGCAAAATACAACACAATCAAAAATCGTGAAGGACGTGCTTTGCTCGGCGCATCTTTGGGCGGAATTACAAGCATATGGGTTGGGCTAAAGTATCCTGAAACGTTTGGGCGTATTGGCGGACAAAGTTCTTCGTTTTGGGTTGATAGTGAACGAGTTATAAAAGAATTATCGAAACTCGATGTAAGCAAAATAAAATTCCGGTTTTATTTTGACGACGGAACATTTGAAGGCGTTGATGACAGCCGCCGCGTCAATGTCATGCTGCGCGGCAAAGGCTTTCCTGTCACTTACCGCGAAGAATTCACCGGACATAATTGGACTAGCTGGCGCGATCGCCTGGCTGATGCTTTTATCGCGCTTTGGAAGAATTAGCGGATAAAAATTGTAAATTTATTAATTTCAATTATCTTTATGAATAGAGAAATTGTTTTAGCTGCCGATTTGGGCGGAACGAATTTGCGAATGGCGGCAATTGATTGTCAAGGGACGATTTTGTATCGCACCAGACGTGAAACTCCTCGCGGCGAATGTGCGGACGAAATTGTCGAGGCAATTGTCGAATCCGCAAATGAATGTCGGGAAAACTGCGACGGTTTTCAAGTTAAGGCAATCTCCACCGCTGTTCCCGGAACCGTTAACGTCAGTGACGGCATAATTATAACGGCTCCAAACTTAGCTGCTTTGAATGATTTCAGAATGGTCGCCGCACTTGAAAATAAACTCGGAATCAAAGCGGTTCTCGAAAACGATGCTAATGTGGCGGCAGTCGGGGAAAATTGGCTCGGCGTGTCAAAAGGATGTAAAAATTCAATTTACGTGACGCTTGGCACGGGCGTCGGAGGCGGAATTATTATTGACGGAAAAGTTTTGCGCGGAGCCGGCGGAAGGGCTGGAGAAATCGGACATCTTTGCGTTGAAGCATTCGGTGTGCCCTGCCGTTGCGGTTCGTGTGGCTGCGTTGAACAATACTCCTCAGCATCGGCGATTGTTCGGATAGCTAAAGAATTGGAGGCGCAATATCCTGAATCGGCGTTAAAGAATAACGCACAATTAAAGGCTTTTGAAGTATTTCAAGCCGGAACAAACGGGGACGAGTTGGCGTTGGAAGTCTTCCGGCAAATGGGGTTCTATCTCGGTGTTGCGCTGACCAGTTTATTAAACGTTCTAAATCCTGAAATCGTTGTAGTCGGCGGCGGAGCAAGCGCAGGATGGAAATTATTTATGCCTCAAATGCAGGAAACAATCCGCCGAAGAGCTTATGGAGGTTCATCCGTCCGAGCGAAAATAGTGCGTGGCGAATTAGGAGACGATGCCGGAATATTGGGCGCGGCGCGACTCGCTTTTGATTTATTGGCGTAGTTAAAATCTTTCTAAAGCGCAACTATATCATCGGAAAATACAAGATTATATCAATCTTGGGCAGTATGATTTGCCTCGGTAATAAAATTTTTCGATTGAGAAAGGCTTTGTAATTATCTTTTTTGGTATCAAAAGGACTTTACCTTCTTCATCAATAAACAATTCTTTAACGCACATTTCATCACCGATTCGCGCAATGGCAATATCGTCGGACTTGGTCAATCACGGCTTGCGTCTTAATGTTTCCGTTCGCCGGTTGAAACGCCGCGTGTCGTCGAACCGTTTCGCGCAATATCTGCCGGTATTTTTCTAATGAATAAATTGCACTGAAAAAGCCCGCGCTGTGAACAACTTGGCGGGCTTTTGTTATCTGAAAATCAGAATGAATTTTACCAGCGCAACGGACGAATATCAGGACCGATAACATATTCGCCGGACAAGACATCGCCGCTCCGGTCGGGATTAATTAATGCGCCGGTGTCGGCATGAGTAAAGTGTCCCGCATACCAAATCACCGAATCTTGATTACTTAGCGATTCATTATTCAACCACGGTGCAAGATTAGCGGCTGTGCTGGTATTCGGGTCGTTAAGTTCAGCGGGTTCGCCCCCTATTCCTGCTTGGTAGCGCAAAAACCAAACATCACCTCCGCCGTAGGCATCAGTTGTTCCATCTGTGAGATTCGGCGATAGTATATATGCTTCGTTGCTGGTTGAATTTTGAATGATAAAACTACGATATACCGAAAAATCTCTCAGACGAGTAACTTCATTTATAATTGGTGAAATTAAGTCTTCTGTCGAGCCTGCGGGTCCGATTTCAATTTGGTAAATATTATTGATTGGGCTAACGATGTCAAAATCAAATCGCCAATAAACGTGGTGAAAATGTGTAGCACAAACGCAGGAACTGGTGACTGCACCAAAACCGTAACGTGGTCGAATTGTGCCGTCCGGCGCAAACCGCCATTCCATAATGTAACGATACCAACCTGCATTCATTTCAGAAACCATCACAAGTTCGGGTCCAAGATCGGTAATATTTGTATCTTGCATATAAATAGCGACACCCCGAAAATTTCCCGTATCGTTGCCGGTATCGAGTGCGGTGGTGGCAATTTGTCCGGGTGCTAAAATTCTGATTCCCGGAGCCGGGTCGCTGGCACCTTCGCTGGGTGCATTAAACATACCTTCTTGATATTGCCAATCCCGATAAGGTCCGCACACATTGCCCGCATATTGCACGTTCAAAATCGGCGCGTGCCCGCGTTTGAGAACCGATTTTCCTCTGAATCGCACATCGCGCACTTCAATGCCCGAACGCTCACTTGTATTACCTGACGAAGCCGAAGGGCGAATAACCAACATTTCCCAAAGCGGTGCGCCATTCTGCAAAACCGTTACTTGATATTGTCCGGCTGTGCCATTTGAAGTAGTGCTTTGTCCTGCCGAAGGAATACCGCAAACATCAGGTTCAGCTTTTGCAGTCGGCGGCGCGTTGTTTTCATAGCGAACTATATTTCCATTCTTAAAGCTGATGCCAACAATCTGATTGGAGCCTTCCGGCAGTGTTTTAATACTTATATTTACCAAACGCTCACCATTGAGATAGGAAGTCGGCGGCATTGCCGGTGCGATTGTCAATTTATTTTGTTTATACGGCAAAACGAATTTGGAATCATTTTTTATCATTTCAAAGGCTTCTTCGAGTTCTTCGTTGCTCACGCCCGGTTCAAAATTTTCCTGGCGCACCGCAATTTTTTCTTTTGCGGCAAAATCACCTTCGGCAACAAAAGTCCGGTTGTTTGTATAATCATAAAAAATGACGCGAAACCGGGTCGGAACCTGAGCCGGACGCGATTTGTCTCCTGTTTCGATGTAATCAAATGACATCACCCGATATTTCGTGCCTTTGAGCGCGTCTTGCACCGCCGTGCTTTGCTCGACGCGCGATTTTGCCGCGTCCACTTCCGCTTGTGTCGGTCCCCAAGCAACAATTCTTATCTCGACCGGCTTTTGCGTTGTTTTCCTATTTTTCGGCGTGTTATCACCTGCAAACGCGAAGTTCACGACCAAAAAAAGCCCCAAACCCAAGCTTAAAAGAATACGATTTAACTGTTTCATTATGTCTCCTTAATTACTTTGAAATGATTTGATTGAAAATAGACTTCTAAGAAATAGCATCTAATCCTTTTTTTATCAAGTTTTACAACAAACCTCTCACAAAATTCAGGATTCGATGAAAAAGGCAACTCTGTTTCGAGCTACCTTTTTATCTCTCTAAGTTATTTGTTTTATTAGTGTTAAAGTGGTGGAGTCGAGTGGGATCGAACCCCTAACCTTATGACTGCCAGCCTTAACCGTTTGTTTTCTTGAGTTTAGCTAACTTTACCTGACTTCCGTTTATACTGCATTTTATCGCTTTTCAGTTTATAATAGTTCTATTGAGTTTTGCTAAGTTTGGTATGCTTGGCACTCAATAGGCACTCAAATTATAGGCTATGAAAAAGAATAATCATTACAAAAAGGAAATTGAATTTAAGATTGGTGAAGATAATGTTGATGCTTTGATGAAACTTGCCGATTCGCCCGAAGGCGAAGAACTTGGAATTTTCAAATTCCAAGATTCTAACGCAAAAGGCGTTACCTTCGGCAGAAAGTTAGGTTGTTTTGAGCGCGAAGGTGAAGGATTGCCAACGCCAAACGATGATTGTCCACGCCGCGAATTTCATTTTGAATTTGACGTAAGATTTACGCTTAATGAATCAGATGACCTTGAGCTATTGATTGCGGCAAAAGGCACGGGAAGACATTTCAAATATATGCTCAAAGGATTAGGTACGGCGAAAGCAAATGCGGCAGTTATGGAACTTGAACGCCGGATTGCTTTCCGCCTTCAGCGAGATATTTATCACCTAGCATGGGCTTGTTATAGAAGCCAAGAAGCCGAAAATCCTAAAACAAAAGGAAAGTTACAACAACATTGTGGGCAATCTTAAAACTTATTTCAAAGGTTTGCTTTGGCGTTATAAAGAAGATGAAGTGCGCGAAGAAAACGAAATCAAAATTACAACTTTCGTTCCGACGCAAGGCGGAAGAATCAAAGGAACTAAAAACCTAACGCCTAAGATCACATTAAACAAAATTATTGAGACGATTGAAAAATTCAAAGGAAGCTACACTTTTCCGACACAAACACTTGTTGCAAGACGGCTCAAAGTAAATAACAAGACAATTCAACGCTGCCTAAAAAACGCTGGTATAGATTTAAAGTATAACGATTATGTTCACTCAATAATTAGTAGTTAAAAAATTAAGACAAAATATTAAGTTTAATCGAAAAGAATTCCCCGTCTGCTTGCAGCGTGGGTTTCCTTATCAGCCCTGAAAGGGCGTAACTCTTTGTTCTTAAATTATTAGACGGTTTAAGAGATAGAACTGCAAAATTAAGCTGTGTTTTATTGGGTTTTAAATTTTATTTATTAAAGCAAAAAAGCGTCTCAAAAAGGGGCGTTCTTGAGACGGAGAACGGCGGAGTTTGTATGTTGACAGATGTCGCACAAAGCCGCAAACTTTGGCGATAACCGAACGGCGACGGTGAAGCCGGGGCGGAGTTATGACCTGTTCAGAGTCAGTACGTCAGATACGCTCCCGTTGCCTGCTTTCTTGCTGTGCTAAAAGGTCGAACAGTATCCGAAGCCGCTTTCAGTAAAGCAGAGCTTGCATCTACAAGCTTGACCGTGCGCCGCAAGTTCAATTCATTAGAAAGGAGCTTAACCATATGAATCTACCGAGCCTCGGCATTGATATTGCCAAACTGAAGTTCGATGTCTGTTTAATCAAAGAAAACGGCAAACTTAAACATAAAGTCTTTCCCAACACCCAGCACGGTTTTGAGCAACTTGCCGCTTGGCTTGATTCGCATCAAGCCGGTAATCTGCACGTCTGCTTAGAAGCGACCGGCAGTTACGGCGAAGCCCTCGCGCTTTATTTGTTCGATGCCGGCTATCTGGTCAGCGTCATCAATCCGGCAGCCGTTAAAGCATTCGCCGCCAGCCGTCTGACGCGAACGAAAACCGATAAGGTTGATGCCGAACTGATTGCCCGCTTTTGTTTGGCGCAGCCGCCCGAAGCGTGGCAGCCGCCCGCGCCTCAAATACGCGAACTGCAAGCCCTTGTGCGGCGGCTCGAATCGCCGATTCGAGATGCGCGTGGCGGAAGAAAATCGGCTTTCCTCAGGCATCTCGACTGTTGCCGTCAAACACAGTCTTGAAGAACACATCGCTCATCTGGGCGAGCAAATCAAACAAACCGAACAGATGATTCGTGAGCATATCAACAATCATCCCGACCTCAAAGAGCAAAGCGATTTGCTCGACTCGATTCCCGGCATCGGCACGACGACCGCTGCTTTGTTGCTGGCTGAAATTGTCAACATCAAGCAATACCAAAGTGCACGACAGGTTGCCGCCTACGCCGGACTGGTGCCGCGCGAGCGGCGGTCGGGCAGTTCGGTGCGCGGGCGTGTTCAGTTGTCAAAAATCGGCAACGCGCGGCTTCGCAAAGCTCTCTACTTTCCGGCAATCACGGCTCTCAGGTGCAGCGAGTTTTTCAAAGGCTGGGCGAGCGGATTGCGTGAACGGGGCAAATGTAAAATGTCAGTCATCGGAGCGGCGATGCGAAAACTGATTCATCTCGCTTACGGAGTGTTGAAAACGGGCAAGCCGTTTGACCCGAATTGGGCAAAAACCGCTTGACTTTCAACACAGTATCTGACGTAGGGCGAAACCGGCTACACACAACGTAAATTTAACACGCAAGTTTTGATGAAAGTCGCTGTTTCGCCCTCACGTCCGACTCAGCGCGTGTTTTATCTATCAGCTATCATTTATTCCGACCCTGCAAACTATTAATCCGAAAAAATACCAAAGAGAATAGTCGGTTAATAAAAACACCACGAGATTCAAGTAAATACCAATTACCCCAATCCATAAGCAGTTCATAATCTTCTTGTGTCCTTTCGTCTACCGAATAACTGACAAATTTTTTGTTGCTTTAGTTAAAAATATTAGCCAAAGTATCTGGAAAATCAAGGAGGGAAGGCTGATTTTCCGCGAGATTATTGGTGTTTATAAAGTTTTTCGCGGAGCTGCTTATCTATTTTTGCCGATTTTGCAAAATCTTTACAAACGAACCGGACTGAAGTTCATCCACCGAAAGGCTGGTTAAATCCTGCGCTTCCTGTTCGGTAAGAGCGCGGCAGTTAATGGCGCGGAGGAAATAATTGAGCAGCCCTTGTCCGGTTGCCGCGTCGTCAAAAACATCACCGACGAGCGTCGCCTGCGCCGCCTTTGCGATAAAGTTGCTCAGTCGTTCGGAAGCCGCGTTCAAGCCTTCGAGAAAGAATGTGTAGACTGCCGCGTAACGCGTCGGAAACTGAGCCGGATGCAAATCCCAACCTTGATAGAAAGCGTTAGTGAGTGAATGTCGAACGTGGTCGTAATGTAGCTTCCACGCGCGATGTACAACGGCGCGGTTCTCCGCTTCCTGTTCCGCAGTCAACTCTCCGCGATGCGGCGCGACGGGCATAATATTTGTCGCGCCGTCCGACAACCAGATTCCCGTTCCGCCAAAGGAAACCTGCATCATATGGCGTGCGAAATCGCAGGCTGGATGCAGCATATCCTGATACGCGGCGGTGATGCTGCAGCTAGCGGTGTAATCGTAAGTCCCGAAATGTGCCGCGACACAACGTCCGCGAGCGGCATCGAGCAGTTGCGGCAGATTCGTTTCGCCGCGTTCATTGATGATTGATTGTGTCGTTTCAACCATCATCTCCATTTTGAGCGAGCCTGTCGGCAGACCGAGTTTCGGCTCAAGCAAATCGAAGATGTCGGCGAGAGTCGCCACTTGCGCGGGATGCACGATTTTCGGCAGTGTAACCACAAAATTTTCCGGCAAGCGTCCGCCGGCAGATTCGACAAGCGTCGTCAAAAACAAATCGAGCGTGCGGATACTGCGAGCATGAAGTTCTTCAGAAAATGTTTTGATGCGGATGCCGAGAAACGGTGGCAATGTGCCTGCTTCAAGACCTTCGGCAGCTACCCGCGCGGCTGATACAGCGTGTCCGTCCTCTTCTTCGTCAGGGCGTGTGCCGTAGCCGTCTTCAAAATCAATGCGGAAATCTTCAACTGCTTCGCGCACAAGTTTTTCCCGAACTCGCTCGTAAATCGTATCGGCTAATTTGTCCGGCAGTTCGAGTGCCTGCGCGAATGTCACAGCATCGGGCGCATACGTTTCAAATGAGCGCAACGCAAGTGTGCCAAGACGCGGCGCGGTATCCGATTTAAAAAGATGTGCGCCGCCATAAACCGTATGCACCGGCTGACGGCGACCCGATTCGCCCGGATAACGCGATGCAAACGCGGCGAAAGATGATTGTAATCCTTCGGTAATTTCCTGCATTGATTCCTGAGAAAATGTTGTTGTCATAGTAAATTTGTTAAATTTTTCCTAAATAAATTGCCCCTAGCATCAGCTAGTGGTTTAGTATGCCAATAACCAAACGGCTTTAGCCAAATCTTAAAAAGGATTATTCCTTGTAGCTTTAGCTAAAGCTACAAGGAATAAATTTATTTTGCTTTGGGCTAAAGCCGTTTGTCTTTTATCAAACTTTATCCTCGAGCTAAAGCCGGAGGCAATTGATAAAGCAAAATTGACAAGCAAATCGGCTAACGCGACAATCTTGCTTCTATCAACCCGTGCGGCTCGTCCGTCGGCAGGAATATTTGATTGCCGTTCTCCAAGCCTAAGCGTGCCAAATCTAACGGCAGGTAGTGTATATTCGGCAGCGAGAACGATATTTCCGCAATGTCGGGAAATTTTTCCAACACGGCTTCGCCCATTGCATAAAGCGTGTGCTGCACCGAAAGGCTGTTGTGTTCGGCAAAAGTTTCAATAATCGTTTGCCGCACGTCGCGCCAAGTGTCGCCCGCAGCTTTTTCCGAATCAGCGTAACGCCAATCGGCTTTGATGGAAGTGGCAAGGATTCTGTCAGTCGTTTCCGGCAAAGTTGTGTATTGGTCTTTGATGTAGCCGACAAAACCCGATTTGGTTGTTTTCAGGACAATTAAATCTTCAACACCGGATTCAATCGTTGCGCCTTCGTGCATAATACTAACCTTTGCAGTGTGCTTTTCGTTACTGCCTTTGATGAAAGAATGCGGGTGTGATTGCCCGCCGAAAGCCATCCGCGTCCAGCCGTGTTCGGCAATTTCGATAATAACTCTTTTTACGGGCGAATTATTCGTCAAAAAATGATTCGCCAGACGCATAGCAAAAGTCTCGATTTCCTCAATTTCCTGTGTCTGCGAGGCTAATGCATAAACCGTATTCTTCATCGTGTCGGTGGGCAGCACATGGCTGTTGTCGCCGACGGTGTGAACTTCCGTAAATTCGCCTTCAAACGCGATTTTGACGGTAGTTTCCTGTAATTCGTGCCATTCACCAAGCCGCGCTACCTTCAAAAGCCGCACACGCGATTTGCCGTAATTGTTATGGACTATTTTGACTGACATAAATTTAACTTCCGCGATAAGTCGAGTAACCGAACGGACTCAGCAGTAACGGAACGTGGAAATGCTGCGCCGCGTCGCGCACGGTAAATGCCACCGTTACCTGCGGATAAAAACCTTCGATTTGTTGCTGCGTGAAATAAGTTTCGGTGTCAAATGTGAGCCGGTAATTTCCCGCCTGCAAAATTGCTTTTGAATCGAGCAAGTCGCGCAAGCGTCCGTCTTCGTCCGTCGCGCCTCTGCTGATGATTTCCCAACCTGTTGTCGTCTGTTGCTCCAGCGTAACCGGAACACCACGCGCTGGACAGCCAGCCGAAACATCTAAAATATGTGTCGTGATTGCGCTCATTCAATTCCCAACAATTTTTTTAACCGGATTTCCGTTATCTTTCTCTGCTCATCAGCCGCGATGCGAATTTCCGCGTCAGCGGAATTGTTCAAACGACGACGGCAAAGGTCGAGCATTTCTTCCGCGCTTTTTCCTGTTGCACAAACGATAAATATAAACCCGAATTTCTCTTCATACAAACGGTTAGCCTTTTCTAATTCAGTTCGCAGCGAATCGGCGGCGGTTTGCGTGCCTGCCTGTTCCGCGTTTGACCATTCGGCAGATTGCGCCGATTGCTGCAAAACGGCTTTTCGTGCGCCGATTTTCGGATGCGCGGCAAACGCTTCGAGCCAATCTTGCGAGTCGAGATTCAGCCAGATTTGTTCGGCTTGATTCAACAGCGCGGCGACACGGGCAAACGGTCGCGCTTCGGTCATCAAACGCGCCCAAGTTTGCGAGCCGCAGCAATTCATAAAATCGGCTTCTCCCGTTTCGCGTGGAAGTTGATTTAATTTTTCTAATCTTTCACTCACGCTTTATCCTAAACAGTGTTACGCAAAACGTTTTTATCGCAAAGGGCGATTGACAATATAGCGTAGGGTAAAACCCTACAAAATGTGCAAGAGATAACTCCGTCGCTGAAAGTGTCGAACAATCTGGGAGAATGTTCGACACCTTCAGCGACGGATAGAATTTTAATTCGCGGATGTATGATTTCACCCTACGCTATATTATTCGTCGCCTTCAGCGATAAAACCAAATTTGTCTGGCATTGGTCTTAAATTCTCCCGAAAAGACGCAAACGACTTACGCCGCCGTCGGGAAAAATGTTAAATCTGACGTGCGTTACCGCGCCGCAATCTTTTATTTCATCAACGTAAATGTGCCGCGTGTGCGCTTGAAGTTTGAAGTTCGGTAATAATTCCTGCCAATCAAGCGCATCGAAATTTGCATTATCATCAGCGCGGATTACTTCAATCGAACAGCTTTCGGGATAATTTCCTTTGAAGTGCGAAGTATCCACTTCAACGCGCCTGATAGTCCCCGCGCTGCCGAGTTTAATAACGCACCAATCGTAGCCTTCTCCGCGCCGCCGCTTGGTTTCCCAGCCGTCGCTCATATCTTGAGCGTGTCCGGGCATAATCAAATTGTGGCGTTGTCCGAAAAACATATCGCTGGCTTCCAACACAGTTCCGCCGTTTTCGACCGCCGCTAAATCAATCTCGCTCTCGCGGCAGCGCAAGGCAGTCCAATTCGGCAAAACCTCGCCAAAGACGCGAAGCCGCGCCACGCCGCCGTCGGGATAAATTTTCAGCCGCAAATGCGTAACGCGCTGAGGAAAATTTATTGTAAAAAGATTTTGCGAGTCGCCTTCCAATTCCGCTTGCGGCAAAATCTCAGTCCATTCGGTTTCCGCATCAAGCAGTTGCTCGACATTGGGCTGCCCGTCAGCCGCGCACGCTTCGAGCGAGCAATGCGAAGGAAAATTGCCGCGAAAAAAACTCGTGTCAATGACAACACCGTGAATAATTCCCGCGAGTCCCAACCGAATAATGCACCAATCAAAAGTTTCGTCCAAACGTGGGCTTCGACGGCGGCGCGTTTCCCATCCATCCATCCATTTGCCCAAATCCGTGTATTTACCCTCGATAAAAATCGGCGTATTTGGTTTGAGCAGGTTTTCCTTCGGCGCGAAAAAATCATCATTGGCGTATAAAACCGCGCCGCCAAGTTTTTCAGAAGCTAAATCAATCAGTTCGGTAAAATCCATAATAAACTTTTGACTGTTGTTATTTTATCAGCAATACGCCAATCGGATTAGCGGGAAATTGTCCACTTTCATAGATTTTTGTGCCGCGCACGTAAGCTGTTTCCACAACGCCGCGCAAATTCATTCCCGCATACGGCGTAAGCTTATTTTTGAATTCAATGATTTCCGGCACGACTTTGAATTCTTTTTCAGGTTGAAAAATTACAATATCTGCATCGCAGCCAACCGCCAGACGACCTTTGCGTTTATCCAAACCCGCCAATTTTGCGGGCGCGGCGGACATCCATCGAGTTAGCTCGTGCAGCCCGAAGCCTCGCTTTTGCAATTGCGTCCACATCACCGGCAAACTAAATTGCAGAGTAGCAATCCCGCCCCAAGCCTCAAGAAAATCGCCCGTTTCCGTTAATTTCAAATTCGGCGTGCAAGGCGAATGGTCGGAAACAACCATATCTATAATGCTTTCTGCCAACGCATCCCAAAGCCGTTCACGATTCTCGCGCTCGCGCACCGGTGGGCAGCATTTGAAATGCGTTGCGCCGTCGGGAATTTCTTCCGCCGCGAAGGTTAGATAATGCGGACAGGTTTCAACCGTCAGCGGCAATCCTTCAGCTTTCGCCGCTTTCAATAAAGGCAAGGCATCGGCGGAAGAATGGTGAACAATGTGAACACGCGCCCCTGTTTCACGGCATAGGCGCACCATTAATGCGACGGCTTCGTTTTCCGACGCTCTCGGACGCGATTTTAGAAAGGTTTGATAATCCTGCGGATTGCTGTCTTTTAATTCTTCGGCGGCATTTTCAATCGGTTCGGGAACTTCGGCGTGAACGAGCAAAACCGAACCGAGCGCGGCTAATTCCGGCATCGCTTCAAGCAAATTTGATTCTGTCACATGCGGGAATTCGTCAACGCCGGAATGTATCAAAAAGCATTTGAAGCCGCGAACACCTGCATTCAAAAGCGGTTTTAATTCGTGTGTATTGCCCGGAATTACGCCCCCCCAGAAAGCAACGTCAATCAAGCATTGCCCTCGTGCCGCCGCGAGTTTTGCCGCAAATCCATCCAGCGTTGTAGTCGGCGGAATGCTGTTGAGCGGCATATCAACCAGCGTCGTCACGCCGCCCGCCGCCGCCGCCCGCGTCGCCGTCGCAAATCCTTCCCATTCGGTGCGTCCCGGTTCGTTAACGTGAACGTGCGCGTCCACCAGTCCCGGCATTACCACTGCATCTCCAACATCTACGAGCGGAGTTTGAGCCGGAACTTCATCCCATTCGCCCAAAGCCGCAATGATACCATCACGAATATGCACCGAAGCCGGACTTACGGTTTTCGGCGTTACAACCCGACGACTGCGAATAATTAAGTCTGGCTTGTCCATTTATCTCTCGTTCGATGTGAATGGAAGTGAGCTGATTTTACTTCAACAGTCGCTTCACATTTCAGCTTGATTATTTTGGTAGCGCATAGGGGAATTGAACCCCTGTTCCAAAGTTGAGAACCTTGTGTCCTAACCACTAGACGAATGCGCCTTAGACTAAGCAAATTCTGTTTTCTGATTTTCGTTGGATGCTGACATACATCTAATTTCTCCAACTACCTCTCCGAAACTGAAGAAGCCGAACTATTTATTAACACCGACGCCGTTGATAATACATAGACTTTGGCGTGTTATTAATGGATTCACTTATTAGTCTCCAAAGGGTCGTTTTTGAGACTATTATAACATGCTTTAAGAGTTTGGCACTCAATAGGCACTCATTGAAAAGGGCAACTCAAATAAGAGTTGCCCTAAACTATTGAATTTATTGGTGGAGTCGAGGGGGATCGAACCCCTGACCTCATGACTGCCAGTCATGCGCTCTCCCAGCTGAGCTACGACCCCAAATCAATTACAAATTATAAATTACGGATTACGAATGAGCAAATCAATTGCTATTTGAAATTTTTGATCGCAAATTTATTTGCCTTTGAAAACCGGCTTGCGTTTTTCCAGAAATGCCGACACGCCTTCTTTCTTATCTTCGGTTGAAAAGCAAATGGCAAACAAATCAATTTCGCGGCGCAAGCCTTCGTCTAAATTCGAGCGCGAAGCGAATTTCACCGCCTCTTTCGACATTTGCAAAGCAATCGGCGATTTTTCGGCGATTTTTCCGGCGAGTTCCATTGTTTTCGTTTCGAGTTCTTCCACCGAATAAATATAATTTACTAATCCGTAATTGAAAGCCGTCTGCGCGTCAATCATATCGCCGCTGAGAATTATTTCCATTGCTTTCGATTCGCCAATCAATCTCGTCAGGCGTTGCGTTCCGCCGCCGCCGCAGATAATTCCCAAGTTGATTTCCGGTTGTCCGAAGCGCGACCCGTCCGAGGCAATTCTTAAATCACAAGCCATCGCCAATTCGTTTCCGCCGCCGAGACAAAAGCCGTTTATCATTGCGATAACCGGTTTTGGAAAAGTATCCAGGACGGTGAACAGCGAGCGCGAATTCATCACGTCGCGCTGCTCGACGGGCGTCGTGTCGGCAAACTCTGAAATATCTGCGCCTGCAACAAACGCTTTTTCGCCCGCGCCGCGAATTACGACGACGCGCACATCCGAATCAGTTTTTAACTCGTCGAAAATTTCAACGCCTTCCGTATGAACTTTTGAATTCAAGGCATTTAATTTATCCGGACGGTTGATTGTTAAAAGAGCAACGCTCTCGCGTTTTTCAACAAGAATAGTTTCGTAATTTTTCATAATAGTTAGAGGTTAGAGGTTGGAGATTAGAGGCTAGTTTGTAAATCTACTGACCTCTAATCTCCAACCTCTAACCTCTTCACTTTAATAAATGATTAAACTTATATCTCTCTGCATCTTGTTCGACTAAATCTTTGTTTGATAGTTATACTATATTCATTATTAAAAACGCTATGCCTCAACCCCAATTTCTTTAGGAAGCAGAGGCTAAAATTTAAATTATCTATGTCAGAAAAAGAAATCAATCGTAAAGTCGTAATTTTAGGTTCGGGTCCGGCGGGCTTGACCGCCGCCATTTACGCGTCGCGTGCTCAGCTCGAACCGCTTGTTATTGACGGACCGCAGCCGGGCGGACAATTAACCATCACGACCGATGTCGAAAATTATCCGGGATTTTCAAAAGGAATTATGGGACCGGAAATGATGAATGAATTTCGCGCCCAAGCCGAACGCTTCGGGACGGAAATTCTTAATGTGTGGATTGATAAAGTTGATTTAAGCGAGCGACCTTTCAAACTTTATGGCAAGGAAAGTGCGGAAAGCGAAGAAATTTCAACGATAATCAAAGCCGAAACTTTAATTATCTCGACGGGCGCGTCAGCCAAATGGCTCGGCGTTCCGGGCGAAGAACCGGTGCCGGAAGGGTTAGGCGGAAACGGCGTTTCGGCGTGCGCCACCTGCGACGGATTCTTCTTTCGCGGCAAGCCGGTCGTAATTGTCGGCGGCGGCGATACGGCGATGGAAGAAGCGATGTTTCTAACGCGCTTTGCTTCAAAAGTTACGCTGATGCATCGCCGTGATTCATTCCGCGCTTCAAAGATTATGCAGGAGCGCGTCTTTAACAATGAGAAAATCGAGATTATGTGGAACACCGGCATCCGCGAAATTCTCGGCACAAAAGAAGAAGGCGTAACGGGCGTAAAAATCTTTAACACACAATCGAATGAAGAAAGCCTTTTCCCAACGCAAGGCGTTTTCGTCGCCATCGGACACAAACCAAACACCGACCTTTTCAAAGGCGTTTTGGAAATGGACGAAACCGGCTATTTAAAAACCGAAGGGCGCACAATGAAAACCAACGTCGAAGGCGTTTTCGCGTGCGGTGACGCGCAGGATTCCTATTATCGCCAAGCAGTTACAGCGGCTGGAACAGGTTGTATGGCGGCGATTGATGCCGAAAGATTTCTCGTCGAACACGGCGAAGCGGTGAAAAATACGGAAACGAATTGGTAGTCATAGTCTAGAGTTCATCTTTGTAAGGAAGTCTATCTTATGTCTATTAAAAATTTTATGAATAAAGTTATTCAAGGCGATTGTTTGGAAGTTATGAAAGATTTTCCCGACAAATCAATTGATATGATTTTGTGTGATTTGCCTTACGGCACGACTCAAAATAAATGGGACTCGGTGATTGACCTTGCGGAACTTTGGAAACAATACGAAAGAATTATTAAAGACAATGGTTCTATTGCTCTGACAGCGCAAGGACTTTTCACGGCGAAACTTATTTTGAGCAACGAAAAACTTTTCAAATATAAAATTGTTTGGATAAAATCAAAGCCAACAAATTTTCTTAACGCCAAAAAACAGCCGTTACGCAAACACGAAGACATTTGTATTTTCTACAAAAAACAGCCGACTTATAATCCGCAAATGACCGAAGGCGAGCCTTACGACAAAGGCGTTCGCAAAGACCAGTACACCGGAAGCTATGGCGATTTCAAACCGCGCCACGTTAAAAGTGATAGCGGCGAACGCTATCCAAACGATATTATCGAAATGGATTTGAATAAGTGGGATTTGGATAACTTTTATTACAGAAAAGAAGATTTAGAATTACAACTCGACTCAACGGTTGAAGCCATTTATTTCAAGACCGCTGAAAGCGAAGGAGTTGTTCATCACCCGACGCAAAAACCTGTCAGATTAGGAAGATGGGTTATCAGAACTTATACGAATGAAGGCGACATTGTTCTCGACAATGCTTGCGGAAGCGGAAGTTTTTTGGTTGCGGCGGCAATAGAACAGGGAAAATATATCGGCTGTAAAGAACTTTCTTTAGCAGAATAAATTATGGCGGAAAATTTAACTTATCTCGAAATAGCTCACAAAATTTTGAGCGAAGAACCAAAGTTAAAACAAATCCATTATCGAGATTTGGCGAAAAAGGCTTTTGATTTGGGTTTTATCGAAAGCGACGATTTAATCATTGCAGGAAATATCTCATCTGCAATGAACAGCGATGTTAGAAAAGCAAAATCTCAAGGAACTGAACCGACATTTATTTCATATGGAAAAGGTTGGTTTGGATTAGCCGCAAACGAACCGAGAGGAATTTTTGCTGACATCAGAAACAAAAACCAAGAAGTAAAAAAGCATTTGCTTGAAGCCTTACACGCAATGCACCCAACAAAATTTGAGGAATTGATTGGCGAAGTTTTGAGAAATTTGAATTTTGAGAACGTGGAAGTAAGAGGCAAAACGGGCGATGGCGGAATTGACGTGGTTGGCGAATTGGTAGTTGCGGGCGTGATTAAAAGCAGCGTTTCCGTTCAAGTAAAAAGATGGCGGAACAACATTCAAAGAAAAGAAATTTCCGAATTAAGAGGAAGTTTGAGACCGCACCAAACAGGTTTATTTATTACGACTTCGGATTTCTCGCGCCCGGCGATTGAAGAAGCCACCGACCCATACAAAAATCCAATTTCTTTAATGAATGGAATTGAACTTGTTGATTTGTTATGTGAGTTTGGCATCGGTGTAGTTTCTGAAAGAGTTACAATTTACGATATTGACAACGACGAATTAGCATTTGATTTTCCAGAGTCAAACGAAATTGATGAAGAACAAGGAATTGAAATTTTCGCCAATTATAAAAATCATCAACACTTCGCTATTTACTTTTCTCCGACGAAGATTGTTTATGAAAATGAAGTTTATAAGTCGCCGTCCGCCGCCGGAACAAAAGTTCAAAACGGAATGCCTGTGAATGGTTGGAAATTTTGGAAATATACAGATGAAAAAAGCGGAAAGGTTCACCCGATTGAAAGATTGAGAAAGAAATGATTTACGGAATACGAAATATAAATAAAGCAGCAGAAGGCTACGAAATTGTTCGTTGTAATAATTGCTGGACTTATTTTTACGAAGAAATTATAGACGAAAGAGATGATAATTCGCTGGCATTTATTTGGGATGCAGAAACAAGAGAATTTTTTAAGGGCTGTCCACAATGTAAAACTGACGATTATTTGGCGGACATTGGCGAAAAGCGTTTAGCTGAAATTCAATTAGATTCGTAATGATAAAGTTTTTGATTCGATTTCTATGATAGGAACATTCTTAAATTCTTTTTATCAAATTCTAAAATTTTACGGCAATAATAACCACCCGCAACTGCTAAATCAAATTTGGGGAAATGATGCTTCGCATTTTCCTGCAATTCTTTCGGTCATTAATCTTTATAAACAAAGCGTCGGGCAGACTGATAATTTTCCGCGTGTAATGCGAGATGATTTCTTCAAGTTAGAATCGGGCGGGACGGTTCCTTTTCCAGATTCGGCAAATTACCAAAATCAAATTGAGCAGGAAATTCCTGTATTTAATGCGATTGCCAGCAACTTTCCTTTCATTCAACAGGAAGACATTCCGAACAACGTTTTAACCGATTATTTCAGAGAGAAATTTGAAAAACAACAGCAAGCCTTTTTGCGAAACAACACATTTCGCATTAACGAGCGTTCAGATTATTTCACTTATTGCGTTTATAATTCGATTCGCTTTTTGACGGAAAATGGATTTCTATCCGCAATAACTTCAAACGCTTGGCTCGGCAAAGAATACGGTTTCCAGTTTAAGAGATTTCTGCTCGACAATTTTCACATCAAATACGTCGTTCGCAGCAACGCCGAACATTGGTTTGAAGATTCTAAGGTTTCGACAATTTATTCGGTCTTTCAGCGCGGGCAAAGCGACGAGCTGACCAAATTTGTAACAATCAATTTCAAACTCGAAGAAGTTTTCGACCAAGAAAACATTTCAAATCAACTGCGCCAAATCGAAGATTTTTATACTGATATTGATAATTGCGACAATGCGCGAAACGTTGGCTGGCGACGAGATGCGACGTTTGAAAATCTCTATCACAATATTGATAATTCCGTCAGCGTCAGCATTGTAACAAATGAGCGACTAATCAATTCTCTGGCGACGCAGGAAAATTGGGATACGTTTTTTATTTCCGCAAATTTGTTTGAGCAATTCGACGAGCATTTAATTCGGCTTTATCCAGATATAATGAATTCTTTTCGCGGCGAAAGAACAGGCTGGAATCCAATGTTTATTATTTCTGCCGACGAATCTGCACAAACCGGAATCGAAGAAAGATTTTTAATTCCTTACGTCAAAAGTCCGACTGAATTAGAAAAATTAGAGTTTGATGGAAACTACAATTATTATCTTTTCGTTTGCGATTTGCCCGAAGCGGAATTGAGAAATAATTTTCCGGGTGCTTACCGGTGGGTAAAAAGATTTGAAAATAGCCCTAATACAAATGGCGTTAGAACAATTAGACAGGCTTGTGAAAACCAAGGACATAAGCCGTTTTGGTATTCACTGCGCCCGAAACAAGCAAATATCATTACGGCGATAAATCCTTATGAAAGATTTTTCTTCGGTTTTTCTGAAAGCCGATTCACTTTTGACCAAAGATTTACTGGCATAACAGTTAATCAAGGTCAAAATGTCGAACTAATTGCGGCGTTGCTTAATTCAGCAATTACATTTTTGACAATCGAAATGCGCGGCACGTCGAGAAACTTGGGGGCGTTAGACCTCAACGCAAATTACTTCAAAAATTTGCGCGTATTAAATCCAAACTTGTTACCGGAAGAATCTAAAACGGAAATCATAAACGCATTTCAGCTACTCAAAGAAAGACCGATTCAAACAATTGCGGAAGAAATTCAAAGAGCTGACAGAATAAATTTTGATACTGTTGTTCTGCGTGCCTTCGGAATTGACGAAACAATTCTGCCAGCTCTGTATCAAATTCTTTCCTCTGCTGTGAATAACCGCGTAACAATGTCAGAGCGTTAAATAAAATTTTGAACTGCGCGGTGAAGACGGATGCTCTATTGATAAATAAAACTCCGTTTAGGTGTTTGTTAATATTCAACTGATTTGAAAATTCATTTGAAACCTATAATATAAACTCCTAAATCTTCATAGTCGGAGTGACTCGGTGGAAACTTTAAAACGCATACAAATTTTACGCGCTGACCGCAATCAAACTGTTGATGCGGAAATTATCAGGCTTATAACTGATGTGGCGCGGGAAAAGATTGACAAAGTTTGGTGGAAACTTCCAAGTGTTTCTGCTGAAGAGATGAATGACGAAGGTGATTTTCATTGGGATTGGGAAAGGCTTGCACGAATTTATAGCGGTAAAATTTTGCACGAATGCGTCGCGGTTTTGTCTCAGGAAAACTATTTGGAAGGAGCGATGGTTTACCAATTCAATGCGAAATCAAAACTCGAACCGAACAGAGAAAGCGTTTATGTCGGTTGGTTAGCTTCCGCGCCGCGCAACCGGAACTGGTTGGTCAATCAAACTTTTTATAAAGGTGTTGGGACTATGCTATTAGACATTATTGGAAATAATATATTTCTTCAAAGTTCGTTAAATCAATTGTTTGAAGTGGCTGGCGGAAGGTTACTCGCAAATTGTGTAACCCACACGCGATTTCCATCACCACATCTGAAATCTTC
>MWVV01000019.1_pt1 | contig 67475 bp, 44 predicted proteins | sample 1047281 | NCBI WGS metagenome assembly MWVV01 (sample SAMN06349986, study PRJNA376086) | soil metagenome | isolation source: PT-2 sample Antarctic (ecotone) soil | place: Antarctica | collected 2015-01-13 | reverse complement strand
ACAGACATTGAAACTCTTCATCAGTCAAACCGGTGGCGGCAAGAAACTCTTTCGGCTTTTCTTTTAACTCCGCATATTTTAACATTTACATAGATTAACCGATTTTACTTATTTCCAATAATGTCTATTATACAATTTGACTATTAAATAAAGTCCGAATTTACATTTGACAAAAAGATTATTGTTTTTAAAAAACTATTGTAATATCCGAAACACTATTGTAATATCCAACAACACATTCATTTTTAACAGCTCAAGATTTTCGTGAGTGTTAAAGTTTGCAATTCTTCAATCATTAGTTTTTAAGTGTCAGCTGGTTTTAATCAACCGTATTTAATTGGCAACAATAGAATTTATTCGGAGGGTCAAGTGATGTTAAGTTTTTGGCAGCGCAGTTTTTATCTAATTGTTTTCCTATTTTTGACAATATCTGTAAGCGCCCAATCCAGCACTTCGAGAATTACCGGAACCGTCAATGACATTAACGGTTCGGCTATCGAAGGCGCAACCGTAACGCTTACCAATGAAGCAACGGGCGTTACTTTTACTCAAGTTACAACTAACGACGGTGTATATGCTTTCACCTCGCTGACGGCGGGCAGAACAAAAAAATCGGACTCGACAGCGACCGGCTTTTTGTCGAATGGTATTTGAAAAACAAAAAGGTTATCGCTCTGCCAAAAGGCGAAAATTTTACTGAAAAAGCCGACGTTGTCGCGACGATTGAAATTTCAAACGACTGGAACGATTTGGCAAAGCAAAATCCCCAAAAAGCCGTCGCCGAACAGCAAAGAGTTAAAAACGAATTTCATAAAGCGTTTACCGAAAATTTCGTTTGCAGAGGTTTTAACAGAGACGAAAAACCGCAGTATTTACTTTATGTAAATAACAATAATAATTTCTGAAAAGCGTTTGCCAAAGCCGCTGAAACAGCGAATTTTCAAACGGCAAAATTTTCCGTTTGGGGTTAAATGAATGAAACTTCTTTTAAGACAACAAACTCCGGTAAAGGTTGCGATAGCTTTTATATTTGTTTCTCTAAGTTTGCTCGGCAATAATACATTTGCCGCCGATAAAGCAACGGAAAATCTTGCACGCTCGGCGACGATTCATCGAGACACTTTCGGAGTTCCGCACATTTACGGACTTGCGGACGCGAGCGTCGTTTTCGGGTTGATGTATGCCCAAGCCGAAGACAATTTCCTACAGTTGGAAGAAGACCACATCAACAAATTAGGACGCGCGGCGGAAGTATATGGACAATCGCGGCTTGCCGGTGATTTGATGGTGCGGTTGTTTGAGACAAACAGGCGGGCGCAGGATGAATATAAAAATTTAAGCCAGCCGCTGCGAAAACTGTGCGATGCTTACGCCGCCGGAATCAATTACTACCTCGAACGACACCCGGAAGTTCGTCCCAAATTGATTAACCGTTTCGAACCGTGGTTTGTGCTGATAACGGGTGCGCCGTCGCTGGCGTCATTAGGGATTACGACGCAGGAAATACGGACGCTTTTCAAAGAACTTCCCGCCGCGCCGCAAAATCCGCCTTCCGGCGAATCAATTGAGGCGGAAGGCTCGAATATGTGGGCAATCAGCCCGCAGAAAAGCGCGTCGGGACACGCGCTGCTCTTTATCAATCCGCACGTCGGTTTCTTCGGCGGTGGGCAGCGTTACGAAGCGCATCTGCACAGCAATCAAGGACTGAACATCTCAGGTTTTGCGATGTTCGGCTCGCCTTACATTTGGTCTGGACACAACAAAATGCTCGGATGGAGTCATACAAACACAGGCGCGGATTCGACGGATGTTTATGTCGAAACTTTCGACAACGCGCAAAATCCGCTCGCTTATCGTTACGGAAATAATTATCGCAATGCCGTCGAGTGGACTGATGAAATCCGCATTAACAATCAAGGAAACATAGAAACCAAGCAATTCACTTTTCGCAAAACTCATCACGGCTACATTGTCGCTTTGCGAGCAGGAAAATCTCTTGCGGTGAGTGCCGCATCAGTTGAAGTCAGCGGAAAATTATTTGAACAAAAATGGGCGATGGCTCGCGCCCGCTCGCTTGCCGAATTCAAATCGGCAATGGCACAGCGCAGATTGACCGGCTCGAATACCATTTACGCCGACAGACAGGGAAACATTTTTTACATACACGGAAACGCGATGCCGCGCCGCTCGACAAAATTTGATTGGTCAAAGCCGGTTGACGGCGGCAACCCGGAAACGGATTGGCGCGGGTTTCACGAATTGAGCGAGTTGCCGCAAGTTCTCAATCCATCTTCGGGCTTCCTTCAAAACAGCAACTCGACACCGTTTCTGACTTCAAGCAACGACAATCCCGAACGCTCGAAGTTTCCGGCTTATATGGCACCAGACCTCGACACGCCGCGAGCGCAGATGTCGCGGCGCATACTTTCATCAAAGGAGAAGTTCACGTTTGAAGATTGGACGCGCGTGTCGTTTGATACTCATATGATTTTGGCTGAAACAATCGTGCCGGAGCTTGTTTCAATTTGGCAAAAACTGCGGCAAACCGACGCTACAAAAGCAAACAAACTCGCCGAACCAGTTACGGTTTTAAAGTCCTGGGATTACAACAGCCGGATTGATTCCGTGCCGACAACTCTTTTTATGCTGTATTTTGAACAGCTTCAGCGCATCAACCGCGAGCGAACCGCACAACAGACGGACGACGCGACGCTTGCTCCGACGACGCTCGGCGAACAGTTAAATAAAATTGATGCCGCAGCAAAAATCACGGCTTTTGAGAAAGCTTTAAATGAATTGCAAAATGATTACGGCAAATGGCAAGTTACATGGGGAGAAATCAATCGTCTTCAGCGCATTCATTCAAGTGGCACGCAGGAAAAATTCGATGATGCAAAACGAAGCGTTCCCGTGCCGGGCGCGAGCGGTTTAGCCGGAAGCCTTTTTACATTCAACACGCGCCGCGATGCAGGACAGAAACGGCGATACGGCATAAGCGGCAATTCGTATTTGGCGGTTGTCGAGTTTGCTCCGCGTGTTCGAGCGCGTTCATTACTGGTCTTCGGTCAGAGTGCCGACCCGAAATCACCGCATTTTTTCGACCAAGCCGAGTTGTATTCCACAAAACAATACAAGCCCGCGTGGTTTGAACTGAAAGAAATCAAGCGCAATCTCGAACGCAGTTATCATCCCGGCACGGAAACTATTTCGCGCAAATAATAATCCTTCGCGGGTCAGAACCGCCTGCGTAAACGGGCGGGTAAATGTCGCGCTCAGCCGCCCGTTTACGCAGGCGGTTCTGACCCGTTCGGTGAATTGAAAAACTCAAAAAGTCTAAACGACCTACATACAAATAAATTCTTTTCAAGTTTAACGGCTTATGTCTAATAAATATCAAAGATTATCTTCCGTTCTGCTGATTTTAGCGTTGCAAATTGGCGTGTTTCCGTCGCAGTTCTACGCGCAGCATCGCGCGAAGAAAACACCGATTACCGATGAATTGAAGTTGGATTTATTGATTAAAGGCGGAAGGGTCATTGACGGTTCGGGCTCTGCGCCGGTGAAGACCGACATCGGTATTCGCGGCGACCGCATTGTCTTTGTCGGTAAGTCTGCGAGATTAAAAGTGGATGCCGCAAGAACGTTTGATGCCGCCGGAATGATAATTGCGCCCGGATTCATCGACCCGCACACGCATACGCTCGAAGACTTATCGAATCCAAAATCAAGCGGTAGTGAAGATTATTTGATGCAGGGCGTAACGACGGTTATCACCGGCAACGACGGCGACGGTCCTTTTCGCATAGCGCAGACGCTCGAAAAATGGGAGCAGCAGGGAATCGGGACAAATGCCGCGCTGCTTGTCGGACACGGCAGAGTTCGCGGAGAGATAATGGGCGCGGGCGATGTTCAGCCTTCGATTGAGCAGCTTGCGCAAATGAAAAATTTAATCTCGCAGGCAATGAGCGAAGGCGCATTCGGAATGTCAACCGGACTTTATTATGCGCCCGGCAGTTTCGCCAAAACCGAAGAAGTCATCGAGCTTGCGAAAGTGGTTGCCGAAAAGGGCGGCGTTTATGATACGCATATGCGCGACGAAGGCTCATACTCAATCGGATTGCTCGGTTCGATTCGGGAAACCATTCGCATCGGGCGCGAAGCGAAAATTCCCGTTCATATATCGCATATCAAAGCACTCGGCAAAGACGTTTGGGGACAAAGCCGCGAAGCCGTTAAAATTATCAAACAAGCACGCGCCGCAGGAATCAAAGTAACTGCTAATCAATATCCTTACACCGCGTCCGGCACTAATGTTACCGCCGCGCTCGTTCCGCGCTGGGCTGAAGCTGGCGGCAATGCGGAGCTTCTCAAGCGAATAAAAGACCCGGAAGTTCGCCCGCGTCTGCTCGTCGAGATGGAAGCGAATTTGAAGCGGCGCAACGGAGCGGAAGCAATTTTAATTACAAGGTCGCGTGACCGCGAGCTGGTCGGTAAAACACTCGAAGCAATCGCGCAGCAGTGGAAAAAGTCGCCTGTCGAAGCCGCGCTCGACATCGTTGCAAACGGCGGCGCGGGTATCGCTTCGTTTAATATGAGCGAAAGCGACATTGAATACTTTATGAAACAAAATTTCGTAATGACCGGCTCGGACGGCTCTTCCGGTCATCCGCGAAAATACGGAACATTTCCAAGAAAGCTGCGCGAATACGTTTTTGGGAAAAAACTCATTACATTACCTTTCGCTATTCGCGCGAGCAGTGCGCTGACGGCTGAAACCTTCCGCATTCCCGAACGCGGGCTTATCAAAGTCGGTTATTTCGCCGATGTCATCGTCTTCGACCCGAAAACCGTCGCTGACCGCGCAACTTATGAACAGCCTGAAACGCTGGCGACAGGTATGAAATACGTTATCGTCAACGGCAAAATTTCAGTTGACGAAGGGAAATATACTGGAATGTTGGCAGGACGCGCTTTGCGTAAAACTCAATAAAAGCGAATAAAGTAAAACGAGTTTAGTTGTCGTTCACCTAACCACCGTTTTCTTTACTTTTCGACTGCACTTATAAACGCCAGAAATTATATTAGACATTACAGCTAAATTTTGACTTTTTGGGAAAGCTAAAAGTTCCGAAAAATCGTAATCCAATAATATCTATTAGACTTTTCATTTTCTCGAAAATCGTCTAATCGCCAATATAAAAATTTAAAGACGGAAAATCGTTTGAAATTTCGCCCGTCGGAGTTACAAATACGAAGACTTGACCGAATCGGCAAAACGATTGCTTTTTAAAGAAAACGCTTGTATTATTCATACTACATTTGTTTTCTATAAGATTTTTCGAAAATTGAGCCGCTGGCGGTTCTTGAATTTCACTCGTTCAAGACCTGTAAGTGAATTGGTGAAAACCGCAATATCTTTTGCACAAATATAAAATTTAATCTGGAGAAAAACTTTAATGTTAAATTCTTGGCATCGAGTCGTTTATCTAATTGCTTTGCTTGTATTTTCGGCAACCTTTGTCCACGCCCAATCCAGCACTTCGAGAATTACCGGAACCGTCAATGACATTAACGGTTCGGCTATCGAAGGCGCAACCGTAACGCTTACCAATGAAGCAACGGGCGTTACTTTTACTCAAGTTACAACTAACGACGGTGTATATGCTTTCACCTCGCTGACGGCGGGCAGATATACCGTCGCGGTGGAACAAAGCGGATTTAAGAAAACTGTCCAAACGAACAATGTTTTAGAGGTCAGCACGCCTTTGAATGTTGATTTGGTATTGGAGATTGGGGGAGTCAATGAAGTAGTTACGGTTGTTTCAGATAGAGAAACGATACAAACTAACACGGCAACTTTAGGCAATGTAGTTGACCAAAGAACGATTGAAAACCTGCCGTTAAACGGTCGCAATCCTTTGAATTTAGTTTTACAGGAACCGGGAATCGTTCAGCGTTCAGCGGGTGCTGCTGGTTCGGGCGTTCACATCAACGGTTCACGCGACCGAGCTTTTAACGTTACGATTGACGGAATTGATGCGAATGAATCGTCGGTGCCGAATCCGGTATCGAATATTTATCGGATTAACCCCGACAATGTTCAGGAATTCAAAGTAACCACCAATAACGCCACCGCCGAAGAAGGACGCAACAGCGGCGCGGCAATAACACTCTCGACGCGGACGGGCGGAAACGGTTTTCACGGAACGGGATTTTTATTTTTCAGAGACGACGCGCTCAATTCGACGGAGTTCTACGCCAATGCTCAAAATTTGCCGAAACGCGAAACGAAATTGAAACAATTCGGTTTTGAACTCGGTGGACCAATTATAAAAAACAAGACGTTTTTCTTCGGCAGCTATCAAACCAATATCATCGATTTTACGCAGCCGATTGACCAATCTTTTGGCGTTCCGATTGTTTATACCGCCACCGCCAGAAGCGGCATCTTTCGTTATTTCAGACCCGACCCAGCAAATCCGCTGGTCATCGGCACAACGACAATTACGCGCAATTCGCCGCTTTTAGTTGACCCGACGACGGGAAATCTGATTGCCGGCGTGTCGGCTTGTACGACTCCGACGCAGCTGCGCTGCGTTGCAAGCTATAACATTTTGACCAACGGTCCTGCCGGAACAACGCTCAACCCAACGGTCGCTTCTTATTTAGGCACGTTACCGGCTCCTAATTCTTATGCTTCCGGCGACGGGTTAAATACTGGTGCTTACCTTTGGAATCCGCCGACTTCGGTTCGCGGACCAGCGTATTCGGCTCGAATTGACCATAATTTCAATGATAAAAACAGTGTCTTCGGACGGTATTTGTTTTCAAAATACAACACGTTGGAAGGCGACCCGCTTAACGGTCGTCCGCAGGTTTTTCCCGGTTTTCCGCCGCTTGGCGAAGTTTTTCGCACCACTTCTAACTTAGCGATTGGTTACCGCCGAACATTTTCACCGTATATCGTCAACGATTTACGATTCGGCTATTCAAAATTTGATTTCTTATTTACGCAAGGGGAAGCCAACCCGGCGTTTCCCGATATTTCGCCGATTGACTACAATTTGATAAGCGAGCCGTATAACAACACGCCGCGCACGCAGAGGGAAGTTTTCACTCCGCAAATTTTGGATACGTTGAGTATCGTTTCCGGTTCACACGTTATCGGAATAGGATTCAACGCGCGTTTCTATCGGCATCATGACCGTCGCGGACAGCCGGGCGGCATCAACCTGACACCGCAAATTTCGTTGAGCGCCACAACTCGTCCGCCGGTTGGATTCGCCGCCGCCGCCGGAATCAACAGCACTGACAACAGCAATTTGTTGTCAACGATAAATAATTTACTGGGCATTCCGGCGCGAATTTCGCAAACCTTTATCGGCGACTTACAAAACGACGTATTTCTGCCTTTTACGGTTGACGGAAAAGTTACGCTCTTTGACGAACTGCATCTTGCCAATCAATACAATCTATACGTTCAAGACGAATGGAAAGCGCGAAGTAATTTGACTCTCAACTACGGACTTCGTTGGGAAATCAACCCTGCGCCGCACACGGCGGACGAAAAGACTTATGTTGCTGAAAATCCGATTTTGAATGGACCAACTGCTTTTGTTAAAGCCGACAGTTGGTATAAACGCGACAATTTAGGGGCGCTTGGTCCGAGTTTAGGTTTAGCGTATTCACCGAATTTCGATAAAGGATTTTTGGGAAGTTTGTTTGGCGGTGTGGGAAAAAGCGCGATTCGGTTAGGCTATCGCATCGCTTACGACCCGATTTCGACATTTCAGGTGACGGCTGCCGCCGGGCGCGTTCCGGGTTTGCTTTTGACCTGTTCTTCGACCCTCGGCACACCGACCACGCCCGGAGGCACTACGCCTGTAACGACTACGCCCGGTTGCACACCTGCGCCGAATGTCACAATCGGTAATGGGTTTCCAACTCAACTTCCCGCGCCGTCCGTCAAACCTTCTTCATTCTTAAATTTGCCGCTGCAGCTTAATAACAACGCGCCGCCGATTACGGTTTTTGATCCGAGTCTGAAACTTCCGACCGTGCATCAATGGAGCGCGAGTTTTCAGCGCGAACTTCCGCTCAAAATGGTGATGCAAGCGTCATACGTCGGCAGGCGCGGAATGCGGCTTTATTTTGCAGGCAATCGCAATCAAATCAACGCCGATAGAATTTTGCCCGATTTCTTTATTATGCAGCGCAATCTCGGTCTCGGCTGTCAGGCAGGCGGAACCGGCTGTCCGACGGGCGTAACGGGAACTATTCCCGGACTTGTCACTTCGGGTGCGCTGACGACAACCTTTATCAACTCGACAACGACGCGAGACGAATTGTTATTAAATGCGGCTGGCAGTTTTGCCGAACGCATTGAAAACACGACATTGGCTTTGGGCTTGCGTCCAAATCCACAATTCAGCAGCATCACGTATATTGATAACAGCGGCGATTCAAATTACCACGCATTTCAGTTCACCTTGCGCCGTCGGTTTGCTCAAGGTTTAGGTTTGGCGGTCGCCTACACTTTCGGTAAATCTATTGACAATCAATCAGTTGACCCGGTTGGCGCGGCTTCCGGCGGCGGTTTGTCAACCACAAACTCCCGAACGCCGACTGATTTGCGAAACTTAAACGAAGAAAAAGCACGCTCGGATTTTGACCGGACGCACGTATTAAATTTAACCGCAGTTTGGGAATTGCCAGTCGGTCGGGGAAAAACTTTCCTCGGCGACTCTCCCGGATGGCTTAATCAAATTGTCGGCGGCTGGACAATAAACGGCATCTCGACTTATATGTCGGGCGAACCTTTCAGCATCCGCAGCGGCGTTCGCACCTCGAATGCGGCACATGAATCTCGCGCTGTAGTGCTTGACCCTAACTTGCGAGCCAAACTGCAAGAAATTCCAAACGTTGCCGGTCCGGTGTTTTTTGCCAATCCTAACGGCTTTGCCATACCTTTGCCCGGTCAAAACGGAGCAGGGCGAAACATCTTCGTTTCGGCAGGATATTATAATTTAGACATCGGAATTATTAAAAAATTCTCGATTACCGAGCGCATTAAATTGGATTTTCGCACGGAAATGTTCAACGTTTTGAATCGTCCGAATTTTGATAACCCACGCGACGCATCGGTGGGTTCGCCAAGCGTTCGTTCCAGCGTGTTTGCCCAAGCCTGTTGCACGACGGTCGCTCCGCCGTCAACGCAAGCCATCATTCAAACCGGCGAGTCGGCTCGCGTTATTCAATTTGCATTAAAATTGAAATTCTAAACCAAGCGGTTTAATCATCAAAAAAGCCAAGACGTTTTTCATAGCGTTTTGGCTTTTTTAGCTTGAGAAGTTAAAACAGGGCTTGCCGCCTAACGACCGAATTCGACGGCTGTTGTTTTTCACGCCGCGCTGACGATAACCGCACCGTTTGCCAACAATGTTTCTTCAACGGCGATTGGCAGCTCAACAATGTGAAAACGATTCGAGGCAAAAGCGTAATCTTCACCGCTCTCGTCAACGACGCGCAAATAACCTTCTGCTGCCGCTTGTTCATCTGGAATAACGCGATACAATTTGCTGACCTCCAGCGATGCCGGATAACCGTCATTGTTCAAGCAAACCGCAAAATGTGTTACTTCTGATTTCATCTTTAATCTAAAAACGGCAGCTTCAGCTTAAATTCTCTTTTGCCGATGCCGTGTGCTTCATACCAATGAACTTCGGCTAATCGTATTCTACCACTTACGAGGAGCACTGACGCAATACCTTTCAACTTGCGCCATCTGCCTCTGCCGTGTTGTTTCCGCAATCTGGTACGGTCACGAATACCGAGACTTTCAGCAATCGTTTCAATATCGGTAATCTCGCTGACAATCTCAAAGTCCATTGCTTGGAATGTTGGCAAAAGTTAGCGTGCATTTCAAGCGAAGCCATCGAACTTCAGATAATCAGCAAATTCGGTAGCATTAACTGTTGAAACGGTTATCGTGTCAAACGGTAAATTAACAAAGCTACTCGTTTAATTTGCCTCGGCAGAGTGTCTAAATCCGTATATTCGCCGCGAGCGTGGGCGTTGCGACCCGTCGCGCCTAAACCATCCAAACTTGGAAGCAGATGGGCGATATACGAAATGTCGCCCGCTCCTCTTTCGCCGGGGTCAAGAGCTTCGATTTTTCCGAAATCTAGGTCTTGACTAACCACATCAAGCTGTTTTAAGAGCGCGTAGTTGCCTGTCGTCGGCGGCATTGCCGGAATTCCATCCGAAAAAGTAATCTTTGCCGAAGCGCCCGGCAAACTCTTGGCGACTATTTCTCGCATCTTGGCACGGGCGGCTTCCTTTTGTTCCTCATTGATAAAACGCAAATCTCCCCGCACAATCGCTTTCGCTGCAACAACATTCGACTTTCCCTGGGTTGTAATGTTTCCGCCGCTAATTTCAACTTCGGTTCCGCCTGCCATAACCGACGGATTGAAGGTCAGATATTTTTCGTTGTGGAGCGTTTCATAAAACTGATTGATAATCCGCGCGGCTTCAAACACTGCGCCGCTGCCCATACTTTCCTTGAAAATTTGACCGGAATGTCCGGTTTTAGCCGTCACTTCAAGCTGCCATCCGCTGCTGCCGCGCCGCGCGACGGTGGCAGTGCTGCTCGCTCCGTTTTCAAAGCTGAGAGCTAAATCGCTGCGTTTAGCGGCGGCAATCATATCGCCGCGACTAATTTCGACGGGCTTGCCGGAACTTTCTTCATCACCCGTCAGCATCACAATAACGCTCGCGTCTTTAAGTGCGCCGCTGGCATGCAGAGCCTTCAAAGCGTAATACAAGACGACGTTTCCGGCTTTCATATCCGACGCGCCCGTGCCATATGCCTTATCGCCTTCGCGCCGGAATTTCTCGCCGCTCAACACGGTGTCGATGTGACCGATTAACAAAACCCGTTTTCCTTTTGTGCCATTTTTTTCAGCTACCAAATGTCCAGCGCGTTTCATCTCGGCGGGCATCTCCAGCCATTTAGCGGCGAAACCGAGCGATTCAAATTCATCTTTGAAAATTGTTCCGACTTGCTTGACACCATTCAAATTTTCGGTCGGACTTTCAATGTTAACGGTCTTTTCAAGCAGTGCAATTGCGTCTCCCGTATGCTTGTCAATATAGTCAACAATTTTTTGTTCGTCCGCTAAAATTTTTTGGGCGTAGTTAAATGTTGAGGACAAAACAACAAATGCAATTACAAAGACAAGTCGGTTAATTATTTTTTTCATTTTGGCTTGGTATTTTTGTCTAATTTTGCGAAAACTTAGGTTGCGAACTAAATGACTAATTGTTTATTAGAATCATAATCATACAGCAAATTTCAATTTTAGAAACTTTTTCTTGTGCTTCATAATTTTTCCATTATAAAATTTGAAACACCAGTCTATTCAATTCTTATAATATTTTTTCTATACCAACTAAAAATATTCTTTATGAAAAATCTCGAAATTGCCCTTTTTAAATTACTACACAATTAAAATTTTTATAATCGTTTTCAAAAAGGCTTGGATAAAACAGGAAGGCAATTCTAAGGAAAATTTCTAGAGATTTTTTATGATTAAAAATAGGGCTGGGCGGTCGGCGCGAAAGGTTCGATTGTTCAATCTCAGAAATAATCAGCTTATTTAAAGTGAAAAATCGGTTTCATGTTAATTTTCCTTTAAATTTATCCTTAACCTATGCTAACTTACATAAGCATTCCTTTATATATAAAAAAATTTCACAAGGTTTTATTATCTGATTTTACACTTCAAACGGAGGAGAATAATGAGCTTTAAACCAATAACGACTATTTTTGCGATGATGTTTTTCCTGTTTGCTTTAACTTTTAATGCTTCGGCACAAGGAACGACTTCCCGCATCACGGGAACGGTGACAGACAACACCGGCGCGGCAGTTCAAGGCGCAACCGTTACGTTGACCAATGAAGCAACCGCAACGTCATTGACAACCGAAACGAGCGACAGCGGTTCATACACATTTGATTTGATTCCAGCCGGAACTTACAGTGTGACGACGGAACGGCAAGGTTTCAAAAAATTCGTTTCAAAGGAAAATGTCGTCAACATCAATCAACCGGCGACGGTTAATATCTCGATGGAGGTCGGTGGCGTGGCGGAAACCGTTACGGTTCAAGGAACGGTGGAAGCCGTTCAAACCGGCAGTTCGGGAAACTTAGGAAGTACTATTGACCAGAGAACTGTTGAAAGTCTGCCGATTGTCGGCACACGCGGACGCAATCCGCTCGTGTTACTTAACTTTCAACCGGGCGTGGTTAACGGCGCGAATACCGGCGGCGGGGTTCACGTCAACGGTTCGCGCGACCGCGCTTTCAATTTTACGCTCGACGGCATTGACATCAACGAATCCACCGCCGGCGGCTCAAACTTTACGCCGCTTCGCCCAAACCCGGATTCGATACAAGAATTTCAAATCGTAACCAGTAATTTTACGGCTGAACTCGGACGCAGCAGTGGCGCACAGGTAACCTTCGTTACTCGCTCCGGCACAAATCGCGTAACCGGAAGTGCCTTCGAGTTTTATCGAACACCGGAATTTAACGCCAATGAGTATCAAAATAATCTGAACGGGAGACCGAAAAATCAATTTGTGCAGCACATTTTCGGCGGTAGCGTTGGCGGTCCGATTATTAAAGATAAATTTTTCTTTTTTACCAATCTACAAATGCTTCGGGCATATGACACTCTGTTGGTAACGAGAACGGTTTATACCCAAGCTGCGAGAAACGGAATTTTCCGATTTGTGCAGGGCGGACAGAACGCGCCGAACGAAACAACTACTCCGTCGGTTGATGCCGCCGGAAATCCTCGTTTTCCAAATTGCAGCGCAACTGTCACGACAGGCTGCATCGCCACTTACAACATTGCTTCCAATCCTTCGGGTATCGGGATTGATCCCGCACTGGCAGGAATTATCAATTCATCGCCTTTGCCGAATAATTTCTCTGCCGGAGACGGATTAAATACGGCGGGGTATAATTTCGGAGCGCCCCAACGTGAGAAACAATATGATTTTGTGATGAAGTTTGACTATAACCTTGCCGATAATCAATTGCTTTACGTTCGATATGCACAGGGTCAGCAAAACACTTTTGGTGATGGGGCAAACGGCGGTCGCCCGATTTTTCCTGATTCGCCAAATCTTGTTAATACATTTCGCAGTCCGAAAAACCTGGCTATCAATTATCGTTGGTCGCCGACCGCAACTTTGACAAATGAATTTATTTTCGGTTTGAATAAGTTTGGCTTTAACTTTGAAAATCCAGAACCAGACCCGGCAAAACCATACTCATTTCTCAATGTCGCTACGCCCAATTCAAATTTTTCTTACAATGCACGCAGTTCACGGACGTTGCAATTTGTTGACAATATAACGTGGATTAAAGGAAATCACACCGTCAAAGGCGGCATCAATTTACGGCAAGGTCGGGCAATTGATGATAGGTCGAGCGTCGCAGGCACAGGTATCGAACCTTCTGTTGCTTTTAATGCGGGGACTACGACCTTCGGTGCATTCGGTTTGCCTTCAACCGGAATAAACTCAAACGATTTGACGCGGCTCCGCAGCACGATTAACGATCTTCTCGGTAGAATCGGCAGCTATTCGCAAGCATTTGTTTCAGACCCAAGCAATCCAGGTCAGTTTGCACCGGCAGGAACTCGATATAACTTTGCCGCAAACTACCCGGAATATGATTTTTACGCGCAGGATACATGGAAATTTCGCCCGAATTTGACTTTTGATTTGGGTTTGCGATGGGAGTTTAAGTTAGCTCCGACTTCGGACGGAAGACCGATTTTAGCTCCCGACCAGCCATTTACGGTGGGTGCGCCACCGACAAATACCCTTAGATTTGTCGAAAAGAAATTGTTTGATAACGATTTGAATAATTTATCGCCTTCGATTGGGTTCGCTTGGGATCCGTTTAAGAGCGGCAAAACGTCAATTCGCGCGAATTATCGGCTTGCCTACGACCGTTTTCCGTCGTTCTTGTTTTCGTCGAGCATCTTTCAAAGCACGCCCGGAAATACATTTTTGGGTAATAATTTGACTTTTAACTCAGGCGGTAATTTGATAAGAAACGGTCTGCCTAACTTAGTGCCGACGCGAACGCCTGAATCGCTGCGTCAGCCCGATGCATTAGGAACAGGCGGCATCACATTGATTGACCCGGACTTAAAGTTTCCTGAAATTCATCAGTATGCTTTAAGTTTCCAACGCGAAGTTTTTAAGGATACGGTGGTCGAGGTAAATTACATCGGCAAGCACGGAACGAATCTGTTCGGCGGTTACGATGCCAACCAAGCTAATTTGCTGGCAACCGATTCGCGTTGTGGTAGTCAAACCTTTTTGGAAGCGTTTCAACTGGCTCAAAATCCGGCGAACACGAGCATTTGTCTGATAGGCTTTTTGACGGGCGGAGCAAATACGGCGGCAAATACGGCGGCTTTTCGCACGCAGTTTTCGACACAGCTCGCCCAAAATTCCGTTGCCGCCGCCGCCGCAGCACTTTCGGGAAGAAGCGGTGTTGCCGGTTCAACGAGTCCTTCGCTGACGGCAAACGGTTTCAGTCCGTTCCTTTTCCAAAAATATCCGCAATATACGGGTGCTTTGAATGTTTTGGACAGCAACGATGTTTCCAGATATAACGGGCTTGAGTTCATTTTGAAGCGTCGCTTCAGTCGAGGTCTCGGTTTTCAGGTCGGCTATACTTTTAGCAAATCGAATGACACGCGCTCGTTTGACCCGACGTTTTCGACCGTTTCCCGCGGTGCCTTGCAGTCTGCTTCAAGCACGCCGTTTGATATCAACAATCGTCGTTTGAATTATGCTCCGTCGGATTTCGACCGGCGGCACGTTTTGCAGGCGACGTATGTTTATGAATTACCATTCGGCAGAAGCAGAATGTTCGCTTCCGATATTCCGAAAGCCCTTGATTACGTCATCGGCGGTTGGCAAATAGCCGGAAATCTACTTTGGTCATCCGGCAGACCGTTCACGGTTTATTCGGGGGCAAACTCTTTCAGTAACGTCGTTCAATCAACAGCTGATTGTAACGGCTGCAACCGGCATCTCGGACGGCTTGTGCAGGAGAACGGAACAAATTATTTCTTTAGTGCCGAACAACGTGCGCTGTTTTCGCTTCCGGCGGTGGGTTCAAACGGAAATACGGGTCGCAACTTTTTTATCGCGCCGCGTTACTTCCAAACGGACGTATCGATTTCCAAAAAATTCAAGTTAACGGAAAGATTCAATTTCGATTTACGTCTGGATGCTACAAACGTAACCAATAATCCGTCGTTTGATAATCCGACGGCAACTTTTACATCTACCACTTTTGGACGAATTCGTGACAGCGTTACCAGCGATGCACGACGAATGCAAGTTTCGCTGAGACTGAATTTCTAAGTTCCACGAGAACTAAATAAAAAGGGCGCACGGTTTCATTTCTGAAACCGTGCGCCCTTTTTTGTTGTTGCCAACCCGCACAATCATAAGTTTGTTCAATTCGCATAACATCTATTTTTCGGAGCGTCTTGGCTTTTTTGTTTGGGAAGTTATAACAAGGCTTGCGCCTAACGACTGAATTGGGAGGCTTATAAAGTCAAATCAATTTGTTTTCTCCTTGATAATTTATAATCGCTTCCAAAGCTGCATCGCGGTTCATCCGATACGCTTCAAACGTCGGCGGCAAATAAATCTGCGGCGCAATCCAAGTGCGTCGGTCTTGCGGAAATGAACTCTCCCAGTAGAGGTCGGAAACAAATTCTTATAACATCTTCTCTATACCAATTAAAAATGTTATTTGTGAAAAACCTCGAAATTGACCTAAATTTAAATAACTACACAATTGAGAATTTTTTTAATCGTTTTCAAAAAGGCTTATTAATGCACGAATTTAATGAAACAAATTGATTATTAAATGAAATCCAACTTTACATTTAAAAAATGAAAAAATACGGCTGGGCGGTCGGCGCAAAGGGCTTGATTGTTCAATATCAGAAATAATCAGCTTTTAAAATAAAAAATCGGTTTCATGTTAATTTTCCTTTAAATTTATCCTCAATCTGTGCTAATTTACATCAGCATTCCTTAATACATATAAAAATTTCACAAGGTTTTATTATCTAATATTTGCACTTCGAACGGAGGAGAATTATGAGTTTTAAACATGTTTCGATTATATCGGCGGCTGTATTTAATTGTCCGCTTTATCTTTTGATGAAAAAGAACTTTAAATCTTTAATACTGTCGCTGTCACTTGTTTTTTGTCTGACTGCGGCATCTCTCGGACAAGAAACAACCGGTAATCTTGAAGGAACTGTGAAGGATGTGTCGGGGGCTGTTGTTCCCAATGTAACCGTAACAGTTGCCAGCGCACAAGGCATTTCGAGTGGCACTACGACAACCGGGATAACTACTGGTTTTAGACGTACAATTACAACCGATGAACAAGGGTTTTTCCGTGTCCTACAAGTTCCACCCGGAGCTTATGATGTTGTCACAACCGCAACGAGCGGATTTGGCGAAGCGAGATACGAAAATGTTACGGTCGCCATCGGACAAAACACCCAGCTAGACATAACGGTTAATCCGGGAAGCAACGTAACTACAGTTGACGTAGCCGTTTCGGATGCGCCGCCGGTGGACACGACCAATAATGCTATTCAAACCAGCATTAACGCCCAAAAAATTGAGTTAATTCCGAAAGGTGTTGATTTTACGAGCGTCCTGAAAACAGTTCCGGGAACTCGCCCGGAAAGCAGGTCGGGAGGCTTCTCGGTGGATGGCGCGTCGGGTGCGGAAAACGTATTCGTCATTGACGGTCAAGAGGTTACCAACTTTCGCACCGGAACTTTAAATGGTAACTACAGCATTCCAACCCAATTTGTTCAAGAAGTCCAGGTTAAATCGAGCGGTTTCGGAGCCGAATTCGGCGGCGCGACCGGCGGTGTTATCAGCGTCGTGACTAAAGGTGGCGGCAATGATTTTCACGGTGAAGTCGGAATGCAGTTTGATACGCCAAAATTTAACGGCAATCCGCGACCTGACTTGTTGCGTTTCTTGAGTGGTTCGGGTGCTAACTTTGTGCAAACGACGGAATATGTCAATCCTCCGAAATCCGCCGGAGTTAATACTTTTCCGACAGCTAATTTAGGTGGTCCGATTATCAAAGATAGACTTTATTTCTTTGGAAGTTATACGCCGCAAATTTTCACAACCCAAACCACGACAAATTTCTTTTCCAACGCTCCGGCGGCAACCAGAACACTGCAAGCTACCGAAACATTCCGATTAAAGCGAACTTATCAGTATGCTTTCGGGCGGTTGGATGCGACACCGTTCGATAAATTGCGTTTGACCGGCACCTATCTTTGGAGTCCGATTATAGATGAAGGTAATATTCCGTTTGGAACGCTTAATTTTGGCGCATTTATACCGGCGGGAACGCCGAACAATCCTAATGCGGGTTTTCTGCCTCCAACAATTGATTTTGGCGGTTCAATCGGCAGAGTAAGTGGTAGCCAGCTAACCGAACGTCAGGGAGGACGGCAGAATTCCAGCAACGTCACGGTGCAGGGAGTTTATACGGCGACCGGCGATCTGGTTTTTAGCGGACGCTTCTCACGTGGCTTTTTGAATGAAAAATTAGGTAATTATTTTGTTCCGCCGGGTATTCAATTATTCTGTCAAGTTGGCAATACACCTGCTAATCCCAATCAATATCCGGGTGGTTGCCAACAGGGTCCTCTTGGTCCTTCTAATTCTGAAACCGTCAAGGATGTTTCGATTCGTACTAATTACGAAGCGGATGCAACCTATATCTTCGGCTTGGGCGGCAGACACGAGCTAAAAGGCGGCTATCAGCGTTTCAGAATCTCCAATGATGTGGCGCAAGGTTTTTCAACGAAAGGCAGAATTACCTATTTATATGGTACCAGTATCACTTCAGCAGGCGCGCCGGTTACGCCGTCAGCACCGACATGTACCGCAACTCTAACAACGGGATGCGTTCTCGGGACAGGTATTCTTCGTCGCCAAGGTACATTTGGATTTGCTCAAAATCTTAACCAGTCCTTGTATATTCAGGACAAATATCAGCCGGTCAATCGTTTAACTTTGAATTTAGGCGTGCGGTTTGAAAAAGAAGACCTGCCGTCGTTTAACGGTTTCGCCCCGCCGATCAACTTTGGCTGGACTGATAAAATCGCTCCGCGTCTAGGTTTTGCCTACGACATATTTGGCGACGGTAAAACGAAGATTTTCGCCAGTTACGGACGATTTTACGACCGTTTGAAGTTTAATCTTCCGCGCGGTTCATTCGGCGGCGACTTCTTTTTAGAGGATTTCTTTGAAATTCTTCCGGGTGATACTTTTTCTCAATTCACGCTCGAGAATGTCCTCGGCGGTCGCAGCCGTTTTCAGCGAAACCTGAGAGTTGCTTCAAATGACCCGACTGCAACGGCTACTTCGGGTGGCAGAGTTGATTCCAATCTGAAGCCTTTCCGTCAAACGGAATTTACGATTGGAGCAGAGCGTCAATTAAGTCGTGATTATGTTTTCCGTGTGCGTTATACAAATAAAAATGTTGATGATGCAGTTGAAGACGCGGGTGTCAGAAATGCAGGGGATAGCGAAGAATATATCATCGGTAATCCGGGTTCCGGCTTACATCTGGACACATTGCAGCGACTTGGTTATAACAAAGCTGCAACGCCGCAACGCCGTTATGACGGGCTGGAATTCGTCGTGGAAAAGCGTTTGTCAAACAACTGGTATTTCAACGCGAACTACACCTATAGCCGTTTGTATGGCAACTACTCCGGTTTATCAAGTTCGGACGAAATTAATGCTCCGAACGGACGTTTAGCACCGGGGACGAGCCGTGCCTTCGACCTTCCGTTTATTGGATTTACCGCGACCGGCGAGCCAGATAACGGAAGACTGGAAACGGATCGCCCGCACGTCTTTAACGCCTATGGTGCTTACGTTTTCGATTGGCTGGGAAGCAAAGACAACTCGACGGAATTATCTGCTTTTCAAACAGTTACGTCGGGAACGCCGCAAACGACAAGAATTTTTCTCGTTTCCACAATCACGCCGGCAATCTTTCTGAAACGGGGTGATTTGGGAAGAAGTCCGACGTTTAGCCAGACGGATTTTAATATTACTCATCGCTATCGTTTTGGCAGAGACAATCGCTTTACGATAGTCGGTGATTTGAACTTTCTTAACCTGTTTGACCAGGATACGGTCACAAATGTCTTTGTCGTACAAAATGTAAACACTGCGGTAATAAGTGGTTCCACCTTCAACTTTCCAATTCCACGCAATGCCGCGCCATTTGTTAATGCTTATACGTCCGGCTCATTGCTCACTCCAATCAACAATTTTCTGAACGGCTCTCCTGACCGCAGAGATGCTCGTTATGGACAGCCTAGTACTTTCCAAGGACCGCGCTCGGTTCGGTTCGGCTTCCGCTTACTCTTCTAATTTGAAGAATAGCCTAACAATTAAAAACTCGTTTGAGTTTAACTTAAACGAGTTTTTTTATACTAACAGAAAGCGCACAATTCCATTTCTAAAACTGTGCGCTTCTTTTCGACTTTATAACACGCAAGCTGATAATCGCTCTGTTTTTCAAATTCCGCTGCCAAAGTAGTTTTGCCCATTCCAGTGCGACCTGTAATTAAGGTTGCGGAAAACTGCGCCAAAGATTTTTGCAGATGTTCAATCAATCGCGGACGTTTGACTCGCGCCTCGGTTGAAGGAACGCAAAGTTTATCGGTAAAAAGGGAACGACGTAAACAATTGCTCGCCGAAGCCGAACAATTGTTTTTAAATGAGCAGCCGGTAATTCCGCTGACGACGACCTTAACCAATTGGCTAAAAAACTTACATTAAAGGAATGTTTCCAAATGCGCTGACACTTCATCCTTGGAAATTTGTGTATGTGGAACGCGATTCTGAGAAGTGGTGAAAAAATAATTAGATTCAAACCGCGTTGCACAAAAATTAATCTTGATTTATATGAGAAACGTTATTGAATCTCTTAATATGAGCTTGCGGAAAATCACGAAAACGCGGACGGCATTTCCTTCGGAAGAATTCGCGTTCAAGCTTATTTGATTCGGATTGCGCGCATATCGAGAAAAACAGGCAGAGCTTGTTGAAAGCCGTTGCCACAACATTTTGTTTTACTTTAAACAGTTGTAACAAGTATTGCGGTATTTTTAGCCCGATTTTATCGAGTCTTTACATTTCAAAACATTTCAAAAGCTTTCTTGAAGTTTTGCTAAATATCGTTTATGATTCTATGACAGTCCAACATTGATATCCAATTGACAGTTTGATTGACACACCTGCTGACGCACGTCTTCCCGCTGTTATCACCTGATTAGGCGGTGCGCGGTCGGCAAGAGTGTTTTTTTAACAAAACTATCTAAGGCATAGCGATATAACGAAACTCTAGCAAAAGAGTCGTGACTTAAAAGACTAGCAAAAGTTGCTCGCCATTATGTGAGAACCGTCCGAAACCAGATAACAACAGGAACGCCAAAATATAAAGAATCGCACAAAATACTTCTGTGCGTGTTTAGTTAAGAAAAGGAGGTAAGACATGAAGACGAAACGAACTGTGTGTCTCAGCACTCTGAGACTGTATTTGAACGTGTCTCTGGCAATATTAGTATTCTGTCTCAGTGCGGCAGCGCAAAATAATATGCCAAATTCATTAGGTCCAATTTTGTTAACCGAAAACGATTCAACGCAAGCTCTTGTCGCAGATGCAAATAAATGGCGTGGTAATTTGCCGTCAGATGAACCACAGGTTTATAAGCGCGATGATCAAGTTATTTTGTTTGTAACAAACGTTAAATCAATGAAACCCAAGGAAGATGAAAATGCTTTTTTCGTTTATGCTAACGTAAATGGGAAGGCGTATCGCCTGACGCCCATATCACTGACCTCAGTGCCGAATTCCCCTGAAACTTATGGTCTCGGCGTAAAACTCCACGACGAACGGGGCTATAACGGACAGTTGCCAGCGGAGGGCTGCGCCTCATTACAAATCGCCTGGCGGGGCAACATCAGCAATATGGTTCGTCTCGCGCTTGGCAAAGCGGATAGCTGTAAGAATGAAAGAACGGTTTCTGCGACTGCGATGCTCGACCAACAGCGCGTTACAGGCTTGGGACAGGCTGACGCAAACCTGCTTGCAGCTGGCGTCGGCGATCGTATTCGCTTTATGGAACAAGCCACTTTCGGACCAGACCGAGCGACCGAAAAACGCCTGCGCGAATTTGGCATTGCAACCTGGATCAAGAAACAATTTGATCAATCTTATCCAACATTCGCGTATCCGGGTCTTCCGCTTAAATCAGGTGATTCTGCCATTGGGTGCCCTGTCGAAGACCCTAACAGAGCTGCCTGCCTGCGCGATTACTACTCACAATATCAACAGCAAAATCACTTTTTTAAAGAAGCTCTCTACGACGACGCTCAACTGCACCATCGCACTGTTTGGGCTTTGAGCCAACTGTGGGTTACTTCTGGAAACACCAACCTACAAGGACGTTGGATGGAGGAATATGTTAAGGTACTCGACCGTCATGCCTTCGGCAATTACCGCGACTTGATGTATGAGATGACCCTCAACCCGGCTATGGGCAACTTCCTCGATATGATTCGTAGCACGAGAACCAGCCCGAACGAAAATTACCCGCGTGAGATTCTCCAACTGTTCACCGTCGGAGTATATGAACTCAATCAAGACGGCACGCAGGTCCGCGATGCAAACAACAATCCGATTCCGACCTATGACCAAGCTAGAATTAACAATTTTACTCGCATCTACACGGGTTGGACGTTCTGCAACGTTGTTTCCGCGGAGTGTCCCAACCATCAATCGGGCATTCCCAATTACATCGATTCGATGCGTCTGGTGCCGAGCAATCACGACACGGCTAACAGTAAGGCTTTGTTCAACTATCCGGGTGCTCCTTACGCGACTATTCCAGCTTGTACCAACTGCACCAACGATGCTAACCGAACGACCTACGCTTACAACTCGCTCAACCAAGCGCTCGACAACATCTTTAACCATCCGAACGTCGGACCGTTTGTCGGCAAATTCCTGATTCAACATCTGGTCACCAGTGATCCCAGCCCGACTTATGTCGGTCGCGTGGCGGCTGCCTTCAACAATAATGGAGCCGGTGTCAGAGGCGATATGCAAGCAGTAATTCGGGCGATTCTGCTCGATCCGGAAGCGCGCGGCGATATTAAAACGGATCCAAACTATGGAAAGCTGCGCGAGCCGGTACAGTTTGTCACCAATATCTTGCGTCGCTTCAACCCGCTCTCAGCAGACCGTTTGCAGCAAAGTGATGGAGTGATCAACGGGGTGACCAGCGGAATGGGACAAAATGTGTTGAATCCGCCGAGCGTGTTCAACTACTACTCGCCTGACTACGTGGTTTCAGTAGTGCCGGGGACGGATGTTCCCGGTCCGGAGTTTGGTCTTCTGAACACGGGCACATCATTCTCGCGCATCAACTTTGTCAACACGATTGTCTTCAATCGGATCGTCGTCAACGTTGGTGCCAACATTCCGCTCGGAACTTCGATCGATTTAACTGGGCTGCAAGCAATTGCTCAGTCGGATCCGAGCGGCGAAGCGCTGATCGAGACGTTGAACGAAAAAATGTTGCACGGCGTGATGTCCGAAAACGTGAAGAACGCACTACGAACAGCCATTCAAGCCGTACCTGCGTCGGACCCATTGTTACGCGCCAAGCAAGCGCTTTATGTGATAGCCGCGTCGTCACAATTCCAAATACAAAGATAGCGAGCAATAAGCAGTGGGCAGAGTAATACGTTAGTAAACGGAAGTGCTCACCGCTTACAGCTTGCTTCAAGAATAAGGAGAATTATGAAAGAAAGTAGAAGACAATTTATAGCGAAGTCAGGATGTGCATTGAGCATGTTGGCACTGGCGACACAAGCGCGTCACTTTGGACTGATGAGCGCTCTGGCAAACAATGTGAACACTCAACCAGCTACAGCCGCATACCCGCCCGGAGACTATCGAGCGTTAGTTTGTATTTTTCTAGCAGGCGGCAACGACGGCAACAACATGGTCATTCCCAACCACGACAATACAAGTATAAGCAATTACCAAGCGTATGCTAATGCCCGCAACGCACAAGGTTTAGCGATTGCACGAAACCAACTTTTGCCGATAACGGTGCCTCGAATAAGCGGATTAACTTATGGTTTGCATCCAGGGTTTGGTCCCTATACCGGGCAGCCGAATAATGGTATCCATGAACTATATGGGCAAGGCAAACTCGCGGTAGTGACTAATGTTGGCAACCTCGTGGCTCCGATGACCAGGCAGCAATACCAGCAGAACGGTGTGGCGAAGCCATATCAGCTGTTTTCGCACTCAGACCAGGTCGCTCAACAACAAGCCGGGATTTCCGGACAGCGTTCATATAGCGGATGGGGCGGGCGCATCTCTGATAACACTCATACCAACTTTAATCCGAACGCCCTGATTCCAACGATCACTTCAATCTCTGGAACAACACTTTTCACTATCGGAGGGTCAACGGCGCCGCTCGCCATCGCCAGTGGTAACGTGGCGCTCAATCAAGTGCTCGTTCTGCAAGGCTACGACTCAAGTACAGTTGCAGCCGCGCGGCGCGAGGCGATCAGCCAAGTTCGCACTTTTAATGAAGGGGCGAATTTAATTCAAGCAGCCAATCGGATCTCGGATGCGGCTGTACAAGCCAGCTCAGCGCTAAGCACTGCAGTCGAAGTGACGGTGGCTTTCCCAAACACAACGCTGGGCAACCAACTCAAACAAGTTGCGCGAGTGATTAAACGGCGTGAAGGATTGGGAACAAACCGGCAAATCTTCTTTTGCTTGCTCGGCGGCTTCGATACGCACAACGGACAAGTAGCCACCGCAACAACAGGTCAAAACGGCTTGCTCCTGCAGTTGAGCCAGGCTATGCGAGCCTTCTACGACGAGATGGTCACGCAAGGAACCGAGAACAATGTTACAACATTAACCCTCTCGGACTTCGGACGAACGCTGAACCCGGCAGGTTCTGGAACGGGAGCGGTCGGTTCAGACCATGCATGGGGCAATCATGCGCTGGTGATGGGAGGAGCGGTACGCGGCGGCGACTTTTACGGGATGAACACATCGAACGGAACACCATTTCCAACACTACAAAATAGTGGACCTGATGACACAGATGACCGCGGAAGGTGGATCCCGACGACGTCGGTCGAGCAGTATGCGGCGACGCTCGCCCGCTGGTACAGTCTACCTGAGGATCAGATGTCAGCGGTTTTCCCAAACATCGGCAACTTCACCACATCTGATTTAGGATTTATGTCGCTGTAAAATGCAGCGTGATGAGAGTGAGATAAAACAAATGGCGAGTCTTGAATAAGGGCTTGCCATTTACCTGTTGCCCGACCTAAAAATTTAAAGGGATTTTTTGCAAATATTTATTTCAGCAAAGCAACTTGAAATAAAAGTGAGGCATCTGCTTAATACAGGTTAATAGTCGAGCCATCAATTTTTTGAAGCATTGGGCGCGACTTTTAGTCTTTCTGATTCCTCCTGTTTCTTTTTTCCGCCGAGAACTAGACTCGGCGGTTTTTTTATTTTCGCAGACTTTTTTCGCCGCCGATGCAAGCTGTCCGGTTTCCAAGTGCTTCTGAAAAGTTACAATCATCGGATTTTTCCAATAAAATTTTTATCGTCCGCGAATGCTTGATAAAAAACAGCAAAGTAAGCGAAAATTCTACGTATGTCCGACGACGAAATTAAAAATCTTGAGATTAAACTGCGTTCAATCGTTGAAACTATTGACGTTGCTAATGCTTTGACCGCGCCCTTGACGCTTTCGATCGAAAATCTTTTGAGAATCTCTGCCGCCGAGATAAATTCCGAAGAAGCATCCGTCATAGTCCGCGACGGCGATGCAGGTGATTTGCGTTTTATGTCGGCAGTCGGGAAAGTCGCCGAGCATCTGAAAACTTTGAAAATTCCGTCGGGCAAAGGTATCGCCGGTTTCGTATTTTCTTCCGGACAACCGATGGCTATCACTGATGTCGGCGCAGAAAACACGTTTTACGCGGAAGTTGATAAGCAGACCGGCTACTCGACGCAGACGATTTTGGCTACGCCGCTCCGTCACGATGGCGAAATTATCGGAGTTCTCGAATACATCAATCGCATCGGCGAGCCGCCCTTTGAGCCGTTCACATCGGCGGAGATGGATAAAGTTGCGCTGTTCGCCGAAGCTATCGCGTCACTCGTGAACGCTTACGAATCGGCAAAGCTGTTTAGAGATTTGGGCGACAAAATGCTTTCCGCCGACGAAAAATTAAAGCTCGAAGAAATGCGCGAATGGATTAAGAATTTGCGCGAAACAAACGAACACAAGGAAATGATTGATTTAGCCTTAATCGTCCGCGAACTTGCCGGACGCGGCGATGCTGAACGGCAAATGTGCAAGGGAATTTTAGAATCAGTTTTGCAGTATTCGGACACAAAAACGGAAACGAGTTTTTTGAGTTTGTAATTACATTTAACATTTGTCATTTAACATTCAGAATTCAGTCTTGAATCCTGAGCGAAAATTAAAAACTGATAACTGATAATTGACAAATATGACGACGGTTTCAGCCTACGAATCAAACGAACACTCAAGCATCTCGATGTATTTCCAGATTGACGACGGTTGGAAATTGCGGACGGGCAAAGGTGTGAGTGTTGCCGTCATAGATAGCGGCATTGACACGAGTCACACTGATTTGCAGGGTAAAGTCAAAGAATCTGTCGAAGCCGGAGCGGATAATAAACGCGTGGTTTTCGATAAATCCGATACGGGCGATTCAGCCGGACACGGCACGGCTTGCGCCGGCATCATTTCCCGAATCGCGCCCGACGCGGAATTTTACAGCATCAAAGTTTTAGGTGCCGGCGGACTTGGCGACGGCATCGCCTTTCTCGCCGGACTCGAATACGCCATCAAACAGCGTTATCAAATTATCAATTTAAGTCTCGGCACAACCAAACCGCAATTTTTCGCCCCGCTTCACGACCTTCTCGACCGCGCCTATCAATCCGGCTGCATCGTCGTCGCGGCGGCTAACAATCTGCCGCAGCCGTCTTTTCCGTCTGTCTTTTCATCGTCATTAATTTCCGTCAGCAAACACGAAGATGCCGACCCGTTCAATTTCGGTTTCCGCTACGGTGAAGTCATCGAACTAACCGCGCCAGGCGTGAACATTCACACGGCTTGGCTCAACAATAGTTACAAAAGTCTGACGGGAAACAGCTTCGCCTGCCCGCACATCGTCGGCATCATCGCACTTCTGCTCGAAAAATATCCCGAACTCACGCCGTTTCAAGTCAAATCCGCGCTCTACGCGATTGCCCAAGAAAATCTGGATAAAAATAAAGTTAAAACAGCCGACCAAAGCAATCCGTCCGAGTAACCTGCAAAATTATTTACAACTTGTTACTTTTCGATTATCACTAAAAGCTGTCAAGATAACCTTTTGCGTTTCTCTGCGTAAAATGCTTTGATTAAAAAATACTCTTTCTAAAATTCTAAGGGTTTAAAATGAATAATAAAATTCTAAAAATTGCGGCAAGCGGTCTGATTTCGTTATCACTCATAACCGGCGCATTCGCCCAACAATCAAATACAAGCAAGGATAATAAGATGTCAACAACATTTAAATTGCAGCCGCTCAAACTCGAACAATACACGCTCGACAACGGTTTGCGCGTCGTGCTTAACAAAGATGATTCCGCGCCGGTCGTGTCCGTTGCGGTTTATTATGATGTCGGTTCGCGCAACGAACGCGAAGGGCGCACGGGTTTTGCACATCTGTTTGAACATATGATGTTTCAAGGTTCGGAAAACGTCAAAAAAGCCGAACATTTTCAGTATGTTTCAAACGCCGGCGGAACGATGAACGGCACGACCAATACCGAGCGCACAAATTATTTTGAGGCTTTGCCCGCCAATCAGCTACCGCTCGGTTTATGGCTCGAATCCGACCGGATGCGTTCGCTGGCGGTCACGGAAGAAAATTTGACGAATCAGCGTAACGCCGTCCAGGAAGAAAAACGGCTCGGCGAAAATCAGCCGTTCGGACAAGTGTTCGACCAATTGATGCCGATGATTTACAAAAATTTCGCCAACTCGCATTCGGTCATCGGTTCGATGGCTGATTTGGACGCGGCAACGGTTAAAGACGTGCAGGATTTTTTCCGCATCAACTACGCGCCGAATAATGCGGTGTTAGTAATTTCGGGCGCGTTTGAGCCGAATGAGGCGAAGGAACTCGTCAAGAAATACTTTGGGACGATTCCGAAACAACCGAAACCGCCCGCGCTTGATGTCAGCGAACCGAAGGAAGTCGCAGCAAATTATAAAGAATTTGAAGACAAACTCGCGCCGTTTCCGGCTTTTGTTCTTGGGTGGAAAATTCCGCAGCGGCGCACCGCCGAATACAACGCGCTCGACCTTGCGGGCAGAATTATCAGCGGGGGCGAAAGCTCGCGGCTTTATCAAAAACTCGTCAAAGGCGACGAATCAGTTCTGCAGCTTGTCAGCTTTACAGACGAACGCCGCGGTCCGTCGGGTTTTCTTATTTTTGCGATTCCCAAACCGGGTAAAGATTTGAGCAAAATTCGTCAAGTGATTATGAACGAAATCAAAGATATGGCGACCAATGGTCCGACCGCCGAAGAAATGCAGAAATTGCATAATCAATTGTTGAATGATACGGTTCGCTCGCGCCAATCTTCGCTTTCACGCGCTCAGAGTATCGCGGAATATACGCTTTATGACGGCGACCCGACGCTTATAAATTCCGAACTTGACGAATTGTTGAAAGTTACGCCCGCGCAGATTAAAGATGCGGTTAATAAATATCTGAACACAGAAAACCGCGTTCTGCTCGACATCGTTCCCGCCGGAAAAGGGAAAGGCGCGACGAAGGAAAAGAAGTCTGAAGGAAAATGACCAAACGCTATAAAAGTTTAGAGAGTTATAGAGTTGCAGAGTTACAGAGTTGAAGACTTTTTTCTGCAAATGCTGAAGACCTGATGAACTCTTTGAACCTTTGACAAGAGGAGTAAAAATGAGAAATACAATTAAAATAATAATTTTCGCCTTTGTAATATCGGCGTTTGGTGCTAATACTTTTGCCCAAAAAACTATGAATGAAGATTTTCGCAAAACCGCGCCCGCGCCGCTTGCGCCGAAACAGTTTGATATTCCGAAACCGTTTGAGACCGTTCTGCCGAATGGTTTGAAAGTTGTCGTTTTTGAAGATAAACGTCTGCCGCTCGTCAGCTATCGGCTGGCTTTTAAGACCGGCGAGATTAACGACCCGAACGGCTCGACCGGTTTGACTTCGGCGTTGACGACAATGCTCAACGAAGGCACGAAAACGCGCTCGAGCAAACAGCTTGCTGAAGAAATCGAACGGCTTGGCGCGAGCATTTCGGCAAGTGCGAGCGAAGATAATACGATTATCGCAGCATCAGCTTTGTCGCTTTACAGTTCGGACGTTTTTCGTCTAATGGCGGATATAGTTTTAAATCCGTCGTTCCCTGAAAACGAACTCGCGCTGTATAAGAAAAACACGATTGAAGGTTTAAAGTATCAGCGTTCGCAGCCCGCTTTTTTGGCGGACGAGCAAATATCGAAAATTATCTACGGCACGCATCCGTATAGCATTGCTTCAGCGAGTGCCGCCGATGTCGAGAAAATCACTAGAGAAAAATTGATAGCCTTTCACGACAAAATGTTCACTGCCAACAACGCGACTTTGATTGTCGTCGGCGACGTTAATCGTGATTCGCTTTTGAAAGAGATCAAGGATAATTTCGGCAATTGGAAAAAGGGAACTGTGGAAACTATGAAGTTTTCCACGCCGCCGGTCCGAACGGCGACGACTTTGACCGTGGTTGATCGTCCTGGTTCGCTTCAATCGAATATCGTGCTGGCAAATCTGGCGATTGACCGCAGCAGTCCCGATTATTTTCCTGTATTGGTAATGAATAAAATCTTGGGAGACGGCGGTTCAGCGCGGTTGTTTATGAATTTGCGCGAAGCGAAAGGTTACACATACGGTGCGTATTCGCGATTTGATACGAAACGTCTGGCAGGAAATTTTCAAGCGACAGCGGAAGTCAGAACGCCGGTAACGGGCGATTCGCTCAAAGAGTTTTTTTATGAACTTAACCGCATTCGTGATGAAAAAGTGTCGGAAAAAGAATTGCGCGACGCGAAAAGTTTTCTGATGGGAGTTTTTCCGTTGCGAGCTGAAACACAAGAAGGTTTGACGAATCTGCTAGTATCGCAGCAGCTTTACGATTTGCCCGCCGATTATCTGCAAACTTACCGCGATAAAGTAAACGCCATAACGCTCGAAGATATCGAGCGGGTTGCGAAAAAATACATCGCGCCCGATAAAATTGCGATTGTCGTCGTCGGCGATGCCGAAGAAATCTTGAAACAGGTAAAGCCGTATTCAACTAAAATCGAAGTTTTCGACACCGAAGGCAAAGCGGTTGACGCTTCAAGTTACGGCAAAGCATCGAGTGGCGCGGCGGCGAACGTCAACGGCAAATGGAATTTGGTCGTTGATTTTCAAGGACAACAATTGCCTGTAACGTTAATGCTTAAACAAGATGGCGAAAAAGTTTCCGGCTCACTCGATTCGATGATGGGCAAAGGCGACATCGCCGACGCAAAAGTTTCCAGCAACAAGTTTACCGCAATCGCCAAATCACAGATTCAAGGTCAATCGGTTGATTTAAATATCAGCGGAACGGTTGACGGCACTTCGATGAAAGGAACGATAACCATTCCGATGCCAGGTGCGCCGCCGCTTAGTTTTACCGGAACGAAAGCTAAAGAATAAATTATTCGGCGCAGAAGTGGAAAGAAAAAATAACTAGAAAAAAAAGGTAGCGACGCGAAAATTTTAATATTTATTTCGCGTCGCTACCTTTTTTTGTCTAAAAATCAGCACTGAAGTTACGGATTGAGATATTTTTCAAACCAACCCAAGACTTGCCCATACCAAAACTCTGAGTTCTGCGGCTTCAAAATCCAATGTCCTTCGTCAGGAAATACAACAAGTTTTGAATCCGTATTGTTCAACTGCAAAGCCGTGTAAAGCTGTAAACTCTGGTCAACCGGCACGCGGTAATCAATTTCTCCTTGTGTTACGAGCGTCGGCGTTTTGAAATTCGCGGCGAATTTATGCGGCGACCATTTGTTGTAGTTCACCGGATTTTCCCAAGGCATTCCTTTGAATTCATATTTGACGAACCACAATTCTTCGGTCGTCGCCGCCATACTTTCGAGATTGTAAACGCCGGCGTGCGAAACGAGAGCTTTAAATTTAAAGCGCGGGTCGTTGTTGTGTCCTAAAATCCAATCAACCATATAACCGCCGTAGCTTGCGCCCGCCGCGCCGATGCGATTTTTATCAATATACGAATTTTTCTTCAAAACTTCAGCCACGCCGTTCATAATATCGGTGTAGGCTTTGCCGCCCCAATCAGCCGAAATTTCGTTGACGAATTTTTGTCCGTAACCGGTCGAACCGCGCGGATTCGGGATAAAGACGACGTAGCCGGCGTTGGCGAAAACTTGCGGATTCCAGCGATAACTCCAATTATTGTTCCACGCGCCCTGCGGTCCGCCGTGAATCAAAACCAGCAGCGGATACATATTTTTTTCGCTAAAATTTGCGGGTTTGATTAGATAGCCGTGAATGTTTGCGTTCATCGCGCCCTTCCAATCCATTTCTTCGGGCTTTCGCAGATTATACGTCCGCATCAAACTTTCATTCGTCTTGGTAATCGCCATTGCGCCGCTTCCGCTCGTATCAACGCGCATAATCTCCGGCGGCGAAAGCATCGAATTGCTCAAAAAGACAAGGGTTTTTCCGTCGTTCGAGACGTTTAAATTGCTGCTTGTATTTTCATTATAAATGGATTTGACGTGCGTTGCGATTTTTAATTTAAAATTCGGCTCGACCGGAACGGAGAAAATCGGCGCATTACCGCGTTGCCCAGCCGTAAAGTAAACGGTTTTGCTATCGGGCGAGACGACCATTTCGTCAACTTGAAAATCATAGCCCGACGTGAGTTCGACGGTTTCGCCGGTTTGCCGATTAAAACGCATAATTCGCCAACGGTCGGATTCAAAACCTTCGGTCATTTGCGAACGATACAAAATATATTTTCCGTCGGAGGTATACATCGGCGACGCTTCATAACCTTTATTGGTAACCGTAATGTTGCGCGGCGTTCCGCCGTCTAAAGGCACGATGAAAACGTCGCTGTTGGTCGAAACGGCTTCGACTTTATCGGGGTTTTTTAAAAACACAATTTCTTTTGAATCAGGCGAAAAAGCATAATCTGTTCCCGTCGAAGCGCCATACGGCGGCGCGTCGAAATCGCCGGGCGTAACGTCTCTGGCGACGCCGCCGCCACTGGAAACGACAAAAACGTGCGTGCGTTTTTTATCGCGCCATTCAGTCCAATGACGATACAAAAGCCGTTCGGTAACAATTGCTTTGACTTTACTGGTTTCCGCATAAGCCTCTTTTTGCGCGTTGCAATCGTCGCTCGCGCATTCTGGATAAACATCAGAATTGAAAGCGAGATATTTACCGTCCGGCGACCAGACGGGATTACCCGCGCCGCTTGAAATTTTTGTTATTTGTTTCGTATCGTCGCCGTCCGCGTCCATTGTCCAGATTTGTCCGCTGTTAATAAAAGCTATTTTTTTGCCGTCGGGCGACCAGCGCGGGCTGCTGCTCGATTTTTCGCCTTTCGTGATTTGTTTCAAATTCGTGCCGTCAATCGAAACGGTATAAATATGCGTCAAAGTGCGATTAGCATCGCGGTTAACATCGCCGATTGCAAAAGCAACGATTCTGCCGTCAGGCGCAAGCTGCGGGTCGCCGACGCGCCGAATTTTAAATAATTCACTGACGGTTAAAGCAGAGTTTTGTTGTGCATAGACGCCTGCAATAGTAAACGTCAGCAGAAAAAATGAAAAGAAAATACGTTTCATAATAATTGTTTTCCTAAAGTCAAAGTTCAGAATTTCGACAACATTATGGCATAAAATCTTGGAAAGTTAGAACTCGATAAGTTATGATGTGTAAAAAATCTTTATGAACAATCAAATCAAACAAAACTTTCTAATCGTTTTCGGTTTTTTACTAATTTTTGCTCTTAAAACATCAGCTCAACAACCTTCGCCGACACCGATTTTGTATTCGGAAAAAACATTGAACGAATTAAAGCAAATTCAACGAGCGGCATTGCAGAGCGATTACGCTTACCGGCAAACCGCGTATCTTTCCAACAACATCGGCGCGCGTCTGACCGGTTCTTTGCAGGCGGAACGCGCTGTTCAATATGTTGCGGAAGAAATGCGAAAACTCGGACTCGATGTGCGTCTGCAAAAATTAACCGTTCCGCATTGGGTTCGTGGTGAAGAGCGAGGCGAACTTGTTGAATTCGATGGAATGGCGCGAGGGACGACGCAAAAAATCGTGCTGACCGCGCTCGGCGGAAGCATAGCTACTGCGCCGAACGGTTTGACGGCAGAAATTGTCGTCGTGAATAATTTTGATGAGCTCGAAAAACTCGGTCGCAAAAACGTCGAAGGCAAAATCGTTTTGTTTAACAATAAATTTGACAAACAATTAGAAGAATCCGGTAACGGCGGCGCGGCTTACGGTCAAGCCGTGGCATATCGCGGCGGCGGCGCAATCGCGGCAGCACGGCTTGGCGCAATTGCCGTTTTGGTGCGTTCGGCGGGTGGCTCGCAGAATCGTCTGGTACACACCGGCGCGATGCGTTATGCCGATGACGTAACAAAAATTCCTGCCGCCGCTGTTTCATTTGAAGATGCGGAAACGATTGCTTATTTGGCAAAAATGGGAACCGTTAAAATAAAACTTCTCTTAACGCCGCAGACTTTGCCCGACACAACGAGCTACAACGTCATTGCCGATTTAAAAGGAAGCGAAAAGCCGGATGAAGTTGTGATAGTTTCGGGACATCTCGATTCTTGGGATTTAGGAACGGGCGCGTTAGACGACGCGTGTGGCGTGGCAGTTTCGATGCAAGTTCCATACTTGCTCAAGCAATTAAAAATCAGACCGAAACGCACCGTTCGAGTCATCGCTTGGATGAACGAAGAAAACGGCAGTGTCGGCGGCAGAACATACGCGAAGGAAGAAGATGCGGCAAAACAATTTGCGGCAATCGAATCGGATTTAGGCGCAACGCATCCGATTGGTTTTCAATTTGCAGGCAAAATCGAAGCGATGCCATTTTTCGCACCGCTGACCAAAATTTTAAGTGAACAGGGCGCGAGACTTTCGCAAAGGCAAGACGAAGTTGGACAAGACATCAGTTTTTTAACGGACAAAGGCGTTCCGTCGTTTGCGCCGATGTTTGATACCAGAACTTATTTCAATTATCACCACACCGCCGCCGACACTTTCGACAAAATTACTCCAAAAGAATTAGCCGAAGTCGGTTCGGTAATGGCGGTTTTGGCTTACGGACTTGCAAATTTGGAGCAGCCGCTACCAAGATAGAAATTAGAAGTTAGTTTTATAGGAGTAATAATTTATGAATAAACCACCGCCTTATTTTCCGCAAAGTCAACTTTCGCCCGCCAGCGATAAGCGTTATAAAAAATTCAAATTGATAATTGCATTGGCAAGCATCGCATTAATTTTAATTTTAATCGGCGCGGGTTTTGGGATTTATTATTTGATTAATTGGGCAGTTTCGTAATTTAGGTTTAGCGGCTCAGTTGACGCAACGCGAAACAATATACAAGCAACCTAAAACTCACTAAACAAGGTAAATAGTAAAGCGGCTGTTTCGCGCCCTCAGCGTCCAAGAACTTATTCGGCGAATAATGTTTTAAGAATAACTTTTTTAATCTTCTGCATATAATTGTTGACCGTCAACTTCCAAACTAAAAGAATCAATTGCCATCAACCAGCCGACATTGACTTTGATAACGGCTAAAAAACTGCCAATCTTAAACTTGAACTTAGGCATAAACCACGTTTTTCCCGAATGCAAATCGCTTGACGTTGTAGCAACAATTTCTCCTTCAACTAAAACCAACTCGCGTCCCATTCCCATACCGTCATAGACTACTTCAAAAATGCCTTCGGGCGTAACGACATTAAACTTTCTAAATAGCCGTTTTTTTTCTTGTAACGTCGCAAATAACATCTTCTCAATAAAATATTCAATGTTGTCGTAACCATACTCAATATAAAATAACGGGAAACTCCAATAACTCTTAACCTAAAGCCCGTCGGTATTTAAATAAAATAACCGTTGAATTTTAGATTATTAGGGATTCGATAAAATTTTATCGAGAAGCCGTTTAACCGCCGAGTTTTTGCAGTGCAAAAGCGGCTAGAAAACCGATAACGGTGGCGAGTCCGGCGAAGTTGTGCGCAGTTTCAAATGCTTCGGGAATCATTGTGTCAACGAGCATCGCTAAAATCGCGCCGGCTGCCAAGGCATTGACGAACGCGACGATGGCGGGCGAGAAATCTCCGAAGACCGTGAAGCCGAGCGTCGCGGCGATTCCCGATGCAATGGCAATGCTCATCCAAATCCCGAAAACGTAAGCAGGGCTGCGTTCTGCTTTTTTCATTCCGGCGGCACTCGATAAACCTTCGGGCAGATTTGAGAGAAAAATGGCGATGACCGCAACAAGCGAGACGCCCGCGCCACCGACCAGACTCAAGCCGATGACGATTGATTCGGGAATACCGTCGAGCAACGCGCCGACGGCGATTGCCAAACCGCTACCTTCGTCTTCGTGTTCCGCCGGCTGTTGCTCGCCCGAACGCTTGCGGTGTTTCGCGCCTTGTTTGGACAAATACCAATTAGCGGCGGTAAAAATGCCGGCACCGATGGTAAAGCCGAGCGCGGTTGCCGTAAAACCGCCGTGTTGATACGCTTCCTCCATTAGTTCGAACGAGAGCGCGGAAATCAAAACGCCGCTGCCGAATGCCATAATGGATGCGACGATGCGTTGCGGTACATTCAGAAAATAACCGATGCCCGCGCCGATCACCAACGCGCTGCCCGACAAAAGTCCCCACAAACCAGCTTGTAACCAAAGTGGAATCATAGCTTTCCGTATAGCTTGATAATACTATAAACCCGCGTTAATTCAATCGAATAAACATTCAATTATCCCGCCGGTAATAATGGCAAGACCGAGAGTCACACTAAGAATTCACTACAACTTATCTCTCTGAGAAACTCGCGGTTCAGCTTTGACTTGAGTGAATGCCATAAAGTTCGACATAGAATTAACAAATGAAGAAGTGCCACACGGCGGCGTTGACGTGGCGCGAAACCGATTACACGCAAGTTAACATTTAACGTACAACGTGATAAGAAAATTTCTGTTTGTGCCTTGTGTCCAACGACTGTATATTGCCCTTAGCTGGAACGGTTCAACTATTATTAATTTTGGTCGTCGCCTCGCCAACCAACCGTTTCGCCAAAGCGTGATATTCAGACCACGCGCTCCAAACATCTCGCGCCCACTCTTGAACACGCTTGCTGTGTTCATCTGCATCAACGGCACTGTATATATATGTAACCTTTATATTTCCTCTTTGTTCAGGAAGCCGAGCAGGTTTATCAAACTTTGGATTTGTGCTAAGCCATTTCTGCACCGTTTGATTAACGGCTAAAGCGTCTTCCGATTCAAGGGCAGTATAAATGCCTGTCAGATGCGCGGCAAAGGATTTTCCCGAACGCATATAAGCGTCGGGATGTTGCAGCGAGTAAGCATCGACGGTTAAGCGGTGGATTTTGCCGTAGCGATAATCGCTGAATTCTCTGGCAAGGATTTCTTCAAACAATTTTAGACAGCCCGCCTTGCCTTCTGCGACGACCGCCCCACAGTCCTCACAAATATTGTCAGAAGATTTTTTATTTTCAGAGGTATTCATAATAGCTTTTACAATTTAACTTTCAGATTACGCAAAATTACGCCGCAGAAAGTTTTATAACCATCGAATTAACGCGGGCGGAAACAGGTAAAACGCAAGCTGAGATTTAACGAGCGATACAAAAATTAGTAATTTTATAAAATTGAAAAACTATTTACCGAACAGCAAAAATTTACTCAATAATATAAAACGACTGAAAAACTAAAGAATAATTTACTTGGCAGTCATCCAATTATTGCCCGCGCCGATTTCCACAATTAAAGGAATGTCCAACTCGACTGCCGATTCCATTTCCTTTTTAACCGTTTCCAACGCTCGTTCGACTTCATCATTGGGCGATTCGAGCAAAAGTTCGTCGTGAACCTGCATTATTATTCGCGTTTTCAAGTTTTCGCGCTTTAATGCTGCGTCAACTTTCAGCATCGCAATTTTCACAATATCGGAAGCCGTTCCTTGGATTGGCATATTGATGGCTTCACGTTCGGCGCGGTGGCGCACGTTGAAATTGCGGTCTTTGATTGCCGGAACATAACGCCGTCTGCCGTAAATTGACGAAACGTAGCCTTGCTCGCGGGCGGCTTTCGGCGTTTCTTCCATAAAAGTTTTCACGCCTTTGTAGGTTTCGTAATAATCTTCGATAACCTTTTTCGCTTCGTTGCGCGAAATGCCGACTCTTTGGGAAAGTCCGTAGGCTTCGACGGCGTAGGCGATGGCAAAGTTCGTGATTTTCGCATTGCGTCTGGCTATTTTTAATTCCGCCGGAGTTTTCGCGCCGAAAACGAGTTCAGCAGTCTGCGCGTGAATATCTTCGCCGTTTTGAAACGCATCGAGCATTCGCTCGTCGCGCGTGATGTGCGCTAAAAGCCGCAATTCAAGCTGCGAATAATCAGCGGAAATCAGTTGCCAATTTTCTTCGGGAACGAAGGCGCGGCGAATTTGCTGACCGAGTTCGGTGCGAATCGGGATATTTTGCAAATTCGGCTCGCTCGAACTTAATCTGCCCGTCGTCGTTACGGTTTGATTGAGATGACTGTGAATGCGCCCGTCCGCGCCGAGCAGTTTCGGCAGCGCGTCGGCGTAAGTCGCGCGGAGTTTGTCGAGTTCGCGGTGTTCGATTATCAAGCGCGGCAGTTCGTAAGTTTCCGCGAGTTCGTTCAAAACGTCTTTGCTCGTCGAAGTTTGTCCGGTCGCCGTTTTCCTGCTCGAAGCGATATTTAATTCCTGCAAAACTTCGCCGACTTGTTTCGGCGAGCCGATATTAAATTCGCGCCCCGCGAGTTCGTAAATTTTCGCGCCGAGCGTTTCGACTTCCGTTAAAATAAAATCCGACAAACCTTTTAAAACCGTCGTATCAACTTTCAAACCCGCCATTTCCATTTCGTAAAGGAGCGGCACGAGCGGCAATTCGATGTTCGTATAAATTTCTTCCAAACCGTCTTCTTCAACTTTTCGGCGCAGCAGCGGCGCGAGTTGAAACGCAAAATCGGCGCGTTCCGCCGCGCGAAATTGGTCTTCCGTCCAGCCTTCGGGAATTTCCGTCGCGCTTTCTTGATTCAGGTTTTGCATCGCTAATAAGGAAATCGCGTAGGAAGCGCGGCTCGAATCTAAAAGATATGCGGCAAGCATCGTGTCGTCTTCGACGGCTTCCGGCTCAATATCTAATCTCTTTAAGACGGCTAGATTGCGTTTGTAATCGTGCGTGCATTTTGCCAGAAAGCCGTTTCCTAAAATATCTCGAAGCGGCGCAACGGCTTCAGTTTTTCCGCCTTCAAAATTCTCCAAATCAACGTAGAAACTTGCGCCCGCGCCGGTCGCAATCGTCACGCCGCACGGCTCTTGCTTTTGATAAGACGCGGCACTTTTCGGCGAATTTGAATCGTCGGTTTCAAAACTCCAATGTTCAATTTCCCAAAGTTTTCTGATGAGTTTGTCCAAATCTTCGCGTTTTGTAATCCGCTGATAACGACGTTCGGCGATGCCGAGAACGCCAGACTCAAGTCCGTCGAAAAGCGGCGCGGAATCAGCAAATTCGCGGGTCAAGGCAGTGAATTCGAGTTCGCGGAAGAGCGCGTAAGCAAGTTGGCGATTCGGCGTTTGGCTTTTGAATAAATCTAAATCGAGTTCAACGGGAACGCTCGTGTGAATCGTGGCGAGTTCGACGGATTGACGAATAATGGCTTGATTATTTTGCAAACTTTCTCGGTAAGATTTATGCGTTACTTCGTCGGCGCGGCGCATCGCTTCTTCGGCTGAGCCGAATTGCTGGATTAATTTGGTCGCGCCTTTTTCGCCGATGCCGGGCGCACCCGGAATACCGTCAATCTGGTCGCCCATCAAGCCGAGAAGATCGATAATTTTCAAAGGCGGAACGCCGAATTTATTTTCAACCCAAGCCGCATCGCACCATTCAATCGGCGGCACGGCGACCTTTCTCTTTAAGTTTTGCGAATTCTGCCGCATACAAACAATCAGCGGGTCGCGCACGAGTTGGCACATATCTTTGTCATTGGAAACGATAACGGCTTGCATTCCTTTTTCCGCAATTTTGTGCGCCAGAGTTCCGATGAGGTCGTCGGCTTCAAAACCGTCATTTTTCAACATCGGAATATTGAACGCTTCGCAGACTCGCTTGATATACGGCATCTGCGACTTTAAATCGTCGGGCATATCGGCGCGATTTGCTTTGTAAGCGGCGAAGTTGTCGTGGCGAAAAGTCGGCGTTGACGAATCAAAAACGGCGGCGATGTAATCGGGCTTTTCGTCGTTAAGAAGTTTCCGCAGCATATTCGTAAAAACGAAAACAGCTTGCGTAACCTGCCCGCGAGAGTTTCGCAGAGGTTCGGTGCGTGCGCCCATCGGAGCGAAAAAAGCACGAAAAATGTGCGACATTGTATCAATTAAAAATACTCGTTTCGGATTTTCTTGCGACATAATTTTAGTGTGAAAGAAATTTTACCACACAGACCCGTAGAACGCAGAAAGAAGAAATTAGCCACGAATGACACGAATAACACGAATTAAATTTTATTTTTTATTCGTGTTATTCGTGTCATTCGTGGCTAAAATTCTTAGCGGGTTTGACAGCAAAAGATTTGATAAGATAATCTAACTAATCATTTTTCGTTTGAAAAACGTGATGTTTGTAAGTTAAAAAGTTTCGTTTGAAAATTCTCTAAAAAAGAGTTTTCCAATCAAATCCCCTTTTGTGGTCTGTTCGTCTAGGGGTCTAGGACACCGCCCTTTCACGGCGGCGACACGGGTTCAAATCCCGTACAGACTACCATCTTTTTTTCAATCATCGGCATCAAACTCGTTAAAATGTTCGCTTTGCATCTAGAAAGCGGATTTTTTTATTTACGGAGAAATAACGCTCGCCGTCGAAGATTTTTAAATCTTTTTTTGCTTCTCGACGTTAATAAAATTATGCGAAAAATTTTTATCACGATTCTTTTGTTGTCAATCGCCATAGTTTCGGTCAAAGCGCAAAGCAGCGGCGACACGGTGATGATTTTGCCGTTTGAAAATACATCGAATAAAGCGGAATTTAATTGGGTCGGTGAAAGCATTGCCGATGCGCTGACTGATTTGTTGAAAGTTCCGAGTTTGAATGTCGTTTCCAATGACGAACGTAAAATCATTCAACAAAAACTTCATGTGCCGCTCACGATTCTACCGAGTCTGGCGACATCTCTGAAACTTGCGCGTGAAGGTAAAGCGACGCTTTTAATCGGCGGAAAATACAACATTGTTCCAGCGCAGGGCGATATAGCGGCAACCGTCAGCGTGACGGCAAAAATAATTCGCGTCAATGAGGGCAGATTTTTGAGCGAAGAATTTCCCGACGGCAGACGTATTACGCGTGATATTATTTTGAATGACGCGCTTCAAAATTTGCAGACGATTCAAGGTCAGGTCGCTTACCAGATTCTTTATCAGCGCGACAAAGCCTTACCGTTTTCGCAAAACCAATTTGTCGAATCGGCGAATAAAGTCCCCGCCAGAGCGTTCGAAGCATATATCAAAGGTCTACTCACGCCCGAATCGGAAAATCAAACGCGCGAGAATTTTTTCAAAAACGCGATCCGTATTTATGCCGAGGACGAGAAAACGAAAGGCGGCATTTACACCAACGCTTCGCTGGAACTCGGATATTTTTATTTGAATCAGCGAAAGTTTGCCGAAGCGGTAGATTATTTTTCGAGGATTCCCCTTGAAAGTCCGCAATATCCGGAAGCCGCCTTTTATACCAGCTTGATTCAGTGGCAGCAGAAAAATTACGAACAGGCTTTGGCAGTTCTGCGACCACTTGCGGAAAGTTTGAAATTGACGAGCGTTTATAACACGCTCGGCGCAATCGCCGTGCAAGCCTCGATTGCGGATAAGAAAAATAAGGGTAAGTCCGATGAACTTTTAAAGGAAGGTTTGGGATTTTTGAAAACGGCTTCCGAGTCTGCGCCGGATGAATCAAACGTGCGTTTCAATTACGGTTTCGCGCTTTTTTTAAGCGGTAATTTTAAGGAATCTGCAGAACAAATTCGTCCCGCCATCGCATTCAATCCGCGCGACGGCGAAGCGTATTTTTTATTGGCGAAAGCATTAGAAACATTTAAAGACCAAACCGCCGCCGACATTGATAATCAAGCCCGACAAAATTTAACGGCTGAAAATAAATACGCGATTCTTGAAAAAGAGTGGCAGAGTTCGCGCTCGATAAACGCGATTAACACCCGCGTTCAGCAACCACCGCGCAAAGATTTTGTCAGCGTCGTTTTAATCAAAAAACAAGCAACACCAACCGCCGCGCCGGTCAGCGAAACCGAATCATTGTTGGTGCAAGCCCGAACGCTTTACAAAAACGGCAATGACGACGAAGCGATGACGGTTCTGCGAAAGATTTTATCGAGCGAGCCGATGAGCGCGGAAGCGTATCTTCTGCTTGGCAATATACATCTGCGGCGCGGCGATTTGGATCAAGCCGTAAGTAGTTTGAAAACCGCTTTGTTTTGGGATAATCGCCTGATAAATGCCCACGTGGGACTTGGAAAAATATATTTGCAGCGCGGCGATTGTCTGCAGGCGAAAAATTACACGAGTTCGGCTTTAGCGGTTGATGCGGAAAATCAAGACGCTCTTGGTTTGCAACGACAGGTTGAACGATGTTCCAAATAGTGTAACTTCGCAAGTTTGCGAAAGTTCAAAGTTCAAGGTTCAAAGTTCAAAGTTATATTTGTTTATGAGCTTAATTTTTTTGAGAAAATGCCAAATTTATTAGGGTTCACGCCAAACTTTGAACCTTGAACTTTGAACTTTGAACTAACAAAAATCTTCTGGCACGGTATGTGCTAAAGAGAACGCGGCTAGCTTATTAAAATTTAATAAGACCCCGCCGCCAACTCTTCTCCGAGCGCAGTTTGTTATTGTGCTTGACCACCTTCCGAGCGTTCCTTCAGTTGTCCTTCCAATTATGAGCCTAGTTAGAAATAACTAGGCTCTCCTGCATTTAAGGCCTATTTATTCAATCTTTCGATAAACTCCGCCGTTTCAATCGTTTCGCAACAAAAGCGACTTTCAAACACAAGTGATGTTTCCAATTTGACAGAAGAAAAGCAATGCGCGTGAAATGATGACAAATTACATCATAATTGTAGGTGACAAAATTTGCGTGTATTCTTACTCTAACCGTTCAAACTGATTGGTGTCATTCAATTTGAAATTAAAACTAAGTTTAATCTGGGAACGTGGGCGTTTTGCCCGTCAAGATTGCCGCAAGGGAATTTAAAAGTTTTCGTTAAGATTTGATATTGAACTGTACTCGATTATCTTTTCGCACTGCCATGCTCCCGCCAAATTTTATCCGAACTACTTTTTTGCTAAACTGTCGGTATGAAGTTTTCCGCCGCCAGAGCAAAATTGCCTTCTCTGACCAATTCACTTTTAGCGATACTTTCGGCAATTCTATTGACGCTCGCGTTTCCCGATTTCGATTGGTGGTTTTTCGCGTGGTTCGCGCTCGTGCCGCTTTTTTATGCGATAGAGCGCGAAAAAGAATCAATTGTCAAATCGTTTGTTTTAGGCTGGATTTTCGGAACCGGTTTCTTTTTCGGCTCGTGTTGGTGGCTGACGTTTTCGTTTATCACATACGGCGGAATTCCAACGCCGATTGCTTACTTTTTGTTATTGATAATTAGTTTGATGGTCGGATTTTTCCCAGCCCTCTTCGGCGCGATTTTTTCTTTAGTGTTGAAACGCTTCGGAACTTACGGCGTTTTGTCCGCGCCGTTTTTGTGGACGGCAACGGAATTTTTGCGATTTAATTTGACGGGAAATAATTGGAATGCGATTGGTTATTCGCAGGCGTTTGATAGTGGATTGTTAAAGTATGCGTCCGTTGGCGGCGTTTATCTTGTTAGCTTCGTTACAATAGTAGTAAGTTTATGGCTATCCCTTATTGCTTACTCTATACTTTACTTCTACGCTCATTTTTTCGTTAGACTCTTTAGAAACATCTTAAACGCAGGAAAAAATGTTCAAACAGAACTTTTCTCAATTGATGAACCGCCGATTCTCAAAAATAAAAAATATTTAGTAATTGCTTTTGTCGGGTTATGGATTTTTTTGACCTTTTTAAATTATTCGCTACCTTTAAATAATTCCGGTACAAACAGTAGAAAAATCTCTGCCGAAGTTATCGCACTCCAACCGAACATTCCAATGAGCGGTTTGAATAAAGCGAAATGGCTGAATTTACGTCAGCGCCACGTTGAGTTAGCCGAAGACGCATTGCAAAAACTCAATGTGCAACCGACTACTGACAACCGCCCACCGACAACTGTAATCTTCCCCGAATCGCCGATGAACTTTATGTATGAACGCGATGAAGAATTTCAAGCGTTTATCCGCAACTTCGCCCGCAAACATAACGTTTACGTTCTTTTCAATTCAGCCGAGCCGAATGCGAAGAACGCGAATTTTTATAATTCAGCGATAATGGTTAATCCGCAAGGCAAGAAAATCGGTCAATATGATAAAATTCATCTCGTTCCGTTTGGTGAATATGCGCCTGTGCCGTCGGCCGTCGAGCAGTTTGTTCCGACCCTCGTCGGCAATTTTCAATACGGCGAAAACTATGATTTATTTCCGTTCGGCGAAGCAAGAGGCGGCATAATGATTTGTTACGAATCGCATTTTGCATCGCTTTCACGCGAATTTGTTAAGAGAGGCGCAGATGTTTTGATTGAAATGACTAACGACGGTTATTTAGGTAACACGCCGGTTTTACGACAGCATCTGGCAAACGCGGTTTTTCGCGCCGTCGAAACCAATCGTCCCGTTTTGCGAGTTACAAATGTCGGCGTTACGGCGTATGTTAACGAACGCGGCGAAGTTTTCGATGCGGCGCAGCCTTATACGGAAGACACGCGCGTTTGGACAATTTCAAAATCCGACGGCAAGCAAACAGTTTATGTTAGATACGGCGAATGGTTCGCGTGGCTTTGTTCAATTTTGAGTTTGGTTTTATTATCAATATGCTTTTGGAATAGAAAAAATTTAACTACAAATGAACACAGATAACAGAAATGGAAATTAACGAACTGCAAACAAAACTCGAAGAAATCCGCGCTAAAATCTCTCAACTTGCGAGGTTTCTTTGACGCGCCAACCAAACGAATTAAGCTTGAAAAATTAGAAGCGAAAATTTCCGCGCCCGAATTTTGGAACGATTCGGCGCAAGCGCAAAAAATCGTGCAGGAAAGAAGTCGCACAGAACGCGTCCTGGAAGGTCAGAAAAAGTTTGAAACTGCCGTTTCCGACGCGGAAGTGCTATTTGAATTTGCTGAAACGGATAAAGATTCAGCCAACGAGTTATACGATTTAATCGTCAATCTTGAAACGGAAGTTGATGTAGCTACAACCGAAGCGTTAATGTCGGGCGAAACCGATGTGAATAACGCGATCTGCTCGATTCAATCGGGCGCGGGCGGCACGGACGCGCAAGATTGGGCGCAGATGCTTTTGCGAATGTATCTTCGTTGGGCGGAACGCAAAGGCTTCAAAGTTGAAATTTTGGACGAGCAGACGGGAAGCGAAGCGGGAATTAAATCGGCGACGTTTCGCGTCGAAGGCGAATACGCCTACGGTTTGTTGTCGGCGGAAGCGGGCGTTCACCGGCTCGTGCGAATTTCGCCGTTTAATTCGGGCGGAAGCCGCGAAACGTCTTTTGCTTCAATGTTCGTGTCGCCTGAAATTGACGAAAATATCGAGGTCGAAATCAATGACAAAGATTTACGGATTGATACATATCGTTCAACGGGCGCGGGCGGTCAGCACGTCAACACGACCGATTCGGCAGTAAGAATTACGCATCTGCCGACGAACATCGTTGTCACGTGTCAAAATCAGCGCTCGCAACTTCAAAATCGCGTTGTGGCAATGAAAGTTTTGCGCTCGAAACTTTATGAACTCGAACTCGAGAAACGCCTTGCGGATTCAGCGGAACTCGAAGCGACTAAGCAAGACATTTCCTTTGGCTCACAGATTCGTAATTACGTTCTGCATCCGTATCAATTGGTCAAAGACACGCGCACCAAGTTTGAAAAATCAGATGTCGAAGCAGTTTTGGACGGTGATATTGACGAATTTATTAAAGAGTTTTTGTTATTTAAGAAAGGCGTTTAAACTGGGAGCGCGGGCATCTTGCCTGCCAAGATTGCATTAGCAATCTAAAGTTTCTCTTCATAATCTACATTGACTAGAACCGAAACTTTTATGAATGCTGAGCATTCAACGCAAGCAAGATGCCCGCGCTCCCAGTAAAGATAATGGCAATCGAAGTTAAAGAAAAAATAACCTTGAAAACTCATTCGAGAAGGAATGAAATTGCCGCCATCGTTTTGTTGGCGGTGGCGGTCTTGGTTTTTTTGTGCCTTGTAACCTACAATCCGAATGACTGGTCGGTCATCTCTCACGATTGGGCAAGTAAAGGACAGCAAAAAACTCAAAATTGGATTGGAACTGTCGGCGCAAACGTCGCCGGTTTGTTATTTCAAGCGGTCGGTTTATCAGCACTTTTATTACCATTTTTGATCGCTTTAATTGCGTGGAAATGTTTTCGCTCTGAAAATCTTTACCCATCAATAAATCGTGCAATCGGTTCTGTAATATTTGTTATTTCGCTGGCAGGATTGCTCGAAACATTTGGTCTTTCAACATATTTTGACGGAAGCGTTAGAGCGGGCGGAATAATAGGTTACTCGGTTGAGAGTTTCCTTGCTTTATTACTCAGTCAAATCGGCGCGGGAATTTTATTGACGGCGTTGCTTGTAACTTCAGTTTTGCTGATGACAAATTTTTCTTTCGTCGCATTTTTCGGAACTTTTTCGCTGGCTTGGGAAAATTTTCAGACGCGGCTCGGTGAATGGTTTAGCGGTTATCGAGTTTGGCGCGAAAACCGAAACAGAAAAGCGCAAGCACGTTTGGAGAGACGTCGTGAAACGCAAAACGACAAGCCGATTGAAAAAAAATCAACCGTTTCGACGGATGCAACTGCCAACGTCAATCCGAAAGAAAAAACCGAATCAATCGGCGAAAAGGTTTCGGCGATTTTTAAAGGTTTGGGCAATTCATCAGAATCGGAATTAAAGCAAACGTCCGAAGATATTAAAGAACTAACGACGGAAACGGAAACAGAAACAATCCCGACAATTTCCGTTTTAAAAGATTCTCCAAAGCAAACCGAAATCGAACAGCTCGATTCGGTTTCAGACAAAGAAGATGTTGAAGAAGTAACATTTACTCCGATTCAGGAAACAGGCGAATTAAACGATGAGATTATAAAAGATTTAGAAGAAGCGGATGAAGCGGAAGAAATCGAAGTGCCGTCGGCAATGCCTACAAAGCCGCAAAACTTCGACGAATATATTTTGCCGAAATCGGATTTTTTGAATTCGCCGCCGCCGCGCATTTTGATTAAAGAAGATGAAGCCCGCGCTCTGGCAAAGGAACTGGAAGAAAAAACCAAAGAATTTAACGCAACCGGACGAGTCGTCAATATCTGTCCGGGACCGGTGGTTACAACTTATGAATACAAACCCGATCCGGGCGTGAAATACTCGCGCATCACAGGTCTCGCCGATGATTTATGTCTCGCGCTCAAAGCCGAATCAATCCGCATTGACCGCATTCCCGGTAAAGCCTTTGTAGGCATCGAAGTTCCGAATCGTGAACGCGACACCATTTATTTGCGCGAAGTTATCGAATCGAAAAAATTCATCGAATCAAAATCGCTTTTAACCATCGCTTTGGGAAAAACGATTGATGGATTAAATTACGTCGCCGACCTCGCCAAAATGCCGCATCTGTTAATCGCCGGCGCAACCGGCGCAGGGAAATCAGTCGGCGTGAACACGCTGGTCGTTTCGATTTTGTATAAAGCAAAGCCCGACGAAGTAAAATTCATAATGGTTGACCCAAAGCGGCTTGAACTCGGACTTTATGCCGACATTCCGCATCTCGCCACGCCGATTATCACCGACCCGAAACGCGCCGCGATTTCTCTGAAATGGGCTGTCTCGGAAATGGAAAAACGCTACAAAGATTTAGCCGGTTGGGGCGTTCGCAACATTGACGGTTTTAATTCTGAAGTCGAGAAGCGTAACGCCAACGAACATTTTGATGACAACGGCGAGGTTTGGAAAAAACTTCCGTATATTATAATTATCATTGACGAACTCGCCGATTTAATGATGGTTTCGAGCAAAGAAGTCGAAGAATCCATTACGCGCCTCGCGCAGATGGCTCGCGCCGTCGGCATTCACTTGGTTTTGGCAACGCAGCGACCGTCGGTTGATGTTATTACCGGTTTGATTAAAGCGAATTTTCCTGCTCGAATTTCGTTCCGCGTATCTTCAAAAGTTGATTCGCGCACGATTATGGATTCCAACGGCGCGGAAAGTCTTTTGGGCAAAGGCGATATGCTTTTTCTGCCGCCCGGAACTTCGCAAATCGTTCGCGTTCACGGCGCATTTGTTGACGAAAAAGAAATCGCCAAAATTGTCGAACACATCAAAGCGCAAGGCAAACCCGAATACGATGCGACGATAACGAAAACCGAAGAAGAAATGTCTGACACCGACGATTTACCGGGCAGACGAGATATGCTTTTCCCTGACGCGCTCCGCACGGTGGTCAGCAACAAGAGTGCTTCAACTTCGCTTCTCCAACGACATTTACGGATTGGCTATGGACGCGCCGCTGCAATTCTTGACGCGATGGTGCGCGAAGGCTACATCGGCGAAATGGATGGCAGCAAACGCGCTCGCCCGATTCTGCAAAAGGCTTATAATGATTTGCAGGAAGCCGAAGAAGGCAGAGAGTTGTAAAGTAAAAAGTAAAAAGGCAAAAGTAAAAAAGTGAAGACTTATTTCGAGCATTTTATCTTGAATCTTTCTCTGCGAACTCTGCGCCTTTGCGGGAAATCATTCCTAAAATTTCACCCGAAAGTTTTCCACAACTTCTGTGGAAAAAGCCTGTGGAAAATCGCCTTTTTGTGCGTCTAAGTGTTGCTATTTAAATTACTTTTAGCATTTTGCATCTTATAGTAGCATCGCTTTATATATAAAATGACTAATTAAATGAAAACCCACAACTCAAATTATTACAACAGTTGCAAAATGTTCATTAAACTCTTGCTTTTAATAATTTGTTCTTTTTTATTTGCTTGTAGCCGACAAAAAAATACAAAACAAATTTTACCAATCGAAAATCAAATTCAAATCTCAGAATCCGCAATCAACATCAACACGGCTTCTGCCGCAGAATTCGAAAAACTCCCACGCATTGGCACAAAAACCGCGCAGGCAATTGTCGAACACCGCGAGAAATTCGGCAAATTTCGCAAGCCTGAATATCTGATGCTTGTTGAAGGGATTAGCGATAAGCGGTTTCGTGAAGTGCAAAGTTTGATTAAGGTTGAATAAATTAGAAGTGTGCGGGCATATTCTACAATGTCTGACCGAAACGAAGCATCTCCAAACTTCACACTTTATCCATTATTTTGGTTGGCGGTTTGTTTTGCGTTTGGAATTTTATCGGGCAATTTCTTAAACTTCGGCTGGCAGATTTACCTGACGATTTGCTTGCTTTCTGCCGTTCTTTCTGCCGTTCTTTCTGCTGTTTTTATCAAACGGACATTCACTGTAGTTTTTCTTTACATTGCTTTTGTCGCTGTCGGCGCATTATATTTCCAAATCGAAAATCAAACGATTTCGCCCAACCGCGTCAAAAGACTTTATGACGAAACCCGAATAAAATCGGGCGACCCAATCGAAATCGAAGGCGTTCTGAAAACCAGACCGGAACTTGCCGCCGGCGGATTTTTTTTGATTCTCAAAACCGAAAAAGCAATTTATAAAGAAACGGAATTACACATTTCGGGCAATGTCAGACTTTTCGCGCCCGTAGGTAATGAGCAAATCAGAGACGAATACGACCGATTAGATTTGAATTACGGTTCTCGGATTCGTGTCGCTTGCCAACTTCGGCGCGAAGATAATTATTTGAACGCGGGCGTTGTTTCGCACAAAGAACTGCTCGACCAAAAGAAGATTGACGCAACCGCGATTGTCAAAAGCCCGTTGCTTGTCGAAAAAATTGAAGACACGAAAACTTTTCCCGCGCTCGCGTGGCTTTATGAACGCCGACAAAATTTGATAATTGATTTTCGGGACTATTTTAATGTTTCGACGGCGGGCGTTTTAATCGCTTCGCTGTTGGGTAATGGGTATTTTTTAGATAAACCGACGGCGGAAGTTTTCCGCGAAGGTGGCACATTTCACGTTCTCGTGATTTCGGGTTTGCACATTACATTTATTGGCGGTTTGACGCTGCTATTTATTCAATTTTTCACCAACAAAAGATTATGGCAATTCTTAATCGCAGGTATCTTTTTGTGGTCGTATTCTTTAGCTGTCGGCGCGGACGTTCCGGTTGTTCGCGCGACGATAATGTTCACGATTCTGCTGTTCTCGCAGATGATTTATCGGAACGGAACGCTTCTCAACAGTTTAGGTTTTTGCGCTTTGATTTTGCTCGTCTGGCGACCGAACGATATTTTTACATCTTCCTTTCAATTGACTTTTGCTAGCGTCGGCGCGATTGTGGCGATGGCATTTCCGCTGATTGAAAAACTTAGAGCAATCGGCAGTTGGTCGCCGTCAAGCGACGCGCCTTTTCCGCCGCAAGTTCCTTTTTGGCTCAAACGCTTTTGCGAGACGCTTTATTGGCGCGAGAAAATTTGGGAAAGGGAAGTTTCCCGACAGCTTTGGGCGGCAAATCTTTTCAAATCGCCGTATTTAAAATGGCTCGAAAGCCGAAATTTGCAAAGCATTTCCGGCTATATTTTTGAAGCGATTCTGGTTTCGTTGATAATTCAAGCGTGGCTTTTGCCGTTTATCATTTTATATTTTCATCGGCTTTCGATGCTTTCCGTTTTTCTTAATTTGTGGGTTGGAGTCATTATCGCTTTAGAAAGTTTCGCGGCTGTTTTTGCAGTCTTTCTCGCCAATTTCAGTAACGCGTTAGCTTTACCGTTTATCAAGTTGACGGAAATTCTCAATTGGCTGCTCGTTTCTATTCCAAAATTTTTTACCGAAAACGATTGGGCTTCAGTAAGATTACCGATTTATTCGGGCAATATGAAAGCAGTCTATTTTTTATATTTTGCGCCGATTATCGTTTTGACCATTGCTTTAAATCTTTGGAATCCATTTAGTTTAGGTTCAAAACTTAAAATTCAAAATTCAAAATTCAATTTTCTCTTCGCGTCGCCGTTTCTCCGCGCTACCGCTTTTGTTCTGCTAATTCTTTCGGCAGTTATAATTTTTCACCCGTTTAGTTCGCCGTCGCCGGATGGCAGATTGCACATAGATTTTCTTGATGTCGGGCAAGGCGATTCGGCATTGATTACTTTTCCGAACGGTGAAACTTTGCTGGTTGACGGCGGCGGCAAAATAAATATCAATAAAATTTCTTCAAAAAGTGAATATGAAGATGAACCTGAAATTTTCGAGCCTGACACGCAAACAATCGGCGAAATGGTTGTTTCAAACTTTCTTTGGGAAAAAGGTTATTCGCAAATTGACTATATTTTGGCAACACACGCTGATACCGACCATATTCAAGGACTTCTCGATGTGGCAAAAAACTTTCGCGTGCGCGCGGCGATATTTGGAAGAATGCCGATGAGAGACGCAGAATTTGCCGAACTCTATTCGATTTTGCAAAAGCGCGGAATTAAAGAAGTAATGCTTTCGCGCGGCGATGTTTTGACTTTTGATGCCGTCAAAATCGAAGTTCTTTATCCGGAAAAGAATGATAATTTAGAAGCGGTTTCGGACAACAATCATTCGTTGGTTTTGCGCGTAATTTATGGGACCCGAAAATTTTTGCTGACGGGCGATATTGAAAAAGAAACTGAAACTTTTTTATTAAATATGCCTGTATTTTTGCAAACGGATGTCATCAAAGTCGCGCATCACGGCAGCCGAACTTCTTCAATGCAAGAACTTATCAACCTTGCAAAAGCGAAAGTTGCCGTTATTTCAGTCGGCAAAGAATCGCCTTACGAACATCCGCACGAAGAAGTTGTCGAAAGGTGGAAAAACGCAGGCGCGAAAGTTTTGACGACGGGCGAAAACGGCACTATTTCCGTTTCAACTGATGGACGAGACTTGCAATTGAAAACCTTTAATAAAGAAAAATTCTATCGCTGAAAAAACAAAACGGACACGAATTCTCCAAAAGAAGAAAACCGTCCGAGCGTTCCAACACAAACTTTATGACCTAATTTTTACTAAATTAAACTTGAAAAGTCAAATGATTTTTGGCAACCGAGATTTTCACATCCGTTTTATATTTGTATTTAGTGTTTGAAGTGTCTGAAATTTGTAAAAACCATCGCCAAACCGTGTTCATTCGCCGACTGAATGACTTCTTCATCTTTAATTGAACCGCCGGGCTGGATAATTGCTGAGATGCCAATTTTGGCGGCTTCGTCAACATTGTCGCGGAAGGGAAAAAAAGCGTCGGAGGCAAGAACCGTATTTTTCAATTCAAGCTCGGTTTTATCGGCTCGCATTGCGGCGATTCTCACCGAATCAATGCGGTTCATTTGTCCCGCGCCGACTCCGACAGTTTGAAATTCGTTGGCGAAAACAATTGCGTTCGATTTGACATGTTTGCACACTTTCCACGCGAAAAGCATTGCGCGAATTTCTTCATCAGTCGGCTTTTTCTCTGAAACAATTCGTAAATCTTCCGCCGTAACGATTAAATCATCGCGGTTTTGCACAAGCACGCCGCCGGAAATTTGTTTGTATTCCAAACCGTCGGCGTTGATGATTTCTTCGACGCGCAAAACGCGCAAATTTTTCTTTTGCTGAAAAATCTCTAAGGCTTCCGCATCAAACTCCGGCGCAAGCACGACTTCCGTAAAAACTTCATTAACCGCGCGAGCCGTTTCTGCATCAACCGACCGATTAAAAGCGACAATTCCGCCGAACGCCGAAATTGGGTCGGTTGCCAAAGCACGCCGATAGGCTTCCAAATTATTCGCGCCAATTCCAACGCCCGATGGATTCGTATGTTTAATAATCGCGCAAGCCGTTTGGTCGAATTCGCAAACCAAATTCCAAGCCGCGTCCGCGTCAACGTAATTATTAAACGACATCTCTTTGCCGTGAAGCTGTTCAGCCTGAGCAATTCCGCCCTCGCCGAAGAAAGTTTCATACAGCGCGGCTTTCTGGTGCGGATTTTCGCCGTAGCGCAAATCACCAATTTTGTTCAATTCCAAGTCGTCATAAGACGGAAACCCTGCTTCGCCATCTAAAACATTATGTCCGTTTTGACTAAAATCGTCGTCTTCAAAATCTTCATCATCATCTTCACCGAAAAGTCGCTCGGTTTCTTCAAACATTTGAAACGCCGGGTCATCGGCAAACGGATGAAATTCTTCGACAAAATTGAATTCTTCATCGGAAAGTTGTTCGACGAGGTAATCGGAAATAATCGAATCGTAATGCGCGGTGTGCGTAAAAGCGAGCGCGGCAAAAGCGCGGCGCGTTTCGAGCGAGATTGCGCCGCCGGTTTCGTCTAACTCTTCAAGAACTGTTTCGTAAAGCCGCGCGTCGGTTACAACCAGAACGTCGCGCCAATTTTTTGCGGCTGAACGAATCATCGCCGGTCCGCCAATGTCAATCTGCTCAACTGCTTCTTCGATTGAAACCGCTTCGTTTTCAATTGTTTGCTCGAACGGGTAAAGGTTGACAACGATTAAATCAATCGGCTTGATGCCATGTGTTTTCATCGCTTCGAGATGTTCGTTGTTATCTCTCAACGCGAGAAACGCGCCGTGAATTTTTGGATGCAGAGTTTTTACTCGTCCGTCCATCATTTCGGGAAAGCCGGTTATTTGAGAAACATCCGTAACCTTCAAACTCGCTTCGCGCAGGATTCGCGCGGTGCCGCCCGTCGAGATAATTTCCACACCAAAACCGTTTAATTTTTGGGCAAATTCGGCAATCCCGTCTTTGTCGGAAACGCTAATAAGAGCGCGTTTGATTCGTCTTAACTCACTCATAAATATGTTCAAAAATAAAATTAGCGGTCATCAATTGACCGCTTTTTTCGTAATAAAATTATCTAACAGAAATCGAAAATAACGCGTTCTGCGCCGAAAACAATATCAAAAACAAATTTGCGCCGAACCATCCGCCTAGAAAAAGAAACGTCCGAGAAACAGAAGGCTCAACAAAAATGCTAATGTATAAATGACTATTTTGATAAGACTCATAAAATTTTCTATCCTTAAATAAGGAGAGCCGTTAAAGGTTACGAACGAAAGATTATTTTAGTTCTGCATTAGTTTCGATGTCAACAATGAAAAAAAGGTTTTCAGCAGCGGCAATAATTTTTGCTGAGATTCTGATTTTCGCAGTGGTTTCTTGGTCGCAAGATATTGAAGTAAATCTTAAAGTCTTATCTGCTTCGATTGTGCGCGTCGAGGGCAGATTTTTAAATGGAAACCTAAAACAGTCAAAAAGAAATTGGACTTTTCTGCGTTCAATTGCCGGTGCCGACAATCTCGGCGCAAGAATATCGGATTTTAGCTTAACCGACGAACAAGGTCGCATTGTTTCCTTTAAAAAACTGATTGACGGCGAATATTTGGCAGACGGAGAAGCCAATTCTTTTCAATATCAAATCAACTTAAAACCTTTGCCGAATGCCGCGACATTGGCGCACGTTTCCTGGCTCAAAGACGAGCAGGGAATTTTGATGCTCGATGATTTACTGCCGCAATTTTTTGGAGATAAACAACCGATTTCGGCGAAAGTAAAACTTGATTTGCCGTCTGAATGGAAAATTATTTCGAGCGAAAAGATTTCAAACGATAATATTTTTCTAGTAAAGAGCATAGAAAAAGCGGTTTTTGCAGTCGGGAAAAATTGGCGCGGGCAGGAAATTTCAAATTTGAATTTAGTGATTTCCGGCGAATGGCAATTCACGGACGCAGAAGCCGCGAAAGTGGCGGGCGAAATTTTTGATGAGTATCTAAAATTGTTCGGCGAAATTCCAGCCGAAAAAGCGCAAATCTTTTTACATCGCTTTCCGAAAGAAACAAAATTCGGACGTTGGGAAGCCGAAACGCGCGGCACAAATCTGATGATTGCGTCCAGTGCTATGCCATTTAAAACCTTATCTCTTCAGCGGCTGCACGAACAGCTGCGCCATGAACTTTTTCATCTTTGGATTCCGAATAATTTGGCTTTGACGGGAAATTACGATTGGTTTTACGAAGGTTTTACAGTTTATCAAGCGTTACGACTCGGCATTGCGAAAAATCAAATCCGCTTTGAAGATTTTCTCGACACGCTCTCGCAAGCCTATAATCTCGATAATTTTCAAAGCCAAAAGCTTTCATTGATTGAATCTTCAAAGAATCGTTGGAGCGGCGCAAGCAATCAGGTGTATGCGCGTGGAATGTTAGTTGCTTTTTTGTGCGACCTGGCGATTCTAAAACAGAGCCGTGGCAAACGCTCAATCAACGATATTTTCAGAGGGATTTATCAAAAACATCGCGTGCCGAATGAATCAGCAGACGGAAATGCGGTGATTTTGAAGACTTTAAATAATTATTCAGAGCTTAATTTAATAATTGCAAATTACGTTCAAGGCACGGAGAATATAAATTGGAAAACCGATTTGGAAAGCGTCGGCATCGAAGAAGAAGGAGAAAAGTCCTCTATTAAACTCAATGTAAAAACAAAACTGAGCGGCAAACAGAAAGATTTATTGGACAAGTTGGGTTATAATAATTGGCGGAAGATTTCAGAAAAATCAAAATGACAGTTAGAAAATTATTTTTATTATTCGCGGTTTTGTTCGTCGGTTTAGAGGCGAGCGGCTGCGGCGTAGTCAGCAGCGCAGTAGATAATGTTACGGGCTTTGTCGGTTTGCACGAAACCGGCACGGTCATCGCAAAGGTAGCACAAATTCGCAGTTCTTATGCGGTTGTGGCAGCTGACCTCTTAGAAGTTAAACGCGGCGAAACTCTGGACGTTCTGGATGAGATTGATTTTGAAAAAGTGCATTGGTATCGCGTTCGCGCACAAGATGATTACAAAACCGAAGGTTGGATTGAAGCGCAAAATATCATTACCGACGATTTACTCGACAAATCGAAAAAAATCGCCGAGGAAGATAAAGACTATCAACCGCAGGCGACGGCGCAGCTTCGCGCCGCGACAAATCTTCGGCTTACGCCTGAACAACGCGACGACAATATTCTTGTTAAACTCGACAACCTTTCAAATTTTGAAATAGTTTCGTGGCGATTTGTCCCGAAATCACAAGATGCTTTGGATGTTGACAACGCCCGCAAAGGCGAGGTCAAACAAGTCAAAGGCAAAACCAGAAACGCTGAAATCGAAGCGGCAAAGGAATCAAACGAACCTGAAAAGATAGATGAAAAATACGACATTTGGTATAAAGTGCGACTTGACCGTTCGGTTTCGCCCGCGCCTGCCGGTTGGGTTTTCGGCAGACAAGTCGAGCTTCAAGTTCCGAGCGATATTGTCTTTTATCAACAAAACAACAAAAAATATGTAACGTGGCAGCGACTCGACAATATAGAGGCGAATGATAAATTTGCAGCCGCCAACAAAGACGCAACAAAAACTTCAAAACCCGGTAGTTGGGTGATTTTATCGCGCACTAATATCGTTAAAGCCCAAGAAGGTATCGAGCCGGATTTTGACGGCATTTTGGTGCTTGCCTATGACAAATATAACGAAGAACATTACTCGGCGTATCGGAACAATGATGTTTGGGGACTCTTGCCGCTTAAGGTCGAAGGCACGGGCGACAACAAAACTTTTGTCCTCAAACTTCGCGGCGCAAACGGAGAGATAGAAGAAAAGCGGTTCGTAACCTTTAAGGATGCCAAAGGACGTTTGAAAGTTACCGTCCCGGAAGGCATTGCGACGACGGGAAAATAAAAATTTGAGAAATGAGCGAAGCCGGAAACATAGATTTGGACAATCCGTTTTCAGAACCCTTTGAATTAGAAATTACCGACACGCTTGATTTGCACGCCTTCGCGCCGCGCGATGTAAAATCAGTTGTGGAAACTTATTTGATTGAAGCGCGGAAAAAAAATTTTAAGGTTGTTAGATTAATTCACGGCAAAGGAATCGGCGTTCAGAGGGAAACGGTTAGGAAAGTTTTGGCGGATACCGATTTTGTTAAATCGTTTAAAAACGCGCCAGAATTCTCGAGCAGTTGGGGCGCGACGATTGTTGAATTCGAATAATTCCTATCTATCTTCTATCACATCCGCCCAAACTTCTTCTTCGTCGTCTTCAAACTCATCAAGAATATTTTCCAAAATTTCATCTTGTTCGGCGATTTGCTGTTCGGCTTGGCTGAGGCGTTTTGAAAGGTGTTTTGAATGGCGTTCGAGTTCGTGAATACGCTTTTTTTGTTCGCGGTCAATGCGTTCGAGATAAATCATATAAAAAAACTGCAGACCAGCGATAGCGGCCAGTGAAAGCGAAAGTCCGATTAAAACATACCACATCATAACTTTTTAAAGGATGAAGGAGAAAGGAGAAAGGAGAAAGAAAATAACAAAAACCCAATCCTATTTCTAATTTATCCTTTCTCCTTCATCCTTTATCCTTATTTTCGTGATTATACCTTTACAAACCGCAAAGGAAAAGCCAAAATTTCAATATCAAAACAAACGGAGAAAATAAATGAAAGAAGATATTAGCAGTTTAGTTCCGTCCGCGCTTAATCTCGACCGGCGCGATTTTTTTGTTACGTCAATTTTGGCGGGAGCGTTTGCTTTAGCGGTTCAACCGATTGCCGCGCAGACGCAAATTAAAACTGACGCGAACGGTTTAATTGCGGGCGAGGTGAAAATTCCCATGGGCGACGGCGAGATTCCAGCTTATCGCGCGATGCCGGACGTGAAAAATAAAAAGTTTCCCATCGTTTTAGTCGTCCACGAAATTTTCGGCGTTCACGAATGGATTCAGGATGTTGTGCGGCGTTTTGCAAAACTCGGTTATATGGCAATCGCGCCGTCGCTTTATGCCAGACAAGGCGACGTTACGCAGATGAAAGACATTCAAGAAATTATCGGCAAAGTCGTCTCCAAAACTCCCGATGCGCAAGTGATGACGGATTTGGATTCGACGGTCGCGTATGCCAAGAAAAACAACGGCAATACGAAAAAACTTTCGGTTACGGGTTTTTGTTGGGGTGGACGCATTACTTGGCTTTACGCGGCGCACAATAAAAATGTTGACGCGGGCGCGGCTTGGTATGGCGGGCTGGTTGCTTCAGCGAGCCGTCCGAAAAATCCGCTGCAGCCGACAATGCCGCTTGATGTGGCGAAAGATTTACGCGTTCCCGTGCTTGGGCTTTACGGCGGACTTGATACAGGCATTCCGCTCGATTCGGTTCAGCAAATGCAGGAAGAGTTAAAAAAGGGAAAATCGAAATCCGAAATTATCGTTTATCCGAACGCCAAACACGGCTTCCACGCCGATTATCGAGATTCATACAACAAAGAGTCATCTGATGAAGCGTGGAAAAAATTGCAGGAGTGGTTTAGGAAAAATGGTGCAATCTAAAATAGTTAATCGAATCCGCCTTTAAACAATTATGACAACTGAAAATTTACAACTCATTTACACGCTTCTGTGCGATGATGTGCGGCTTGAGATGGGCAATAAAATCTCGATGATGGGCATCTTCCAAAATATAATGGTTGAAAAACTGCCGATTTCATTGATAAAATTCGCGGTAGTCAATCATTGGCGCGGCGAAGGTCAACATCAAACGGAAGTGCGGATTGTTTCGCCCGACAAGCTAAATATGGTCGTCGCGTCGCAGCCGACAAACATTGAACTCGCGCCCGGCGGTTTTACCGATAACGTGAGCTTTTTTGTCAACGTCGTATTCCAGACTGCCGGAACTTATTGGGTGCAAACGCTGGCAAATTCGGTTTTGCTGGAAGAATCTCCGCTGGTTGTAACGGATGCGGAAACAATAGCGGGAATGCAGGCGACGGAAGAAATTTCTGAAACGGTAAACTAAAGCGAAAGAGTGAAAAAGTGAAAAAGTGAAACAGTTTGCCTGATTTTGCCGAGCTAATTTTTCACCTTTTCACTTTTTCACATTCAGTGTTATCGCCAACCGATAAATCGCCGCGCTGTCAACTTCTATCTCCTTGCTCGCCGATGCGCCTTTTGCTGAAGCCGTTACGCGATATTTAGCTGCGCCTTCGGAAAACTTAAATGTAAATTCACCGCTGTAACTCGAAAGGGACGAGCCTAATTTTTTGATTGAGCCGTCGCTTGAGATACGTTCGATTTTAATTTCTGCGCCGCCGACGCTTCTGCCGTCAGCGGCGAAAACGCTTCCTTTGATGATAACCTGCGTTCCTTGGTCAATGGTTAAAACTAATCGTTCGCCCAAATCGCTGATTTTCTTTTTTTTAACTTCGACGTTATACATCACGCCCGAACTGTATCCGTTTTTGGTAAAAACCAGATTGTAAGTTCCGTTTTTGAGATTTTCTAAAACAAAATTGCCTTTTGCGTCGGATGTCGTGGATTTTATATCTTCGTCTCGCTGTTTGGCTGTGATTGTCGCCGCCGCGATGCCTTCGCCTTTAGTTGTGCGAACTTTTCCTTTTACGCCGCCGACATCTTGTGCGAGAGCGAGACCGGAACAACCCGCGGAAAGAAAAAGGAGAAAAATGATTTTTGAAAAATAATTCATGTTAATAAAAATTTCAACGCAGAGAAGCAAAGACGCAAAGTTAAAAGAAAAATCTACTTTTATCCTCTATGCCTCAGCATCTCTGAATTTCGATAAAAATTAAGCGATAGCGGATTCAGTTTTCAATTCTTCCCGAAATTGTTCCGCTACGTCATTGATGATTAATTCGAGCGTTCGAGTTGGCTGATAGCTGATTAGACGCTTGGCTTTTTCTAGTGAGGGAACGCGCCGCCGCATATCTTCAAAGCCTTCGCCATAGGCTTCTTCGTAAGGAATATATTTTATTTCGCTTCGGCTTCCAGTTAGTTCAATCGCTTTTTCGGCAAGCTGTTTTATCGTAACTTCTTCCGCATTGCCGATGTTCATTACTTGCCCGAAACATTCAGGGGTTTCGATGGCTTTCGTCAAACCTTCGACAACATCAAGGACGTGACCGAAACAACGTGATTGTCCGCCATCGCCGTGAACGATGAGCGGCTCATTTCTGACGGCGGATTTAACGAAATTCGGCACAACCATTCCGTATTGACCGGTTTGGCGCGGTCCGACTGTATTAAATAATCTGACAATGACGACCGGCAAGCGCGTTTCTTTCCAATGCGCCAACGCCAGAAATTCGTCCAACTCTTTCGCGCAAGCGTAAGCCCAGCGATGCTTGCTCGTCGAACCTTTCAAAATGTCGTTGTCTTCGGCAAAGGGAACTTGCGTGCTTTTACCATAGACTTCCGATGTCGAAGGAATCAGAACGCGCTTGCGAAAACGCGCACAACAGTTGAGAACAACATCAGTTCCGCGGAAAATTGTTTCGATGGTTTTGACCGGATGTTCCATAATCAGCTTCACGCCGACCGCACTTGCCATATGGAAAACACGGTCTGATTCGCGGATGAGTTCTTCCATCAAAGATTCGTTCAGAACCGTCTCAATTATTAAGCGAAAACGCTCTTGGCCTTCGAGATGCGCGACATTTTGATAACGCCCCGTCGAAAGGTCGTCAATAATCGTGATTTCGTGTCCTTCGCTGTGAAGTTTATCGGCGAGATGTGAACCGACAAAGCCCGCGCCGCCTGTAATTAAAATTTTCATATTGTTGCTCCTGTATTTTGAGTTAAAGTATCATTCTTTACCTCACTTTTTTCGATTTTTTTTGCAAAATAATCAACCGTTTTCTGCAAACCTTCGGCAAGCGGAATCGTCGGCGACCAACCGAGCAAATTTTTCGCCCGCTCGATATTCGGCTGACGCTGTTTCGGGTCGTCCGGCGGCAAAGGAAGGTGTTTAATTTTGACATTTTTGCCAACAACACGAGCGACTTCCTGCGCCAATTCGTTCATTGTAAATTCGCCCGGATTGCCGATGTTTACGGGCAAATTGATCGTTTCCTCTTCCGTATTCATTAAGCGAATCAAACCTTCGACCAAATCGTCGACGTAACAGAATGAGCGCGTCTGCTCGCCGCTGCCGTAAATCGTCAAATCTTCACCGCGCAACGCTTGAACGATAAAATTCGAAACGACGCGCCCGTCGTTTTCGAGCATTTTCGGTCCGTAAGTGTTAAAAATGCGAACGATACGCGTGTCTACGCCGTTTTGCCGATGATAATCCATAAACAAAGTTTCCGCCACACGCTTGCCTTCGTCATAACAACTGCGATTCCCGATGCAGTTGACATTGCCGAAATAATCTTCCGTCTGCGGATGAACGAGCGGGTCGCCGTAAACTTCCGAAGTCGAAGCCTGAAGAATCCGCGCCCGCACGCGCTTTGCCATTCCGAGCATATTTATCGCGCCCATCACGCTGGTTTTGACGGTTTTGACCGGATTGTATTGATAATGGACGGGCGAAGCCGGACACGCCAGATTATAAATCTGGTCAACTTCAAGCAGAATCGGTTCGGTTATGTCGTGGCGAATTAGTTCAAAACGATGGTTGTCGAGCAGGTGAAAAATATTTTCGCGTCTGCCGGTGAATAAATTATCGAGAGCGATGACTTCGTGATTTTCTTGAAGAAGTCTTTCGCACAAATGCGAGCCGATAAATCCCGCGCCGCCGGTTACAAGTATTCTCATAATATAAAAAGTAGAGAGTAAAGAGTAGAAAGCGGAGAGTCAAGAGTGGGAAAGGAATTTTTCTCTTAACTCTCGACTCTTGACTCTCTACTCATTTCAAATATTTTTCAAAAAAAGTCAAAATTCGCTCGTATTCGTCAGCCCAACTCGTCGAACGCGTAAACGCGTGATTTTCCGACGGATAAAACATCGTCTCAAAATGCTCGGTTTTTTCGAGTCGAATAAGTTTTTCCACTAATTGCATCGAGTCCTGCGCGGGAACATTGTCGTCTACCAATCCGTGCAAAATTAAAAGTGGTTTTCGCAATTGGTCGGCGTAGGAGATCGGCGAACTTCGCTTGTATGCTTCCGGGTTTTTGTCGGGGAAACCTAACCTTTCGGTCGTATAAAGCGGCGACGAGTAAAAGTAATTTTTCCAATCTCCGACCGGACGCAGTGCCGCCGCCGCCGCAATGCGCTCAGGCGCACGCATCACCAGCATTTCCGCCATAAAGCCGCCGTAACTTCCGCCATACACGCCGATTCGCTTTTCATTAACTGCGTAATTTTTCACTGCAAAATCTATCGCATCCAAATGGTCTTGGTAATCAAGCCCGCCGAGAAAATCATAAACATCCGTGCGAAAATCGCGTCCGTAGCCAGCCGAGCCGCGATAATCTACATCTAAAACGACGTATCCCTTCTGCGTTAAAAGCGTGTGGAACATAAACTCGCGGTAGTAATTGTTCCAACCGTTAATCACGTTTTGCAGATAACCCGCGCCGTGAACGAAAATCACCATCGGATATTTTTTCGATTTATCAAATGCGTTCGGCAGGTAGATTTTTGCAGGAATCTTTTTGCCGTCTTTCGCTTTAAATGAGAAGAACTGCGGCTCGCTCCATTTCGTTTGTTTGAATTTTTCGGTTGTCGATTTTGTTATTTGCAGAGGTTGAAAAACCCGACCGCAGCGCGGACAAATTCGCGGATATATGAAAAGTTCCGTAGGAGAGTTCCATCGTGAAAATTCATAAAGAAAAATAGGCTGAGAGTTTTCTTTATCTATTTGTGGGTTGGTTTTCATTCCGTTTTGAAACGACGGAGAAACGGTTGTTTTGTTATTTTCCGATGTTAGAGCAAAATTTTTAAAAGCCGGGTATTTCTCCGTCGTTTCAAAATCAAAAACAAAAAAATCGCGTGTCGCCGTATTATTTTCAGTCGAAGAAAAAATAATTTGTTTTCCGTCCGCAATCCATTTCGCCCAATCAACTTCAAAATTACCGCTCGTGAGTTGCTTGATGTTCACGGTCGAAGAAAATCCTGCGTCTGTCGGGTTTTCCTGTCGGATTTCGCCTGTCGGATTCGGTTGCGGTTTGGCTCGCTCCAACATTGCCAGATACAGATGATTAAAGCCATCTTTTTCCGAAGCAAACAAAATCTGCGAATTATTTTTCGGATTCGGTTCGACGATGCGCGAAAGGCTGCCAATCCATTTCTCATCCGTTTCTTCGGTAATCAAAATTGTCTGCTCGGCTTTGCTGCCGACGTTGTGAATGTAAAAAAGTTGGCGGCGTTTCGTGTCCTTATCCACGCGGTCAACGATTAAACTTGCGTTATCTGCCGCCCATCTCACACTTCGCACATAAGCCGCGCCCTCAGCTTTCGGCAGATTAATTTCAAAAGGTTTTTCGAGACTTCCGTCGGTTTTAGTCACAAAAACTTTCTGTTCGGTAAAGCCGCGCCGAAACGTCGGTGATTGAACAAATTCATCCAAATAATTCGGTAGAAAAAGAGCGCGTTGCTTCGAGCCATCGGAAACGGCATACGCAAGCAACTTCGCGTCTTCGGTCGGCGTGGCGAATGAAACGGAAATGAAAGCCGCTGGATTTGCTTCTTTGGTTAATTGAACGAGAAAAGTTTTTTCAATGTTGAGCGCGAAAAAGTTTCCGCCGGATTGATAAAGAATCGTCTCGTTGTCGAGCCATCGCGCCGCAGACTCCGCACCCTGTGTTCGAGTAATGCGTCTTGGCTTTGAAACGGCAAGAGGCGTTACAGTATTACCAATTTCTAGAACATAGATGTCGCTGTTCTGCGTAAATAAAAGCCGCTTTGAGTTCGGCGAAAACTCCGCGCCGCCGAGATTTTTCTCACGCGCTTTTGAAAATTCATCGCGCACCGTTAAGCCGTAATTTAATTTGCTTTCCAGCGCAGGCGTTCGCATTTCGTAATTTTCTTCCGCATCAATTATCTTTCGTGTCTCGTTAACGCTTGTCGAAGTCAAATAAAGATTGCGCGGCTCGTTGCCTTCGGCATTCCACGAAAACGCGACGAGTCTGCCGTCGGGCGAAAGTCTTTCATTGTCGGGACGCATTCCGGCAATGGAAGGCTCGCGCATAATCTCGCGCACGGTCAGCGTTTGAGAAGACGCCGTAAGGCAAAAGGCAAAAGTGAAAAGACAAAAGTAAAAGGGTAAAAAGCGGAAAGTTTTTTTCATAAGTTTTCAATCTTCTTCATCGCTCAAAGCCTCGCGCAAGGCTTCAAGTTCGGGTAAAGCGAGCAAATCTTTCGTGCGTCCGGCGGCGCGTTTGGCTTTTATCAAACCCTCAATGGTCAAAACTTTGACATCATAGCCGAAAAGATTTTTTACTTCCGATTCTCTATCAACTGCGTCATAATCTCCAACGCCTGCCACTTCGCCGAGCAAATCAACCTCGCCGATTTCGGATTCAAAAGTAAAGTTCGTTCCATTTTGCAAAGTTCTTTCATCAAAAACATACGGCAGGTTTTCGGGAAAATTTCGCGGCTTCGGCTTGAAAGGAGCAAGCGCGGAAACGACATTTTTGAGATTCGTCTTACTGCGCGAATAACAAAAATCAAGTCTTGGGTTAAATACGCCGAACCATGAGCCGTGATTGCTACGCCGCCGACTATGACAAATTCAACTGCATTTTCCGTTAATGATTTAAGGACAGGCTCAAGATTTATCATCGCTTTTCTTTCTCGATTGTTTAGACGCGCGAATTAATTCTTCCAAACCGACCATTGCCGACTGCAAATTTTTGACTCTTTGGTCGGGCGTTAAACGAAGATTTTTTACCAGCAAAGTTAAATCAATACCGAACTCTTGTGCGGCAGCAATTTTGCTTCCCGGCTTCGGGTTAAGGAGCTTTTCTTCGGGTATTCGTTTCATAACGTCTAAATTTTAATAGCTTTCCAAAGTATTTGCACGTTTCGCCGTTTTCTCGACTTCGTTCAAACGCCTGTATTCGTAAATCGCGCTTTCCCAATCGCCATACATCGCATTCGGCAAAACGATAAACTTTCTGCCGAACATCTCGCGCGTTTTATCAACTTCCGCGAATCGGTCGTCAACGCTTTTTCGCTCGAAAACATTTGATAAATCATTGAGATTATCGCCCATTAGCAATACGATGCGATATTTTGCCGAGATTATTTGCCGACGCGCTTCTTTGCCAGATTCGGACGTGCGGACAAGCACCGTTTCACCGGAGACATCAGGAAAACCGACGGCTTTGAGATTGTCAATCGTACCTTGTTTTTCGGATTCGTTGCGATTGGAAACATAAAAAACGCGGACACCTTTTGAGCTGGCGTATTTCAAGAACTCAACTGCGCCCGGAATCGGTTTTGCCATTCGACGGTTTACCCAATCCGTCCAAATCGTCGGCGTGAAAGGCAGGCGTTTTTTAATCAAATCAGCTTGGTGAGGCGAATTGTCCAAAACAGTTTCATCAATGTCAACTACCACGGCGCGTGTCATTTTTCGCTCGGCTTTCGGCAATTTTTTTACATTTTTTCTGTCAAAATCTGCGTCGAGATTCATCTGCGCCAGATTAAACGCTTGATAACACAGGGCGCGAAACTCCGCCGCTTTCTGCATAAAAAGAATTGCGCCGACTTGATATTCATTGTCGGCGGTAGCGACGGTTTGCGATTGTGTGCCTTGTTGGGCGGTCGAGACGGTAACAAAATAAGTTGAGATAATCGAAGATGCAATCAGCCCAAAGGTTAAAAGGTAAGTTTTGATTTTCATAAATTTCCCAAGAATGAATTTGTCGAAATGATTTTTACGGATTATAAATGATTTATGCCCGAAAAGACGAAGCCGGAAAAAGATAGCCGAAAACACTCGAAAAAAAAAGCAAAAGAAGTTGCTCCCGAAATGTGCGAAACCGGTGAGAAGGGAAATTGGAGTGAAGACCAGCAGGAAAAAAGTTATTATTACGATGACTCATACGGTTATGAGGTGTATGTCCCGGATGAAGAAGACGAGAAAAATGAAAAATAGGCGGAAAAGAAACGCAGAAAAGACGCTTTAAAAATCCGAAAACTCACAACTTGAATTGAGCGTTTTGAAGTTGCAGGTGAGTATTGTAAAATCTCTTTTTTGAGAAATTGATGCGTGGAAAACGCGAGCTATCCAAAAATTTTATTTACCCGAATTTAAACAGGAGATTTAATGAACGCAAAACATGTTTTGAACTACGCGGCTGACCAGGAAGCGAGATTTTTTTCAATCCGTTTCACGGATTTGCCGGGCGCATGGCATCATTTGACTTACCCGATTGACCAATTAACCGAAGATTCGTTTGAAGAAGGTTTCGGATTCGACGCTTCTTCATTGAGAGGTTGGGCGCATATTCACGAATCGGATATGCTGCTTATTCCCGACCCGACGCGCTGTTGGGTTGACCCGTTTGCCAAAGAAAAAACCATTTGCTTGATAGCTAACGTCGTCGAGCCGATGACCAAAGAAGGTTACGGATTTGACCCGCGCTCGGTTGCCGTCCGCGCCGAAAGTTATCTGAAATTTACCGGCATCGCCGACACGGTTTTCATCGGACCGGAAGCCGAATTTTTCGTTTTCGACGAAGTTTTTCATCACAATGACCAGCATTCAGCCGGTTACTCCATTAATTCCGAAGAAGGACATTGGAACAGCCGGCGTAACGGCAGCGATTCGATGCCGAATTTGGGAACGCACATTCGCCCCAAAGAAGGTTATGTGCCGGTCGCGCCGACCGACACTTTAATAAATTTGCGAAGCGCGATTTCGCTGATTTTGGCTGATGTCGGAATTAACGTCGAATGTCACCACCACGAAGTTGCAACCGCCGGGCAATGCGAAATTGATTTCCGATTTTCAAATCTTCTCCACACGGCTGACAATTTAATGATGTTTAAATATATCGTCAAAAACACCGCATACGCGCACGGGAAAACCGCGACCTTTATGCCAAAACCGCTTTACGGCGACAACGGTTCGGGAATGCACGTTCACCAATCGCTTTGGAAAGATGACAAACCGCTGTTCGGCGGCGACGGGTACGCGGGACTCTCTGAGATGGCGAAATATTACATCGGCGGACTTCTCAAACACGCGCCGTCGTTGATTGCTTTTGCCGCGCCGACGACCAACAGTTACAAGCGGCTCGTTCCCGGATTTGAAGCGCCAGTCAATTTGGCGTATTCAGCCAGAAATCGGTCAGCCGCCGTGCGGATTCCGATGTTTTCACAATCGCCGAAAGCAAAACGTTTGGAGTTTCGTCCGCCCGACCCGTCGTGCAATCCGTATATCACTTTCGCCGCGCTTCTGATGGCCGGACTCGACGGCATACAAAACCGGATTGACCCGGGCGAACCGCTCGACAAAGACATTTACGATTTGTCGCCTGAAGAATTGAAAGACGTGCCGAGCTTGCCGGGAAGTTTGGACGAAGCCTTGAAAGCGCTTGAAAACGACCACGAATTTCTTTTGAAAGGCGATGTATTTTCAACCGAGATGATTGAGCGTTGGATTTCATATAAACGCGAGAAGGAAATTCAACCGCTCAGACTGCGCCCGCATCCGCTAGAGTTTTCGATGTATTACGACGTTTAATTATTAGTCCAAAGTCTTTTCGAGTCCCAAGTCTAAAGTCCAAAGTCGAAAACCGTTCTTGACTTTGGACTTTAGACTTGTGACTTTTTTATTGGTCGCCCGCTGCTCCGAAAGTAACGGCGCGTGCTTGCTGATTGGAACTTTGGTAAATATACCAAACGTATTGACCGCTGACGGTGCGCCGCGCCACGATGTCGGTTTTGCCGTCGCCGTCGTAATCGCCGTAAAATGGCGTATCGGAAGTAAAGCCCCATTGCAAAGCAACCACTTGGTTATCGGAGCTTCGCAAAATGTAAAAAACGCGATTGCCTCCAACATTGCGATTAACCGCTATATCCTGTGCGCCGTCGCCGTCAAAATCGAACGGACGATAGAAGAAAGTACCGTCGGTTGACGCGCCGAAAGGAACCGCTCGCATTCGTCCGTTTGAGCTATTCTGGATATACCAAATCAACTGACCGTCTTGAGCGCGAACTACGCCCAAATCGGTTTTGCCGTCTTTGTCATAATCGCCGACCACCGGAAAATCTCCCGGCGCGCCGAAATTCGGAACGGCGCGCCCGGTATTGGTTGAACTTTCAAGAATATACCAAACGCCCGTAGCGATGCGGAAAGAACCGATGTCTTGTTTGCCGTCGCCGTCGTAATCTCCATAGACCAATCTATCATTGTTCGCCGCCGTAAAATTCCCCCATTGAACGGTGCGAATTGTGTTACTGCCCGTTTGCAGAATGCTGTGCAATCCGACGCCGCTCGGTTGAATGATTTTAGTAAGATTCAGATCGGTTCTGCCGTCGCCGTCGAAATCGTTGGTTGGCAGAAAAGTGTCGCCTGCTCCAGACCCGAATTGATAGGCTGTTATGTTGTTGGTGATATTATCCAGCACGTAGATTAGACATTATTGGAAATAATATATTTCTTCAAAGTTCGTTAAATCAATTGTTTGAAGTGGCTGGCGGAAGGTTACTCGCAAATTGTGTAACCCACACGCGATTTCCATCACCACATCTGAAATCTTC